>APMI01001025.1_pt1 | contig 30750 bp, 33 predicted proteins | sample 667938 | NCBI WGS metagenome assembly APMI01 (sample SAMN01084076, study PRJNA167559) | wastewater metagenome | biome: Wastewater | place: Denmark: Ejby Moelle, Odense | collected 2011-11-28
TTTGGCGGCATTGCCCGCCTGTACGGCGAGGCGGGCCGCGCGCGGCTGGCAGCGGCGCGGGTTTGCGTGGTTGGCATCGGCGGGGTGGGCTCGTGGGCGGCGGAGGCACTGGCGCGCAGCGGGGTGGGCCATCTGACGCTGATTGACCTCGATCACGTGGCCGAGTCCAACATCAACCGGCAGATTCACGCCTGCGATGCGACCCTCGGGCAGGCCAAGGTGGAGGCCATGCGCGAGCGCATCGCCGGGATCAACCGGGCTTGCGTGGTGACGGTGGTCGATGATTTCGTGACCATCGACAATGCCGCCGCGCTCCTTGGCTCCGGCTTCGACTATGTGATTGACGCCATCGACGCGGTGCGCGTGAAGATGGCGATGGTCATGTTTTGCCGCGATACCGGCTTGCCGCTGGTGACGTGCGGCGCGGCCGGCGGTCAGCTTGATCCGACGCAGATCCGCGTCGCCGACCTGTCGCGCACTGAGCAGGATCCGCTGTTGGCCAAGGTGCGTCGGCAACTGCGTCAGAACCATGGTTTTCCCCGCGATGTGCGGAGAAAGTTTGGCATCGAGGCGGTGTATTCGGCCGAGCCGCTGCACTACCCTGCGGCGGAGGCAGCCTGCGACATGCCCGCCAGCGCACCGGCCGGCCTCAATTGCACCGGCTTCGGCTCGGTGGTGACGGTCACCGCCTGCATGGGCCTGTTTGCCGCGGCGCGAGTGATCAACGGGCTGACTGCGGTGCCGGTTGAGGCCCGATGAACAAGGCCGGGTCTACCGCCGCGCCGTTCAGGTAAACGCTCCAGTGCAGGTGTGGCCCGGTGGCGCGGCCGCTGCTGCCCGACTGGCCGAGCGTGTCGCCGCGACGCACCGGCTGGCCGACTTCGACGCTGCTCTGGCTGAGGTGGCAGACCATGCTGACGAAGCCCTGGCCGTGGTCTACGAACACCGTTTTTCCGTTGAAGTAGAAATCACCCACTTCGCTGATCACTCCGTCAGCCGGGGCGCGGATCGGCGTGCCGGTGGGCACGGCCACATCGAGCCCGGTGTGCGGGGCGCGTGGCTCGCCGTTGAAGACCCGGCGCAGGCCAAAGCGGCTCGACAGGCGTCCGCTGGCCGGTAGAGTCAGGTCGGCGCGGGGCACCGGCACGTCACGGAACTGGCTGCGGATGGCGATCTGGCGTTCGCGTTCGGCCGTGATGCGGGTGAGGTCCTGCTCGTCCGGATTGACCATCTTCGGATTCTTGATGCTCAGCTTCTGGACCGGGTAGGCCTTGTTGGAAACCGGGAAGGGCAGCGGATGGCTGTTGCCGTCGGGGCCGATGTCGAGCTGCTGTTCGCCGACAGGGGTGTCGAGGGGCAGGCCGACCAGCGCGAACCAGCCGTTCTTGCGTTGCTGGAGCAGTACCGGCTTGCCGCCGTAGCGCACTTCCGGGCGGGGCATGCCGGCCGCGGCGACGGCGATTTCGGCGACGCCGCCGGGCACCGCTTCAGGCTGGAAGGCGGCGTGGGCCGGCGCTGTGGCGAGAGCCAGAAAAAGGGCGGAGTACACGCATTGGCGAACTAAATTCACGCGAAGAGGGACAATGTCACACATGGTTGCAGGAAGGGTTGAGGCGGAGACGGATTTGAACATGAGTGGCTGTCTCGGCGGATTAACATCTTGTAAAGACTAATCTAGTTTTGCTGGGGAGGTCTTGCCCTTGTGGGCAGGGTGACGGTGGCTTGCAGGGCGCTAACGCCTTCCGGGCCCGCTCCCCGGATCAGATCGGGAGTTTGGAATGTCGCAGCAAGCAATCGTATTGTTCGCCCACGGGGCTCGGGATCCGGAGTGGGCCTTGCCGGCACGGCGGATCGCTGCGGAGGTGCAGCAGTTGCGGCCGGAGGCGACGGTCATCGTGGCTTTTCTGGAATTCATGGAGCCGACCCTCGCCGACGCCGTCGAGACGGCGGCTGCATCGGGGGCGACCGATGTGCGTGTGGTCCCCCTTTTCCTTGCCCAGGGCGGGCACTTGAAGCGGGATGTGCCGGTATTGATGGAGGCTGCACGGGCCCGGCATCCGCAATGCCGCATCGAACTGGCCCTGGCGGTGGGCGAAGAAGAAGGTGTGGTGCGGGCCATGGCGGCCTATTCGGCGGGCGTTTGAACGGCGCATGAGGCGTCCGAGTCAGGGAGGTTACTTGCGTTCTATGGCTAGCAGGGTCTGGCTCGTGGGAGACGACCCGCAGATGATGGAAGTGCTCGAAGGGTGGCTGGCGCCGGCCGGCTACGCCTGCGAGCGTCTCGGCCGCGCCGACGCAGAGGCCCGTCTGGCTGCCGGGCTGCGGGGCGTCGAACGGGTTGTCCTCGATGCCTGCTCCCACTCGGCCTGTTGCGAATTGCTGGGGCCTTTCAAGGATTCCGGTGTGCCGGTGACCATGCTGGTCGAGGCGGAAGATCTGCCGATGATCGAAAATGGCCTGCGCACCGGCGCTGCCGGTTTCCTGGTCAAGCCGGTCGAACCCCGCACGGTGCTGGCGGCGCTGGGCTTGCCGCGTGGCGAAGCGGCAGCACAGGCCGGTGGCTACTTTCCGTTCCGGACCCTTGAGGATGTTTCCGGCTTATCGCAGCTGGTGGCAGGCTTGTGTCCCGATCCGGAGTCGGTGCAGATCGCCCTTTCCGAATTGATGATCAATGCCGTCGAGCACGGCAACCTCGGCCTGGGTTTCGCGCGCAAGGGCGAGTTGATGGTGACGGGCGCATGGCGCAACGAGGTGGAGCGTCTGCTGGACTTGCCGGAGCACGCGGCCCGCTTCGCCTTCCTGCGGGTTGAATGTCGTCCGCAGGAAATCCGTTTCCTGATTCGCGACCAGGGGCGAGGGTTCGATCCGACGCCTTATCTGAACCTCAACCCGGCCCGTTCCGTGGAGCCTCACGGCCGCGGTATCGCCATCGCCCGGATGCTGGCATTCCCGGATCTGGTCTTTCTCGATGGCGGGTGTTGTGTCGAAGGGGTTGTGCGGCGCAAGTCCTGAAAGGGCCGTCAGTCTGCGTCAACCTTGACGGAGCATAATATTAGTGTACTCTAATATTATGCTCCGATTCCAATCTGCCCTGCCTGCAGCCATTCTCGTTGTGGCTGCCCTCCTTCCCGTTGCCTCCGTGTGTGCTGCGGATCCGGCCGTGCCCACCGTGCAGCTCAGTGTGCAGGCCCGCGCCCGCACTTACGCCAGTGAAGCCACCATAGAAGCCGTCCGCCAGGCGACTGTGGCTGCCCAGGTACAGGGGCGCGTGATGGAAACCCGGGCGGACGCCGGCGCCCGGGTACGTCAGGGGGACATTCTGATGCGCATCGACACGCGCGAGGCCGACCAGGGGGTGGCCGCCGCCAGTGCCAACGTGGCCGCCGCCCAGGCCCGTCTGGTGGATGCACGCGCCGCACTGGAGCGTACGCGCAGCCTGAAAGCGCGGAATTTCGTCAGTGCTTCGGCGCTTGATCAGGCGCAGGCGGGCTTCGATGCGGCGGCGGCCCAGTACAAGGCGGCCGAGGCCAGTCGTGCCCAGGCAGATGTTTCCCGCGGTTTCACCGGCGTTACTTCGCCACTCACCGGCATCGTCGCCCAGCGTCTCACCGAAGTCGGTGAAATGGCCCAGCCAGGCCGGGCGCTGATGATCATCTATGAACCCGGCGGCCTGCGCGCGGTGGCCGACGTGCCCCAGTCGCGGCTTGCCGAACTGGGCCAGGGCGGGCTCAAGGCCAGGGTTGAATTCCCCGAGACCGGGCGCTGGCTCGATGCGGCATCCGTTATCGTGCTGCCCTCTGCCGATCCGCGTACCCACACGGCGCGGGTCCGCGTGAACCTGCCGGCCGACGCTGCCGGCGTGGTTCCCGGCATGGCCGCGCGAGTCCATTTCCTGCTTGGCGAGGCTCCGCGGCTGGCCGTGCCGGCGGCGGCAATCCTGCGTCGCGGCGAGCTGACCGGCGTTTATGTGGCCGACGGCAAGGGTGCTTTCAGCCTGCGCCAGTTACGACTCGGCAGCGTGCTGGAAGATGGTTCGGTCGAGGTGCTGGCCGGGCTGACGGGCGGCGAAACGGTGGCCCTCGATCCGGTGCGTGCCGGTCTCGTTCGTCGGGCGCACTGAGCCATGGGAATCTCCGGACGCATCGCGGCGCTGTTCCAGCGTAACGCGCTTACCCCCTTGCTGGCCCTGGTGCTGATGCTCCTCGGCGTGTTCGCCACGATCATCACGCCAAAGGAAGAAGAGCCGCAGATCGACGTGACCATGGCCGACGTGATGGTGGCCTTTCCCGGCGCGTCGGCGAAGGATGTTGAGGCGCTGGTCGCCCGCCCGGCCGAGCAGGTGTTGTCGCGCATTACCGGCATGGATCACGTGTATTCCGTGTCGCGCCCGGGCATGGCGGTGATTACCGTGCAGTTCAAGGTGGGTGTGCCGAACCAGGACGCGATCCTGCGCCTGTACGACACCATTCACAGCCATCGCGACTGGATTTCGCCCGAGCTGGGTGTCGGCGAGCCGCTCATCAAGCCGAAGGGCATTGATGATGTGCCGATCCTCGGACTCACCCTGTGGACCCGCGATGCGACCCGCTCGGCCTTCGAGCTGCAGCAGGTGGCGCGGGCGGTCGAACTGGAGCTCAAGCGGGTCAAGGGCACGCGGGATGTGAGCACCATCGGCGGGCCCGGTCATGTGGTCAGGGTGTTGATGGATGCCGGGCGCATGAACGGCTTTGGCGTTACGCCGCAGGACCTGAAGGGTGCGCTGCTTCTCGCCAACGCGTCGCAGCCGAGCGGCATGCTGGCCCGTGGCAACCAGGAGGTGCTGGTGCAGACCGGCACCTACCTTACCAGCGCTGATGACGTGCGACGCCTGGTTGTCGGCGTTTCTGCCGGCAAGCCGGTGTACATGGCCGACGTGGCCAGCGTGGTGGACGGGCCGGACCAGCCGTCGCGCTACGTCTGGCACGGCCTCGGAAAGGCCTCGCCAGGGGCGGCGGAGGTTGGCAACGAGCGCTATCCTGCCGTCACCCTGTCGATTTCCAAGAAGCCCGGCGAGAATGCGGCCGACGTGGCAGATGGCGCGATCCGGCGCATCGAGGCCCTGAAGGGCAGCATCGTGCCGGACGGCGTCGAGCTTACGGTGACCCGCAACTATGGTGCGACCGCCACCGAAAAGGCCGACAAACTGATCGGCAAGCTGGTGTTTGCGACTTCTGCGGTGGTCCTGCTGGTGTTCTTCGCGCTGGGCAAGCGTGAGGCAGTGATCGTCGGCGCGGCAGTGACGCTGACGCTGGCGGCGACGCTGTTTGCCTCGTGGGCATGGGGTTTCACCCTCAACCGGGTGAGCCTGTTTGCGCTGATCTTCTCGATCGGCATCCTGGTGGACGACGCCATCGTGGTGGTCGAGAACATCCATCGCTGGCACACCCTCGAGCCGGAAAAGCCCTTGTGGGAGCTGATTCCCAAGGCGGTTGACGAGGTCGGCGGGCCGACCATCCTGGCGACCTTCACGGTGATCGCGGCATTGCTGCCGATGGCCTTTGTCAGTGGTCTGATGGGCCCATACATGAGCCCCATCCCGATCAACTCGTCGATGGGCATGTTCATCTCGCTGGCCGTGGCCTTTGTCGTCACACCCTGGCTGGCCGGCAAGCTGATGCAGGGCGCGGGCCATGCCGCGCCGGCAGGCGGCCATGCCCCGGACAAGCTGACGCAGAAGCTCGAAGCGCTGTTCCGCCGCATCATGACGCCGCTGCTCGACCCGCACACCGGCGGGCGGGCACGGGCCAAGCTGTGGTTCGGGGTGCTGCTGGCGATTGCATTGTCGGTTTCGCTGGCGGTAGTCCAGCTCGTGGTCCTGAAGATGCTGCCCTTCGACAACAAGAGCGAGTTCCAGGTGGTGCTCGACATGCCCGTCGGCACGCCGGTGGAGGCGACCGCCGAAGTGCTGCGCGAAATTGGTGATGAGCTGGCGAAGGTGGAGGAAGTGACCGACTTCCAGGCCTATGCCGGCACCGCTGCGCCGATCAATTTCAACGGCCTGGTGCGCCAGTACTACTTGCGTGCGCAGCCGGAGATGGGCGACATCCAGGTGAACCTGGTGGACAAGCACAAGCGCAGCCGCAAGAGTCATCAGATCGCCATTTCGGTGCGCGATGCCGTTGCGGCCATCGCGAAGAAGCACGGCGGCAACGCCAAAGTGGTGGAAGTGCCACCCGGCCCGCCGGTGCTCTCGCCCATCGTCGCCGAGGTGTACGGGCCGGATTACGCCGGTCAGGTGGCCGTGGCTGCCAAGGTCCGGGGGGCCTTCGAGGCGACGCCGGACATCGTTGGCGTGGATGACACGGTGGACGAGGAGGCGCCCAAGCTGGTGCTGCGTGTCAATCAGGCCAAGGCGGCACAAATGGGTGTGGCTCAGGCCGACATCGTCGAGGTGGTGCGTCTCGGCCTCGGCGGCGAGAACGTGACTCCCGTGCATGGCGGCGACAACAAGTACGAGATTCCGGTGCGCCTCACCCTGCCGCCGGAGCGCCTGTCGAGCGTCGATCAACTGCTGCAGATGAAGGTGCGGGCGCGGGCGGCCGAAGCGGGCGGGGCGCTGGTGCCGGTGTCCGAACTGGTCCAGGTGCTGCCGGTGACGCGCGAGCAAGTCATCTATCACAAGGACTTGCTGCCGGTGGTGTACGTGACCGGCGACATGGGCGGCAAGCTGGACTCGCCGCTCTACGGCATGTTCGACATCCGCAGCCGGCTGAAGGATCTGCCGCTGGTCGGCGAGCGCCTGGGCGGAACGCTCGGAGAATGGTTCATCCACCAGCCGGACGATCCTTACGCCGGCTACGCCATCAAGTGGGACGGCGAGTGGCAGGTGACCTACGAGACCTTCCGCGACATGGGCGCCGCCTATGCGGTGGGGCTGATCCTGATCTATGTGCTGGTGGTGGCCCAGTTCAAGAGCTATCTGGTGCCTTTGATCATCATGGCGCCGATACCGTTGACCCTCATCGGCGTGATGCCCGGTCATGCCCTGCTGGGCAGCCAGTTCACTGCCACCAGCATGATCGGGATGATTGCGCTGGCGGGGATCATCGTGCGCAACTCGATTCTGCTGGTGGACTTCATCGACCAGCAGGTGGCGGCCGGTACGGCATTCGCCGAGGCGACCATCCATGCTGCCGCGGTGCGCGCCAAGCCCATCGGCCTGACCGGTCTGGCGGCGATGATCGGGGCGATGTTCATCCTCGATGATCCGATTTTCAACGGTCTGGCGATCAGCATGATTTTTGGCGTACTGGTGTCCACGCTGCTGACGCTCGTCGTGATCCCCGTTCTCTACTTTGCGGCGAACCACAAACGGATCGCCGCCCGTCACGGAGTTTCCCCATGAGTCTGACCGTCAATCAGTTCGTCCGTGTCTTTGCCGGCTCTTTTGTACTGATCTCCCTGGCCCTTGGCGTGGACGGCAGTCCGCTCTTCGTCAGCAGCAAATTTCTGTGGTTCACGGCCTTTGTAGGGGCCAATCTGCTGCAGAGCGGATTTACCCGGTTTTGCCCGCTGGAGAGCGTATTGCGCAAGTTTGGTGTCAAGGACGGGCCAGCCTGCAGCTGATTGCTGTGGCGTGACAAGGTTTGAGGGGAAACCCCTCAAGCTTTGAGGCTGCGGGCCGTTCACCACGCGTGATGAGCCCGCGCCCTGCGTCCCCTCCGAGAACCCGTTTTGTTGCCTGGCAGCACAGTCGACTGCCGCGTGTGCAGGGGGCTTGGTTTGCCATCGCTCTGGGCCTGGGTATTCTCGTCACCGCGTGGGCATGGTGGCATCTGCATGCCCATGAAGCCGAGCTGGAGCAGGTGCGCCATGAGGCCGCCGCCGATAGCCTGGAGCACCACCTCAGCGAGCGGCTCGGCAAGGTCGATTTCATCCTGCGTGGTGTGGCGGGGCTGTTCAGCGCCCAGAATCTGGTTGAGCGGCGGGAATTCGAGACTTACGTTGCCGGGCTGAAACCGACTGAGGCGCTGCCCGAAGTTCTGGCCGTCGGACTGCTCCGGAGAGTCGAGGTGGCCAGGGTCGCGGCGCACGAGGCGGTGCTGTCGGCCAGCTACGATCACGAAATTCATATCTACCCCAAGCCGGAGTCGGGCCGCGATGCGTTTCCGATCACCTACTTGTGGCCGCTGGGCCCGGAGACCCGCAGGGCTATCGGGTTTGACGGATACAGCGAGCCCAATCGTCGTCGCGCGATGGACCGCGCACTCAGTTCGGGCAGCATGGCGATGACTGCGCCAGTGACATTGCGAGCACTGGAGACCGGGCAGAGTGTTCGTGGTGTGCTGCTTTACCGGATGGCTCGCCTTGGAGACGATGAGGCGGGTGTGTCGGGTGGTCCGGGGGATCTGGTCGGCCTCGGGATCAGCGTCGGAACGCTGTTCGACGATGTGCGGAGTGCTTCCATTTCAGAATACGGACTGCGGGTGGTCGATGTGACCGACGAGGTGCCGCAGGCTCTTTATGGGGAGGATGTACCGGCGGGGTCGGAAGCCGTTGTGCTTCGCCAGGTCCGCTTCGGCAACCGGGTGTGGCGTCTCTCGGTGACGGCACCACCCTCCGGCGGCGAGATCGCGGCCTCCACGCTGGCAGGGTTCGGCGGCCTGCTGGCCAGCGGCCTGGTGGCCTTCAGCCTGGCGACGTTGTCGGGGCAGCAAAGGCGGGCGCAGCGCATCGCCGAGGCGATGACCGTGGAGTTGCGCGGTAGCGAGAAACGTTTCGAACTGGCCGTTTCGGCGACTGATGAAGGTATCTGGGAGTGGCAGGCCGGCACGTCCCATGTTTTCCTGTCTCCCCGTTGCGACCGTTTGCTGGGCTATCCGGAGCGGGGTTTGCCGCGCAATGTGCGCGGTATTCTGCGCTCGATCGCGCGCCCGCAGCGGCGTGAATTTCTGCAGGCTTTTCGTCGCCACTCGCGGGGGCAGGGGGCTCTCGACTGCGTCGTTCCGATCAATCGTATCGACGGTAGCGATGGGTGGTTCCATCTGGCCGGAAGAACCGAGTTCGATGTGTCGGGTCGCCCGCTGCGCACCGCCGGAGCTGCTTCAGATGTCACTGCCCTGCGGCGTGCCCGGCAGGCCGTGATCGACTCTCATGCCAGGCTGGATGCGCTGTACCGGCATGCATCGCTGGGCATGGCCCTGGTGGACAGCACCGGACGTTACCTGCAGGCCAATGAGGCCTTCTGCCGGATCTGCGGCTACTCGGAAGTTGAGCTGCTCAGCGCTGACTGCCCGTCTCTGAGTCCGCCCGAATATGCGAGCCAGGATGCACGGGCCGTGGTTGAGGCATGTCTCGGCGCTACGGCCTGCGCCTATGAAAAGGAGTTCGTCCGCAAGAACGGCGTGAGGGTGCCGGTGGTGGTTACCACCACGATGGTCGGTGGTAGTGACGGTGACCGTTGGGTGATCGTCGAGGATGTCACTGCCCGCAAAGTGGAGCAGCAGGCCATTCAGGAGGCTCACGCGACCAACGAATCACTGATCGAGGCGATGCCCGACATGCTGTTCCAGCTGGACGGGGCGATGCGCATCGTCCGCTACCACGCTGGTAGCCGGGAGGATCTGTCGATGCCCCCGGAGGCCTTTCTGGGCAAGCGCCTCGACGAGTCGCTGTCGCCGGAAATGGCGCGTCGCTTTGGCGCGGCGGCGCTGGCGGCTTCGCACAGCGGACGGCTCCAGCGAATCGAATATTCATCGCGTCGCGGCGGTTGCGAGCGGCACTTCGAAGCCCGTTTTCGTGCCGTGCGCACTGGCGGCGCCCTGTCGGTGATCCGCGACGTGACTGAGCGCAAGGAGGCTGAACTGGCCTTGCGCGAAAGTGAAGCGCGCTGGCAGTTTGCGCTGGACGGCGCCGGCGACGGTGTGTGGGACTGGAACATCGTCACCGGCAAGGTCTTCCGCTCGCCGCGTTGGTTGCACATGCTCGGCTACGCCGAAGGCGATCTGGCGGAGGGTATCGACGACTGGGCCGTGCGCGTGCATCCGGATGATCTGGCTGCGGTGCTGGCTGCCCAGGGTGCCCATTTGCGTGGTGAAAGTCCGGTGTTCACGCATGAAGTCCGTTTGCGCTGCAAGAGCGGCAGCTACAAGTGGATTCTGGCCCGCGGGCTGGTGGTGGAGCGGGACGCGGACGGGCGCCCGCTACGCATGATCGGAACCCAGACCGATATCGACGAGAGCAAGGCCCGGGAGGCCCAGATCCTCGATCACAACGTCAATCTGGCCAGTCTGGTGGCCGCTCGCACGCAGGATCTCCAGGCCGCCAAGGAGGCTGCCGAGGCGGCCAACGAAGCCAAGTCGGTTTTCCTTGCCAACATGTCCCATGAGCTGCGCACGCCAATGCACGGGGTGCTGAGCTACGCCCGTCTTGGCGAAACCCGCGTGCTCCAGGCGGGGCACGAGAAGTTGCGCAGCTATTTTCACCGCATCCGCATCAGCGGCGAGCGCCTGCTGTTGCTCGTGAACGACTTGCTGGATCTGGCCAAGTTGGAGGCCGGCCGGATGGTTCTGAACACGGGCCCGGTGCGTCTCAATGCGCTGGTGCAGGATGTCATTCAAGAGTTCGCTGCCTTGCTGCATTCGCGGCGGCTGCATGTCGACTTCGAGCAGGAAGCCGGCGTTCCGGATATTTCGGGGGATGTGGCCCGGATCGGTCAGGTGGTCCGCAACCTGCTTTCCAATGCGGCCAAGTTCACGCCCGAAGGGCGAGGCATCCGCATTCGCCTTGGCATGGCGGTGGATGGCACCGTTCAGGCCGGCGTGCCTGCGGTACATCTGAGCATTTCGGATGAGGGGGTCGGCATTCCTGTCGAGGAGCTTGACACCATTTTCGACAAGTTTGTGCAAAGCAGTCGGACCCGCACGGGTGCCGGTGGGACAGGGCTCGGGCTGGCTATTTGCCAGGAGATCGTCGACGCCCACGGGGGCCGCATCACGGCCCGCAACAACGCCGCCGGCGGGGCGGAGTTCATCGTTATTTTGCCGTTGGGCAAGGTCCAGGAGCACCGGCTTCCGGTGCTGACGGCGCAAGGAGGAAGTGAATGAGCAGGGCGAAAATTCTGGTGGTGGATGACGAGCCATTCAATCTGGATATCGTCGGGGAGTACCTCGACGAGATGGATTTCGACCTGGTCATGGTGGAGTCGGGCGAGGCAGCGTGGGATGCCCTGAGTAACCCCGAGTCGAACTTCGATCTGGTTCTGCTCGATCGAATGATGCCGGGCATGGACGGCATCATGCTGCTCCGGAACATCAAGGCAGATGAGCGGCTGCGCTCGATTCCGGTGATCATGCAGACTGCGGCGACATCGCCCGAGCAGGTGCGTGAGGGCTTGGCCGCCGGGGCTTTCTATTATCTGACCAAGCCCTTCGAGGGCGAAGCGCTGCAAACGATCATCCGCTCGGCGCTCGACGACATGCGCACGCGGCGTGAGCTGAATGCCAATCTGGCCGATCATGCCCATGCGCTCGCCTGCATCACGGACGGCGCGTTCTCCATCCGCACCCTTGAGGAGGCGCGGGCGCTGGCATCCTTCATTGCCCTGCTTGGACCGCAGCCGGAAACGCTCGCCATGGGCTTGTCGGAATTACTGGTGAATGGCGTGGAACATGGCAACCTCGGCATCGACTTTGCCGAGAAGAGCCGCCTGCGCGAGGCTGATCGCTGGGAAGAGGAGATTGCCCATCGCCTGGGTCTGCCCGAGCACCGTCGCAAGGCGGTGCGCTTGCAGGTGCACAGCGACGAGACACGCTGGGTGTTCGAGATCAGCGATGATGGGCCGGGCTTCGACTGGCGACGTTTTCTCGACTTCGACCCGGAGCGCGCTTTTGCGCCCAATGGACGCGGCATTGCGCTGTCGCGCCAGATATCCTTCGATAGCCTGACCTACCTGCCACCGGGTAACAAGGTGGTGGTGACTGTTGTGAAAGGCGGAGGCCCGTCATGATGATTGATTTCCCTGACCACGGCCAGCCCGTGGTTCACCAACGGCGGAAGGCCAGTGATGGTTGAAAAAGCACTCAGAGTCTTGGTCGCCGACGACATCGCGTCCAACCGGACCATTGTGGGGACTTTTCTTGCCCATTTGAACTGCATTCCGCTGTTTGCCGAGGATGGTGTCGAGGCCGTCGATGTGTTCCGGCGCGAGTCGCCAGACGTGGTCCTGATGGATCTGATGATGCCGCGCATGGATGGCTTCGAAGCCATCACGCAGATTCGCGCGCTTTCCGATGACCGCTGGGTTCCGATCATCATCCTGTCGGCGCTCAGTGGCGAGGGCGATGTTGTTCATGGGCTGGAAGTCGGTGCTGACGATTACCTGGCGAAGCCCCTGTCATTTCCGGTCTTCGCGGCGCGTTTCAAGGCGCTGCGCCGGTTGCTCGACATGCAGAGGCGTCTGGCTGGCTCCCTGGAGCAGGTGCGTGCGGTGGCTAACGGAGTCATCGACGGGATCATCTCGGCCGACGAGAAGGGCAACATCCTGTCGGTTAATCGTGCGGCCAGCCAGATTTTCGGCTATTCCGCCAACGAGATGGTCGGGCAAAACCTGCGCATGTTGATGCCGGCTCCCCACAAAGAGGCGCATGACGAGTATCTGCGCCATTACCTGGAGACAGGCGAGAAACACGTGGTTGGAAAGATCCGCGAACTGGCCGGCGTGCGCAAGGGCGGGAGCGTCTTTCCGCTTGAACTCGGTGTGTCCGATCTGCAGTTGCCCAACAGGCGGATGTTCATCGGTGTGGTGCGCGACATTTCCGAGGCACGGCGCATCCAGCGCAAGTTGGCCGAAGATGCTGCGCGCCTGCAGCGCTATCACGACGAGTCGGAGCGGGAGCAGGAACTTGCCATGAGCATTATGGAGCGGCAGATCCGCAGTGACTGGCTCCACGATGGTGCTGTTCAGTATGCGGTGATGCCCGCGCGCAATTTTTCCGGCGACGTGGTGGCTGTAGCCCGTGCGTTCGACGGTTCGCTCTATGCGATGCTTGCCGATGCCACCGGTCACGGCTTGGCTGCAGCGGTCAGTGTGCTGCCGGCTCTGGGCGCCTTTTACCGCGGTGCGGCTCGCAATGCGCCGCTGACGTCGCTGGTCACAGAGCTCAACGACATGCTCTGTGGCCTGTTGCCGCAGGGGCGCTTCGTGGCATCGGCACTGGTTCGTCTTGAGGCCGGGCAACGGGCCGGGCAGATCTGGGTCGGGGGCGTGCCCGATGTGCTGCGTGTTAGCGATGAGGGCTTGGTGGTGCAGCGTTTCATCTCGCGCCAGTTGCCGTTGGGCATCCTGCCGTCGGCCGAGGCCGGTGCCGAGTGCGAGGCTTTCACCTGGGAGGAGCCGTGCCAGATTGTGCTGTGTTCCGACGGCCTTACCGAGGCTGAAAGCGCCAGCGGTGAGCCCTTCGGCACGCAGGGCCTGGAGGCGGCCTTGCGGAAGGCTCCACGGGCGTCGCGGGTCGCCGGTTTGCGCCAGGCATTGACTCGCCACTTGGGACGTCAGCCTGCCGGGGACGATGTGTCGGTGCTCATTCTTGATTGCCTGATGGGTGGCGGCGGGCGGGCTTAGGAGGTGCCGGAGTGGAAGGGAGTGGGTTCTCGGCAGCTGGCGTACTTCCTGCTTGATGTTTCAGGGTGTCTTTAGGCTTTTTACCCCCTATGCTCCGAGTCCTCGTCGTCGATTCCTCCCGCGAGCGCGCAGCCGACGTTTGTGCTGCGGTCGCTCTTGCCGGGCATCAGGTTGCGGCAGTGCTCACCAATGCCCTCGATTTGTCTGATCAGGTGCTTGCCACCAAGCCCGACGTGATCTTCATCCAGGCTGATTCGCCCAGCCGCGACACCCTCGAGCATCTTTCCATCATGAATCGGGACTGCCCCCGACCGGTGCTGCTTTTTTCCCAGGACACTGATTCTGCAATGATTCGCCGGGCCGTAAAGGCCGGAGTCTCGTCTTACGTCGTCGATTCGGTGTCATCCGAGCGACTTGATGCGCTCGTCGAAGTGGCTATTGCCCAATTTGAAGAGTTTCAGAATTTGCGCACCGAACGGGACGACGCCACGCGCAAGCTGTCGGAGCGCATCGTTGTGGACAAGGCCAAAGGCCTGCTGATGAAAGCTCGCGGGCTGAATGAGGACGCGGCTTACCATGCTTTGCGCAAGCTCGCCATGGAGCGTGGCCGCAAGCTGGCCGACGTGGCCCAGGATGTGATTGATATGGCGAACTTGTTACTCTGAAAGAGGTGGTGGTTTGCGGGTTGTGTGTTCTGCCGGGGCGGAAACGGGAAGTCGTTTCCGCCCCGGTTCGCTTTTTCCAGTGGCTTTGGGTGGAAGCGGCGGTCCGGATTGGTGCCTGTTCGGTTTGTGCTGCACTGCACCAGTGCATGATTCTGGTGTGGTTTGCGTACCTCTTTAGGGGTAGTGTTTTCTGGCAATAATATTGTTTAGTAAAATCAATGAATTGAATTTTCTGGCACAGTGCTCGCTTATTGATGATTGAAGTTGGGCCAACGGCGGCCCGGCTTGATCAGGCGATCAGACTTGGACAAGGGCGTCCATCCTCTGCAGTATTTGCAGAGCGATGTGACGCCCTCTTTTTTTGCTTTTTTGGATCTGGGGCGAGCTATGAGCGAGCAATTCGACGACACGATTCTTTCCCGCCGCGGCTTTCTGAAAGTCGGGGCCAGTCTTGGAGGTATGGCAGCAATGGGCACGATGCTTCCCGCAGGTGGTGCATGGGCAGCCGGTTCGGACAAGCCGGAACTGGAGGAGGTCAGGATTGGCTTTATTCCGCTGACCGACTGTGCGTCCGTGGTGATGGCCTCGGTAATGGGCTTCGACAAGAAGTACGGCATCAAGATCACCCCGACCAAGGAAGCCTCGTGGGCAGGGGTACGTGACAAACTGGCCAACGGCGAAATCCATGCCGCTCACGTGCTGTACGGACTGGTTTACGGCCTGCACCTGGGGGTCGGTGGTCCGAAGAAGGACATGGCTGTGTTGATGACCATCAACAACAACGGGCAGGCGATCAGTCTCTCCAACGCGCTCCGTGACAAGGGTGCCATCGACGGCCCCAGCCTTGCCAAACTGGTTGCGAAGAAGGAGAAGGAATACACCTTCGCACAAACCTTCCCGACCGGCACCCACGCCATGTGGCTGTATTACTGGCTGGCGGCTTATGGCATTGACCCCTTCAAGGACGTCAAAAACATCGTTGTGCCGCCTCCGCAGATGGTCGCCAACATGCGTGTGGGCAACATGGATGGCTTCTGCGTGGGCGAACCGTGGAACCAGCGCACCATCGTGGACAAGATCGGCTTTACCGCCGTGACCAGCCAGGACATCTGGCCCGACCACCCGGAAAAGGTGCTGGGTGCTACCGCCGAGTTCGCTGCCAAGTACCCCAACACGGCGCGGGCGATGATCTGCGCGGTTCTCGAAGCTTCCCGGTGGATCGATGCCAGTGCCGCCAACCGCAGCAAGACAGCGGAAGTCATCGCTGCCAAGAGTTACGTGAATACCGATGTGGAAGTCATCCGCAGTCGCATGATCGGACAGTACGAAAACGGCCTGGGCAAGAGCTGGACGGAGAAGAACTACATGAAGTTCTACAACGACGGCCAGGTGAATTATCCCTACCTCTCTGACGGCATGTGGTTCCTCACCCAGCATCGTCGCTGGGGCCTGCTCAAGCAGGATGTTGATTATCTGGCCGTGGCCAAGGCAATCAACAAGACCGAGCTTTACAAGCAGGCCGCCAGCATTGTCGGTGTGCCGATTCCCAAGTCGGATTTCCGCACGTCGAAGCTCATCGACGGCGTGGTGTGGGACGGCAAGGACCCGAAGAAGTACGCCGCCGGCTTCAAGATTCACGCCTGACCTGTAGGGGCGAATGCACTCGCCCATCATTGTCGATCCACCTTCGCGGGCGAATGAATTCGCCCCTACAGAATCCTGGAGATTGCCATGACCACAGCAACACTCACCTCCGGCCTCGCCGCCGCCCTGCCAGACGCCGAGTCCGGCTCCGCAGCCCGTGGCGAAGTGACTACCGCCAAGGAAACCACCATGGCTGCACCTGCTGCCGCAAGCCCGGCGTCGATTGGCGCACCCGACAATTCCGTGTCTTTCGGAGAGCGCTTCAGTAACTTGATGCGTGTCGTGCTGCCGCCGCTCATCGGTTTTGCCGTGATAATCGGCATATGGGCCCTGGTGTCGATGAAGTCCGCTGACTTTCCCGGCCCGGTGAAGACCTTCGATGCCGCCGTCGTGCTCTTCTCCGATCCCTTCTACCAGAACGGGCCGAATGATCAGGGCATCGGCTGGAACATCCTGTCGTCGCTCAAGCGTGTCGCCATCGGCTTCAGCTTTGCGGCGCTGGTCGGCATTCCGATGGGCTTCATCATCGGCCGCTTCGCCTTCATGAACAGCATGCTCGAGCCGATCATCAGCATCCTGCGTCCGGTGTCGCCGCTGGCCTGGTTGCCGATCGGCCTGATGGTCTTCAAGGCGGCCGATCCGGCTTCCACCTGGACGATCTTCATCTGCTCGATCTGGCCGATGATCCTCAACACCGCCCAGGGCGTGCAGCGCGTGCCGCAGGATTACCTCAACGTGGCGCGGGTGCTCAACCTGTCCGAGTTCAAGATCATCACCAAGATCCTGCTGCCGTCAGTGCTGCCTTACATGCTGACCGGCATCCGCCTGTCCATCGGTACCGCCTGGCTGGTCATCGTGGCCGCCGAGATGCTCACCGGTGGTGTCGGTATCGGCTTCTGGGTGTGGGACGAATGGAACAACCTGAAGGTCGAGCACATCATCATCGCAATCTTCGTGATCGGCGTCGTCGGGCTGCTGCTCGAGCAATTCCTGCTGCTGATCGCCCGTCGTTTCAGCTACGGCGGCAACACCTGATTCCGGATCGAGGAGAACCAACATGAACGCAATCGTCAAAGTCGAAAACGTCGGCATGTCCTTCGAGACCAAGAAGGGCCGTTTCGTCGCCCTGCAGGACGTCAATCTGCAGATCCGTACCGGCGAGGTCGTCTCGCTGATCGGCCACTCGGGCTGTGGCAAATCGACTCTGCTCAACCTGATCGCCGGTCTCACGCTGCCCACGTCCGGCGTCATGCTGTGCAACGGCCGCGAGATCGCCGGCCCCGGGCCGGAGCGGGCGGTGGTCTTCCAGAACCACTCCTTGCTGCCGTGGCTGACCTGTTTCGAGAACGTCTATCTGGCCGTCGAGCGTGTCTTTAGCCGCAAGGAAGGCAAGGACAAGCTCAAGGCGCGCACCAACGACGCGCTGGAGATGGTCCACATGACCCATGCCGCCCACAAGTTGCCCCACGAGATTTCCGGCGGCATGAAGCAGCGTATCGGTATTGCCCGCGCCTTTGCCATGGAACCGAAGATTCTGCTGATGGACGAGCCCTTCGGTGCGCTCGACGCGCTGACCCGCGCGGCGCTGCAGGACGAGCTGATCGGCGTGATGGCAAAGACCGGTGCCACCGTGGTGATGGTGACCCATGACGTGGATGAGGCCGTGCTGCTGTCCGACCGGGTGGTGATGATGACCAACGGCCCGGCGGCAACCATCGGCGAGATCCTCGAGGTGAAACTCGAGAAGCCGCGCAATCGCCTGCAACTGGCCCACGATCCGCATTTTGCCGAATGCCGGGCAGCGATCCTCGAGTTCCTTTACCAGAAGCAGATGAAAAAGGCCGCCTGATCCGGCGGCCCTTGTCGCCGGCTGCGCGGCGGGTCATGGGCGGTCCGGCAGGGCCGCCTGCCGCCGGGCGCGCTATTTGAGCGGGAAGCCAAGCCGGTTGAGGGCTTCCACCAGCCGGTCGCGGCCATTGAGGGCCTGGGTGTCGCGGATGCGCTTGGCCGAGTGATTCGACCAGGTGCCGCGGACCTTCATGCCCTGGCTGATGTAGAAGGCGCGCATGGCCTCGTCGTACTGTTCGAGGCCGGTGACCTGAGCCGGGAGGGAATAAGTCTCCTGGTGCAGCACCACTGACTGCGGCGGGCGCGGTTTGACGCTGGCCGGTGCTTGCGGGTCGGGTGTGCCGACACACAGGCCGAACATGGCGACCACCCGCGCTGGCAATTGCAGCTCGGCGGCGACTTCCTCGGGTTTGTTGCGCATGGCGCCGATGTAAACAGTGCCAAGGCCGAGGGATTCGGCGGCAGCCACGGCGTTCTGGGCGGCGAGGGCCGCGTCGATCACGCCGACTTCAAACATTTCCAGATAGTCCAGCGCGATGCTCTGCTCATCGAGCTGGCTGGCGACGTGCTCAAGGCGTGCCAGATCGGCCAGCCAGACCAGCAATAGCGGGGCCTGACGGATATGTTCCTGATCGCCGGCGAATTCGGCCAGACGTGCTTTGCGGGCCGGATCGCGCACCGCCACCACGCTCCAGGCGTGAAGGTTGGACGAACTGGCGGCCGACTGGGCGGCCGCAATCATCGCGGCGAGCGCGTCGTCGCTGACCGGGTCAGGCAGGTAGGCACGCACCGAACAGTGGGCCAGAAGGTGGTCGATGACCGGCGAGCCGGCGGCAGGCACGGCCACGTCGGGAGCGCCGTAACGGGCCTGGTAGAGAGAGGCGCGGGTGTTCATGGGATTCCTTGCGGGACTGGCGGCGACGCGGGAGCCGGTGTGGCTCCGCGTCGGGGAGTCTCCATTTTATCGCTATCCGGCAGCGCCGACCGCTCTGCGATGGACTCAGTTGCTGCGGGTCCGGCGGCTGCGGCTGGCCGGTGCCACTTCGGTCGCGTCCTCGGGCTCTGCGCCCAGTGCGTCGGAGATCTGGCGGACCTGGTCTTCCACCAGATCGGCGCCGTGGGCGGCCGCATCGGTCAGTTCGTTGAAGCCCGCTTCGGCCTGACGCACAGCGCTCTTCATGTGATCAATGGCGGCTTCGCCATTGGCATCGGCGCTGCGGGAGGCGCGGTCCATCTGCTTCATGAAAGCCTGGTCGAGCACGACCACTTGTTCGCGGGCCATCTGCAGGACGGCCTGATGAGCCTCGCCGATGATCTCGAAATACTCGCGGACGAGCACGGCAGAGTCGCTACGCCACTCGGCGATGCGCTCCAGCGGCACGGGCCCCGCGGTATGCAGGCCCTTGCTGTCAGCGAGGGCCTGGAGGTGCTTGCTGCCTTCGTCGAGGGCCTGACGACCGGCACGCAAGGTGAGATCGGCGAGCTTCTCGGTGGCCTCGACCCAGGCGCGGGAGGCGACGTGCAGGTTGTCGATGGTGGCGGCGCGGGTGTGCTGGATGTCGGTGGGGGACAGGTACATGACGATCTCCTGAAGGGTATGAGGACACTTCAGGCTAAGGCCCGGTGGTTGCAAGGGCATGACAGCCCGTTGCCCGGCCCCGGATCGCTCAATGCCGCGAAAACAGATCGCGGATCTTGCAGAGCGTGGTGGTGATGTCGAAACGCGTGTCGGGCAAGGCTTCGCCGGCGAGGATGCGGGCGAGGGCGGAGGCCGGCTCCTTCTCGCCGGTCAGCAGCACCTCAGCGCCACGCTTGGCCATGTGGCGGACAAAGCCGTCGCCGGCGCTGGCCGCAATGACCACTTCGACCCCGTCCAGCGGGTGGGGCGCGTCATCTTCGAAATGGTGGAGGATCTGCGCCTTGGCCAGTTCGATGCGCGTCGGCTGCGGGAGTGGCGAGTCGGGCTGGCAATCGTAGATCAGCCAGTTGCGCGCCTGGCCGGCATGGCCGGCGACCTGACTGTCGCCGGTGACGGGAATGGCGATCTTCATCGGTGCGGCGCTCCGGTTAATGCGCGGATTTCAGGCTTGCGGCCTCGGCCTCGTCCTGGGTCAGCTCTTCGGGCAGGCAGCCCACCGGCAGGCCCAGTTCGCGCGTTTCGTCTTCGAAGCGGACCAGATAGATCTGCTCCTTGGGGGCGGCTTCGACGTGGCCGTACTGGACCACTACGCCGCGGGTGCCAGCGGCGGCGATCAGCGCGCCTTCCTCGAAGCCGGGCAGGCCACCGTCGTTGAACAGGTCTTCGCGGCAGAAAACGGCGTCGCCGAGCTGGAATTGCAGGAGGTCTTCCATGGGTTTTCTCCGGGGTGGTATAGGTTGATGGAGCGAATTCAGCAAGTTCGATGCCAAGCCGGGCACGCTTCTCGCTGAAGCCTTGGTTGGCGCCCCACTGTGGTGGCGTCGGCAAACCGGGAGCTTTCGATGGAATGGTCTGATGAGCGACATGTGCTTGGCCTGGCGGCGATGGATGACACCCACCGGGAGTTCTTCACCCTGGTGAATGCCGCTGAAACAGCAGCCGGGCCAGCCTTTGTGGCGGCCTTTGCGGCGCTCTGCGCCCACACCGAGATCCATTTCGCCAACGAAGACAAGTGGATGCAGGAGAGCGCCTTTCCGGCCCTGGATGAGCATGTGAACGAGCACCGCCGGGTGTTGCGCGACCTGCGGCGTTTCAACGAACGGGTGGCGAAGGGCTCGACAATGATGGCCAAGGCCTACATTCGCGAGCAGGTGGCCGAGTGGTTCGAGCTGCACGCATCCACCATGGACGCCGCGCTGGCGGCACACCTGAAGGCGCGCGCCAGCGCCTGAGCCTGCCGGATCAGCCGCCGAGGATCACTTCGTAGGCTTTTCTGAGCAGATCCAGTTCCACCTGGGAGCAGCCACGGGTTTCGGTGATCGCGATGAAGCGCGCGCCGGCAGCCGTAATGGCAGCGAATGGCGGGTCGGTGGTGGTAAAGCGGGCCAGATGCACGTCGACGCTGGCTCCGCCGGTGTCCACGCATTGGCGGAAGTCCGGCTCGATCTTCAGGCTACCGGAAGGCAGGCCGAGGCGCCTTTCCGCATCAGCCAGATACACCGAAGGCAGGGTGACGACTGTCGGCGAGGGGGTTTCGTCGTCGGGGCAGATCCGGGCGTCAGCCGGAAAGGGCGCGAAGCCGAGCATGCCGTGGGTGAAGCGCACAAAGCGCAGCCGGCCGCTGGTGGATTGGGTGTGGGCGAAGATCAGGCGGGCGTCGCCAGATGTGCCGGGGGCGCCGCTCATGGACGCCCCCGACCTGTGGCATGCCTGACACCCCGCCCGCCGATTGTCGCGTTTGCGACAGGCGCGGGCGTGTCCATCAGGCGAGCAATGCGGACTTGATTTCGCCGAGCCAGTCGTCGACGCGCTCGTCGGTTTCTTCCTTCTGGTTGTCGTTGTCGAGGGCCAGGCCGACGAACTTGCCATCCACGACGGCTTTCGACTTGGTGAACTCGTAGCCGTCAGTGCCCCAGCTGCCGATGATCGTCGCGCCCTGCGCCTTGGCCGCGTTGTACAGGATGATCATCGCGTCGCAGAACTCGTGGCCGTAGGCGTCCTGGTCGCCGAAGCCATAGATGGCAACGGTTTTTCCCGTCAGATCAATGCCTTCGAAGGTCGGAAAGAATTCTTTCCAGGAGTCCACCAGCTCGCCATCGCCAAGGGTCGGCGTGGCCAGGATGATCGAGCTGAACTTGGCGAAATCGTCGGGCGTGGCCTTGGTGACATTGAAAAGCTCGACCGCATCTTCGCCGAGCTTTTTCACGATGGATTTGGCCACCTTGCGGGTGTTGCCCGTCTCGCTACCGTAAAAAAGACCGATCTTGCTCATGAGGGATTCTCCTAGGACAGTGTGGGTTTGGTGAGTGCTGAACCCTCCTTTGCAAGAGACGGGCCAGCCACCGGGCATGCCCGGGGAACCTCGGGGCAATGTGCCTGCCTCAGCGTGATGAGCAAACGTGGAGGGAACACCATGAACTGGCTGAAACGGCTACCCGGGAGTCGCAGGGAATTACCGGGTTTCGAGTGGCGCGTGCTGCGCAAGTTGCCGCTGATCGGGCTTGCCGGTACGCTGCTGCCGGCCATCTACGCGCTGAATGCGCGGATGTTTGATGGCGGGCTGGTCGGGGCGGAGGCATTCAAGGCCGTCCAGTCGGCCGATATCGTTGCTCTTGCAGCGCTGATCCTGCACTGGACGGTCGTCTTCACGGTGGCCATCGGCTGCGTGATTGTCGTGGTGATGAAGGGCCACGGCTATATCGCCGACGCCTATCCTCTCCAGGAGCGCGAAGCGCCTCTGGAGTGAGCTTCCGGCTTCAGCGCGGCGGCAGGAAGACCGGCCGGCCGGTTTTTGCGTAACCCTCGTCGATCTGCTCGTTGATGACCCGCCAGATGGGTTTCACGAAAAAACGCAGGTTCTTGACGATGGCTTCGACATCCATCATCGACGGCACGCGGATGCCCCGATGCTCGACCGGGCCGCCAATCTGGGTGATCTTGACGCCGAGCTTGGAGAAGTGGTCGGCCAGGCGCGGTTCGGTGAGCACGAAAAGCGTTTCGATGCCCTCCCGCCTGGCGAGTGCGACGATGGCCAGGTAGAGGCCGATGGGGATGTACGGGAAACGGGGTTGGTCCTTGGTGCCGAAGTCGTCGTCACTGAGCGCGAGGGCCGACTTGGTTTCCCCTTTCCGCCGTCGGTAGTGGTTACGTACGGCCAGTCGCGACACCTCGGCGATGCTGCCGCGAGGCTGGCGGGACGGATCGATGATCGAGCGGTCAAGGGTGGCGGCGCAGGTGCGCTCGAAGGGCAGGGGGTAATCCGGCTCCTCCGGGCGTGCGACGACCAGCCGGTTGCAGCCGACGAGGTTTACCGGCTCGGTCGAGGTGCGCATCAGGCAGTGCAGGCTATGGCGATCGTATTCGTCGGTCTCCATGCGGTCTGGGCGCACCGGTTCGAAGCCGAGTTCCTCGCAATACACTTCGTGACGTATGCCGAAGACTTCATTGCGGCCGGCCTCGTCGAACGCAGTGGCAACTTCGAAATACTTCTTGAATCCTTCGCCCAGACTGAAACGGTCAAGTAGCGACATGGTGCGTCCCTATGTAATCAAGCATTCGTGCAATGTGCGTTTACGACAGCAAGAAGCAAAAGCTTGAAGGTGCGAGTTATCCGGGAGCTTATCACTTTCATGATTACGGGATATTGAATGCCGCTGGCGCTGCGGCAGAGCAGGCGTGTCGAACTGTCGTATCATTGGAATCCCCTGTCTGACGGAGACATTCAGCATGTCCAGCGGCGCCTTCCATTACGACGAAGCCTTCTCTCGCAACATCGGCTGGGTAACCCAGGCCGAGCAGGCTGCTCTGCGCGGCAAGAGGGTGGCGATCGCCGGCGTCGGGGGGGTTGGTGGAGTGCATCTGCTTACGCTGGCTCGCCTTGGTGTCAGTCGCTTTCATATTGCCGACATGGATACCTTCGACCTGGTGAACTTCAACCGCCAGGCCGGCGCCATGATGTCGACCATCGGGCGTCCCAAGGCTGCAGTGATGGCCGAAATGGCACGCGACATCAACCCCGAAGTGGATATCCGGGTCTTTGGCGACGGGGTGAGCGAGGCCAATCTGGGCGAATTCCTCGAGGGCGTTGATCTCTATGTCGACGGCCTCGATTTCTTTGCTTTCGATGCCCGTCGCCACACCTTCCGGGCTTGCCAGGAGCGGGGCGTGCCGGCAGTGACTGCGGCACCGCTGGGCATGGGCACGGCGGTGCTGAGCTTCCTGCCGGGCAAGATGTCCTTTGAAGAATATTTTCGCCTCGATGGTTGCGATGAGGACGAGATGGCCGTGCGTTTCCTGCTCGGCCTGTCACCGGCGATGCTGCAGCGCGGCTACCTGGCGGATCCGTCGCGGGTCGATTTTGCCGCGCGGCGCGGACCCAGCACCATCGCCGCGTGTCAGCTGTGCGCCGGCGTGACGGCAGTCGAATCACTCAAGATCCTTCTGGGGCGCGGTGAGGTGATCCATGCGCCGTGGGGGTTCCAGTTCGACGCCTATCGCAACCGTTACGTCAAAACCTGGCGTCCGGGCGGCAACCGCAACCCGATCCAGCGCATCGGCTTGTTCGTCGCCCGCCGGCAGTTGCGCGCCATGCGCCAGCTGAAGCAGACCCGATGAAACACGAGCACGGGCCGGCCTGCACCCACGGGCATGATCATTCGCATCATGGGCATGGCCACGGCCATCATCACCACGGTCCGGCGTCCTACGACCGGGCCTTCGCCGTCGGCATCGGCCTGAACATCGCCTTTGTCGTCATCGAGGCGTATTACGGCTGGCGGTCCGATTCCCTGGCCCTGCTGGCCGACGCCGGCCACAACCTGTCTGACGTGGCCGGGCTGATCCTCGCCTGGGGCGCGGCGCTGGCTGGCCGTTTGCGGCCGACCCACGTGCGCACCTACGGCTGGCAGCGGGCCACGATTCTGGCCGCACTGGCCAACGCCGTGCTGCTCCTGGTGGCGATGGGCGCGCTGGCCCTCGAGGCTTTCCAGCGGTTCAATTCACCCGAGCCGGTGGCCGGCTGGACGGTGATCGTGGTGGCGGCCATCGGCGTGGTGGTCAATGGCCTTACCGCGGTGTTGTTCATGGCCGGCAGCAAGGACGATCTCAATATTCGCGGCGCCTTCCTGCACATGGCCGGTGACGCGTTGGTGTCGCTCGGTGTGGTGGCGGCCGGGGCGCTGTATCTCAAATTTGGCTGGATCTGGCTTGATCCGCTGGTCAGTCTGGCGATTGCGGTGGTCATTGTGCTGGGCACATGGGGGCTGTTCCGCCAGTCCCTGCACCTGGCCTTTGATGGTGTGCCGGAAAGCATCGATCTCATCGAAGTCCATGCCTGGCTGCGCCGCCAGCCCGGCGTCAGCAGCGTGCATGACCTGCACGTGTGGGCGCTGGGTACGTCGGATGTGGCCCTCACCGTGCACCTGGTGATGCCCGCCGGTCACCCCGGCGACGCCTTCTTCAAGACGTTGGCCCACGATCTGGAACACCATTTCCGCATCCAGCATCCCACCATCCAGATCGAGATTGATGGGCTTGACGACGGCTGTACACCGCCTGCCCGGCTGAGCGGATCCGCGAACGCAGCGTGACGCAGTGAGTGAAAGGACAGTGGCGGTTTCAAGCGCCGTTTTTCATTTTGCGGCCTTCAGGCAAGGAGAACGTCAATGAGCAGCAAGCACCACGGGTCGTGTCTGTGCAAAGGCATTCGTTTCACCATCGAAGGCCAACTTGCACCCATCCAGATTTGCCATTGCTCACAATGTCGGCAGGCCCAGGGTGGCCCTTTTGCAACCAACATTCCCATTGAAACAGTCAAGCTCACTTTTGTCTCGGGCGAAGACTTGCTTCAGCACTACGAGTCATCGCCAGGTAAGGTCAGAGCATTCTGCAAAGTCTGCGGCTCACCCATTTTCAGCAAGCGCGCGTCCTTGCCCGGCGTTGTCCGCATCCGTGCCGGCCTGATATCCGAGCCCGTTGCAGCCCGGCTTGACTTCCACGCATATGTGGCATCAAAGGCCAGTTGGTGGGAACTGCATGACGGTCTGCCAAGGTACGCCGAGGGCTACGTGGCTGAGCCTCGGGACAGGCAATGAGGGAAGTGCAAACCTTAATGCCCCGGACACGTTGCCTGCCCGGCGTTAGCCGTCTTGGCACGGGCTGCCTTACTCAGGGGCAAATGGATTGAAAACGTCCGGCCAGAGAGCGGGGCGCTTCAGAAAGCCCCATAGCGCTTCAGCGAGGCTTTCTGTAGCAGCTCAAGAATTAGCGATTCACATCCACAACAACACGCCCTTTGACTTCACCATTGAGCAATTTGGTGGCAAACGGGATGACCTCGCCAAGACCAATTTCGCGGCTGATCACGCCCAGGCTCTCGATGTCCAGGTCACAGCCCAAACGTCGCCATGCCTCAAGTCGGTCAGGCGTCGGGCACATGACGCTGTCGATGCCCGCCAGGGTTACGCCGCGCAGGATGAAGGGTGCGACTGACGATGGAAAATCCATGCCGCCGGCCAGTCCGCAGGCGGTCACGACTCCCCGGTATTTGGTCGTAGCGCAGACATTGGCCAAGGTATGGCTGCCCACGACATCGACCGCACCAGCCCAGCGCTCTTTACCCAAAGGCTTGCCGGGCGACGAGAACTGCGCGCGGTCAAGCACCTCTTTGGCACCCAGCCCTTTCAGATAGTCCGCCTCCTCTGGCCGGCCGCTCACAGCGACCACCGTGTAGCCAAGTTTTGTCAGCACTGCCGTAGCGACACTGCCGACGCCACCTGCCGCACCGGTCACCAGAATTTCGCCATCTGACGGCTTTACACCGTGGCGTTCAAGCGCCAGCACGCACAGCATTGCGGTATAGCCGGCGGTGCCGATAGACATGGCTTGCTGCGGCGTAAAACTTGCCGGCAGGGGTACCAGCCAATTTCCGTTCAACCGGGCTTTTTGCGCCAATCCACCCCAATGACCTTCGCCGACGCCCCAGCCATTGAGCAGCACCGCATCACCGGGCGTGTACCCCGGATGTGAAGAGTCTTCAACGATGCCGACCAGATCAATGCCGGGAACCATCGGGAATTTACGCACAACGGGGCCTTTGCCAGTGATCGCCAGGCCATCCTTGTAATTGAGTGTCGAATGGCTGACACGAACGGTCACATCGCCTTCCGGCAATTGTGATTCGTCGATGTCCTTGAGTCCGGCGCGGTAACCGGATTCGTCCTTCTCAATCAAAATTCCTTTGAACATGTGAGTCTCCTTGGTGATTTAGACCGAACGTCTATTAAAAGATAAAAAAATTAGCCGGGGGGAAGCCCAGCAAAAAAACCTCGTCCAAAAGCTTCAAGCGGCTCTGCGCTTTGTTCCAGCTTCGCCCTCAACACCGCGCCCTCCCAGCCAATCCAGAAAAAGGCGGCGAGTTGTTCGCAATCGGCTTGCCGCGAAAGCTCGCCGGCTTCTTGCGCAGAGACCAGGCAACGCGCAAATCGCGATTGCCAGTCGGCGAAAACCGCTTGCAACTGTTTCCGGAAGCTCTCCGGAAGAGAACCCATTTCCTGACCGAGATTCCCGATCAGGCAACCGCGCCGAAAGTCGTGGCGCGCCATGCCGGCTTGGGCGCCGGAAACAAAGGCATGCAAACGTGCGAGCGGAGAGAGGGTTTGATCACTGAGGTAGTGATCAATTTTGCGGGCAAAAAAACTGGCGTACTGCGCGATCAACTCCGCCCCAAAGGCTTCTTTGCTTTCAAAGTAATGATAGAAAGACCCTTTCGGAACGCTGACACGGCGCAAAATTTCGTCGATTCCCGTGGCTGAGAAGCCTTTTTCGGTAAGAACCTCCAGGCCTGCACGGACAAGCAAATCACGTGTTTCAACCAAATTCTCTCTTGGTTTTGGTGGCCTGCCCCGCCTGCGGGGAGCTGAAAGCTGATTCTCCATGGTTTTAATATTAGACCGATCGTCTCTTAAAGGCAAGGCGCTTTTTGAGTCTACCCTTTGGCGCGAGAGTCATTCGCTCAGAATGACGCAGATATCTCAGAAAGCTTCTGATTTATTGAGGTTTTCAAAAGCACTCAAGCAAGTCGTCAGACAGGTTCTGGATCAAAGACGACCGATTCATGCCCGTTGTGGAGAGAAGATGGCCGGCTGGCTGTGGCTGACCGCCGCCATCCAGTTCGCTGGCCACGAGTGGCGGTTCGGCCGACAAGTTGACGGCCAACCTACTGCTGATTTTGTCATCATCCGCGGCTGCGGTTTCTCACTGACTGCGTCAACCAACATCTCACTGAAACATATTCTTCATTTGACGCGCCTTAACGTTTCGACAATACTCGAATCATGGAAACGTTAAGTGCAGCAGAATCCCTTGCCGCCCTCGGTCACGAGACGCGCCTCGCCATCTTCCGTGCCCTCGTGCAGATCGGGCCGGAAGGGCTCAATGCCGGCGCGATTGGCGAGAAGCTCGGCCTCGCGCCAGCAACCCTGTCTTTCCACCTGTCGCACCTGAGCCGGGTCGGCCTGATCCGCGGGCGCCAGGAAAGCCGCTTCATTTTCTACTCGGCGGACTACGGCGCGATGGACGCGCTGATCGCCTTTCTGACCGCCAACTGCTGCCAGGGCGAAGCCTGTCTGCCGAAAACCGCCAGCTGCGAAAGCTCGGACAAGCGCCGGGGGGGTAAACCTGTCTGCGAAGGAGAGTCCTGTGAGTGAACGCATCTACAACGTACTTTTTCTGTGCACTGGCAATTCGGCGCGCAGCATTCTCGCGGAGGTCATCCTCAATCAGATCGGCAAGGGCCGCTTCCGCGCCTACAGTGCCGGCAGTCACCCGGCCGGCAAGGTCAATCCCTACGTCCTCGATATGCTGGCAGCCCAGAACCTGCCGGTGGCCGACCTGCGCAGCAAGAGCTGGGGCGAGTTCGCGGTGCCCGGTGCCCCGGCGCTGGATTTCGTGTTTACCGTTTGCGATAACGCCGCCGGTGAGGTCTGCCCGGTATGGCCTGGTCAGCCAGTTTCGGCGCACTGGGGTATCGAGGATCCGGCGGCCGTCGAGGGCGACGACGCGGCGAGGCGTCACGCGGTGCACACGGCGCTGCAACGACTGAATCGCAGGATTTCGGTCTTCATCAATCTGCCCTTTGCCAAGCTCGACAAGATGGCCCTCAAGCAGGAAGTGGACAGCATCGGCCGCCTGCGTGAGCAGGGTCAGTAAGCCGTTTTTTTGGAACCTCGCAATGACACCCACCGTACTCGTGCTGTGCACGGGCAATTCGTGCCGCTCCCAGATGGGCGAAGCCATTCTCAACCATGATCTGGCGGGCCGGGTGCGCGCCCTGTCGGCCGGTACCGTGCCGCAACCCAGGGTGGCTGATGGCGCCATCGAGGCCCTGAAGCTCGCCGGCCTGCCCACCGACGGCTTGCACCCCAAGCTGATCGACACCGTTTTCGACGAGCCTATCGACCTGGTGGTGAGCGTCTGCGACAACGCCAAGGAAAGCTGCCCGATCTTCCCGCGCCCGGTGAAGCGTCTTCATGTGCCTTTTCACGACCCGCACGGGGAGCCGCTGGACAGCTTTGTGGCGGTGCGCGACGAGATCCGCCGCGTGCTGGTGCCGGCCGTGCGCGAGGCGCTGGGTCTGGCGGAGGTATCGCAATGAGCGCGCAATGTGAAGCCACGCTGAAGGCTGCTGGCGGTGTGCCGATGAGTGTTTTCGAGCGTTATCTGACGGTGTGGGTCTTTCTGTGCATCCTCGCCGGGGTGGGCCTTGGCCAATTGGCGCCGGGCGTTTTCCAGGCCATCGGACGCATGGAGTTGGCGCAGGTGAATCTGCCGGTGGGGCTGCTGATCTGGGTGATGGTCATCCCGATGCTGGTGAAGGTGGATTTCGGCGCCCTGCACGAGGTGAGCGGCCATGTGCGCGGTATTGGAGTGACGCTGTTCGTGAACTGGCTGGTCAAGCCCTTCTCGATGGCCTTTCTGGGCTGGTTGTTCGTGCGCCACGTGTTTGCGCCGATGCTGCCGGCCGATCAGCTCGACAGCTACATCGCCGGTCTTATTCTGCTGGCGGCGGCGCCGTGCACGGCAATGGTTTTCGTGTGGAGCCGCCTGAGTAACGGCGATCCATTGTTTACGCTGTCGCAAGTGGCACTCAACGACACGATCATGGTGGTGGCTTTCGCACCGCTGGTGGGCTTTCTGCTGGGCATCTCGGCGATCACCGTGCCGTGGGACACCCTGATCATCTCGGTCGTGCTTTACATCGTGATGCCGGTGATCCTCGCGCAGCTGTGGCGCAAGTTGCTGCTCGCAAAGGGGCAGGCCCGCTTCGATACGGCAATGGAGACGATCGGCCCGTGGTCGATCTGCGCGCTGCTGACCACGCTGGTGCTGCTGTTCGCTTTTCAGGGCAAGGCCATCATCGAGCAGCCGCTGGTCATCGCCTTGCTGGCGGTGCCCATTCTGATCCAGGTCTTCTTCAACTCGGCGCTGGCCTACTGGCTCAACCGCGTGGTCGGCGAGAAACACAGCGTGGCCTGCCCGTCGGCACTGATCGGGGCATCCAACTTCTTCGAGCTGGCCGTGGCTGCGGCCATCGGCCTGTTCGGCTTCGAATCCGGCGCCGCGCTGGCGACGGTGGTCGGCGTGCTCATCGAGGTGCCGGTGATGCTGCTGGTGGTCAAAGTGGTGAATTCCAGCAAGGGCTGGTACGAAAGGAGTCCCGCATGAAAAAGCTTGAAGTGTTCGACCCGGCGATGTGTTGCCCGACCGGTGTGTGTGGCGTGGACCTAGACCCGGCGCTGGCGCAGTTTGCGGCCGACCTGAAGTGGGTCGAGGCGCAGGGTGTGGCGGTGGCCCGTTACAACCTCGGTCAGGAACCGCAGGCCTTTGCTGCCAACCCGGCGGTGATCGCCGAAATGCAGGCCGGCATGGACCGCCTGCCGATCCTTGCCGTGGATGGCCGGATCGTATCCACCGGCCTCTACCCGACCCGCGCCGAGCTGGCTGGGAAACTCGGTCTGGTGGCTACTGCCGACAAGCCGCGCATCCGCATTCCGGTGGTCGGCGGCGGGTGCGAGCCCGGCTCCGGCTGCTGCTGAGGACGCGACCATGGCCTTGCCTGACGTCCGCACCCGTTACCTGTTTTTCACCGGCAAGGGCGGGGTCGGCAAGACATCCCTGTCCTGCGCCACCGGCCTGGCCTTGGCCGCGGCCGGCAAGCGGGTGCTGATCGTCAGTACCGATCCGGCTTCCAACCTCGACGAAGTGCTCGAAACGCCCCTTGGCACGACACCGACGCAGGTGCTGCCGGGCCTCTGCGCGCTCAACATCGACCCGGAAGCGGCTGCGGCGGCCTACCG
>APMI01003236.1_pt1 | contig 30720 bp, 22 predicted proteins | sample 667938 | NCBI WGS metagenome assembly APMI01 (sample SAMN01084076, study PRJNA167559) | wastewater metagenome | biome: Wastewater | place: Denmark: Ejby Moelle, Odense | collected 2011-11-28
CGCCGCGCTCGCCGGGGCCGGGGCCGATGTCCAGCAGGCGGTCGGCGGCCAGCATCAGCTGCGGGTCGTGTTCGACGACGACCAGCGAGTTACCGGCGTCGCGCAGGCGTTCCATCACCCCGAGAATGCGCCCGATGTCACGCGGGTGCAGGCCGATGGACGGCTCGTCGAGCACGAACAAGGTGTTCACCAGCGAGGTGCCGAGTGCCGTGGTCAGGTTGATGCGCTGCACTTCGCCACCGGACAGGGTGCGCGACTGGCGATCAAGGGTCAGGTAGCCGAGGCCCACGTCCTGCAGGTACTTGAGGCGGCCCTTGATTTCGACCAGCAGCAGTTCGGTGGCTTCATCCAGCGGCGCGGGCAATTCCAGCGCGGCCACGAACCCGGCCACGTCGCTGATTGGCAGGGCCATCAGCTCATGCACGGCCAGCGCGCCACTGGCCGCCGGCAGGCGCCACAGCAGCGCGTCGGGCTTGAGACGGGCGCCGTGGCAGGCCGGGCATTCGGTGTAGCTGCGGTAGCGCGACAGCAGCACCCGGATGTGCATCTTGTAGGCCTTGCTCTCCAGCCAGTCGAAGAAGTGGCGCACCCCGTACCAGTAGCGCGGCCACGACGAATCCCAGCTCTTCCACTTGGCGTCGCCCTCCAGCAGCCATTCCCGGTGCTCGGGCGGCAGGTCGCGGAAGGGGATGTCCATGGCCACGCCGTACTTCCTGGCCATCTTCTCCAGGTCGCCCTGGCATTCCTTGAAGCTCGGGCTCTGCCAGGGTTTGACAGCGCCTTCTGCCAGCGTCTTCGATTCGTCCGGCACCACCAGGCTGAAGTCCACACCAATCACCCTCCCGAAGCCCTTGCAGGTTTCGCAGGCGCCGATCGGCGAGTTGAAGGAGAACAGGCTCGGCGTCGGGTCGGAATAGGCAATGTCGCAATCGGCGCAGTGCAGGCCGGCGCTGAACTTCCAGCGGGTTTCGCCGGCCTCGCCGAGCGCATGCACGCTGATGTGCCCGTGGCCGGCGCGCAGGCCGATCTCCAGCGCCTCCATGACGCGGGCGTGCTCGGCATTGCCGAGGCGGAAGCGGTCCTGCACCACGTCGAGCACGTCGCCGTCGCGGGAGTGGATGCGCGTGTAGCCCTGCCCGGCGAGCAGGCTGGCGATCTCGTCCGGCGTGAAGTTGGCCGGCACCGGCACCGGAAAGCTCACCACCAGGCGCGGGTCGCCCGCCGCCGCGGCGCGTTCGGTGAGATCGGCAAAGATCGTCGCCGGCGTGTCGCGCGTCACCGGCTTTCCGCAGCCACGGCAATGCAGCCGCGCGCCACGGGCGTAGAGCAGCTTGAAGTGGTCGGCCAGCTCGGTCATCGTCCCGACCGTCGAGCGCGAGGTGCGCACCGGGTTGGTCTGGTCGATAGCGATGGCTGGCGGCACGCCTTCGATGCGATCCACCTGCGGCTTGTCCATGCGGTCGAGAAACTGCCGCGCGTAGGGCGAGAAAGTCTCCACGTAGCGACGCTGACCCTCGGCGTACAAGGTGTCGAAGACCAGCGAGCTCTTGCCCGAGCCCGACACCCCGGTGACCACCACGAGTTCGTTGTGGGGAATGTCGAGGGACAGGTTCTTCAGGTTGTTCTGGCGGGCGCCGCGGATGCGGATGGCGTTCGCTTCGGCACGACCGTGGTCGTGGTCAGCCGGGCAGGCGGGGTCGGAGCACATGGCGGGCGGGTCGGAAAAGGAAGCAGGGTGGAATTGTAGGCCTGTGGGCAGACCCGCCGATTCTCCATCGGTTCCCCCCGGCCGACCCGCCGGAAGAAAGCGCCCCGACAGCAATCAGGGCTTGATCAACTTTTCTGTCGCTGCTTCATCCACCAGGGAGTCGTCATGGAACAGGCGCGTCTGCGGCGCGCCAGTCTGCTGGGCCAGCGCCCGGGCGGTGATGGCAAGAACCGCCTCGCTGTCGCCATCAGCCAGCAACAGAACGTGCTGCAACGGCCCGATGAAGGCTACGAAGCCACGCATCACAGCACCGTCCGGCAGACCGATGGCAACGCACTGCCCGACCTCCAGTTCGGTCCATTCGGAGGCCAGCGGAAGCTCACCGGCGAAGTACTGCTTGTGCTTGAGTACACGGAAGTTCGGCTGCTCGCCAACCTGACCGAGGGCAGGCGGCACCGGACGCCGCCCTGCGGATTCCGGCAGGGGGCGCCCGGCCAGGATGGCCACGTGCATCTCCTTACACGGAGCAAGGCCATCGCGGATCTTGTCAGGGGTCAATCCGATGTAGGCCAGACCTTGCTCCAGATCAGCGATCAGCCCGGGCAGCTGGGCCGGAAGCCGCTGACGGGCAGCCGGATCCGGGCTGGCGCTGGCCAGCAGACGGTTGGCCGTCTGGACACGCGCCAACCACTGGGGGCTCTCGGTGCCGTAACGATAGGCAGCCTTGGCAAGCACATGCACCCAGTAGCCCTCAACGAAATCCCGGGCTACGGTGCCAGCCTCATGGCCAACCATCAGGTAGATCGCCCGGCTTGCCTGGTGCAGGGCCACCTCGCGACGCTCCAGCCGACGGGCTTCGTCCTCAAGAGCCGCGGCACGCGCGAGCGCGCCCCGCTGGCGGGCGTGGAGCAGGCTCGCGGCACTGTCGAGGGCTGCGGAAAAATCCTTGTCGGAAAGACGCGGCGCCTTGCCGAGGTCCTGAACCAGCAGCATCAGCGCGCGGCACACCGGCAATCCTGGCGCACAGCTGGACGGCAGGGTACGGCCAAGGTTGGCGATCAGATCGAGCAGCAACAGGGCCGGATGACGCTTCGATGCCAACAGCGTTTCGCTACGCAGGGCCAGACGCAGCAAGGGCACACGCAGCTGGCCAAGAATGGCCCGGATCGTCGCCGGCAGCCGCGGATTGGCAGAGGCGTAGGCACAGAGGGCTTCAACCACCTCGACAGCAGCGGCCTTTGAGGGGGTCAGCAACGCGCTCAGCTCACTTGCCCCAAGCGACGCCGGCACACCTTCCCCGTATTGCTGGCGCTCACCGAGCCAGGCTTCGATACGTTCCAGCAGGGCCGATGCCAAACCGGGGTCAAGATTGCCTGCGGCCTGCGGCACGGCCTCACGGCGCGCCAGCGCGGCCAGACGCAGCGCATCGAGCGGGTGGATCGGCAGGCTGCTGCGGGCAGCGGCAGATTCTGCCCAGTCTTCGGCGATGCTCAGCGTGGGGTTCGGAGTGGGCGAAGTCCGGTGGTGCGATTCGACGCCCGCGTTGGCAAGCTGGTGATCGAGGTCGCGGTAGTAAGCAGCAAGATGGCGCCGCAGGGGCTCCTCCAGTTGCGCCAGCAGCGTGAGCGCCTCGGCCGGACTCAGGCGCTCGGCCTCCTTAAGCGCCCGCAAGGCCCGGCATACGCTCTCGGTGCCCACCGGTGACTCCTCCTGCAGCTCCGTCCCTGACCCAGCCAGAAGGGTCCGCATGCGCAGGTGAACCGCGGAGAGCTCGCGTATGCAGTGATCACGCAAGCGCTGGTCAAGATTCATCAGTTCGATGGAGTAGTCCAGATCCTCGTCATGCACCAGGCTGATCCGTGATGCAGTCATCCCGTGGGCCTGCTCGAAACCCTTGCGCTCCTTCAGGCCGGCAAGTTCGTCGAAGCACTCACCGGCAGCATGAGTGAGCTCATCAAGCCAGCCGGGGTGACGGATGACTTCACCGGCAGCCTGCCTGAGAGTCAGCAGGAAGCCATCACGGGAATGGGCAAGGAGCGAGTCTGCCTGGGGGGCAGGCTTGCCGCGGGGTCGGAGTGCTTGGTGCATGGATTGCGAAAGTTTGGCTTGTTAAACAATGTTATACACAAGCCCCGCAAACCGGAAAGCCGCCGCAAGCTTCACCGTGATGAACGCCCTCCTACGCGGAAGATGGCGGCTGTGCAGGGATCGACGCACCGCTCAATCCGGCCAATCCTCACACTACGCGCGAAAAAATAACTGAAGACTCAGGAAATCCGGCCGTAATTGATGGAGCAGAAAGATTCGTTACCTCTCGTCCGTGCCCCGCCGGACATGGCGTCGAGCCCCATGTTCCTCAGGCCGTCGCTTGAGATCAAAACGATGCCCCGGAAATGCCACCATCGCCAAATCACTCTCTTTACCATCTCCACCGGTAAATACTGTCATGAATACAGCCACCGCCGCTCGTCCGATTACCCAAGCAGAGCTGGAAGAAACACTTGGCGCGATCCGTATTCCCGCCTGCCCGGCCGCCGTCACGGAAGTGATGCGCGAGGTTGAGAAAAAAGAGCCGCAACTGAAAGTTCTCGCCCGCATCATCGCTTCCGACGTGGGTATGTCGGCAATGGCGGTCAAGCTCGCCAATTCGCCGATTTTCAGCGCGGGCAGCAAGGTCAAGAGCGTGCAGCAGGCGGCAAACCGGCTGGGCACCAACAACATCCGCAGTGTTGCCGTAACGGTTGCCTTGCGTAATACGGCCGGCGATCTGCCGGTCGAAATGATGGAAAGATTCTGGGCACGGGCATCGACCCTCGCCCTTGCAACCGGCGTCCTGGCGCGCAAGCACGTGGGGATTTCACCCGAGGCAGCCTACACCTACGCCCTTTTCCAGGATGCGGCGATTCCGGTAATGATGCTCAACTTCCCCGAGTACGCAGCGATTTATGCCGGCGCAGGCGAATGCAGCGACCACCTGATCGACCAGGAACGGGAGCACTGCCATTGTGATCACGCCGTGGTCGGCTGGCTACTGGCCCGTAACTGGGGCCTGCCGGCCAGGATTGCAGCGGCAATCCGCTACCACCATGATCCGGAGCTCTACATCCTCCCCGAGCAGGAACTGCCCTCCGACGCCCTGGCCCTGATCGCAGTAACACTCATCGCCGAACACGTGATCGCCGATTTCATAGAGGGCGCACGCCCGGTCGACGAACGCGCCCTGGAAAATGCCAGGACCTTTCTCGGCACCTCGGAAGCCGACCTCGACGAATTCCGCGACATCATCGCCCACGCTCTGGGCTGAGCCAGCCGGATGCAAACGTAAAAATGCCCGCCTGAAAAGGGCGGGCACCGGATGGCTTGCCGAAGCGGTTATTCGGTTGCAGCCGCCTTCTTGCGCGTCGCCGGCTTCCTGGCTGCCGGCGTTTTCTTTACCGCGGCCTCCTTCTTGGCTGCGGGCACTTTTTTCTCAACCGGCTCGGTCTCCGCCGCGGTCTTCACGGCAGCGGCCTTACCGGCCGCCGGCGTCCTGGGCTCCTTCTTCTCGAACTCGAAGCCGACCTTGCCATCGTCTCCACGCACCAGAAAAGCCGAGAACTTGCGCTTGGTGCGACTGGAGACAAAGCCTCTCAGCAGCTCGGTACGCCCGGTATCGAGAAGCTTGTGCATCTGCTCCCGCTCGATGGGCTGCTGCAGGATGATCTTGCCCGAGCGGAAATCGCAGGACTTTTCTGGACCCACGGATTTCTCGCAAACGTAGGACAGGCCATGCTCATAAACCTGGGCGCTGCACTTGGGACACTGGCCGAGAGAATCCTGGCCGGAGAAGTCCACCGGTTCAGCCGTTTCGTCGTCCTTTGGCTGGCCGAAATCGAACTCGGGCAACTTGTCGTCGTTGAGACGGATCTCGGCGTTGAACAAGCGCCCCATCTTGTTGCGAAAACCCAGCAGCGGGCCGACACGACCGGTGGACAGCAGGGTTTCGATTTCAGGGATTTCGAACTGGCGGCCGGCTACGATCTTCCAGGCTTGCCAGTCGCAGGCCTGGCAGGCGAACTTCTTGTAGTTCTCCTTCACCAGACCACCGCACTTGGGGCACGGCGTCGAAAGGGTTGCGAAATCACCGGGCACGGTATCGGATTCATAGCGCTTGGCACGCTCGACGATGTCCCGGGTCATGGCCTCGATATGGCCCATGAACTCGGCCCGTGACAATGCACCGCGCTCCATCTGGCCAAGCCGGTGTTCCCACTCGCCGGTCAGTTCGGGGGAAGTCAGTTCGTTGGTTCCAAGGCCGCGCAGCAGCGTGATCAGCGAAAAAGCCTTGGCGGTCGGGATCAGTTCCTTGCCATCCCGGATGACGTAGATCTCACCGATCAGGTTTTCGATGATCTGGGCCCGGGTGGCCGGGGTTCCAAGACCACGGCCCGCCATGGCGGCACGTAGCTCTTCGTCGTCCACCATCTTGCCGGCACCTTCCATGGCCGACAGCAGCGTCGCTTCATTGAAGCGGGCGGGCGGCTTGGTGACCAGCGCCTTGACGAGGATATCGTCGGTGCTGACCGTCTCGCCAGGTGCGACAGCAACCAGTTGCGGTGCGCCGCCGTCGTCTTCACTCACCGCCGCGGCCTTGCCATAGACGGCAAGCCAGCCCGGATTGACGAGGATCTTGCCCTCGGTCTTGAAGGCTTCGCCCTCGACACGGGTGATGCGGGTGGTGATGCGGTATTCGGCAGCCGGATAGAACACGGCCAGGAAGCGCCGGGTCACCAGGTCGTAGATCTTCGCTTCCGCTTCCGACAGGCTCTTGGGAGCGGTGCCGGTGGGAATGATGGCGAAGTGATCAGAGATCTTGGTGTTGTTGAAGATGCGTTTGTTGGGCCTGACCCAACCGTGCTTGACGATCTCGTTGGCAAAAGGTGCATAGGCATCAGGCAAGCCGCCAAGAATGCCCTGGACCTGGCCGACGTAGTCTTCCGGCAGCGCGCGGGCGTCGGTCCGGGGGTAGGTCAGCACCTTGTGCTTTTCGTAGAGGGCCTGGGCCAGCTGCAGGGTGGTACGCGCCGAAAAACCGAAACGGCCGTTGGCTTCCCGCTGCAGGGAGGTCAGATCGAAGAGTAGCGGCGAGAGCTGCGTGGTCGGCTTGGACTCTTCCTCCACGACGCCCGGCTTGCCCTCGCACTTGGCCTTGATAGCCTGGGCGCGGGCAGCAGTCCACAGACGGAAGGGCGTCGCATGCTCGGCCAGCGGCGTACCCTCTTCGGGTTTCTTGAAGCCTTCGTCGAACCAGCGCCCGGCGTAGGCACCCGCCTGGCAGCCGAAGCTGGCTTCCAGCTCCCAGTAATCGGTGGGGCGGAAGGCACGGATCTTCTCTTCGCGCTCGACCATGATGGCCAGCGTCGGGGTTTGCACCCGACCGACTGTGGTCAGATGGAAACCGCCGGTTTTGGAGTTGAAGGCGGTCATCGCCCGGGTGCCGTTGATGCCGATCAGCCAGTCGCTCTCGGCGCGGCACACGGCGGCTTCACGCAGGCCTTCGACGTCGGCGGCGGGGCGCAGCTGGGTGAAGCCATCGCGAATCGCATTGGCTGTCATGGACTGCAGCCACAGGCGCCGCACCGGCTTGTTGGTGCCGGCGTGCTGGGCGATGAAGCTGAAGATCAACTCCCCTTCGCGGCCCGCGTCACAGGCGTTGACAAGGCCGGTAACGTCCTTGCGCTTGATCAGCCGGGTGAGAAGTTTGAGGCGGTCCTCGGTTTTCTCGATGGGGTTGAGCGCGAAATGTGGCGGGATGACTGGAAGGTGGGCAAAGGACCACTTGCCACGCTTCACTTCGAATTCCTCCGGCACCGTCAGCTCAAGCAAATGGCCGACAGCCGAGGAGAGGACGAAATCGTCCGACTCGAAATAGTCTTTTTCTTTGGTGAAACCGCCGAGCGCGCGCGCGATGTCCGCTGCAACCGAAGGTTTTTCCGCGATGATCAGCTGCTTGCTCATGCCTGTAGTGCGCCTCGGGACGCCTGACTCAGGTTGTTGGGGGAGCGCCGCATCATACGGAAGGCTGCGCCGGGCTTGCAAGCGGCCCGCAGATCAATGCACGGAGAATGGCGCCGGCTCTTCATCATCCTCATCGGATTCATTGAGCAGTTCGTCGAGGATCAGACCGTTTATAGGACGATCCTGTTGCCACAGCACCATCAGTACGATGACCTTCAGGTTTTCGAGTTCGATCTCGGTTTCGCCCAGCGCGAGGGCCCGCTCGACGATCATCTCGCGGCACTCCGAGTCGAGGATTCCTGCGTTCTCGAGAAACAGCAGGAAACCGCGACACTCGACGCCCAGGCGCACTTGCTCATCCTCGCCATAAATGCGCAAGGAGCCTGCCCTGGCAAAGTGGGCCGGGCGCTCGCCGTCGGACAGCTGGCGCAAGCCGGACAGCCACTCGAGGGCTTCGGTGATTTCGTCTTCCTCGAAACCGGCAGCAGTCAGCTTGCGGGCCAGTTGCGCGGGTTCCGGGCACGCGTCGGCGTGAACGTAGTTCTCGAAGAGGTACACGAGGATATCGAACATGGCGCGTAGGCCTGAGGCCGGTCGTTTTTCAGAGGCGCTGGAGGCGTCCTCCGGGCAGGCGGGACACCCGTCCTTCGAGCTCCAGCGTAAGCAGAATGGCGTAGAGCGCTTCCGGCGTCAAGCTGGTGCGGTGCACCAGCGTGTCTACATCTACAGGGTCGTGCCCTACTGCCTCGAGCACCCGGGCCTCCTCGCCGCTCACCTCGACAAACGCAAGATCACGAGCTGGCGCCACTTCTGCCGGTGACAGACGCAGTTCTTCGAGTATGTCCGCAGCGGATTCGACCAGCTTTGCACCGTCGCGAATCAGGCGATGACAGCCGCGCGCCAGCGGCGAATGAATCGACCCGGGAATGGCGAAAACCTCGCGCCCGCAGTCGGTTGCCAGGCGCGCAGTGATCAGGGAACCGCTCTTTACCGCCGCCTCGACTACCAGCACACCACTGGCGAGACCGGCGATGAGTCGATTGCGACGCGGGAAGTTGTGAGCGAGGGGACCGACACCAAGGGGAAACTCGCTGATGATCGCCCCGCTTTCGGCAATGCGGCGCGCCAGCTCGGCATTACGCGCCGGGTAGATCCGGTCGGCACCGGTACCGATGACAGCCACGGTGCTCCCCGGGCCGCTCAGACCACCGCGATGGGCGGCGGCGTCAATACCCAGGGCCAGCCCGCTGACGATGGTCAGCCCGGCGGCCGACAGGGCCGTGGAGAAGGCTTCCGCGTTGGCTTCCCCCTGGGGCGTGGCGCTGCGGGCGCCAACCACGGCCACGGCAGGCCGGGACAGAAGAGCCGCATCACCCTTCACGTACAGGACTACCGGTGGATCGGGGGTTTCAAGCAGGGACGCGGGATAGGCCGCATCGCCAAGGGTCAGGATGACATTGCCCGGCCGGGCTTGCCACTCAAGAGCCAGATCAACCGCCGCGGTTGCATCGTGATCGAACAGCTTGCCGGCTGCAGACGCCCCGATCACCGCGGCGACGGAAGCAAACCCGGCGTCGTAAATGCCCTCCGGCAGCCCGAAGGCCGCCAGCAGCTGACGCTGGGTTGCCGCCCCGACACCCGGCGTGAGGGTCAGGCGCAGCCACGAGGCGAGCGGGTGCTGGTCCGGCAAGATCGCAAGACTCAGGGTTTGCGCACGCTGTCGGCGACAGTCACCGGGCCGTTGCTGTCCATCACCAGCGCGTAGGAAAGACGGTCGAACACGCGGAACACGAAGACCACCCCGTAACGGTTCTCGGGCAGCCGGAAACGCTGTGCCGGACCGACGTTGTCTTCGCGGTACTCGGTTTCGCCACGATTGCGGTGCAGCGCCAGCACATGGCCGATTTCCATGCCATCGCGCTTGCCCAGGCTGACCGACACGACGTTGTAGCGCCCCGTTTCGGCCACGCCGTTGTAGATCGAGACAACCCGGCCAGCGACTTCCTTGTCGGGCGCATGGGGCACGTAGCTGAGCAGATCGGGGCGCCCGGCCGGCAACAGGCGGTCGCCCTTGCCGATTTCGTGCTTGGAACTGGTCAGGATCAGGCTGGTGGGAATCGGCAGGCGCGGCTTGCCGTCAGACGATTGCTGAGGCTGGGCAGACGCATCCTGCGCTTCCGGTGCGAGAACGCCGGCTTCTGCCGTGACGCGCGCCTGACCGAGGTAGGTCGCTTCGTAACCGAGGATTTCGCCGGTCACCGGCTCGGCAAGGGGCTTGGCCTTGCGATAGATGTTCCAATTGCTCACACCCGGCGCAAGGCGGGTGGCGAAGACGGTGTCACCCGGGCCGGTGAATACGCGGCCCTCCTGGGTGGCCACGACGATACCGGCTGCGGCATCCTCTTCCTCGGTGACGACCAGCGGCTCGGACAGGAAAGGCGTGATGGCACGCACCGGAATACTCTGGATCGCGGCCTGGTCGGAAGCGGAATAAACCTGCGGAAAACGCTTCTCGTAGAGCGGCTTGCTCACCGGCTCGCCGATGCGCTTGCCGAACTTGAGGGTCGGGCCGTTGCGATCCAGAACAATGATCTGCCCCGGGTAAATCAGGTGCGGGTTGCGGATCTGCTCCCGGTTGAGGCGCCACACTTCGGGCCAGCGCCAGGGCTCCTTGAGGAACTTGCCGGAAATCCCCCACAGCGTATCGCCGCGCACCACCACGTGGCTGTCGGGTGCGTCGTCGGCAAGGCGGATCGGGCCGGCTGCCCCTGCGCCCGCCGGAACCAGGGCGGCGACGCCGATGAAGAGGGCGGATATAATGCGCATCATTGGAAGTGCACTCGCTTTCGGCGGACAGATTCGCCGCATCAATGGGCAGTCTGTGTTGCGGAGCCCGATGCCTGCGTCTTTAAAATGCAGGCATCGTAGATTTGGCTCAAAATTCTGCACGTAAAGTCTTCATCCGGCAATATTTATGGCTCTGCTACCCATTCTCCGTTATCCCGATTCGCGTCTGCATACGCGCGCAAGCCCCGTGCGCGAAGTGACCGACGAAATCCGCAAACTCATCGCCGACATGGCCGAAACCATGTACGAGGCGCCCGGCATCGGCCTGGCCGCCACGCAGGTGGACGTCCACAAGCGCATCGTGGTCATCGACGTGTCGGAGGACAAGTCCGGCCTGCTGGCCCTCATCAATCCCGAGATCATCGCCCGCGACGGCGAGCAGGTCTGTGAGGAAGGGTGTCTGTCGGTGCCCGGCATCTACGACAAGGTCAGCCGCGCCGAACATGTACGCGTGAGGGCCATCAACCAGCAGGGCGAAACCTTCGAATTCGACGCCGAAGGCCTGCTCGCGGTGTGCGTGCAACACGAGCTCGATCACCTGGAAGGCATGGTTTTCGTGCAGCACCTGTCCCAACTCAAACAGACCCGGATCAAGGGCAAACTGGCCAAACAGGCCCGGATCACTGCCTGATGAAAGTCGCCTTCGCCGGAACGCCCGAATTCGCTGCCGTAGCGCTGGAATCCATCCTTGCTGCCGGCTTCGAAGTCACCCTCGTCCTGACCCAGCCCGACCGCCCCGCCGGCCGCGGCATGCAATTGCAGCCAAGCCCGGTAAAGCAGGTCGCCCTGGCCGCCAACATCCCCGTCCATCAGCCTGAAAAACTGCGCACGGCAGAGCAACAGGCGGCCCTCGCCGCGGCCGGCGTTGACGTGCTGGTGGTAGCTGCCTACGGCATCATCCTGCCCCAGGCCGTGCTCGACATGCCCCGCTACGGCTGCCTCAACATCCATGGCTCGCTGCTACCGCGCTGGCGCGGCGCGGCGCCGATCCACCGGGCCATCCAGGCCGGTGACCTTGAAACCGGCATCACCATCATGCAGATGGATGCCGGCCTCGATACCGGCCCGATGTTGCTCAAACGCACCGAAGCCATCAAGGCCGACGACACTACCGCCAGCCTTCACGACCGCCTCGCCTGGCTCGGTGCCGAGATGATCGTCGAAGCGCTGCAGGCCCTGCCCGACGGCCTCACCGCGACACCTCAGCCCGCTGAAGGCGTCACCTATGCCGCCAAGATCGGCAAGGCCGAAGCCGCGATCGACTGGACCCGCCCGGCGGTCGAGATCGAACGCACCGTACGCGCTTTCAACCCCTTCCCCGGCGCCATTGCCACCTACGCTGGCACGCCGATCAAGCTGTGGCGCGCCCGCGCCATCGACGCCAGCGGCACCCCCGGCGAAATCCTGCTGGCCGAAGCGGCCGGCGTGATCGTGGCCTGCGGCGAAGGCTCGCTGTGCATCACCGAACTGCAGAAGCCTGGCGCCAAGCGCATGCCCACTGCCGACTTCCTGCGCGGCATGCCGATTGCGGTGGGCAGCCACTTCGAATGATGGCAACCTCACCCGATTGAATTTTCTGGCGACTCCCTCATCTAAGTGTTCGCGCACTCGGCGCGGACTCGAAAGGAAGGATAAGCACAATGTTCGGCAACTGGCTCAAGACCTCGATCCTCATGGCCGGGATCATCGCCCTCTTCGGGGTGATCGGCGGAATGATGGGTGGCAAGTCGGGGATGCTCCTCGCGCTGGTCTTCGGCGGCGCGATGAACATTTTTTCCTACTGGTTCTCGGACAAGATGGTCCTGCGCATGTACAACGCGCAGGAAGTCGATGAAAGCAGCTCGCCCTACCTCTACAACATGGTGCGCGAACTGGCCGGACGTGCCCAGCTGCCGATGCCCAAGGTTTACATCATCGATGAAGACCAGCCCAACGCCTTCGCCACCGGCCGCAATCCGGAACACGCCGCCGTTGCAGCCACGTCCGGCATCCTGCGCATGCTCAGCCAGCGCGAACTGCGCGGTGTGATGGCCCACGAACTGGCCCACGTGAAGCACCGCGACATCCTGCTGTCGACCATCTCGGCGACCATGGCCGGGGCCATTTCAGCCCTCGCCAACTTCGCCGTGATATTCGGCGGGCGCGACAGCGAAGGCCGCCCGGCCAACCCCATCGCCGGCATTGCAGTGGCCCTGCTTGCCCCGCTGGCGGCCAGCCTGATCCAGATGGCCATCTCACGTGCGCGGGAATTCGAGGCTGACCGGGGTGGCGCCGAGATTTCCGGCGATCCGCTGGCACTCGCCGATGCGCTGACCAAGATCGACGCCTTCGCCCGCGGCATTCCGATGCCCAGCGCCGAAGCCCACCCGGAAACCGGCCAGATGATGATCATGAACCCCCTCTCCGGCGGTGGGCTACGCGGTTTGTTCAGCACCCACCCGGCCACCGAGGAACGGGTCGCCTGCCTGCGCGCCATGGTCGCCCGACGCTGACCGGCAAACCCAGTTCGAGACCCGCAGAAAACCCGGCTCAGGCCGGGTTTTCTGTTTGAGGCAGGGGCTTTAACGGTAACAGGATCCGGAAGCAGCTGCCCTTTCCAGGCGCACTGCCCACCTCGATGCGCCCGCCATGCTGGCGCACGATGCGGTAGGCCGACGACAGCCCGAGGCCGCGCCCCTGACCCACCGGGCGAGTGGTGAAGAAAGGCTCGAAAATGCGTGCCCTGGTCGCTTCATCCATCCCGCAACCCGTGTCTTCCACGTCAATGGCCAGTTCGGCACCCGCCTCCCTGGCCCGCACGGTGAGCGTGCCAGGGGCACTTCCGAGCGCCCGCGATGCGTTGTCGATCAGCGCCTTGAAAGCCTCGCCGAGAAGTGTCGGATTGACCGCCATGCCGGGCAGCACCCCGTAGCCGCGCACCACTTCCTGGCCGGGACGGCGACTACCGGCGGTCGCCTTGAGCGCCCCGTCGAGCAGCACAGTCAAGGACACCTCGCTGGTCTCGGCCGGCCCCGGGCTGGCGAAATCCTGCAACGACTGGACGATCTCGGCGACTCGGCCGAGCCCGCGGGTGGATTCGGCCACCAGGACCGGCAGATCCTCACGGATGAACTCCAGGTCAGTCTCGGCGCGGGCGGCCAGCCAGGCGTCCCGGTTGAAGGACGTCGCAGCCAGACGGTCAGCCGTATTCACCAGCGCGAGCATGCGTTCGGCGTACTCCCGCAAGGTGCCGAGATTGGAAGCGATGAAGGCCAGCGGATTGTTGATTTCGTGGGCAACCCCGGCGGCGAGCTGACCGACTGCAGCAAGCTTGTCGGCCTCCAGCAGGCGGGTCCGGGTGTCCTCCAGGGATGCGAGGGTGTGGCGCAGGGTCTGGTTGGCTTCAGTCAGCGCCGCAGTCCGTTCGGCCACCCGACTTTCCAGGCCGGCATTTATCCGCGCCAGTTCATTGTTACGCTCGGCCACCAGCCCAAGAAGATTACGTACAGCGGCAATCAGGGCCGTGTTGCCGGGATCACCGCGGTGCGCGCTTTCGGCCTCGAAGGCCTCCGCGGGCGTGCTGCCGGCGGCCACCGCACGCATCTGGCGGGCCATGCTCTGGTCCGTGTCGAGAATATGGAAGGTCAGCCAGCTGGTCACAAAACGGTACAGTACCGGCACCACCCGGGCCGGATCGGCGGTGCCGCGCATTTCCTCCACCTGGGTGACAAAATCGACGTGAAGCTGGCGGTGCGTGCGCAGATGACGCGGGTCAAGCCCGGCACGCTCCATCAGCGCCTCCTCGGAGGCAAAGTGATGCAGCGCATAGCGCGCCAGCCCGTCGAACACATGGGCCAACTCCGCGGGCGACAACTCGGCGCCACGCACCGCCCGCTGGGCGAGCACGTTGACCAGGTCGACGAGCTTGCGGTGCTGTCCATCCACATCGCCAAAACCGGTCTCGAAATAGTCCGCCCACTGAAACGGCGCAATGCGCGATACGCCACTCATTGGACCGGCTCCGCGGATTCGACGCGGCGCTGACGAATCGCCGTGAGCAGCGGCGGCATCGTCTCGGTCAGCGTGGCGAGCAATCCAGCGAGAACATCCTCCCCGCGCCCTTCGCGCACCGCATTGCAGATGGCAGAGGCAATGGTGAAAACTTCGGTCGCCCCTACATTGCCGGCAGCCCCCTTGAGCGAATGGGCGAGACGCCCGATCCCCTCCGGATCTCCTGCAGCCAGGGAGGTATTGATACGCTCCACCATATCGGCATTGGTGTCGGCAAACATGCCCAGGAGGCGAACGTAAGTGGGCCACCTGCCGCGTACCACCCGCAGCCCGCGCTCCGTGTCGAGGCCGCCAACGCCCCCGAAGCGGGCCGCCCAGTCGCTCTCCGTGACAGGCGGCGCTACGGGAAGGGGCGCTGGCACTGCCGCGGCGGCCTCGACGAACTTCGGCGCAAGCCACTTGAAGATCATTCGGAACAAGGCTTCCGGCTCCACCGGCTTGGCGATGAAGTCATTCATGCCGGCGCCCAGGCAGGCCTCCTGATCTTCATCGAACGCGTTGGCTGTCATGGCAATGATCGGCGTACCCTCGCGTCCCGGCAAACGACGAATCCGCCGCGTCGCTTCAAGTCCGTCCATCACCGGCATCTGCATGTCCATCAGAACGACATCGTAAGCAGCCACACCGGCCAGATCGACGGCCTCCATCCCATTGTCGGCCCGATCGATGTGCAGCCCCATTTCACTAAGCATATCCACCGCCACCTCCTGGTTGAGGAGATTGTCTTCAACCAGCAGCACGCGCGCGCCGCGTAGCCGGGCGCTGATGGCGGCCGTGGTTTCGGCCGGCACCTCCGGCGCACAGACCGGCAACATCACGCCGGGACGTTTCTCCAGGCGCGCGGTGAACCAGAACGCGCTCCCCCCCCCGGGCTGGCTGTCGACCCCGGTCTCACCGCCCATCAGAGCCGCCAGGTGACGGGTCAGTGCGAGGCCGAGGCCGGTTCCACCATATTTGCGGGTGGTCGAGGCGTCAGCCTGCTCGAAGGACTGGAACAGGCGTGGCAACTGGTCCGCGGCGATGCCGATACCGGTATCGATGACCTCGAACCGAACCAGCAGATCATGCTCTTCTTCCTCAAGCACTTTCGCCTGCAACACGACACCTCCCTGCTCGGTAAACTTCACCGCATTGCCGAGATAGTTGAGAAGCGCCTGACGCAGGCGCGTCACGTCGCCGCGCAGAACCGGCGGCAAGCCCGCGGCATCCGAACCGAAAGTGAGATGCTTGGCCGCCAGCCGGTCGTGAATCAGGGAATGGGCCTGGTTGAAAAGTGCCTCCGGCGAGAAATCAATGGACTCCAGGTTGAGCTTGCCGGCCTCGATCTTGGAGATGTCCAGAATGTCATTGATGATCGACAGCAAATGCGTACCGGCATTGCGGATCTTGGCAAGGCGGTCGCGCTGTACGTCCTCAAGGGGGCTCCGCTCGATGAGCCGCGCCAATCCGAGGATGGCATTCATCGGCGTGCGGATTTCATGGCTCATGTTGGCCAGAAAGGCGCTCTTCGCAGCGCTGGCCGACTCGGCCCGCTGGCGTGCCTCGGCCAATTGGCCGGTACGCTCTGCCACCAGCTCTTCCAGGTGATGGTGGTAAAGCTCCAGTTGGGCATCCAGCTTGCGCGTCTCCGTGATGTCAAAGAAGGTCGCCAGGAACATGTCGCCAACGGCGGAGCCGGAAACCAGCAAGGTGCGCACTTCACCGTTCTTGCAACAGATCCTGAACTCCATGGGCAGAACCGGACGTTGCGCAGCGCGGGCCTCATCAGCCGCCGCCCGCCACGTCGCCCTGACCCACGCACGATAATCCGGGTCGGGGTAAGCCAGCGGCCACCAGGCATCGAGATTGGGTAAATCGATCCGGTCGTAGCCGAAGGTCTCCACAAAACGGCGGTTTACGTTCACCAGCTCGCCACCGGCATGAAACAGGCTCAGCGGCATTGGCGCCACTTCGAACAGTTGCCGGAAGCGCGCCTCGCTGACGCGCAGCGCCGACTCCTCCCGGTAACGGGTGATGGCGATTGCCGCAACGTCGGCGGCCAGGGCAACTTGCTCGAGATGCGCCGGGGTCGGGCGGGACGGTTCAGCGGGATACAGCGCAAAGGTGCCCAAGACCCGGCCATCCCTGCTGAGAATGGGTGACGACCAGCAAGCCACCAAGCCGTGACTGGCGGCCAGTGCGCGGTAAGGCTGCCACAGGGGATCGCTGGCAATGTCCTCGACGACTACCGGCTCGCCACGCCAGGCCGCCGTTCCGCAGGATCCGACGCCATCGCCGATCGCGATGCCATCGATGGCATCGGAATAGCCTTTCGGCAAACTCGGCGCCGCGCCGTGAAGCAGGTGAACACCGTCCGGATCCAGCAATAGAACGGAGGCACGAACGCCGGGCATCTGCGCTTCGAAGCCCCTCACAAGGGTATCGAGGGTGTCGGCCAGAGCCGCCCCTGACGCCACCATTTCGAGGACCTGACGCTGGGTCTGCAAGGCCAGTTCAACCCGCTTGCGGACACTGATATCGGTCCATCCACCGACAATCTCCACACCAGGCACGCCAGCCCGCTCTTCGACACGAACCTCATCCCGCACCCAGATGTAATGGCCATCCAGAAGAGCGAAGCGATATTCATGGCCGATCTCGCCCCCCGACAGCAGGTGCGCCGACCAATTCAAGGCACCGGCCCGATCATCCGGATGAATCCGGCTTGCCCACCAGCCCGGCGTCAGGGCCTCCTCCGGAGAAAAGCCGAAAATCCGCTGGATGTTGTCGCTGACCATCAGCGGCATGAAACCACCGCCCTCCACACGAAGGGCATACAGAATGGTCGGACTCGCCTCCAGCACATGGCGCAATTGCCGCTCGGCAGACAATTGCCGGCCCTGAGCCTCGTCACGTGCAATCCGGTCGCGCAAGGCCCGTATCCCGAAAGCCAGATCACCGCCCAGGTCCGACAAGTGGCGGACCTCCTCTTCATCGAAAGCACCGGCCTCGACCGAATAGACGCTCAGGGCACCAAAACACTGCCCGTTCTCGCCCAGCAGAGGCAGGGCGCAGGACGACGCATAGCCGTTGCGCGTAGCGGCATCACGCCAGCGAGCAAAATGCGGATCCGTATGAATATTTCGGCACAGGGCCGGCCGGCCTTCACGAATCGCTGTCCCGGTCGGGCCGCGGCCGTCTTCGGTGTCGGACCACGAAAGATGCAACGCATCGAAGTAGCCTTCCTCTACACCGGACTCGGCGATCAGACGCACCGATTTTTGCAGATCGTCTTCGGCAAAGCCGACCCAAGCCATCCGGTAGCCACCGAACTCCACAATCAGGCGGCAAATGTCATGCAACAGCACATTTTCATCGGTGGCGCGAGCCAGCGCCTGGTTGCACTCGCTGACCGTCCTCAGGGCACGGTTGGCACGCCTGAGACTGAGTTCGGCACGCCGGTCCTCTGTCACATCACGGCCGATACCCAATACGCCAATGAGCCGACCGTCGGCATCGAGCATCGGCGTCTTGATCGTCTCAAGCCACTCACGATGCCCATCGACAGCAAAACAGACCTCCTCCTCGTTACGCAAAGCCAGACCAGAGCGAATCACCGCCAGATCGTTGTTACGGAAGAAGTCAGCCTGCCCGGCGGGCACGAAATCGTGATCGCTCTTGCCGACGATTTCAGCTTCGGAGGCGCCGAAGAACTGCTCGAATCGCGAGTTGCACGCGAGATAGACCCCGTCCGGATCCTTCAGCCAGACCAGATCCGGCAGACTCTGGACGAGGACCTTGAGGAACGTGTACTGCTGCTCCAGCGCACCGGGACGCTCGGGGCTGGGGCTCGGGAGCGCCGAGGGAGCAAGCATGGATCGGAACCCTTGAGGTTGTGGGGACACCTGGGAGAAATTGACCGCATTGAGGCATTAACGGCCTTGCTCCGCGGAGATTAAGGCCACCCGTGCCAAACGCAACGATCCGCAGAAACCACCGCTATCGGGCCTCTCTCCGCGGCCCCCGGCTCCACTCGACCAAGCCATCACCTATCTCGTGCAGAGGCAGCACGCTCTCCACTGCGCCACGCAGCATGGCCTCCTTCGGCATGCCAAAGACCACGCAAGTCTCCTCCGCCTCGCCGATCGTCGCCGCCCCCGCTTCGCGCATTTCCTTCAGGCCAAGAGCGCCGTCGTCACCCATGCCGGTCATGATGATGCCAAGCGCATTGCAGCCCACCATCCGCGCCACCGAGCGGAACAGTACATCTACCGAAGGCTTGTGGCGGTTGATCAGCGGGCCATCCACCACACCGACGTGATAACCCCTTGCGTCCCGGGCCAGTTGGAGGTGCCGCCCGCCGGGCGCAATCAACGCAAGGCCGGGCTCGACCCGGTCGCCGTGAAGCGCCTCCCGGACGTTGATACGGCACAAACCGTCAAGACGACGGGCAAACATGTCGGTGAAGCCGGCCGGCATGTGCTGGACCACCACGATACCCGGCACATCCTCGGGCAAAGTTGTCAGCACGGCCTCAAGGGCCAGGGTGCCGCCGGTTGAGGTGCCGATGGCGACGACCCGGGTGCGGTCACTGGCTGGCGCCAGACGCGGCCCGCGGGGCAAGTCTTCGAGGGTCAGCTTGGGACGCGGAACGACTGTCTGCTGCCGCAGCGGCCGCAGACGAGCGCTGGCTGCCGCCCTGACAGCCATCACCAGACTTTCGCTCTCGTCGAGCAGAAACTGCTTGATGCCCGCTTTCGGCTTGGCCACTATGCTCACGGCACCGGCTGCCAGGGCATCCAGGCTCAAGCGCGCGCTCTGCCCCACCAGCGACGAGCAGATAACCACCGGGGTCGGCCGCTCGGCCATGAGCTTGCGCAGAAAGGTCAGGCCATCCATGCGCGGCATTTCAATGTCGAGGACGATCACGTCCGGCCATTGCTTGCGCATCTTCTCGATCGCAAAGAGCGGATCGGCGGCAGTGGCCAGCACCTGCATGTCTGACTGTGCCGCAATCGCCGCGCTGGCCACCTGGCGCACGATGGCCGAGTCGTCCACGATCATCACGCGAATCGGTGTCACGGCCATCCGCCCACCTCGCCCAAGGGGCTGTGGGCCAGCCACACATGGCCGGTCCACAGGTCGAAAATCAGCTTGCGATAACCCTTTCCACCGCAGTGCGCCAGTGCTGCCGGGTTGTAGCCATGGCGGGCCAGCAGGGCATAGGCCGCGTCCACGTTGCGGGCGGCAATGCTCATCACCGCCTGGCGGTCCGCCGGGTGGGTCAGCATGTTGCCACCACCGAATACCTTGACCTTGAAGTCGCCCGGCAGGCAACCCACCCTCCCAACCTCACGGTCGAACAAGCGCAATGCTTCATCAGCATATCGGCCGTCGAGGGCCGCACCCGCCGGCTGGCCACGGGACGGCAGCATGAAATGGCACATGCCACCGACGAGCCGAGCCGGGTGCCACAAGGTAATGGAAATGCACGAGCCGAGAAGGGTGGAAATGCGCGTACGTCCACCGCCGAAATGGAAACCGCCAGGCTGCAGGAAGACTTCCCGGATATCGTCGCCAAACTCGATCATGGCTTGCGGTAAATGGTGGCCCGCACCAACTCCAGCCCCTGCTGGATGCCATTGAGGGTTTCCGAGTGGCCGATAATCAGATGCCCACCCGATTTGAGGCGTGGCAGGAGATTGGCAACCACTTTGCGCTTGGTTTCCATATCGAAATAGATCATTACGTTACGCAGGAAAATCACCTCGAAATCGCCAATCCCGGCATTTACCGGCAGGGTCAGGTTAACCTGCTCGAAGTGCGTCCGCCGCTTCAGTTCCGGCGAGATGAGGAAACTGCCGCTGTGGGAGCGCACGCCCTTGAGGCAATACTTGCACAGATAAGCCGGTGGAATCCCCTCGTTGCGCTCAATTGGGTAATGGCCCGCCTCGGCCCTGGCCAGCACCCGGGAGCTGATGTCCGAACCAAGCACTTCCCACGGGGCGCTGACCAACGTATCGGCGAGCAGCATGGCGAGCGTGTAGACCTCCTCGCCGGTCGAGCAAGCCGCACTCCACACGCGAAACGGAGCCGGACTGCGTCGCGGCCGGATGATCTCGTCGCGCAGGAAGCGGAAATGGCCCGGCTCCCGGAAAAAGTAGGTTTCGTTGGTGGTGAGCAGATCCACCATGACTTGCAGCTCTTCTGGGTGATGGCCGGTGGCCAGCATCCGGTAATACTGGGAAAAGCTGCCGAACTCGTAGTGTTTCAGCCGTTTGGAGAGGCGCCCGACGAGGAGCACCTTTTTTGCGTCTGACAGACTGATGCCGGCAATCTTGTAAATAAGGCGCTGGAAGAGTGCGAACTCTTGATCGGTGATGGCCGAAACCATCGGATTTCCTGCGGCGGCGTGGGCCCTGTGCATGGCAGACTTAGAACAATTCGACGTTGGTGTCAGGACCCTTGGGCGTCACAAGGGTTGCCGCGTAGGCGCGCTCTTCGCGGGCAATGACTTCGGCAGTGGCATGCGAGGTAACCATGCGCTTGCACCAGGCGTCGCCATTACTCGGCACAAAAAGCAGCTTGCGCGACCAGGGGCCGAGAAAATCCGAGGCGATCACCGGAATACCCTCCCGCTGCAACCAGTCGCGGGCAAACTTTGCATTACGCTGACCAATGGCAAAGGACTGCCCCGCCGTATCGATGATGGTTCCACCGCCGAAGGCCTTGGCCTGGATGCGTGCTTTGCGGGCACCCTGGGCGAGCAGGGCATTGAGCAGCGCCTCCATCGCGTAGTCGCCCGCCAGCAGCGAATCGACCTCGCTGTTGGCGCTGCGCTGCATGTTGGGAAGCATGAAATGGTTGAGACCGCCGACCCGCGCCTGCACGTCAAACATGCATACCGCCACGCAGGAGCCGAGCAGGGTGGACAGCGGGCGTTCCCGCTCCACTGCCCAAGCGCCGGGCGCCACATTGCGGGACAGGCGCTCGATCTCGCGGGCGGGGAGGCTGGCGTAGTCCATGCGAGGCCGGCCTTCAGGCTGCTGACGCGCCTCCGCCAGCGGTATCCGCCCCATCGTTGGCCATCCGCGACAGGGTGGCAATTTCGTCAACGGAGAGCACCTTGTCCACCTCGAGGAGAATGACGAACTTGCCATTCACCTTGCCCATGCCCTGAATGAAATCGGCACGGATGCGGGCACCGAAGGACGGCGGGGGCTCGATCTCGGAGGCCGGGATTTCCAGCACCTCCGACACCGCGTCGACCACCACGCCAATGTCCTGACGCTCATCGTTCTCGGTGAGCTCGATGATGACAATGCAGGTACGCCTGGAGATTTCCGAGCGCTTGCCGCCAAATCTGCTGGCCAGGTCGATCACCGGCACCACTGCCCCGCGCAGATTGATGACCCCGCGAATGAAGGGCGGCACCATCGGAATCTCGGTGACGGCTCCGTATTCGATGATTTCCTTGATGTTGAGAATGCCGACAGCAAACATCTCGCCGCCAAGCAGAAAGGTCAGGTACTGGGCCGGGCTCGACTCCACCACAGGAGCCTTGGCCCCGGCAACTGCGGTGTTGGCCGGCGAAGCGGACAGCGCGGACATGATCATGCTCCTTTCGCTGCTCAGAACTTCTCGAAGTCATTCTCGTTGAACGCAAAGCCCGCCACCCGCACACCGGCGCGCGGCTTGCTGGCCGCACTCCGCGTGGCGACAGCAGGGGCAGACCGGGCCATGCTGCGGACCATGTTGCGCTCGTCGATGGTGAAGAACTGCATCAACTGCTGAAGCTGCTCGGCCTGACCGCCCAGTTCCTCGGCGGTCGCCGCGAGTTCTTCGGAGGCCGAGGCGTTCTGCTGCGTGGCCTGATTAAGCTGATTCATGGCGTTGTTGATCTGCGCCACACCAGACGACTGCTCCTGCGAGGCTGAGGCAATTTCCTGCACCAGATCGGACGTCTTGCGGATGGACGGGACAATCTCGTCAAGGAGATGCCCGGCGCGCTCCGCCAGACCCACTGAATCCCCGGCCAGGCCGCCGATTTCCTGCGCCGCCACTTGCGAACGCTCGGCCAGTTTGCGCACTTCGGCCGCCACCACAGCAAAGCCCTTGCCGTGCTCGCCCGCGCGGGCCGCCTCGATGGCCGCATTGAGCGCCAGCAGATTGGTCTGGTAGGCGATGTCGTCAATGATGCCAATCTTCTGGGCGATCTTCTTCATCGCATCGACGGTGTTCTTCACTGCGCCGCCGCCCTCCGTGGCTTCAACGGCGGTCTTCGAGGCGAGGCTATCGGTAACCTTGGCGTTCTCGGCGTTCTGGTTGATGGAAGCCGACATTTCCTCGACCGAGGCCGACGACTCCTCCACGCTGGCGGCCTGCTCGGAGGACGACTGGGACAGGGACTGGGCCGTGGCGGACACCTGGCCGGAGGCATTGGTCAGCGCGTCGGCGGCGGTGCGCACCTGGGTGATGGTGTCGGAAAGCTTGCCGACGGTGTTGTTCACCGCCTCCTTGAGGGCCTTGAAGTCGCCCTGGTAATCCTGCGTGATGCTCTGGGTCAGGTCGCCCTGCTCGATTGACGTCATGATCCGACGCACCTCGTTGATCGGGCCCACGATGGCATCCAGCGTGCCATTCACGCCATCCACGATCTTGCGGAAGTCACCCTGGTGCTGGCTTGCATCGGCACGGGTGGCGAGGCGTCCATCAACGGCAGCCGAGACCAGCATGGAAGCGTCCACCGCCATGGACTGAACCGCGCGCTGGATTGCTTCAACGGCCTGGACGACCTGGCCGATCTCATCACGGGCCTCGCTCTTGAGAGTGAAGTTGAAATCACCGGCAGCCATCTTCTTGGCGGCATCCATAACCTGGTTTACCGGTCGGGTGATGCTGCGGGTCAGCCATAGGGCAAACAAGGCGGCAAGCACGAAAGCCACTGAGGCCAGGGTGATGACCAGACTGCGTGATGAACTCGCCAGTTCGACCGCATGGACGCCGGCCTTCTTGGCGCCCTCAATCTGGAGGGCGGAGAACTCCGCCAGCAGAGAGTTATAGACACCTGCCACCTCCGTGTATTCGCCAAACAGAAGCTGCGTCGCCTTGTCCTGGTTGTGCTGGGACGACGTGGTATCGGCAAGAAGAAGCAGCTTGTCGGTCACACCGTTGTACTTGCCGCGGAGCTCGGTCGCCTTGGCGAGAATCGCCTTACCCTTCTCCGACTGCACCAAGGGTGCAATCTGCTGGTAGATCTCGCTGTTTCGGTTGCGGGCCTTTGTTATGGCTTCCAGTTGCTGTCTTTCAGTATTCTTGTCGCTGGTCATGATCATGTTGCGCACGCCCCGCCCGACAAGCTGGACGTTGAATGCGAGCTCATCGGCCATGATGATCTTGGGAACCCGCCCCTCCGCCAATTCGTCGATACTGGTGTTGAGTTCATTGATGCGGGTGATCGACAGGATCGAAATCGCCGCCAGCATCAGCAGCACAAAGGCGAAGCCGAGCCCGAGGCGCACACCGATCTTCAGGTTGTTGAACATGATTAGTCTCCGATGATGCGAAAAATGTCAGGCGTTACGTAATTCGGGACGTGCAATCAGGCGCTGCTCTGCCTGACCGGAAATCTTGATGAGCGCGGAAACATCGAGCACCAGCGCCACCTCGCCGCTGCCGAGGATGGTCGAGCCGCCAATGCCCTGGATGTGGCGAAAAATCGCGCCGAGGGGTTTGATCACCGCCTGTAGCTCGCCGGCCAGTCGGTCCACCACGATGCCGGCACGCAAACCGGCGTACTGCACCACCACAACGCTTTCACGGGCCGGGCGCTCGCCGGGCAAGCCGAAGCTCTCGCGCAAGCAAACGGCGGGCAACACCTTGCCGCGCAGGTTGAAGTAGTTGCGTTCGTGCTCGGCCTCTGGCCGCTCGATGCACTCGACCACCGCGTCGAGGGGAATCACATATGAACGGTTGCCGGACACCACCAGGAAGCCGTCGATGATCGCCAGGGTCAGCGGCAGGCGCAGGGTCAGGCGGGTGCCCTGGCCGGAATGGCTGTCCACATTGATGGTGCCGCGCAGAGCCTGCAGGTTGCGACGCACCACATCCATCCCCACACCACGGCCCGACAGGTTGGTGACCTGTTCAGCGGTAGACAGGCCGGGGGCGAAGATGAGATCGAAGACTTCGCGGTCGGACAGATGCGCCTCGGCATCCACCAGCCCGCGCTCGATGGCCTTGGCGAGAATGCGCTCGCGGTTGAGGCCGGCACCGTCATCGATCACCTCGATGACGATGTTGCCGGCGTCGTGGCAGGCATTCAGGGTCAGGGTGCCGCGCGGGCTCTTGCCGGCCGCCTCACGCACCGCGGGCAACTCGATGCCGTGGTCGAGGGAGTTGCGCACAAGGTGCATCAACGGGTCACCGATTTTCTCGACGATGGATTTGTCCAGCTCGGTCTCGCCGCCGCTGATCACCAGTTCCACGTCCTTGCCCAGATCCTTGCAGGCGTCCCGCACCAGGCGGTGAAAGCGGTTGAAGGTTTCGCCGATCTGCACCGTGCGTAGCTGCAACGACGCATCACGGATCTCTTCCACCAGCCGGCTCAGCAGCGACGAAGATTCGATCAATTCGCCGTCACGCCGCGTGTGGGCCAGCAAGCTGGTGGCGGCGCCGGCAATCACCAGTTCGCCAACCAGGTTGATGAGATGATCGAGCTTGTCGGCCGGCACACGGATCAGCTTGGCATCCTGGGCCTTCTTTTCACTGACCTGCGCCTGCTTGGCGACGGCGGCGGCAACCAGCTCCGGCTGCACAACCTGCTGGGCAACAAGAATCTCGCCGATCTGCAGCGTATCGGGCTGCTCAGCCTCGGCCGGAATGGCTTGGGTACGCAAGCCCTCGGCCAGTTCATCGGCCGTCAGGGCGCCCACCCGCACCAGGATTTCGCCCAGACGCAGGGTGTCTTCGGGCAGGCTCTCGATCAGTTCGAGGTAGTCGGCCACCTTGCTGTTGGGGGGCAGGATGGCCAGCCGGCATTCGTCACGGACAAAGGCGAAAATGTCTTCGATGGCCTGCTTGTCGACACTCGACTCCAGAGATATTTCGAAACCCAGATAGCACAGTTCCGGATCCATGTCGGCCGCGCCCGGCATGGCATCGGCAAGCGTTTCCATGTGCTGGATGTGGCCGAGCGTCTCCAGAAAGCGCAGAAAGTTTTCCGGATCCATGCCCTGGCGCAGCACATCCGGCCCGAAGCGCACGGAGATGTGCCAGCAGTTGTGGCCGGAACGGTTCGAGGGAATACGCTCGACACCAGCTTCAGCCGCCTTCGGCGTAGCAGAAACCTGCCCGCCCGGGCCGTACTGGTCGAGTTCGATGAGCAGTCTGGCGCCTTGCGCCTCGATCCATTCGATGGTCACCTGCGCCACGCCGGCCTCGTTGGCGACCAGCACCCGCAGGTGGTCGGTGCAGCCGAGCATCAGGGCCGCGAGTTCGGTGGTGACGGCAATTTCGTGATTGCGCAGGCGGTCGAGCACGTTCTCGACCACGTGGGCAAAGGACTCCACCGCTGCGCACTCCACCATCCCTGCCGCGCCCTTGATCGTATGCGCGGCGCGGAAAATGCCGTTGAGGGTGGTTTCGTCGTCCGGCCGGTTTTCCAGCTCAAGCAGCAAGGTTTCGAGCGCGTCGAGCTGCTCGTTGCTCTCCTGCAAGAAGACTTGTTTCAGTTCATCCATGATGGGTCGCCGGAGCTATTCCGCAGATACGACGAGAGGGTCGCCAAACCAGGCCGCAAGGTTGTAGAACTCGATCAGGGATTGCACGGACGGACTGTGGGCCACGATGGCCAGAGTCTTGCCGGCAGCGCTGGCTTCCCGCTTGGCGAGGATCAGCAGCTGGCAACCCGCTGAATCGATGCGCTCGACGCCCGACAGATCCAGCTCGATGCGCTCGCCGTCGCCGAGGGCGGCCAGCAGCAGGGGTTTGAGTTCGGCCACCCGGTAGATCGTGAAGTCCTCGGTAAAGGCGCGGCGAATCACGTTCATGCTGGCCTCCGTTTTCTCAGAACAATTCGACAGCAGGGCCGTTCTGGCTGCCTGACGATGCGCCCGGCGAACTGCGACCGCTGCGGCGCTGGTGCTCGTCGCGCTCGCGCTCCATCACGTAGCTCTCGAAAAGCCGGTCGATCTGCTCGGTCATGGCCGGAATGTCGGCTACGGCAGCCTTGTCGGTCAGGCAGTCGGAGAGCTTCTGCACGTGCTCGTCGAGACGCTGCAAGGCCTCGATGACGTGGCCGATCTGCTGGCGGGTCACATCCTGAAACTGCACGCTGGCCATGGTTTCCATGAACATTTCAGCGAGGCGGGCGCTGGATTCGCGGAACACGCCAAGAATCCGGTTCTCGTGGTCGAGAAGCTCGGCGTAGCTGTGGCTGACCTCGTTGAACTGCTCGGCCACGGTGTGCAGGGCGCTTTCTTCGGCGTTGGAGATCGACTGATCGAGCTGGGCGCTGAACTTTGACTCGATGGTCTTGATCACCCGGTCGATGCCCTCGTTGATCTTCACGACAGCCTGGTCGGTCTGCCCGGCCAGCTTGCGGACTTCATCCGCCACCACCGCAAAGCCGCGCCCGGCCTCGCCGGCCCGGGCCGCCTCGATGGCCGCATTGAGCGCCAGCAAGTTGGTCTGACCGGAGATGTCGCGCACCAGATTGACGAACTGGGACAGGGACTTGGCCTCGGCGAGGGCCGACATGACGTGCTCCTGCTCCTCGCCCACATTGGCCAGACGCCGGTGAATGTAGGCCTGCAGGTCTTCGAGGGTGCGCTGGTTGCGGGCTGCCCGGGTGTTGGCCGCCGCGACGATCTCGCTGGACTCCCGCGAGAAGGACTGAACCACGCCGTCCAGATCCTGGACCACCGAATCCACCCCCTGCAGGCGCTCAACCATGCCCAGCGCGGCAGCCTCGGTCTGCTCGGCAACGGCATTGAGCTGGCCGACCAGAATGCTGTTCAGATGCGGCACGTCATCAAGGGAACGGCTCACCTCCGTAGCCACCTCGCCCCGCCGGACAAGCTCTTCCCGGGCATGACGCAGCGCGTTTTCGGCACCATAGGTGGCATCGCGGTAACGGGCGATGGACAGCAACTGGTGCACTTCGAAACTCACCAAGACCGCCGCAAACGCCCCAAGAGCGTCCACCAGGGCCTGGCTCAGGCCGAACTTGGTCAGCAGCAATTCGTGATAGGCCGCGTTGGCAAAGTAAACAACGACAAATGCACCGGCCGCCGTAACACCGGCCAGCAGAGCCTTCCGGCGCCGGGACTTGTTCCGGATTTCCATGATGGATTGACCGGTCTAGCGCAAGACGAGCTTGATCGTGCTCAGCAGGGTTTCAGCCGTAGCCGGCTTGACGATCCAGCCCGAGGCACCAGCGGCCTTCGCTTCGACGCGCTTGCTCTGCTGCGACTCGGTAGTCAGGAAAAGGATGGGCATGAAGCGCAGGTCGGTACGCTGACGTACCACCTTGATGAACTCGATGCCGTTCATGCCGGGCATGTTGAGATCGGTGATGAGGAGGTCAGGCTTGGTACCGCCGGCCAGCTTTTTCTGCCCGTCTTCGGCGCTGCTGGCGGTGACGACCTGAAAGCCGGCCTTGGCGAGGATGCCCGAGATGGAGAGCAGCACCGTGGCCGAGTCATCGACCAGCATGATTGTTTTCACTTCTTGACTCCCAGTTCCACCGACGCGGGTTCGGAGCGACGATATGGACCCATGAAGGTGCCCCCCGCTCCATTCAGAGCAGTCGATGGCACCCCATGTACTGCTAGGCTCAACGGACGGGCGCCAGCAAACTTGAGCCAAATGTCAAATTTTGTTCGCTGCAGCAATGAAAATTTCCAATCTGCAGATTTCATGGCGGAAAACTTCCGGAGGCACGCCGAAGAAATCGGAAATCTGCAGATAAGCCGTTGTAAATCCGCTGTTTTTCGCCCGTCGCGGGGAGCGTGACGCTGTATTTTTGCAGCGCAAGGTCGTATCATTCGGCTCCCCCGATTTACCTTTCCCCGGTTTCCCCATGCTTCATCCCACCCGATTCGACGTCATCGTTGTCGGCGGCGGCCACGCCGGCACCGAGGCCGCGCTGGCAGCGGCACGGGCCGGGTGCGCCACCCTGCTGCTCACCCACAACATCGAAACCCTCGGCCAGATGAGCTGCAATCCGTCCATCGGCGGCATCGGCAAGGGTCATCTGGTCAAGGAAGTGGACGCCCTCGGCGGCGCCATGGCGGCGGCCACTGACGAAAGCGGCATCCAGTTCCGCATCCTCAACGCCAGCAAGGGTCCGGCCGTACGCGCCACCCGCGCCCAGGCCGACCGGGTGCTGTACAAGGCCGCCATCCGCCAGCGCCTCGAAAACCAGCCTAATCTGTGGCTGTTCCAGCAGGCGGTGGACGATCTCACAGTGGTCGGCGACCGGGTAACGGGTGTGGTCACCCAGATCGGCCTGCGTTTCGAAGCGCCCGCCGTGGTGCTCACCGCCGGCACCTTCCTCAATGGGCTGATTCATGTGGGGATGCAGAACTACGCCGCCGGCCGCGCCGGCGACCCGCCGGCGATCAGCCTCGGCCAGCGCCTGAAGGAACTCGCCCTGCCCCAGGGCCGCCTTAAAACCGGCACGCCGCCGCGCCTCGACGCCCGCACGATCGACTTCTCGGTCATGCAGGAGCAACCCGGCGACGATCCAGTGCCGGTCTTCAGCTTCCTCGGCCACGCGGCGCAGCACCCGCGCCAGCTGCCGTGCTGGATCACCAACACCAACAGCCGCACCCACGACATCATTCGCGCCAATCTCGACCGCTCGCCGATGTATTCGGGCGTGATCGAAGGGGTTGGCCCGCGCTACTGCCCGAGCATCGAAGACAAGATCCACCGCTTTGCCGACAAGGACAGCCACCACGTCTTTCTCGAGCCGGAAGGCCTCGACACCCACGAGATCTACCCCAACGGGATCTCCACCAGCCTGCCCTTCGACGTGCAGCTGCAGATCGTGCAGTCGATCCGCGGCCTCGAAAACTGCCACATCCTGCGCCCTGGCTACGCCATCGAATACGACTACTTCGACCCGCGCAACCTCAAGTCCAGCCTGGAAACCAAGTCCATCGGCGGGCTGTTCTTCGCCGGCCAGATCAACGGCACCACCGGCTACGAAGAAGCCGCTGCGCAAGGCCTGCTGGCCGGCATCAACGCCGCCCTGCAGGTCAAGGGCCAGGACGCCTGGTGCCCGCGCCGCGACGAAGCCTACCTCGGCGTGCTGGTCGATGACCTGATCACCCGCGGCGTCACCGAGCCCTACCGCATGTTCACCTCCCGCGCCGAGTTCCGCCTGAGCCTGCGCGAGGACAACGCCGACCTGCGCCTCACCGAAGCCGGCCGCAAGCTGGGCCTGGTGGACGACGTGCGCTGGGCTGCCTTCTGCACCAAGCGCGAGGCCATCGACCGCGAGACTGCTCGCCTGCGCGCCACCTGGGCGACGCCCGCCAAGGTGTCGGCCGAAGCCGCCGAAGCCGTGCTCGGCAAGGCCATCGAACGCGAATACGCCTACTTCGAGCTGCTACGCCGCCCCGATGTCCGCTACGCCGCGCTGATGAGCCTGCCTGGCGCCCCCGAAGGCCTCGAAACAGACCCACACGTGGTCGAACAGCTCGAAATCGCCGCCAAGTACCAGGGTTACATCGACCGCCAGCTCGATGAAGTCGCCCGCCAGGCTGGCGCCGAAACCACGCCGCTGCCGCCCGACCTCGACTACACCACGGTGCGCGGCCTGTCGAAGGAAGTACAGGGCCGCCTCAACCTGCACAAGCCGGAAACCATTGGCCAGGCCAGCCGCATCCAGGGCATCACCCCGGCGGCGATTTCGCTGCTGCTGGTGTGGCTCAAGCGCGGCCAGCTGGCCCGGAACACGGAACACTAACCCGCATGAGTGCCATCGACACCCTGAAAAAAGGCATTGCCAGCCTGGGCCTTGACTTGCCCGCCGACACGCCGGAGCGCCTGCTCGCCTTCGGTCACCTGCTGATCAAGTGGAACAAGGTCTACAACCTCACCGCCATCCGCGACGAAGCCCAGGTCGT
>APMI01007841.1_pt1 | contig 30710 bp, 28 predicted proteins | sample 667938 | NCBI WGS metagenome assembly APMI01 (sample SAMN01084076, study PRJNA167559) | wastewater metagenome | biome: Wastewater | place: Denmark: Ejby Moelle, Odense | collected 2011-11-28
CTGGCGTGCGCGCCACCGAGCCGATGGCCCAGGACTATCGTCTCGGGCCCGGCGACGGGGTGAAGATCTCCGTCTTCCAGAATCCGGATCTGAGCCTCGAAACCCGTGTTTCCGAGACAGGCGTTATCAGCTATCCGCTGGTAGGCAGTGTGCAGATCGGCGGGCTCAGCGTTGCAGGTGCCGAAAAGGCCATCGCCGACAGCTTGCGCAAGGGCGGCTTCCTGCTGCAGCCGCAGGTCACGCTGGTGCTCCAGCAGGTGCGCGGAGCCCAGGTTTCGGTGCTCGGACAGGTGGCCCGGCCGGGTCGATACCCGCTCGAAAGCACCACGATGAAGCTGACCGATGCACTCGCCCTGGCTGGTGGTGCAAATCCCCAGGCCGGCGACAAGGTGATTCTCACCGGTATGCGCAATGGCCGCCGGGTGCGCGCCGAGATCGATGTGGCCGAGCTCTTCGTTACATGGACGCCGGAGAAGGACGTGCCGATCCAGGCTGGTGACACGCTCTACGTGCAGCGCGCGCCGCAGTTTTATGTGTATGGCGAAGTGCAGCGCGCCGGTGCCTACCGGGTCGAGCGCCAGATGACGGTGCTGCAGGCGCTGTCGCTGGGCGGCGGTCTCAGCCCGCGGGGCACGGAGCGGGGCATTCGCATCCATCGTCGAAGCGAGGACGGCATCACCCGCATCCTCAACCCTCAAATGAATGACACCGTGCAGCCGGACGACGTCATCGTCGTGCGCGAAGCACTGTTCTGAGCGGGAAACCAAGAATGGGATTCTCACAACTCCTGGCGGTCCTGCGGGCCCGCAGCAAGAGCCTCTACCTGGTGTGGGGCGGGGTCGTCCTGCTTGCGCTGGTGGTGAGCCTGTTTCTGCCGCGCCAGTACATGGCCACCGCCGATGTGGTGGTGGAGGCGCGCGGTACCGATCCGCTGGTTGGGCACCCGGGCAGCAGCGCGACGACGCCGGGTTTTCTCGCTACACAGGCCGACATCATCGCCAGCGACCGGGTGGGCGCGCGTGCCGTGGCGGCTCTCAAGGTCGCCACGATGCCGCGCTGGGCCGAGCGCTGGCAGAAGGCGTCGGGCGGGCAGGGCGATGTCGATCGCTGGATTGCCGGTCGGCTGAAGAAAGGTGTCAAGGTCAGCCCGTCCCACGAAAGCAATGTGCTGACGATTACCGTGACCGCCGACGACCCGAAGTTTGCCGCTGACTACGCCAACGCGCTCGCACTGGCCTACACGGAAACCGATCTGGAGCTGAAAGTCGAGCCGGCCCGCCAGTCGGCTGTCTGGTTCGACGAACACACCAAATCCTTGCGTACCAATCTCGAGCAGGCCCAGGTACGCCTGTCCGAATTCCAGAGCGCCCACGGGCTGGTCGGCGACGAGAAGCTCGATCTCGAATCGGCCCGTCTCACCGAGCTGTCCACCCAGTTCACTGCCGCGCAGGGCCTGAGCACCGAGACGTCCTCCCGTCAGCGCGAGGGCGGCGGCATGAATGAAGTGGCAAGCAACCCGCTGATCCAGGCCCTCAAGGTGGACCTGTCCCGGCAGGAGGCCAAGCTGATCGAACTGTCCGGCTATCTCGGCGAAAACCATCCCCAGTACCAGCGCGTGAAGGGCGAAGTCGAGTCCTTGCGCAGCCGCCTGCGTACTGAATCCGGTCAGGTGGCGGCGGTTGTGGGTACCAACAGCCGCATCAACCAGGCGAGGGAGGGCGACATCAAGAGCCGTCTCGAGGCCCAGAAGCAGCGAGTGCTGGCCCTCAAGCAGCAGCGCGACGAGATGGGCGTACTGCAGCGTGAAGTGGACAGTGCCCAGAAGGCCTACGACCTGGTGATGACGCGCCTGACCCAGACCACGCTGGAGAGCAAGTCGCGTCAAGGCAACGTGGCCCTGCTGTCGTCGGCCGTCCCGCCGACCGAAGCGGCCAGCCCCAAGCTGCTGCTCAACGTGGGGCTGGCTGTCTTTATCGGGGGTTTGCTCGGTGTGGCGGTGGTCATCGTGCACGAACTGCTGGATCGCCGCATCCGCAGCGCCAGTGATCTGGGCGACGCCCTGGGCGCACCAATGCTGGTGGAAATCGGCAGCGGCGCACCGGGCGGCCACGGCCGGCTGGCACGCCTTCTGCCGTTTGTGGCGCGACAGGCTTGAGGAGGGATGATGGACATGCAAAACCCGCTTGGTCGCGTCAATGTCTCGGCTTTCGAGAAGGGCCGGGCGCAGGCCCTCAGCCTCGGCGAAATTCTGGTCGCCAGTGGGCGCCTGTCAGCCGATGCGGTGAGCCGCGTCGCTGTACGGCAGAAGGAGCGCGGCATTCCCTTCGGCGAGGCGGCGGTGGAACTAGGCCTGATAAGCAGAGCGGACGTTCAGGGCGCCCTGGCCAGCCAGTTCGATTACCCGGTCCTTCGCGTTGGTGATCAGGGTGTCGATCCGGAACTGGTAGCGGCCTTCGAGCCCGATTCACCCCGCGTGGAGGCCTTGCGCAAGCTGCGCAGCCAGCTGGTACTGCGGCGCATGGCCAGGCCGACGCAAAAGACCGTGGCGGTTGTCGGCACCTCGCGCGGCGAGGGGCGCAGCTGGCTGGCGGCCAATCTGGCAGTGGTGTTCTCCCAGCTGGGCGAAAGGACGCTGCTGGTCGATGGCGACCTGCGCTTCCCACGCCAGCAGAGCCTTTTTCGGATGGGACCGGCGGGCGGGCTGGTGGCGCGCCTGGCCGAGCGCAGTGACATCGGGATGGTGCCAGCGCATGCGCGTTTTGCCCGCTTGTCGGTGCTGCAGGCCGGTATTGTTCCACCGAATCCCCAGGAACTGCTGGCCCGGCCGACTTTTGCTGCCCAACTGGCGGCAGCCCGCGAAGAGTTCGACATGACGCTGGTGGATACGCCGGCGGATGACATTGGTGCCGACGCCCAGCTCGTCGCCGCTGCCTGCGGCAGTGCGCTTGTGGTCGCGCGTCGGCATGAAACGGCCCACAAGCGACTGTCAGTCCTGTCGGCGAGTCTGCGTGAGGCCGGGGTAACGGTCATCGGCGGCGTGCTTCTCGACTTCTGATGAGCATGGTGCTTCCGGTGGCGGCTCTGGCTGGCCCCCCGATCTCCTTTGAAACGCGGGTGGCGCGGGGCTTCTGCTGGGCGCTGTTCATTGGTCTGTGGGGAAAGCTGGCCGTGTCGGTCTTGCTGACCCACCCGGTGATTGATGCCGAAGGGGATTCAAGCGTCAATCGCTTGGCCGACATGGTCTTGCTGGGGGTCGTCTTTGCCGGCCTGTTGACCTACGCAGATGCCATCCTCCAGCGGGCGCCGCTGGTGCTGGTGGCCGTGCCACTGGGCATGGCGTCGTTCATGACCACCGAGTTGCTGACCGGGCATAATTTTACGACCGCGGTCTTCGAGTACCTGAAGATCGTCACCCCCGTGTTGATGTCGGTCGTGCTGATGCGCCTTTTCGAGCGCGAGCCGGCGCTCGTCGTGCGCCTGCTGCGCATGACCCTCGCCCTGATTTGGGTGGCGGTGATTGGCGGTCTGCTGCTGTTGCCGCCGTCGCTGAACCGCGGCGGTGAAGAGTTCTGGCCGGTGTATTTCGCCTCGCTGCACACCACCTCCTACATGATCGTGGTGTGTGCCGGCTTGTCGCTTTACCTTTACGAGGGCGGCCATCTGGGGCGCCGTCTGCTGACTGTCCTGGCGCTGTTTTCGATTGTGCTGGTGTTCCATGGTTGGGGCGTGCGCACATCCATGGTGGCGGCCCTGGCCTTTGGTGCTGTGTACCTGATCCGGGCCAGCCGGATGGCGCCGCTGGCGTTCTTCCTCCTCACTGTGCTTGGCCTGGCTGTGGCCTTCGTGCCGCTGCTCTTCGGCCTGATTCACCTGCCCTCGTGGGACCAGATGGTCGAGTTGTCATCAGGGCGGGTATCCATGTGGCTGCAGAAAGTCGACATTCTGGCCAATAGCAGTCTGCTCGAATGGTTGTTTGGCCACGGTGAGGGCTCGGACTGGATCGTCTCCGAGGTGTGGTGGTGGAGCGCCAAGGATTCCCATAACGATTTCATCCGTCTGCTCAACCAGCAGGGCCTGCTTGGGCTTGGCGGGGTGCTGCTGGTGCTGGCGGTGTGGGCGCGCATCTTTCCCCCCGGGGTCGCTGCGCCGCTGCTGGCCGCCCTGGTGGCGTCCACTGCATTCAGCAACGGCATCATGTTCCGCCCCCAGGCGAGCCTGCTCATGCCGCTGGCGCTGGTGGCCGCGGCGGACGCCTGGCAGCGCCGGCAGGCACGGAGCGCGCCATGAAGAGCCGTCTTCAGTCGATGCTCCACCGGGCCGAGGTGCTGGCCGTGACAGCGGCACCGGGTGGTCAGCGCCTGCTCCACTTCATGCTGATCCAGACCCTGTGCGGTACCGAGGCGCTCGGGCGTTTCGCCAACGATCTGTCGATTGCCATGATGCTGGGGCTGTTCTCGGCCGTGGGTTGGTCGGCCCTGATTCTGGCGCGTGTCCCGGTGGCCGGTGCGGGCAGGTCAGCCCCGGTGATGCTCGGTCTTGCCCGTGGCGCACTGCTCTTCACCTTGCTGGCGTGCCTGCCGTTGCCGCTGCTGGCCTGGGCTGGCTGGGTCTTTGAACCCGGCTGGACGGCATTGTTGCTGGCCGGCTGGACGGCTTACACGCTGATTCGCCACTATGGTTTGGCGCTGGGCCAGTATCGGGCCCTGCTGATCATGGAGGTGCTGGTCGTGCTTGCACTGGCTGGTGGCCTCGCTCTGTTCGGGGCGACACATCCGGTGACGGCCTATGCAGCCCTGGCGATTCCGACCGCGGTGATGGGCGCGCTCGGCCTGATTGTGCTGATCGGCAGGGCCCGCGCCGACGGTGGTGTGGCGCCCTTGCCGGAGGGTAGCGCCCGTACCGCTGCCGAACAGGCGGCACTCAACCTGGTGAGCGCCGGTATGTCGATGATCCTCGTGCCGCTGACAGTCCAGGTGGCGGGGCAGGGCTACGGCGGCCTGGTGGCCCTGATTGGCAGCATGACCAGCGTGCTGCTGCTGTTTCCGCGCGCGCTGACCTTCAATGCCTTGCCGGCCCTGGCACGGGTGGTGCGACTGCAGGGCGTCGCCGAGGTACGGGCGCTGCTGGGCACCTTGCGCAGCAATCTGGTGCGCCTCAATAGTGGGCTCAGCCTGCTGGCCATTGTCGGCTGGGGCCTGATGGCCTGGTGGGGCAAGCGTCCCGATTTTGCGCTCAGCGGGGCGACGGCGATCTTTCTGCTTCAACTGGCGAGTTTTTATGTCGGCCAGCTGGTGCTCCCTGAGGCCAACTACCTGCAAACGGTGGAGGAAACCCGCTTGCCGCTGCAGGTGAATATCGTCTCGCTGATCTTATTCGTGGTGGCCTGCGGGGCGGTGATGATGGTGTCGCCCTCCGGACTCGATGCGGTCCTGAGCCTGTTTTCTGTGCTGTTGCTGGTGACCCTGCTGCGCAACGTCCTGCTGCGCCGTGCCGTGTTGCGGCGTGCGCCGGAGGTGTTCGCATGAAGATCCGCTTCGCCGTGTATCTGCCTGCCGGCCCCTTACCCGTCTGGGTCGGGCAACTGCTGAGCGCCTGTCAGGCCCTTCCCGGGGTCGAGCTGGCCACGGTACTGCGTGACGATGAAGGGCTGCCAGCCCCCGACTGGGCCGATCGGCTGGACGAGTTGGTGTTCGACCGCGCGCCGTCGCCACTGACGAGCGTTGCGTTCGGCATCCCGGCAGGTGTTGCTGAGTGGGCAGTGGGAGATGCCGGCCCGATGGCTGCCGGCAATTGGCTTGCCGAGCAGGCCTGCGACCTTGTGCTCGACTTGCGCGCCCGGCCCGCGCCCATTCCGGCTGGTCCGGCGCGGCACTGGTCCCTGATGCTGGCCGGGCGGTCCGCGGTGGATCCGCTGGCAGGGGCTGCGCCGGTGCTAGCAGGTTCCGACACCACGACGATCCGTCTCGAGTCGGTCTCGAATGGTCATCTGATCGACGCGTCGCTGGGCGCGTCGTGCAGTTTTTCGATTCGCCGCAACCGTCGTCGGGCAATCGCCAAGGGCATGGGCATGGTGCGTCGTGCGCTGCAGCGCCTGGTCCGCGATGGCGGCCTGCCGCCACTGCGTGCGGAGCCCGTCTGCGCGCCGCATCCGCTTCCTTCGACCAGCGCCCGGGCGCGTTTCTCGACCTTGTTGCGGCGCAGTGTGGCCCGGTCGGCGGTCAAGGCTATGAGCCGCGAGCAGTGGGGCATCGCCCTGGCGTTTGGCGAGGACATCTGCCTGGAGCCGGCCCGCGCCCAATTGATCTATCCGCCGGCCGATCGCTTCTGGGCCGACCCGATGGTGTGGCCGGCTGTCGGTGAAGGCTGGTGGGTGTTCATAGAGGAAGTCATTTACAGGGAAGGCCGCGGCACCCTGAAGGCCATCCGCGTCCATCGGGATGGCAACTGGGAGGCGCCGGTTCCGGTCATGGCGCGGCCCTGGCATTTGTCCTATCCCTTCCTGTTCTGGTGGGATGGGGCCCTGTGGATGGTGCCGGAGAGCGGCGCCAACCGGAACGTCGAACTGCATCGCTGCAAGGCCTTGCCCGACCAGTGGGAAAAGGTCGCAGACATTCTTACCGACATCGATCTGGTGGACGCCACGCTGTTTGCCCACGACGGGCGCTGGTGGTTGATGGGCAATGTCACCGAACCGGGGGCCGACAAGCACGATGAGCTGCATATCTTTCATGCGCCGACACCGCTCGGGCCGTGGCAGCCCCACGCCGCCAATCCGGTGGTGGCGGATGCCCGTTTCGCGCGTCCGGCGGGGCCGGTCTTCAGTCACGCCGGCAAGCTGCTGCGTCCGGCCCAGGTGTGTGTGCCCGAATACGGCCACGCTTTGAGCCTGCGCCGCATCGACCGGCTGACGACCTGTGAATACGTCGAGCACGCCGAGCTCCGAATCGATCCGGGCTGGGTCCCGGGGATTGCCTGCGTGCACACCGTGAGCCACCAGTCGGGGCTGACCGCTTTTGATTTTTTGACAAGAAGGTCACGCCTGGGATTCCCGGCGGGACCCCTGCGGCGCTGCGCAGGTACAGGGGGGCAGGGGTAAATCCCGGGGGAGACAATCAGTATGAGAATTCAATTGATGGGGTGCGCGGTGGACAACCTGAGCATGGAAGAAACCCTGCGGCAAGTCGATGGTTTCATCCGCTCGGGCAAGCCGCACCAGCACGTGGTCGTGAACGTGGACAAGATCGTCAAGGCCAACCGGGATCCGGGTTTGCGCAAGATCATCAACGACTGCGACCTGATCAACGCGGACGGCATGCCCGTGGTGTGGGCTTCGCGCCTGCTTGGGCGGCCCCTCAAGGAACGGGTCACCGGGATCGACCTGTTCGAGGCGCTGATGAAACGTTCGGCTGAAAAGGGCTGGCGGGTCTTTCTGCTCGGTGCCCGCGAAGAGGTGGTCGGCGGTGTAGCCCGGATTTATCCGGCGCGCTACCCGGGCCTGACTCTCGCCGGCTATCGCAATGGTTACTGGAAGCCGGAGGAAGAGGAGGACGTGGTTGCCGCCATCTCCGCCACGCGTCCGGACATCCTGTTCGTGGCCATCAGTTCTCCCAAGAAGGAAGCCTTCCTGGCGCGCTATCAGGCCGCCATGAGGGTGCCCTTCGCGATGGGTGTCGGCGGCACCTTCGATGTGGCCGTGGGGCTTGTCAGCCGGGCACCGGTGTGGATGCAGAAAGCCGGAATGGAGTGGTTCTACCGCTTTCTGCAGGAGCCGCGGCGCATGTTCCGTCGTTATTTCATTGATGACATGGCCTTCGTTGCGCTGTTTGCGCGCGAATGGATCAAGCGCTGAGCAAACGGGGGCGGAGATGGGAATCGAAGACTGGGGCTACCGCTGGCTGAAGCGCTACATGGATGCGCCCCAATGGGTCAAGGAGCCCATCGGGCGCCTCTATGGCCTGTTGCCCGACAGCCTGCGCCACGGCAAGGATTACCCGCGCTACCGGGCCGAGGCCGCGTTGACCACGGCCGACGAGATCGACCGCCTGGCTGACGCCCGACTGCGCGAAACCCTTCTGTGGGCGGCGCACACGGTGCCGGCCTATGCGGCCCTCGCCGCCCAGTTGCTGATCGACATGCCGGCCTCCGAGTGGCTGGCGCTGTTTCCGCTGATGACCAAGCTGGATTACCGGCGTGAGCCTGAAAAATACCTGTCCACCGGCTGCGTGCCGGCCGACCGCCTGCCGATGCAAACCAGCGGTTCGGTGTCGGAGCCCTTCAGGTTCTTCCTCCACAAGGGCGTCTCGCGGGCCAAAGAGGCGGCCTACATCGAGGCCTACAGCCAGCGCATCGGCCTGACCCGCCAGGATGTGGTGTTGTCCCTGCGCGGCCGCAACATTCGTGGTTCGGTGGCAGACAACGGCCCGTTGCACAGTTACGAGCCGATCAAGCGGATGTTGTGGATCAGCCCGAATCACCTCGATGCTGCCTACATGCCGCGTCATGTGGAGGTGTCGATTGAGTATGGGGTGAGCTTCATTCAGGGCTATTCGTCAGCAGTGTATGAGCTGGCCCGCTGGCTGGACTTCAATCCGAACCCCCGCTTTACCGAGGCGGTGCGCGGTGTGCAGTTGTTTTCGGAAAGCGCCGAGTCTGACATGGTGGCGCTTGTCGAGCGGGTTTTCGGCTGCCCGGTGCTGGTGCATTACGGGCATTCCGAGCGCTCGGTGATGGCCGGGTCGATGCCGGACGATCATCGCTACTTCGTGTGGCCGCTGTATGGGCACGTGGAACTCGTCGACGAGACGGGGCAACCGATCATCGAGCCCGGTGTGCAGGGCGAGGTGGTGGCCACCGGTTTCGACAACAAGGTGATGCCTTTCATCCGCTACCGCACCGGCGATCTGGCCATGTGGTCGGACAAACCGGCTCATCCGGCACTGCCGGGCTACCCGGTGCTGGAGCGCATCGATGGACGCAATAACGACTACTTCGTGGGCGCGGACGGTCGCCGGATTCCCGTGGCGTCACTTGGCGGGCTGCGTCCGCCGGAGTTCCTGCTGATCGAGGCCAGTCAGTACGAACAGTTCGAGCCGGGCCAGCTGATCGTGCGTTTGCAGTCAGCCGTGCCGCTCGACCCCAGCGTGCTTGAGGTGATCCGCAACTATTTCAGGGTCAAGCTGCTGGGATGCGTGGAGACGCAGCTGGAGGTGGTCAGCCACATCGAACGGACTGCCCGCGGCAAGCGGCGCCTGATGATTCAGCACATTGCCGACGAGCGGCGCCCGCCAGCTCAAGCCGCTGCCGGATGCACGCTCCAATGAACGTCGAAGACTGGTTCGACGGCTGGTTCGGGAAGTATCCGGACGCACCCCAGTGGGTCAAGACGCCGGTGGGTCTGGCCTATGCCATTCTGCCCAAACCCATCCGGTACGGATCGGACTACCGGCGTTTCTTCGCCGAGGCGCATCTCGATGATCCTCGCCAGCTGAATGCGCTGGCGGATGTTCGGTTGCGTGCCGCCCTGATATGGGCGGCACAGACGGTGCCGGCCTATGCGCCGGTGCATGGGCTCTTGCGCGCGGGGGCGTCGGTGAAAGAATGCTTGCTCGCCTTTCCGCTGACATCCCGCAGCGATCTGCGGGCCCGTCCGCAGGACTATATCTCGCGGGCTCGTCCGGAACAGGCGCGGTTGCCGGTGCAGACGGGTGGCCCGCTGTCCGAATCCTTGAGCTTCTTCCTCGAGCGCGGCGTTAGCCGTTGCAAGGAGGCGGCCTATATCGACAGTTTCCGGCACCGGCTGGGGCTTGGTGGGCAGGGCGTCATCCTGTCCCTGCGCGGGCGCATCTGGCGCGATGCAGAATGCGGCGCAACGCGCAGCTTTGATCCGATCAGACAGATTCTGGCGATCAGCCCGAAGCACCTTGACGCGGCCTGCATGTCCGGCCATGTGGAGGCTGCGATCCGCCATCGGGTGTGCCTGGTGCAGGGCTATCCTTCGGCCGTTTACCTGTTGGCCTGCTGGCTCCGGGACAACGCGCCTGCGTCCGGATTTCTGCCCGGAATCCGGGGTGTCCAGCTTTTCTCGGAGACCATTCAGCCCTTCATGGTCGACACGATCCGTGAGGTCTTCCAGTGCCCGGTGCTTTTTCACTACGGCCATGCCGAGCGGGCAGTGATGGCTGGCTCAATGCCGGACGACCCGCGTTATTTCGTGTGGCCGCTGTATGGCAAGGTGGAACTGGTGGGGGCCGATGGTGCGGTGATCAACGAGCCTGGGCAGGTCGGCGAGATTGTGGCAACCGGTTTCGATAACCGGGTAATGCCTTTTGTGCGTTACCGCACTGGAGACATGGCCTGCTGGTCGGCAGGACCGGCACATCGGCTGCTGCCTGGCTTCCCTGTGCTGGAGCGGATCGAAGGTCAGGCGTCTGGCTTTGATGAACCCTTGGGCAGGGCTGGGCGGACAGAGACGGGCGCCCCGCACCGCACTGCCGGCATGCTGCGCGATATCGCCCGGCATGTGGTTGTGGCCGACGAGGTGCATGTACATGCCTGAGGCCAAGCGCGGTGCATTGATCATGCTGGGGCCGGACTCCGGCGCACGCGGCGGCATTGCTTCCGTTCTGCGGGTTTGGCAGGAGGCGGGCTTGTGTGCCGGTCGTCCGGTGATCCATCTGCCGACCTACATTGATGGTAATCCGCTTGCCAAGCTCGGCGCCCTGTTGCGAGCCTTGCTGCGGTTCATCGTGCTGCTGGCCAGCGGTCAGGTGGCGGCGGTGCATGCCCATTCCGCGTCCAATGCCAGCTTCCGGCGCAAGAGCCTGTTCCTGACGCTGGCCCGGTTGGCGGGCAAACCCTACGTCTTCCACCTCCACGGCGGCGCCTTTGATCGCTACTACGCCGGGGCTTCGGTGCTCGAGCAGCGCTGGGTGGGACACACCATCCGTAGCGCACGGGTGGTTCTGGTGCTGTCGGACAACTGGGCGGCATGGGTGCGTCAGACCATTCGTCACCCCGATGTACGGGTGCTGCCCAATCCTGTGGTTGCGCCGCGCTTGCCTGCCGGCGTGCCGCGTGAGTCGCGCACGCTGCTGTTTCTGGGCCGGCTGGAGGAGGAGAAGGGGGTTTTCGTACTGGTTGAGGCGCTGGCCCGGCTGGCCACCCGCTATCCGGCCTTGCGGGTGGTTTTTGCCGGCGAGGGCGATGTGGCGGCGCTGCGGACAGCCGCGGCCGCGGCTGGCTTACTTGAGCGGATCGAGCTGCCTGGCTGGGTGGCCGGCAATGCCAAGGCCGCGTTGCTGGCGCGTGCCGGGATCTTCGTCCTGCCGTCGCGCTTCGAGGGCTTGCCGATGGCCGTGCTGGAGGCGCAGGCCGCGGGGCTGCCGGTGGTGGCTACTCGCGTGGGCGGCATTCCCCAGGTGGTGACGGACGGTGAGAACGGCATGCTGGCCGATCCGGACGACGTGGCTTCATTGGTGGGCGCGTTGGCGCAGGTCCTTGCTGATCCGGAAAATGCCTGCAAGATGGGCGAGATCGGGCGCGAGCGCGTGCTCGCCGGATACGGTATTGATCGCGTGGCGGCGGTGCTGGATGCGGCTTGGCTGCGGCTTGATACGAAGCCGCTCCTGGGCGGCTGAGTACGGTCCATGTTCTCAAGTCATTCCGCTCTCTATAACGCCTCGCCCCTGCCTGTCCAGGAGCGCTTGCTGTCGTTGCAGAGCTATCTGCGCGGCCTGTTGACCCAGCGACGGATTCTGGTGCAGACCGCCAATGCTATTGAACGTAGCCAGTGGTTAAGTCCGGAAGGCTGGCAAAGGCAGCAGCTCGAGTCTCTGCGCCGGATCGCCTTAGACGCACAGCGGAGGGTGCCCTATTACCGGGATTTGTTCGACCGGCTGGATATCGATCCGGCCCGGTGGACCAGTCTTCAGGACCTGAACCTGATTCCAGAGCTGAGCAAGGACGATGTGATTGCAGCCGGCAAGCGCCTGCTGGCCGATAACGGCCCCTGGTTGCGCTTCAAGGGTTCGACCAGCGGGACGACCGGCAGAGCCATGCTCGGTTGGCGTGACCGGGCTTCAATTGCCTTCGAGCAGGCCTTCGTCGACCGTCAGGCCGGCTGGGCAGGCTTTCGCCGTGGGGAGCGGCGTGCCTGGTTACGGGGCGATCCGGTGGTGCCGGCCGCTCAGGCCAGTGGCCCGCTGTGGCGCATGAACCGCGCCGACAACATGCTGATGCTGTCCTCCTACCATCTGACCCGCGAGAACGGTGCGGCCTACCTGGCGGCGCTAAAGGCGTTTGACCCGGTGATGATCCAGGCCTATCCCTCGTCAATCAGCTACCTGGCCCGCTGGCTGGAGGAGCACGATCTGTTCTACCGCGGCGAGGCTCTGCGCGGCATTGTGACTTCGTCGGAAACCCTGGGCGCGGACGACCGGCGAATCATCTCCGAGCGCTTTGGCTGCCGGGTCTTCGACTGGTACGGGGCGTTTGAACGGGTGGCTGCCATCGGTACCTGCGAGCACGGCAACTACCATGTGATGGAAGACTACGGCTGCGTCGAGTTCGAACACAACGACGACGGTACGGCCAATCTCATCGGCACCGGCTTCGGCAATCACAGCATGCCGCTTTTCCGTTATCGCGCCGACGACGTGGTGGTGCCGGCCGACCCGGGCTACCAGTGCCCCTGCGGCCGCAGCTTCCGGGTTGTCGAGCGGGTGCTCGGGCGCGTGGACGACGTGATCCGTACGCCGGATGGGCGGCATGTCGTCATGCTCGACTGGATCTTTGCCGGACTGTTCGGGTTGATGGAAGCCCAGGTGGTGCAGGAGCGCCTCGACGAGGTGTGCATCCGCATCGTTGCCGGGCCGGATTTCGGCAAACGCGAGGAGCTGGCCCTCTATGGGCGGGCGCGTGAGCGTCTGGGCGAGCGGGTAAATATTCGGATAGAGCGTGTCGCCCATATCGAGCGCACGCGCAATGGCAAATTCCGGCAGATTGTCAGCCGGTTGAGCGGAGAGTAATGCGTGTATGTCTAGCCTGACCCGGGTGGGGTGGTACTGGAACCGGCTGCGCTGCATGTCGCTGTCGGAAATCGTCGAGCGCGCAAGCACTAGCGCTGCGCAGGCCGTCGAGCGTCGCCGCGTACCGGCGTCCGTGCCGCCGGCACGGCTCGACAAGTCGGGGGCCCGCTGGTTGCCGCGCGAGGCGCCGGAGTCGACCAGGTCGATCCTGCTGCGGGCCGATGAAGTCTTGTCGGGGCAGTGGCGGATTTTCGCCCGCGGGGCGGTTAGCCTGGGCTTTCCGCCCGAGTGGAACCGTAACCCGGAAAACGGCGCACTGTTGCCGATGAGCTACGGCAAGCTGCTGAGCTTCCGCGATACGACCGCCACCGGTGATATCAAGTACCTGTGGGAGCCCAATCGCCACCTTGAACTGGTGACCCTGGCCCAGGCCTGGCAGATCAGCGGCGAGCGTCGCTACCTGGATGCCATCGGCTCCCTGCTCGACAGCTGGTTTGTCCAGTGTCCGTATCCGCAGGGACCCAACTGGTCGAGCTCGCTGGAAGCGGGTATCCGGCTGATCAACTGGGCCACCACATGGCAACTGATCGGTGGCATGCACTCACCCCTGTTCGAGCAGCCGGTTGGCAAGATGCTGCGTGCCGACTGGCTGAACAGCGTGTGGCGGCACGCGGAGTTCATCCGCGGCCATCGCTCGCGCCATTCGTCGGCCAATAATCACCTGATTGGCGAGCTTGCCGGGATGTTTGTTGCCGGGGCGACCTGGCCGCTGTGGGACGAGGCCAAGGTGTGGCGGCGGATCGGTCGCGACGGGCTGGAGATCGAAGCCTTGCGCCAGAATGCGCCGGACGGTGTGAATCGGGAGCAGGCAAGCGCCTACCAGCAGTTCGTGTGGGACTTCCTGCTGATTGCGGGCCTCGCCGCGCGCGCCACCGGCAAGCCGTTCAGTGAGGCCTACTGGCTGCGCATGGAAGCCATGCTCGAATACGTTGCAGCCATCATGGATGCGGGCGGGAATGTGCCGATGTTCGGCGATGCCGACGATGGTCTCGTGTCGGGTCTTTCACTTGGTGCCGGTGGCTGTCCGTTTCAGTCCCAACTGGCGACGGGGGCGCTGCTGTTCGGCAACCCCGGGCTGGCCCGCAAGGCCGGAGTCATCGATTTGCGGACACGCTGGCTATTGGGCAGCGATATGTGCAAGCCGTTTGATGCTTTGCTGCTGAAGGCTGCTCCGGCCACCCGGCGTACCGACTTTCCTGAAGGCGGCATATTTGTTCTGGGCGCCAGCCTGGATACGCCCGGGGAGTTTCGCATTGTTGCCGATGCCGCACCTCTTGGCCTGGGGGGTATCGCCGCACACGGCCATGCCGATGCCTTGTCCTTCACGTTGTCGGTGGCCGGGCGGGAGTTCCTCGTCGACCCCGGTACCGGCACCTACCATGGCCCGCGCAGCTGGCGGGACGGCTTTCGCGGTACTGCCATGCATAACACCTTGTCCATCGCCGGCCAGGATCAGGCGGTGTCGGGAGGCAAGTTCATGTGGATCCGAAAGTACAAGACCAAGGTCATCGAGCGGGAAAGCACGCCCGGCTTTGATCGACTGGTGGCGGAGCATGACGGTTACCACCGTTTGCCGGGGCGTCCGCTGCATCGCCGCAGCTGGCGGCTCGACAAGCGTGCTGCGTGTCTGACTGTCGAGGATGTGGTGTCGGCAGCGGCGGCCCAGGTGCTTACTCTGCACTGGCATTTCAGTGAGGACTGCAATGTGACGTGCACGCCCGAAGGCCTGATGATCAGCAACGGACCGGTGTGCCTGGGCATGATCCTGCCGCGCGAGGGCGAGGTGAGCCTTCTGCACGGATCCGACGATCCGCTGGCGGGCTGGGTGTCGCGAGGCTATGACCGTATTGTGCCGAGCACGACCGTCGTGTGGCGTGGCCTGGTGCCCCCGGGTGAGCCGGTCGAGACGGTATTTCGCCGCCTGTGACGCTGTTCAGCCTTGGTCCGGAAAGAACAGGGCGATGACTTCAGGGGTTTCGTCTCTTGCCTGGGCACGGATCGCGGCCACGCGCGCGGGGTCCAGTTCCAGGCGGGCAGCGGTCATCGGATCGATCAGGTTGAGAGCGGCAACATCCGGGTCTTCGAGCAAGTCAGTGGCCACTATCTGGTTGGCCACATTGAGGAGCGAGGCTTCGGTAGCGTGGGGTCCGCCCAGGGCTGGCATCAGTTGTGCGCCTATGGCGGTCGCAAAACCGGTGGGCAAATGCCAGCCCGAAGCCAGCGCAGCACCGACTTCGGCGAAGTTGCAGCCGATGATGGACTGCTCTGCTTCGGCAATCGGTTGGCCGCTGCTGCGGGCCGATTCGAGCGCGGCAGTGGCCGCTTCCGGCACGGCCTGAAACATCACCAGATGCCCGATGTCTGCCAGCAGTCCTTCAACGAACATCCGCTCCGGGTCGCCCATGCCCAACTGGCGGGCCGCCGCGCGGGCCGCCATGCCGCGGAACACACAATCCTTCCAGAATCCGACCAGATGCAGCTTGGCCGGCCGGAGCCCCGAAAACGCACCGACTACCGATGTACTGAGAACCAGGTCATGGACCTGCTGCATTCCCATAAGATTGACGGCCCGGCCAACTGTTTCTATCTTGCCAGGAAAGCCGTACAGGGCGCCATTGACGACTCTGAGCACCCGCGCGGTAATGGCTGAATCGCTGGAAACAGCCTCGGCCAGTTGATGAACCGAACTCTCCGGGTCATCAAGCAGAGCCCGTATGCGGTGATACACCGCAGGCAGGCTGGCGAGTTTTTCAACGCAGGCTACGAGTTCATGAGGCGTGGACATGATCGTGGGTGTGAGCAGGTGACAAACAGGATTTACGGCTGCTGAATGGCCTGCTTGAGTGCTTCGTTGCGACCTTGTTGATTTTCTTGTTCGTGATAAAAATCCTGTTTTTATCAAACACCTGCAGGCCTTTCGGCAATTGAGCACGGCGCGGTGAGGATAGCGAAGGAGGGGCCGCTTGAGGCTTGCTATTCTCGGTGTTGACGGTCCCCGTGAGCTTGTCCGGGAGGGATCGAAGACCATGGAGATGTGATTTTTCAATGAAACTACTGAGCTGGAATATTCAGTGGGGGCGCGGTGCCGACGGCGTTGTTGACCTCGGTCGCACGATCTCGGCCATTCGTATGCTGGGCGATTTCGACGTGATATGCCTGCAAGAGGTGGCCGTCGGTTTTGCCGGTCTGCAGGGCGGGGCGCCGATTGACGAGGTGGCGGCATTTGCTGCGGCCTTCCCGGCCTGCAGCGTCCACTTTGCCGAAGGTGTCGATGTGCCGGACGGGAATGGGGGTCGTAGTCGCTTCGGCAACCTGACCTTGTCACGCCTGCCTGTCGGGCAGGTCTTTCGCCACAGTCTGCCGCGTCCGCCCGAGGAGGGGGTGCCGAGCATGCCGCGGGTGTGCCTTGAGGTGATCGTTGAAGGGCCGATCGGTCCGGTCCGGGTCATGAACACGCACCTGGAGTACTACTCGCGTATTCAGCGCATGACCCAGATTGCGGCGCTGCACACACTTCAGTCGGATGCAGTGCGCCTCGCCGATATGGGTGGGCAGGTTGCTGGCGGCAACGCTAAGGCCGATTCACCGTTTGCAGTATGGCCGCGACCGACATCGGCCGTTGTGTGCGGGGATTTCAACTGCGAGCCGGGAAGCCCGGAGTATTACCGCATGACGGCACCGATAAGCGCCGATGTGTCTGGCTGGGAGGATGCCTGGAATGCCTGCTACAGCGAGATTCCCCATCTGTGTACGGTGGGGTTGAACGGCGCTGAATGGCCCGATCGCTCGTATTGCTGCGATTACTTCTTTGTCAGCGCCGATCTGGTCGATCGCGTCGAGGCGGTGGCCGTCGATCAGGCCACTGCGGCTTCGGATCACCAGCCGGTCATGCTGACACTTGCCTGAGAATGCCCGCGGGCCAGGCCCGCGGTGCACCTGAGTCGATTCTTAAAGCTTGACCAGATCTTCCTGGTAGCGCAGGGCGTTATTTACGTAACCGTCTGCGCTGGCCTGCAGACGACTGATTTCGTGGTCGGTCAGCTCGCGAATGATCCGTCCCGGAGAACCGCACACCAGCGATCGATCGGGGATCACCTTGCCTTCCGGAATGAGCGAGTTGGCGCCGATCAGGCAGTGCTTGCCAACGACGGCCCGGTTCAGCACGACGGCGTTGATGCCGATCAGCGAACCCTCGCCAACGGTACAGCCATGGAGCATCACCTTGTGGCCAATCGTTACGTTGGCACCGATATCGAGTGGCACGCCGTCGTCAGTGTGGAGGACTGAGCCGTCCTGCACATTGGTGTTGTCGCCGATCGTGATCGGGTCGTTGTCGCCGCGCAGAATGGCCCCGAACCAGATGTTCACGTTACGTCCAAGTCGAACATCGCCAATGACGGTGGCGTTTTCGGCAATCCAGACTCCCTCCTGCAACTGCGGTGCAAGTTCTCCGAGGCGGTATATCGGCATATTTTTTCCTGTTTTAGTTGAGTTTCGGCCGTGCCGCCGAATGGCCAGCCGAAGAGCGCGCCATAATATCAGGGTGGCGGTCAAGCGCAAGGGGAATGGGGGTCTTTTACGTCCCTTTCCGCAAGGGAAATAAGGGCTTAGCTCCGCCTTTCGAGGGCGTGGGCAAAGCATCCGGGGCTTGCCCCGAAACAGGAGGAGAGTGAAATGGTGACGACGGATTTTGTGGTTTTCGAGCAACAGGGCGGGGTTGTGACCCTGACACTCAACGCGCCTGAAGAGCGCAATGCCCTCTCCAGTCAGGCCCAATGGGACGCTGTGGTGCAGGCCTGTGAGCGCGTCCAGCGCGATCCGGGGGTGAAGGTGGTGATCGTTACAGGTGCCGGGAGCGCTTTCTGTGCCGGTGGCAACGTCAAGGATTTTCGCGACAAGCGTGGTCTGGCTGCAGGTGACGGCATGGCGATAAGGGAAAACTACCGCAATGGTATCCAGCGCATTCCGCTGGCCTTCTATCGACTCGATGTGCCGACCATTGCCGCGGTGAATGGCCCGGCCATTGGTGCTGGCTGCGATCTGGCCTGCATGGCCGACATTCGCATCGCGTCCGAAATGGCCAGCTTTGCCGAAAGCTTCGTCAAGCTCGGGCTGATTCCCGGTGATGGCGGCGCGTGGCTGCTGCAGCGCGTGGTGGGCTACGCCAAGGCCGCGGAAATGAGCTTTACTGGCGATCTGCTGGATGCACAGCAGGCCCTCGCCATCGGCCTGGTGTCGCGGGTGGTGCCGGCCGAAAGACTGCTCGACGAGGCCCACGCGCTGGCCGAGCGGATGGCCGCCAATCCGGGGCAGGCTTTGCGCATGACCAAGCGTCTGATGCGCGAAGCGCAGACCAGCCGGCTGGACGCAATTCTTGAACTGTCGGCGGCCTATCAGGCCCTGACCCACACTTCGGAAGAGCACGACACGGCGGTGGCGGCCTTCCTGGACCGCAAGAAGGGGTGAGCCATGGCTGGTGATCTGGATGAACTTACCCGGCTGGCTACGGCCTTCCGGGACGCGCGGGACTGGGCCCAGTTCCATTCCTTGCGCAACCTGATCGTTTCCCTCAACCTGGAGGCGAGCGAAATGCTCGAGCTGACCCAGTGGAAAAGCGACGACGAGGTTGCCAGCCTGCCGAACGAACTGCACGGACGCGAGACACTGGAAGACGAGTGCGCCGATGTGCTGCTTTACCTGCTGCTGATCGCCGAGCGGGCCGGCATCGATCTTGATGCGGCAACCCGCGTCAAGTTGGCCAAGAACGACGCGAAGTATCCGGTGGCCCTCTTTCGCGGCTCGCGGCGCAAATACAATGCCCCGGAATGATCGCCGGAGAGGCGGCAGGGCGGTCGAGGTGATAGCATCGCGACCCTGATCCTCAGTACCCGTTTCCGGGCGCATTTGCCATGTTGAGTTACCGCCACGCCTTCCATGCCGGCAATCACGCCGACGTGCTCAAGCACTTCGTCCTCGTCCAACTGCTCGAGTACTTCAACCAGAAGGACAAGCCCTACTGGTACATCGACACCCATGCCGGAGCCGGCTGCTATGCGCTCGACCAGGCCTTTGCGCGCAAGAACGCGGAGTATGAGCAAGGTATAGGCCGCATCCTTGGCCGCAAGGACGTGCCGGCAGAGCTGAAGAGCTATCTCAAGCTGGTGCGTGATCTCAACCCCAACAAGGGCAAGCTGCACCTCTATCCCGGCTCGCCCTGCTGTGCCGAGCCGCTGCTGCGGGAGGATGACCGGATGCGCCTGTTTGAACTGCATCCGTCGGACAGTCGTCTGCTGCAGAAGACCTTCGAGAACGCCGGCAACAAGGTCATGATCCAGGAGCTTGACGGCTTCACCGGCATCAATGCCTTCCTGCCGCCGCCGACCCGTCGTGCACTGGTGCTCATCGATCCGCCCTACGAGGTGAAGACCGATTACCGCACCGTGCTGACGATGATGAAGGAAAGCCTGCGCCGCTTCCCGACGGGCACGTACATGGTGTGGATGCCGCGCTTGAACTCGATGATGGCGCGGGAGCTGCCGGACAAGCTCAAGCGTCTGCCGATCACCAGCTGGCTGAACGTGAGCCTGGACGTGCAAAAGCCGTCGGCAGACGGCTTCGGGATGTACGGCAGTGGCTTGTTCATTGTCAATCCGCCGTGGAATCTGCCGGCGACGCTGAAGAAGGTGATGCCTTACCTGGTGCAGGTGCTTGGCCTGGATGAAGGTGCCAAGTTTGAACTGGAAGCGCTAATCCCTTAAGCGGGAAGGGTTCTGGTGCTTCTAGGCTCCGGCAGTGCCGGAGCCTAGAAGCATACCGATTACAGCAGGTGCATCTTCTTCGCGGCAGCCGTGAGTTCCTCACGGAAGTCGGGGTGGGCGATGCCGATCAGGGCCTCAGTGCGCTGCCGGGCCGTCTTGCCGCGCAACTGGGCTACGCCGTATTCCGTCACCACGTAGTTGATGTCGTTCTTGCTGGTGGACACGTGAGTGCCAGGTGTGAGGGTCGGAACGATCCGCGAGATGGCCCCGTCCTTGGCCGTTGACGGCAGCACGATGAATGCCTTGCCGCCATTCGAGCGGTTGGCTGCGCGCACGAAGTCGGACTGTCCGCCGGTGCCGGAGTAAGGGATCGGGCCGAGGCTTTCCGATCCGCACTGACCGAGGAAGTCGATTTCGAGCGTCGCGTTGATGGCAACCAGATTGTCGTTCTGGCCGGCCAGATAAGGATCGTTGGTGAAGTCGACCGGATGCATCTCGAACATCGGGTTGCGATTGATCCAGTTGTAGAGCTTCTTGGAACCCAGTGCGAAGGTAGCCACCATTTTGCCGGGCAGGTAGTTCTTGCGCCGGTTGGTGACCGCGCCGGATTCGATCAGGGTCAGGATGCCGTCGCCGATCATTTCGGTGTGGATGCCCAGATCCTTCTTGTGGGTGAGCTGCATCACCACTGCATCGGGAATGCCGCCATAGCCGATCTGCAGCGTGGAGCCGTCTTCGATCAGATCGGCCACGTACTTGCCGATGGCTTCCTGCACTGGTCCGATGGTGGGCAGGCCCACTTCCAGAACCGGCTCATCGTTTTCCACGAGGGCGGTGACCTGCGAGATGTGGATGTGGCAGTTGCCGAAGCAGAACGGCACGTTGGGGTTCACTTCGACCACTACCGCCCGGGCCTTGCGGATGGCCGCGAGGGTGTAATCGGCTGCGATGCCCAGCGAAAAGTAGCCGTGCTCGTCCATCGGCGATACCTGGGTGAACACCACTTCGGCGGGCATCAGGCCGCGATCGATCAGTTGCGGCATTTCCGAGAAGTAGCTCGGCGTGAAGTCGACGACGCCTTCACGGAAGCCGGGGCGGGTGGCGCCGCTGAAGAAGTAGGCCACGTGCCGGACGTGTTCTGCTGTGCTCGTGTCCAGATAACCGAACTTGCGTACGGCCAGAATCTGGGACACCTTCACATCGCGAAAATCGCGACGGTGCTCGGACAGCGCCGTGAGAAGCGCGGGGGGCTCGGCTACCGCAGTCGGAACCACGATGGTGTCGCCGTTGTGAACATGGCGGATTGCTTCGTCCGCGGTGACGCGCTTGCTGGCGTATTGAGCCTGGAAACTCATGTGCTTTTCTCCCTTTTGACATCGTTTTATCGTGAATTAAACCATGCCTTTGCGGCATAGCCTGTACTCGATTGTAAAGGTCGTATGGACTCACCCGTATGGTCTGGATCAAGGACTTTGCGCAGTGGCCAGACAATTCAGGGTAGCGCCGACAGGTCTCGTCCCAGGCATGTGCGATGACGCGCGTCCACCCGCTCGGCAAACCAGTCAGTAGTGAGTTTGCGGCTGATCTTCGGGCTCTTGAGGTTGATCTGCGGCATTGTCTCGCGGGCCACGCGCTTGCCGGCCGCCGCATCGGCCTGAGCGAAAACCCTGTCGTAAAGCGGCGTCTGGGCAAACCGGGAGGTCTTCTCGAGGCGCAGGTCACGCTCGATTTCCGGACGCGAAAGCGCCAGTCGCCCGGTGAGGCCTTGTAATGCAATCAGCGTGGCACTTGGTTCGGCTGAGGGGGCTCCGCTGGTATAGCGCAGGAGGTCGCCGTCGAGGGCCAGGGCCTGGCCGCTCAGGCGTGCCACGGCACTCTGGAAGGCTGCGTTGCGGCTGCTGTAGCGTCCGGCATTGAAGTCGGCAAAGCGGTACAGGGGTTTGGTGTACGGAGCCGGGTAATCGAGCAGGATGGCGATGCCAAAGTAAACGCCGCCCCGGCGGCTGAATACCTCGTTGCGGATGCTGCCGCGTCGCGGGTAGGGGTAGGGCTTTTCCTTTATCTGATCCTCTGCAAAAGACACGCTGACCTGCATCGGTCCACCTGTCCGCACCGGGTTGTATCCGCCAAGCAGGGATTTGCCGTAGGGGAACTCCGAGATCATGTCTTCGAACAGATCGTTCATCTGCTTTTCGGTGCGCAGGGCGTCGACCCGGGTCTTGTAGCTGCGGCCGTCGGGAGATGTCTTGAGGAAGGCGGCGTCGACGAGCAGCTTGGGCAGGTGCAGGCGTTCGCGCCGGCTGTCGATTTCCCTCCAGACGATTTGCGGCAGGCCGGGGACGACTGGATCTGCCTGGAAAGTGGACTCCTGCTCGATGATCGCGATCACTGCGCAGATGCTGTCTGGCGTAGGGTAAATCCGCAGGGCCGAGAACGCGCCAAAAATGTCGCCAGCCCACGCATCACGGTCTTTTGTCTGGGCCGGGATGTAGCGGGCGACCAAGGCACGGCCTTCCCGTTCGCCGGGGTAGGTGGCAGCCGGTGGCTTGGGCGTGACGGGTAGCGGGGGCGTCGCTTGCGCCGGGAAGGGCGACGGCAACGTCTGCACAGGCTCCGGCGCCGGTATGGGGCGACTTTGCGCCGCGGGCTCGCCGGGCAGGGGTGGCAGCTTTGGCGAGGGACGCGATTCGAGCGGGCCGCCACTGGCGCAGCCGCCAAGGAGGGAAATGCAGGCGATCAGGCCGGCAAGTCTGCCAAGCACGTTTTTCAACGCGGCTCCGTGGCTCTTTCGGCTTCGGCGACGCGGCTCAGCTTGCGGGTGTAGAAAGCCGAATAGGCAAGGCCGACGAAAGCCATGAGGCCGGTCATCAGGACCGGGCCTTCGGCAGGTTGGCCGACCAGGATGTTGGTGACAAAGGAATAACCGAGAACGCTTGCCGCGGCCAGGCCGCCAATGATGCGGATGAGGGCGAAGGTCTTTTGCTGCTTGAGGGTGGGAGTAGCCATCGGACAATATCTGGGAAAACCGGGGTGGCGCGAGGATCGGGCTTCTCCTCGCGCGCGTCAAGCACCCCGGTGATCCCTACAGCAGTGTACGGCCCAGCCAGTAGCCGCCTGCAGCGATCAGTGCCGAGCAGGGGATGGTAAGAATCCAGGCCCACACGATGCTGCCTGCAATGCCCCAGCGCACGGCCGCGGTGCGGCGTACCGAGCCCACACCGACGATGGCGCCCGTAATGGTGTGCGTCGTGGATACAGGGATGCCGAGGCTGGTAGCCAGGAACAGGGTAATCGCACCGCCGGTTTCGGCACAGAAACCGCCTACCGGTTTGAGCTTGGTGATGCGCTGGCCCATGGTCTTGACGATCCGCCAGCCGCCAAAGAGGGTGCCGAGGCCGATGGACATGTAGCACAGCACGACCACCCACATCGGCACAGGATCGCCCTGGGCGGTGACGCCGGCGGCGATGAGCAGCATCCAGATGATGCCGACTGTTTTCTGGGCATCGTTACCACCGTGGCCGAGGCTGTAGGCCGCTGCAGAAACGAGCTGCAGTCGGCGGAACCATTTATCGACGCGTCGCTGGGTCTTGTTGCGGCATATCCAGGCCACGGCCACCAAGGTCAGCGAGCCCAGCACATAGCCGAACAACGGTGAAATGATGATGAAGGCGACGGTCTTCCAGATTCCGGCAGCGATCAGGGACGCCGTGCTTCCGGACTTGGCAATGGCGGCGCCGACAAGGCCGCCGATGAGCGCGTGGGACGAACTGGAGGGGATGCCGTAGTACCAGGTGACCACGTTCCACGCTATGGCGCCGATGAGGGCACCAAAAATGAGGTAGTGGTCGACCACGCCAGGGTCGATGATGCCCTTGCCGACGGTGCTGGCAACCTTGAGCTGGAAGATGAACAGGGCAACGAAGTTGAAGAAGGAGGCCCAGGCGACGGCCTGATGAGGCTTCAGCACGCCGGTGGACACGACGGTGGCGATGGCATTTGCCGCGTCGTGAAAGCCATTCATGAAGTCAAAAAGCAGGGCGATGACCACCAGCCCGGCGATAACCCAGAAACCGATCTGTACGTGTTCCATAGGGACGCTCAGGCGTTTTCGAGCACGATGCCTTCGACGATCTTGGCGACGTCCTCGCAACGATCGGTAATGGATTCGAGCTGCTCGTAGATGGCCTTCAGTTTCATGACCTGCAGCGCGTCGCGTTCGTCGCGGAATAGCTTGGACATGGCGCTGCGCATGATGCGGTCGGCGTCGGTTTCCAGGCGATCGATCTCCTGGCAGGTCTGGAGGATGGCGCTGGCGTTATCCATGTTGGAGATCAGTCCGACGACGATCTTCACGCGGGTACAGCAGGACAGGCTGACGTTGGTCAGTTGCAGGGCTTCTGGGGTGATGCGCTGGATGTGGTAGAGCGTCATGCACTCGGCGACGTCCTGGACGGTATCGAGAATGTCGTCCATGGCATTGATCAGGCTGTGGATCTCATCACGGTCGAGAGGGGTGATGAAGCTCTTGTGGAGCTGGGCGATGGTTTCGTGGGTGATCTTGTCGGCGGTCTGTTCGATCGTCTCGATGTTGGCAATACGCTTTTCTGCGCCGGCCAGGTCTTCCATGAGGGCAACCAGCTCTTGAGCGCCTAGAACGATTTGCTCCGCATGGGTGTTGAAAAGGTCAAAAAAACGGCCCTCGTGGGGCAGCAGGCGTCCGAACATGGGTCTTATTGTTACTGGATGGTGACGGTAGCGTTACATTTTATCAGACCAGTGAGCTTTCACGGCTTTGCGCAGCGCAAGTGTGGGGTACTCGCAACGGAGCGAGGCTTCTTCAGTCACTCCCTTGTCGTGCCGTTAAGTGCTCGATGTGCCAGCTTGCCTACGCTGCTGGGCAGGATGAACCTGGGTGGAGACCTACGATGCCGCTTGGCGGATTGACACTGTCGGAACTGATCGGGGCGCTCAGCCATGCACTCGACATCACCGAGGGGCAGCCTGAAGGGCATTGCGTGCGTTGCTGCTGGATCGGCATGCATATTGGCCGGGCGATGGGACTCTCGGACGAGGAGTTGTGGGAGCTGTATTACACCCTGCTTCTGAAGGATCTGGGCTGCAGTAGCAATGCGGCGCGGATCTGCGAGCTCTACATGACCGACGACCTGTCTTTCAAGCGCGATTTCAAGGCCGTCAATGGCAGCTTGCCCAAGGTGCTCAAGTTCGTCATTGGTCATACCGGGCTCGGTGCCGGCCTGACTGACCGCTTCAAGGCGATGGCCAATATCTTTCAGAATGGTGACAGCATTGCCCAGGAACTGATCCAGACCCGTTGCACGCGTGGTGCCGACATCGCCCGCCAGTTGCGTTTCAGCGAGGCCGTGGCAATGGGGATTCACGGCCTGGACGAGCACTGGAACGGTGGCGGACGGCCCGGGCAACTGAAAGGCGAGGCTATTCCTGTTTTTTCGCGGATAGCCCTGCTCGCCCAGGTGGTGGATGTCTTCAATGTGTCGGACGGAGTCGATGCAGCGTGCTGGGAGGTGGAGGACCGTTGTGGTTCGTGGTTCGATCCGGCAGTGGTGTCGGCCTTTCGGCGCTGTTCGGAAGTGCCCGAATTCTGGGAGCGTCTTTCTGCGCCCGGTCTGGACAAGGCGGTGTTCGCTCTGGAGCCCGGGCGCTTCGTGGTGCCTCTTGACGAAGACTATCTGGACGAGATTGCCGAAGCCTTCGGTCAGGTGGTGGACTCAAAGAGTCCGTACACTGCCGGGCACAGTGCGCGCGTGGCGTTCTATACGGACCGGATTGCCGAGGCGCTGGGCATGGATCTGTCCCGTCGTCGCTGGCTGAGGCGCGCTGCCCTCCTGCACGACATGGGCAAGCTGGGGGTGAGCAACGCAATCCTCGACAAGCCGGGCAAGCTGGATACTGAAGAATGGGCTAGCGTGCAGCGCCATGCTGTCTACACGGAAAGCATTCTGTCGCGTATTGATGCGTTTTCGGAGTTGGCTGCGGTCTCGGGCGCACATCATGAGCGCCTCGACGGCAAGGGCTATCCCAGGGGGATTGGCGCAGAGCTGATTTCACTCGAGACGCGGATCATTACCACCGCAGACATTTTTGATGCGATTACAGCCGAGCGTCCTTACCGGGGGGCGGTGCCGGTGGATAAAACGCTGGAAATCATGGGTGCGGAAGTAGGAAAAGCCATCGACGCCCGCTGCTTTGAAGCTTTGCAGCGGATCGTCGGTGGCTTTGAGCTGAGTTAGAAAGCTGCCGGGACAGCTTTCAGCCTATTGGCTCAGGGCTTGGGCTTGCGGGTCTTGAAGTCGCTTCCTGCGGGGCGCTCAAAACCTTCTTTGCGGAACGGCTTTTTCGGGCCGGGACCACGCGGAGCACCGCCAGGGCCGCCGGGGCCGGGACGGCCACGTTCGCGGCTGGCTTCCTCGGGGCTGGCCAGGCGGATGTTCAGCGGCTGCTGACGCACCCGCGCACGGCGCAGGATCTGCAGGATGTCATTGGACAGATCGGACGGCAGTTCGACCGTGCTGTAATCCTCGAACAGGTTGATCTGGCCGATGAAGCGGCTTTCGATGCCGGCTTCGTTGGCAATCGCGCCGACGATGTCTTTGGGCGAAGCCATGTGCTCGCGACCCACATCGATGCGGTAGCGGGCCAGCCGGCCTTCGGCGTAGTCGCGGCGACGCTCGAGAATTTCACCCCGGTTTTCGCGAGCTTCGCGCGGCTGCTCGCGGCTGTCGCGGGCAGGGCGCTCGGGTTTGGCGGTGGAGGCCGACATCTGGGCGAAGTCGGGCTTGCCCGCGTCCGGCATCTGCAGAGGGCGATCCTTCTGGGCCAGATAGGCCAGCGCTGCGGCAATCTCGCGGATGTCGGAATCGTTGTTTTCTTCCATGCCGGCGATCACGTCGAGGAAGAAAGCCAGATCCTGGGATTCGAGAACTTCGGCAACCTGCTGGCGGAAGGAGGCGACGCGCTTGTCGGCGACCGCCTCGCGGGACGGCAGCTTGATGGCTTCAATGGGCTGGCGGGTGGCGCGTTCGATCTGGCGCAGCAGGTGGTTCTCGCGTGGGGCGACAAACAGGATGGCGTTGCCGGCCCGGCCGGCACGTCCGGTACGACCGATGCGGTGGACGTAGGCTTCCGTGTCGTACGGAATGTCGTAGTTGATGACGTGGCTGACGCGGGGCACATCGATGCCGCGGGCGGCCACGTCGGTGGCGACGACGACGTCGAGGGTCTTGTTCTTGAGCTGTTCGATGACCCTTTCGCGGAGCTGCTGGGTCATGTCACCGTTGAGGCAGGCGGCAGCGTAGCCGCGCGCTTCCAGCTTTTCAGCCAGTTCGACGGTGGCGGTCTTGGTGCGTACAAAGACGATGGCGGCATCGAATTCGTCTTCCACTTCGAGAATACGGGTCAGCGCGTCGAGTTTGTGCGGGCCGGCAATTTGCAGGAAACGCTGGCGGATGGTCGAGACGGTCGTGGTGGCCGACTTGATCTTCACTTCCTTCGGGGCGCGCAGGTAGCGGTGGGCCACCCGGCGGATGGCATCCGGCATGGTGGCCGAGAAGAGGGCGGTCTGGCGTTCAGCCGGTATGCGTTCGAGGATCCATTCGACATCATCGATGAAGCCCATGCGCAGCATTTCGTCGGCTTCATCGAGAATCAGCGTGGTGATGCTGTCGAGGTTTAGACTCTTTCTCTCCATGTGGTCCATCACGCGGCCGGGAGTGCCGACGATCACGTGGGCGCCGCGGCTCAGCTGGCGCAGCTGGACGACCATGCTCTGGCCGCCGTAGATGGGCAGCACGTGGAAGCCGGGCATCTTGCTGGCGTAGCGCTGGAAGGCCTCGGCGACCTGGATCGCGAGTTCGCGGGTTGGCGCGAGCACCAGCACTTGCGGGTTGCGCTTGGAGAGATCGACTTTGTCGAGGGCGGGCAGGGCGAAGGCGGCGGTTTTGCCCGTGCCGGTCTGGGCTTCGCCGAGGATGTCATTGCCGGCGAGCAGGAGCGGAATGCAGGCGGCCTGGATGGGCGAAGGGGTTTCGTAGCCGATCTCGGTGAGGGCCGCGAGGAGCGGCGCCTGGAGGTCGAGCTGGTCGAAGCGTTCGATGGGAGCAGTCATGGGAGAGGGGCGCGGGCCGGGTGAAGGGTGAAGCGGTCTTGGGCCCGGAAAATAAGAAGCGGCTTCAGCTAAGCCGTCATTTTACCGGAAGCCGGCCTTCGCGTCCCGGGCCTGGTTCACGCTTTTGTTACTGTGCTTGCGTCCTGGCCGAACAGAAGCTTCTTGGCGGCCTCGTCCACGACCGGTGCCTTGTTGATTTGCTCGGCGAGTGCATAGGCGCGAACGGTGGCCGGTCGCTGGCGGATCGCCTCGAACCAGCGGGCAATATGCGGAAAGTCGGCGAGGTTCTGGCGCTGCCGTTCGTGGGGCACGATCCACGGGTAGCAGGCCATGTCGGCGATGCTGTAGTCGGGTCCGGCGATGAAGTCCCGGTCGGCAAGGCGCTTGTTGAGCACCGCGTAAAGGCGGGCGGTTTCCTTGACGTAACGGTCAATGGCGTAGGGGATGGTTTCCGGTGCGTATTGCACGAAATGGTGGTTCTGTCCGGCCATGGGGCCGAGGCCGCCCATTTGCCAGAACAGCCATTGCAGGGTGTCGATACGTACGCGCGGGTCGGCGGACAGGTATTGCCCGGACTTTTCGGCCAGGTAGAGCAGGATCGCGCCCGACTCGAATACGGAAATCGGCTCGCCACCATCTGCCGGTGCGTTGTCGACGATGGCCGGAATGCGGTTGTTCGGCGCGATCTGCAGGAAGCCGGGCTGGAACTGTTCGCCCTTGCCGATGTTGATCGGCGCGATGCGGTAGGGCAGGCTCGCCTCTTCGAGGAAGAGGGTGATCTTGTGGCCGTTGGGAGTGGTCCAGTAATACAGGTCGATCATCGCGATGGCTTTCAGGCGGAGGGGCGTCGGTCGGCGGCCAGTACCCGGGCAGGATCAAGGCCGCGGATCGGTACCCGGATATCGGCAGGGATGCGGCCGGCCAGCTGAAGTTGCTGGTAGCGCATGCAGGAGACCCGCAGGAAGGACGTAAAGTTCGCGTGTTCTTCAAGGCGCCGGCTAGCCACCAGCTCGTCGTAGAGGCGGCTGACCAGTTGCGGCACGCTGAGCCCGTCACGTTCCCCGATCTCCTCCAGCACGTTCCAGAACAGGTTTTCCAGGCGCAGGCTGGTGGCGACACCATGCAGGCGGATCGAACGGCTGCGGGTTGTATAGAGATCCGGGTCGGCGTTGATGAAGATCTGGCACATCGCAGAAGAACTCCTGAAACGGGGAAGCCCCCGCAGAACCATTGTAGGTGCTACGGGGGCCTTGTGCTGCAGCTGCCTTGATCAGTGGGTGATCTTGGTGCCGAGCAGCGTGAGGAATTGGGCGAGCCAGGCCGGGTGAGCGGGCCAGGCCGGGGCGGAGACCAGGTTGCCCTCGGTGATTGCCTGATCCACCGGGATGCTGGCGTAGGTGCCGCCGGCCAGCTCGACTTCGGCCTGGCAGGCCGGGTAGGCAGAGCAGGTGCGGCCTTCAAGCACGCGGGCGCCGGCCAGCAGCTGGGCGCCGTGGCATACCGCGGCAACCGGTTTGTTGGTCTGAAAGAAGTGGCGAACGGCAGTAATTACCGCCGGGTAGTTGCGCAGGTATTCAGGGCCGCGGCCGCCGGGGATCACCAGTGCGTCGTAATCCTCAGCGCGAATGTCGGCAAAGCTGGCGTTGAGGGCGAAATTGTGGCCGCGCTTCTCGGAGTAGGTCTGATCGCCTTCGAAGTCATGGATGGCGGTGGCGATGGTGTCGCCGGCTTTTTTGTCGGGGCATACGGCATGCACCGTGTGCCCGACGGCCAGTAGCGCCTGAAAGGGCACCATGGTTTCGTAGTCTTCGCAGAAGTCGCCGCAGATCATCAGGATTTTCTTGGCCATGCCTGTCTCCATTGGGTGAGGGGGTGGAGGAAGTGTGGCGGCGGATGATGGCCTGCGGGTAGTAGCCGGTTACTTCGTGAAGGCCTGGTTGTGCGCGGATTGCAGCGCGTCGGCCCAGCAGTTGGGGGTTTCGAACAGGCGTACCCGCTCAAGGCGCAAGTGATTGCCGTATACGTCGCGGTAAAGCGGGTCGAGGATGCGGAATGCCTCGGCAGCCAGATTTTCTGCGGTGGGAACCACGTCGAGGATGACGGTCTTGTGCCCCGGCATGCTTTGCAGGAAATTGACGACCGCCGTGTCGCCCTTGTAGGCGAGGAAGGCGTGATCCCAAACGTCTACAACATGTTGCTTGGCAACCGACTTTACATCGGCGAAGTCCATGACCATGCCGTTCACCGGTGAACCACCGGCCTGGATGATTTCCCCGGAGAGGGTGATCTCCAGTCCGTAACGGTGGCCGTGGAGGTGACGGCACTGGCTGGCGTGGTCGGGAATGCGGTGGCCCGCGTCAAATTCCAGGCGGCGCGTAATACGCATGGGGAGCACCGGGTAACAAAAAAGGTGCCGTATTATAGCCGCCTCGTTTTTGCACCCGGACGCCGGCATGAACATGCCTTCGCAATTGCTTACCGTTGCCGATCACAACCGTAGCTTCATCGACATGACTTACGTCTATCCGGTCGTGTCGCGGCGGGCCGGTGGTGTGTCAGTGGGAATCAACCTGAACCCGAACAATGCCTGCAACTGGCATTGCGCCTATTGCCAGGTTCCCGGGCTGGTGCGCGGTGCTGCGCCGGAGATCGACCTTGCGCTGCTTGATGCGGAACTGCGGAGCTTTCTTAATGCGCTGCTTCACGGCAGCTTCATGGAAG
>APMI01003513.1_pt1 | contig 30705 bp, 28 predicted proteins | sample 667938 | NCBI WGS metagenome assembly APMI01 (sample SAMN01084076, study PRJNA167559) | wastewater metagenome | biome: Wastewater | place: Denmark: Ejby Moelle, Odense | collected 2011-11-28
GCTACTAAAGACCAAAATGGTGCTGCAATGTCTATTGGTAGAGTTTCTACTTTCTTAGATATCTATATTGAAAGAGATATTAAAAGAGGTGTACTTACAGAACAAGAAGCTCAGGAATTGATAGACCATTTCGTGATGAAATTAAGAATTATCAGATTCCTTAGAACTCCAGAATATGATGCGCTTTTCTCTGGTGATCCAGTTTGGGTAACAGAATCTTTGGGTGGAATTAATAAAAAAGGAGGTTCTTTTGTTACTAAAAATAGTTACAGATTTTTACACACTTTATACAATATTGGCCCATCTCCAGAACCAAATTTAACAGTTCTTTGGAGCGAAAAATTACCAGAAAATTGGAAAAAATATTGTGCTAAAGTTTCTATAGATACTTCATCTCTTCAATATGAGAATGATGATATTATGAAAGATTGTTTTGATGATGACTACGGAATTGCTTGTTGCGTTTCTCCTATGACCATCGGAAAACAAATGCAATATTTCGGGGCAAGAGCTAATTTGCCAAAAGCTTTATTATATGCAATTAATGGTGGTGTAGATGAATTGACCAAAAAACAAGTTACACCTGTAATGCCAAAAGTAGAAGGTGATTATCTTGATTTTGATGATGTATGGAATAAGTTTGATAAAATGATGGATTGGTTGGCAGAAACTTACATCCAAGCTTTGAACATCATTCATTATATGCACGATAAGTATTCTTATGAAGCTTACGAAATGGCACTTCACGATGTAGATGTAATCAGAACTCAGGCTTGTGGAATTGCAGGTATCTCTATTGTAGCAGATTCTTTCGCTGCAATGAAGTATGGAAAAGTAAAAGTAGTAAGAGATGAAAATGGTATTATTGTAGATTATATTGTAGAGCAACCTTACGTTCCTTACGGAAATAATGATGACAATACCGATAAATTTGCGGTTGATATCGTTAAAATCTTTATGGACAAAGTTCGTCAACAAAAAACTTACAGAAACGCCATTCCTACACAATCTGTATTAACCATTACTTCTAACGTAGTTTATGGTAAAAAAACAGGTAATACTCCAGACGGAAGAAGAGAAGGTGAACCATACGGACCAGGTGCAAACCCAATGCACGGACGTGATACCAGAGGTGCAGTAGCTTCTTTAGCTTCAGTAGCGAAACTTCCTTTCGAAGATGCGCAAGATGGTATTTCTTACACTTTTGCCATTACTCCTGAAACGTTAGGAAAAACAATGGAAGAAAAACAAGCCAATATGATTGGTTTACTAGATGGTTATTTTAACCAAACTGGTCACCACCTAAATGTAAATGTTTTTGACCGTTCATTATTAGAAGATGCAATGGAACATCCTGAAAAATATCCTCAGTTAACCATCAGAGTTTCTGGTTATGCTGTTAATTTCATTAAGTTGACTAAAGAACAACAACTAGATGTAATTAATAGAACCATTACAGAATGTTTCTAATTTTTATATAAATTCATTTATTTTTCGAAGAGAGTTAGGAAGAGGTTCTTAACTCTCTTTTTCTTTAAATTTTGTATTTTTGAAAACTATGCAAACACACGGATTTGTTCACTCATACGAAACTTTCGGTACCAAAGACGGTCCCGGTATTAGATTTATATACTTTCTGCAAGGTTGCCATCTTCGTTGTCTCTATTGTCATAATGCAGACACTTGGAACAAAGGCGAAAAAACTAAAATGACCGTAGATGAAGCCTATTACGAGATAGAAAAAGTAAAAGGTTTTATAAAATCGGGTGGTGTTACCGTTTCTGGTGGTGAACCTCTGATGCAAGCCAAATTTGTTCTGGAATTATTTAAAAAATGCAAAGAAAACGGCATTCACACTTGTGTAGATACCAATGGATATTTGTTTAGTGATGACATTAAAGAAGTTTTAGAAATTACAGATTTGGTGCTTCTGGACATTAAACACATCAATCCTGAAAAATATCTAAAACTAACAGAAGTAGAACTAGAACCTACGCTTCAGTTTATGAATTACTTGTCTGAAATCAACAAGCCAACTTGGCTAAGATACGTTCTCGTTCCTGGTTATACAGATGATGCGGAAGATTTAGAAAATTGGGCAAAATATGTTTCTCAGTTCAAAAATGTAGAACGAGTAGATATTTTACCATTTCACCAAATGGGCGCACACAAATGGAAAGAAATAGGCAGAGCGTATCCTCTAGAAAATTGCCGACCAGCAGATATGGAAGATGTAAAAAAAGTGGTAAAAATTTTCAGGAAATACAATTTGAAATTGCCGAGTTAAAAATGAAATCTACAGATTTTCTATGGATTTTTTTTCTAAATTGTCATTTTTGAGTCCTATATTTCTTTTTTTCTAAAAAGTATAAAATCAAGTCTTTTTTAATGTTTTGAAATAAATATTTTATAAATTATTTATTGATTTTGTACATTTGTATTATGAGAGTTTTTGCAGTAACCGATATACATGGAAATGATGAGCTTTTTAGAAAAGCACTTAAAAAAGTTAAACTAAAAAAGTCTGACAAACTCTTTATTTTAGGAGACATTATAGACAGGGGTAAAGACTCAAAAGGAGTTTTAGACACAATTTTTTTATTAATAGAAAATGGATTTGACATCAAAATAATTAAAGGAAACCATGAACAAATGTTTTTAGATTCATTCAAAGATTCAAACACATTTAATCAATGGATGTTGAATGGAGGTGATAAAACGTTATTAAGCTTTCTAACTAATTCCATTGAAAAAGTTCCTCAAAAATATATTGATTTTATTGATTCTTTTGAAAACTATATAATTTTTGAAAATTTTATTTTGGTACATGCTGCATTAAATATGAATATTGAAAATCCTTTTTCTGATTTATACACTATGCAATGGGAAAGAAATCCTGAAAATTTTTTAAATAAAGATTGGTTAAAAGATCGAATAATAATTCATGGCCACACTCCTAAACCGATTGGTGAAATAAAAGATTTAATTCAAAAAAAATCTTCATTAGTTTGCATTGATAATGGAACATATTTAAATAGAGAAGGCTATGGCAAACTTGTTATTGTTGAATTAACAAATTTTAAAATTGATTTAGTTTAAAATGAATATTGTAAATGTAATAAGAAACATAAATAGAGGTGGTTTTGGTGATATTGATGAGGTTTTATGTGATGATGGAATTCATTATGCCAGAAAAACTTTTTCACCGTCTACACAATTTGTTGGGAATACTGAATTGTGTGATAAATTAAAAAAAAGATTTATTCGTGAAGTAAAAACTCAAAAAATACTTCCTAAAGATTATTTTATACCAATAATATATGATGATTTAACTTCGGAAACTCCTTGGTTTTTAATGCCTTTAGCTGAAAAAGTTTACACGGAGGAAATAGAATCTTGTAAAAGAGAAACTAGAAATCCTGAAGGTTTGGGCGACATTCTAAATAGTTTAGAATTTTTACATGAAAAACAACTTGTTCATAGAGATTTAAAACCTCAAAATATTCTTAAACATAATGGAGTTTGGAAATTAGCAGATTTTGGATTAATTACGCAAGATAAAGAAATTTTATCACAAACAATAACAACAAGTAATAATGCATATGGCACAGTAATGTATTGTGCACCTGAACAAGTTGTGGAATTTAATAGAATAACTCCGCAAGCAGATATTTTTTCATTTGGAGCAATTTTACATGACATCTTCACAGACGGAAACAGAGTGCCATATTCTGAACTCACTAGTGATGGAGAAATCGGACAAATTATTAACAAATGTACAAAGCATAAGAAAGAGAATAGATTTAGAAATATAAAAACTTTAAGAACTAGATTACTAACTTTATTGTCAAATGGAAATAGGACTGCAGCTACGGCCTCAGATATTCAATGGCAAAAAGATTTTGGAGATGTTCTTAATTGGCAAGAAGATAAATTTGAAACTTACATTTTCTATATTAAACATAGTGATACAATTCAAGACATATTATTTTATTTAATTTCTGAAGAAATTTTAAGCCACTTCAAAAATCTTGACAAACACATGTTTGCTGAATTTTCAATTGAATATTTAGATTGGGTTTATTCAAATTCCTTTAATTATGACTTTTGTGATGTTATTGTAGGAAATATATTTTATATATATAATAATACAAAAGATATTGAGGTTAAAGCTAAATGTGCAATAACTGCAGCAAAATTAGGTCATTATCATAATAGATGGTATGTAATGCGTTACGTTGTCAGAATGGCAAATAAAGATATAGATGATAATTTAGCTTTTAGAATTAGTATGGAAATTGAACTAAATGAAAGAGATAAAATTAGTTTTAAAGCTTGTGTCCGTCAAATTGGTTTATCACCATCTTCTTATCATCAAGAAATAAGCGATATTCTCTAATAAAAAGAGTTCCTTAAATAAATTGACAAGAGTTAAAAAAGCTCCCAATTTTGGGAGCTTTCTCTATATTTTTTCGAAAATTCGTTAAATTTCCTCTTGTCCTTTCATTTTCTCTGCATTTTCTGCCATAATTACGGCATCCATCATTTCTTGGATGTCGCCATTCATATAAGCATCTAAATTGTAGATAGATTTATTAATTCTGTGATCAGTAACTCTACCTTGAGGATAATTGTAGGTTTTAATTTTTGCAGAACGGTCACCAGTAGAAACCATTGTTTTACGTTGTGCCGCTATATCTCCTACAACTTCCTGTAATTTAATATCATACAATTTCGCACGAAGCATTTCCATCGCTAACTCTCTGTTCGCCAACTGAGAACGTGCTTGTTGACAAACCACCACAATTCCTGAAGGTTTGTGCGTTAACTGAACTTTAGTTTCTACTTTGTTTACATTTTGTCCACCAGCTCCACCAGAACGAGAAGTTTGCATCTCAATATCTGCAGGATTAATTTCCACATCCACTTCTTCTGCTTCTGGTAAAACCGCAATCGTAATTGCCGAAGTGTGCACTCTACCTTGAGATTCCGTCTCTGGAACTCTCTGAACACGGTGAACGCCCGATTCAAATTTCATAATTCCGTAAACGCCTTCTCCTTCTACCTTCATTACCAGTTCTTTATAGCCTTTAGACGCTTCGGAAGAATCGGTTACTTCGTGTCTCCAACCTTTGGTTTTGAAATACATAGAATACATTCTGTACATATCTTCCACAAAAATTGCAGCTTCGTCGCCACCAGTTCCGGCGCGCATTTCTAGAATGATGTTTTTATCATCTGCAGGATCTTTCGGAATCAAAAGTACTTTCAGTTCTTCTTCCAAACCTGGGATTTTTTCTAAGGCTTCGTTTTTTTCAATTTTGGCTAATTCTACAAAATCTTTATCAGAACCATCTGCGATGATTTCGTCTGATTCTTCAATCGTATTAAGAGCTTGCATATACTCATCAAAAACCTTCACGATTTTTCCTAAATCGCTGTATTCTTTATTGAGCTGACCGTATCTTTTTTGGTCAGTAATGACATCTGGTTGTATAATTAAATCAGCAACCTCGTTATAACGTTGCTTAATTGCTTGAAGTTTTGGAATTAAACTTTTTGACATTGTCTAAAATTATTTGGGTGCAAAGATACAAAAAAGTAGGAAGTTAGAAGTTAAGAAGCTGTAAGTCTAATAATTCTTCGAGTTTTTTTGTTCTAAAGAAGAATTGAAAGTGAAATTTAGCCCCGATTGTAGCGAAAATCCTGTCTTTGCTAGCGAAACTTGTGAGGTGAAGCAATCTGTTTCAATTAACAGATTGCTTCAAACGTTTTTTCAAACGTTTTCGCAATGACAGATTGTAGCGGAAAGCGGGACTGAAGTGCAAAAGAATTACAAATCTTGTTGCTTCTAAAAACGATTGCTTCCTGATTCGTTCCTCGCAGTCGCAATGACAGAATAAAAAAATCTGCTCAGAAAACTGAACAGATTTTAAATATATTTTGTTTTGCTTTGATATTACTTTCTTCGAATTTAGGGAAGAAAGCAATGTCGTCAAATTAATGATGACCTGCGTGTAAATAAGGACCAGAACCTTTTGGTTGGTTGTAAATTACTTCTACACCTTCTTGTTCTGCCAATGTTTTTCTTCTGATGTCTTCAGGATTAAATTTCTTAGTTTTCCCGAAATATTCTGCTAAACCTTCGGTTAACCACATAGGAATTACCACTCCGAAAAACATAAAGATACACCAAAATCCTACAAGGAACATTGTGATAAAATACACTGTCCAAAGGAATTGATAAACTGGCCAAAATCCTGCTAAAAACATAATTTCTATTATTTTAGGCAAAAATAAAACTTTACTTCTATTTATGCAAAATTTATTACGCTTTTTTTACAAAGATTAATTTTCATGATTTCATAACCCCTATTTTACTCAAAATCAACAAGAAAAAATTTCTCAAAATCGATAAAAATTACCTTTTTTAATAGAAAAATATCTTTGTTAAGAACTTTCTTTTTTTTGAAGTCAATTATTGATATTTCTCATCAAAACATTATGCATTACCCTATTTTATTGGGGTAATTTTGCAGAGAAATTTAATGACAAAAGATGAAGATATTAATTATTGGCGGTGTAGCTGGTGGTGCCACTAGTGCCGCAAGATTGAGAAGATTAGATGAAAAAAATCCGATTATTTTATTTGAAAAAGGCGCATATATTTCTTATGCAAACTGCGGTCTTCCCTATTATATTGGGGGAGTGATAGATGAAAGAGAAAAACTTTTTGTGCAATCTGCCGAAGAATTCGGAACAAGATATGGCATTGATGTAAGAGTAAATACAGAAGTTTTGAGCATTCATCCTGAAGAGAAATTGGTAAAAGCAAAAAATCTAATTACGGGTGAAACTTACGAAGAAAAATACGATAAATTAATTCTTTCGCCAGGTGCAGATCCTATTGTTCCGCCGCTTCCAGGAATTAAGAGTGAAGGGATTTTTACCATTCGCAACGTTACGGATACCGATTATATTAAAGAATATATTTCTACCAAAAATGTACAAAAAGCAATAGTGGTAGGTGCTGGTTTCATAGGTTTGGAAATGGCAGAAAACCTTCACGAACTCGGCATTCAGGTTTCTATTGTAGAAATGTCTGATCAAGTAATGGGACCTTTAGATTATTCTATGGCTTCTATTGTTCACCAACATTTGAAAACCAAAAATGTAGAATTTTATCTTCTTGATGGCGTAAAAAGTTTTGAAAAATTAGAAGACGGTAGCATTATTGTCGAATTAATGTCGGGTAGAAAAATTACGGTAGATATGGTCATTCTTTCCATTGGCGTGAAACCTACCATCAAACTTGCCAAAGAAAGCGGTTTAGAAATTGGTGAAGCTGGCGGAATTAAAGTAAATCCATATTTACAAACCTCTAATCCAGACGTTTATGCAGTAGGCGATGCCATAGAATTTCCGAGTCCGATTACGGGAAAACCTTTTATGAATTATTTGGCGGGACCTGCAAACAGACAAGGTAGAATTTGTGCAGACAATATTATTTTGGGTAATGTAACTGAATATCAAGGCTCAATAAGCACTGCAATTGCCAAAGTTTTTGATATTACCGTGGCTTCTACAGGTATTGCGAGTAAGATTTTGAAAAAATCTGGCATTAAATATATAGATTCCATCACGCATTCTGCTTCTCACGCTGGTTATTATCCTGGTGCCATTCCTATGACCATCAAAATTATTTATCAGCCAGAAACAGGTAAACTTTTCGGAGCGCAAGTTGTGGGATATGATAGCGTTGATAAAAGATTAGATTTAATTGCAAGTGTGGTAAAAAAAGGCGGTACTATTTATGATCTAATTGATATAGAACACGCTTATGCACCTCCTTATTCTTCTGCAAAAGACCCTGTAAATATGGCAGGTTATGTTGCCGAAAATATTTTGAAAGGAAAAGTAAAAATAAAACATTGGAGACACATTAATGCTCAAGAAACGCTTAACGGAACAGTTTATTTAGATGTAAGAACCAAAGACGAGTTTGATTTGGGTTCAATTCCTGGTGCTATTAATATTCCGCTTGATGATTTGCGAGACAATCTTCATTTGCTCAATAAAGCCAATACCATTGTAGTATTTTGTGCGGTTGGTTTAAGAGGTTATTTGGCGGCAAGAATTTTAATGCAAAACGGTTTCGAAAATGTTTATAATCTTAATGGAGGTTACAAAACTTGGGAATATGCCGTAAAAAAACAGAGCAACGAAGATATTTACAAAAATTTGGTTGTGAAAAAAGACAATCATATTTATCAAGCTCAAAATAAAGCAGTTACCGTTTCTGGTGGAAACGCCATAAAAGTGGACGCTTGTGGATTACAATGTCCTGGACCGATTATGAAACTCAAAAAAGTTTTTGACACCGCAGATTCTGGAAATGTATATGAAGTGTTGGCAACCGACCCTGGTTTTGCGAAAGACGTAGTTTCTTGGTGCAATATGACGGGAAACAAACTGATAGACGTAACTTCTAACGCTGGGAAAATTTCTGCAATTATAGAAAAAGCAGAGCAAAAGAAAACTTCTTTACAAAAAAACACTCAAAATGGAGCCTCTTTTGTGGTTTTCAGTGATGATTTAGACAAAGCATTGGCTACTTTTGTTTTGGCGAATGGTGCGGCAAGTTCGGGCAAAAAAGTAACACTTTTCTTTACTTTTTGGGGATTGAATATCATCAAAAAAACAGAAAAACCTAGCGTGAAAAAAAACATCGTAAGTAGAATGTTTGAAATGATGATGCCTTCTCATTCTAAAAAATTGGCGCTTTCTAAAATGAATATGTTCGGAATTGGAGCTAAAATGATGAGAAATCAAATGAAAAACAAAGGCGTAGCTTCGCTAGAACAAATGATGAAAGATGCGCAAGAAAACGGTGTAGAATTCGTGGCTTGCCAAATGTCTATGGATGTAATGGGAGTGAAAAAAGAAGAACTTTTAGATGTGGTAGAAACTGGAGGTGTCGCTACATTTTTAGAAAAATCAGATGAATCTAATTTGAATTTATTCTTGTAATTTTTAAATTTTTAGGGCAGCTATTTCCGACTTCCGTTCCCGCTTTTTTGTAAATTTTTCCAAAGCATTAGCCAATGCAAAAAATTTACAAAAAGAGCTCCACTCAAGTCGGGCTGCACCAAAATTACGTTCCAAATGTACAGCCAATCTTATTTGTACAAACTCAATAAAAAAAGAGAGCGAAAATTTTCGCTCTCTTTTCTTTTATTTGGAATATTTTAATGCGCCAAAGCTGCAAAAAAGTCATTGCCTTTGTCATCGGTAATAATAAACGCAGGGAAATCTTTCACTTCTATTTTTCTTACCGCTTCCATTCCCAATTCTGGGAAATCTACTACTTCCACGCTCAGAATATTTTCTTTTGCTAAAATGGCAGCAGGCCCTCCAATAGAACCGAGATAAAAACCGCCGTATTTTGCACAAGCGTTGGTTACATCTTTGCTTCGGTTACCTTTGGCAAGCATAATCATACTTCCGCCATTCGCTTGAAATTCATCTACATAAACATCCATTCTTCCCGCAGTTGTAGGTCCGAAACTTCCACTTGGCATTCCTTCTGGAGTTTTTGCGGGACCAGCGTAATAAATCGGGTGATTTTTAAAATATTCTGGCATTGGTTTTCCAGAGTCTAATAATTCTTTGATTTTTGCGTGGGCAATATCTCTTGCAACAATTAGTGTTCCGTTAAGTTTCAAACGAGTTTTGATAGGATATTTTGATAATTCCGCCAAAATTTCTGGCATTGGTTTGTTCAAATCTATTTCCACTGCAGGTTCTAAATGTGGTGCAGTTTCTGGTAAATATTGACCAGGATTGGTTTCTAATTGTTCTAAGAAAATACCATCTTTAGTGATTTTTCCTTTGATATTTCTGTCTGCAGAACAAGAAACGCCCATTCCAACTGGGCAACTTGCAGCGTGTCTTGGTAATCTGATTACTCTAACATCGTGCGTTAAATATTTCCCGCCAAATTGAGCTCCGATGGCAGATTCTTGACAAATTTCTTGTACTCTTTTTTCCCATTCTAAATCTCTGAAAGCTTGTCCCGCTTCGTTTCCTTCGGTTGGAAGGTTGTCAAAATATTTAGCAGAAGCTTTTTTTACGGCTGCTAAATTGGCTTCAGCAGAAGTACCACCAATAACCAAAGCTAAGTGATAAGGCGGACAAGCAGCTGTTCCTAAATCCATAATTTTTTCTCGGATAAATTCTTCTAAAGATTTATCGTTCAATAGAGATTTAGTTTTTTGATAAAGAAAAGTTTTGTTAGCAGAACCTCCTCCTTTTGTTAAGAAAAGAAATTCATAATAATTTCCTTTTTTAGCATAAATATCAATTTGAGCAGGAAGATTAGAACCCGAATTTTTCTCATCAAACATCGTTAAAGGAATAATTTGAGAATATCTTAAATTTCTATTTTTATAGGTATTGTAAATTCCTCGGCTTAAAAATTCTCCATCATCAACTCCGGTATAAACGTTTTCTCCTTTTTTTGCCATTACAATTGCAGTACCAGTGTCTTGACAGGATGGTAAAGCTCCTTCTACAGCTACTGCAGCGTTTTGTAATAAATTATACGCCACAAATCTGTCATTATCAGTAGCTTCTGGATCGTCTATAATTCTACGAAGACATGCCAAATGTTCGGAACGAAGCATAAAAGAAACGTCTTCCATTGCTTTTTCGGCAAGAAGTTCTAGAGCTTTTGGATCGATGGTTAAGATTTCTCTATCTCCTAATTGTTCTACTTTTACGTAATCTGAAGTGAGTTTTTTATAAACAGTGTCATCCTTTAGAATAGGATACGGATCTTGGTAAATAAAGTCCATTTTATATTTAATTTTTCGATTTACAATTTTCGATTTACAATTTTTGTTTTCAAAAAATATCCTGTTTTAGAACAATTTGAATCAAAAAATTGAAGTGTAAATTTACGGAATTTTACCATTTTTAGCATTAAAAAAGCCCCGAAAATTTTCGGGGCTAAAGGTGATTTATAATGAGTTTAAATTACCACTTGATTGGCAAAATAATCTTCTAATTCTTGTAAGGTTTCGGAGTTGGTTTGTATGTCTTTTACAATAGCACCTTTGTTAATGGCTACAATTCTGTTACATACTTCTGTAGTGTGTGCCAGGTCGTGGCTAGAAATTAAGAACGTAATTTGCTCATTTTGAGACCAGTCTTTAATTAATTTCTTTAATTTAATTTGAGTGGTTGGATCTAGGTTTGCAAAAGGTTCGTCTAGTACAATAATGTCTGGTTCGCCAATTAAAGCGCCTACAATTCCTACTTTTTTCATATTTCCTTTAGATAAATCTCTGATGTATTTTTTACCATTGAGAATTTCTCCGTTAAAAAAATCTGCAAACTGTTTCAGAAAAGTATCTACTTGTTCTTTTTTCTGATTTCTAAGTTCGCCTATGAAATAAAAATATTCTTCTGGCGTAAGATAGCCAATCAAAAAATTTTCATCAATAAACGCAGAGACTTTGCCTTTCCAATGTTCAGATTTGGCTACATTTTCGCCATCAACCGAAACGCTTCCAGTGCTGGCTTCTATTAAATCTAATAAAAGACTGAAAAGCGTGGTTTTTCCTGCGCCATTGTTTCCTACCAAACCGAAGGTTTCGCCTTTTGGTATTTCTAAGGATTCTATATTTAAAACTTTGGTATTTCCGTAAATTTTTGAAAGATTTTGTACTGATATCATTTTTTTGTTTTTTAAGAATTAATCATTTTTCTTGAAAGAAGCAATGGCAGAATATTTTTCTTTGATGTAAACTTTTACGATAAAATCAAAGACTTTAGCTCGTAGCAAAAATCCGATAGCACCTATAATAGCAATGGTAAGCATAGCGACAAACATTCCGAAAAAATATTTAACAACCGCAAAAATTGCCATTGGGAACAGCATTTTTGGGATGGTTAGAAGTAAGTTTTTAAGATTAAATTGATTTTTTTCTCCCATAGATTTTGCTCTAGTATTCAAATCAACAGGGTTTTTGTTATAGGCTCCACTTAACAAGGTAAGATGAGAATTTACACCTAAATTGTATAAACCTGCTGCAAGAAATGTAAAATATAAATCCCAACTGATAAAAGCATAGCCAATTGCCAAAATCATACACAAAATTGTGGCCAAATTTACCAACCACCATTTAGCTTCTAAATATTGTTTGTAAGGAACTTTTTGGGTCATCATTAGCGGATAATAAGAACTATCCCAAGCTGGAACTTTTTGACCAAAAATAAATAAGAAACCACCCGTTACGAAAATTCCCATAAACATTTTCATAAAATCGGTTTGATAGGTTTTAGAAGAATAAATTAAAAGCCCATAGAAAAGAAACATTACACTTCCTATTACTGCACTTTTTGCGGCTTTACTTCTTTTGATTAATCTAATGTCATTATTTAGAAACGCTCCTAAAGCTCCGTATTTGTTTAAAAATGCAATATTTTCTGTTTTTCCTTCTGCTTTTTTGAGCTCTAAACCTTTATCAAGATAAAAGTTTTTCAAAATATATTGATAAGTGTAATATCCCAAAATGGAGGCAATCACAATTGGAATAATAAATGCGCCTATTGTGCTATAAAAACTATAAAAAATTAATTCCGACAGTTTAGAAATTTGAATAATCTCGTATTTGTCTAATGACCAAAGTATCGCGAAAACAATTACAGTTCCGTAGAGCCATCGGTCTTTTCCGTTGATTAAGATATTGATGAAATTATTGATATAAAACATCGCAAAAGTTCCTAAAAACCACATCAAAACGTTTAAAACATTATAATGATTGTAGAGCATAATTCCTGCAAAAGGAATCAGAAATAATAAATTCCCCCAATTGAAAAAATTGGTAACAACTTTTAGAAGTGTATAATTAACGAGCTTTTTCTTTGAAATATTTTGGGTTAAAAATGGTTTAATATTCTGCGTAGGAAGCTGTTGCATAAAATATCTTACCGCCAAATCAAAGACCAAATAATAAATAAACCATCTAGAAAGTAGAATAAGTGGATCTACATTCATCTCTTTTTTGGCAAAGAAAAATAAGAAAAATGCTGCGCCAACAAATATAATGGCAAAATTTGCCAAAGCAAATAACGAAAAAATCTTCAAGGCTAGATTAGCCCCGAATTGCGGATTTCTAAAGAAATTTTTGATTTCTAATTGAAGCAAACGAAAATACATACCATAGTTTTAATGTATTAGTTTGCAATCGCGAGGAAACGTTACATTTACAAATTCATCAATTCTTTAGCTTGGAGAATTGCAGCGTCTGTAATTTTGCTTCCAGAAAGCAATTGTGCTATTTCTGTGAGTTTTTCTTCTTGGTTCAGCGGAACTATCTGAGTTTGTGTTTTACCTGCTATATCAGATTTTAGAACTTTATAATTGTTATTTCCTTTTGCGGCAACTTGCGCAAGATGTGTAATGACAATTAGTTGCATATTTTCTGCCATTTCTTGCATTACGTTTCCTATTTCGTCTGCAATTCTACCAGAAACTCCAGTGTCTATTTCATCTAAAATTAAGGTAGGGAGTTCTGCGTTTTCTGCCATTAGTTTCTTAATTGCAAGCATTACTCTGCTTCTTTCTCCGCCAGAAATAGCAGATTGAATTGGTTTCAAAGGAAAGCCAGAATTCGCCTGAAATAGCAATTGAATTTTCTCTTTTCCAAATAAAACGAAGTCTTTAGTTGAGGCAAGTTCTACTTCTACTTTCGCTTTTTCTAATCCTAATTTTTGAAGCAGATGTTCTATTTTATTCTTGAAAACAGGGATTAATTTTTCTCTATTTTTGGTTAAGATTTTAGCTTGTTTTTCTAAAGAATTTTCTAATTCTGCAATTTGCTTTTCTAAAGAAAAAATTTTAGTTTCTAAATCTACAAAAGAGCTTTGCTCGGCAGAAAGTTCATTCTTTATTAGAAGTAAATCTTCAATTTCTGAAACTTTATGCTTTAAAAAGAGCGCATTAATTCTATCATTTTGCTCTTGCAATGCCAATAAATCTTCGGAATTGGTATCTATGTTTTCGGCTTCGTTTTGTAATTGAAACAATGTATCTTTTAGCTCAATATAATTTTCTTCAAACCTTTGGTTGATTTCAGAGAATTGCAGAGAAAGTTCCGCAATTTTATTGAGCTTGTTTTTGATGTCATACAAACTATCAAAAACACCAATTTCATCTTGGTCTGTTCTGGCAAATATCTGAGCCAAAAGCTCTGAAATAGTTCCTTTGTTTTCTGCCAAAGAAATTTGAGACTGTAGCAATTCAAAATTTACATTTTCCAGATTGGCAGCTTCTAATTCTTCTAGTAAAAATTGTTTGTAATCACTTTCTCTATTGCCTTCGGAAAGTTGATTTTTAAGTTTTTCTACTTCTTTTTTTACTTTCAGGAGTTCAGAAAAATCTTTTTGGTAGTTTTCTATCAGATTTTTATTCTCTGAAAGTCCGTCTATAATTTTGAATTGATATGCTTCGCTAAACAGGTTAGATGTTTCAAATTGAGAGTGAATATCTACCAGTTTTTCTGATAATTCTTTTAAAATATCTAGCGTAACAGGTACATCATTTACAAAGGCTCTGGATTTTCCACTTGGCAAAATTTCTCTTCTGATGATAGTGTTTTCATCAAAATCCAAATCATTTTCGGTAAAGAAATTCTGTAAATTTTTAGAAATTTTAAATTCAGTTTCTACAATGCTTTTTGCTGCTAAATCCGAAAAATTTTTCAAATCTGCTCTTTCACCCATTATCAAACGAAGTGCGCCCAGAATAATAGATTTTCCTGCGCCAGTTTCTCCGGTAATTACTTGTAATCCTTTCTGAAGATGAATCTCCAGTTGATCTATCAAAGCAAAATTTTGAATAAAAATTCGGTTGAGCATTTTAGAGTTTACGATTTTTGATTTACAATTGTACACTTCGAAATTTAGTTTTTTTATGAACTAAATTTCGAAGCGTAAATTTATAACATTAATTGTTAATTTTTAATATCATCAATTATTTGTTGAAGAAAATTATAACTCAAAAATAGCTTAATTCCATTTGTTCCATTTAGAATCAGAATCTTTCGGAGAGAAGGTATTCATCAATTGTTTCAGCTCAGACATATTTACAGAACCATTGTTATTAGAATTGAAAATGTTGAAAATTTCATCTTTTTTACTTTCAATAAAAATATTAAAAGGATAATTCATTTGGAAATTGTTATCATAAAATTTCAACTTCATAATTTCACTAGCAATGATTTGCTTTGTAGAAATTTGGTCTGCTTTTGCTAGATTGTCTAAGCCGGTTCTGTGATAATTGTAATAAAAATTTCTAAGGGTAGAGTTCTGTTCAGATAAAATGGTGGAAATCAAAACACCTCTATTTCTTGGACTTTCTATTTGAGACCAACCAGCATAATTTTGATTTTGTGAGTTTTGGGTAATTTTCATGGCTTTATCAAACCAAGGTGTTCCTCCTTTCATTTGGAAAGTGTCTGCATCATAGCCTAGAATTAGATACACATAAAAGCTCAAAACATCAATTAAATTTTTGCCAGAAAACTGTCTTTCGTTAAAAATCATGTTTTGATTTTCTAAATATTCGAAAGAGAAATTGGTGTCATTAATATTAAGTATCGGAGATTCATATTGCGAACCATAAACAGGGCGTACAGATTGTACTACCAAAGTTCCTTTAAAATTATTGCCCGTTTTTTCTGTTAATACAATAGCAAAACTGCATTTTATTTTCTCGAAGTTTTGCAGTTTTTTACCAGTCCAGCTCGTGTTATTGATAAAATCTTTTAAACTTTTTTCTAAAGTTCGGTAAAGTTGTAAATTACTACCGCCAATATTTTGATAGTTGACCTGAACCTGAGCATTGAGCTCTTGTGCAAAGCTAAAATTGCAAAAAATAAATAGGCTAAATAGGTAAAGTAGTTTTTTCATTCAGTTCGTTTTCGTTTTTAGAAACGGATTTTTCTAAGATTTATTGAATTTTTCTTCCACGAAATTCAAAATATCTTTTGCTACGTTTTCTTTTGATTTTAAAGAAAATTCTTTTTGTTCTGTTTTGGTTAGAATTTTAATTTTATTAGTGTCTTTTTGAAATCCAGCACCTTCATCTTTCAAGGAATTAAGAACAATCATATCTAGATTTTTTTTCTCGAGCTTGCCTTTAGCATTTTCTTCTTCGTTCTGAGTTTCAAGAGCAAATCCCACTAAAAATTGATGCGATTTTTTTTCGCCCATCGTTTTCAAAATATCAGGATTTTTTACCAACTCTATGGTAAATTCTGCTTCAGATTTTTTAATTTTTTCTTTGGCTACAAATTTTGGTGTATAATCCGCAACAGCTGCGCTCATAATAGCAATGTCTGTGTTTTCAAAATATTTAAAAACTTCATCAAACATTTCTTTTGCGGAAGTAATTTTGTGAATTTCAATGTTTTTGTTGCTGGTTTTCTGTGCGGTAGGTCCAGAAATTAGAATTACTTTTGCACCTCGTTTTTCGGCTTCTTCCGCAATAGAAAATCCCATTTTACCAGAAGAATGGTTGCCTATAAAACGAACAGGATCTATCGCTTCATAGGTAGGGCCAGCAGTAATGAGAACCGTTTTACCTTCTAATGTTTTTGGCTGTGAAATTGCAAAAAATTCTTCTATTTTTTGTAAAATAGTTTCGTTTTCTGCCAATCTTCCTTGTCCAACTAAACCAGATGCCAATTCTCCAAATTCAGCAGGAATAATATGATGCCCGAATTTTTCTGCTTTTTCTAAATTTTCGAGGGTTGAAGGATGCGCGTACATATCCAAATCCATTGCTGGAGCTATAAAAACTGGGCATTTGGCAGAGAGATAAGTGGCAATAACCAGATTGTCACAAATCCCGTGAACCATTTTCGAAAGTGTATTAGCAGTACAAGGAGCAATGACTAAAACATCTGCCCAAAGTCCTAATTCTACGTGTGAATTCCAGGTTCCGTTTTCGTCATAAAAATCAGAAAAAACAGGGTTTTTAGATAGCGTAGAGAGGGTGACTTTAGAAACAAAATTTTCAGCAGAAGGCGTAAGAATTACTTTTACATCTGCTCCATTTTTTATAAAATCTCGCACTAGGTAATTCATTTTATAGGCTGCAATTCCGCCAGAAATTGCCAATAGAATTTTTTTACCTTTTAGTGCCATTATTTTATTCATTTTAGAGAACGAATTTATTGAATTTTTTTGAATTGTAGGGATAAAAAAAATCACAGAATTTTCTGTGATTTATATATGGATAAGAAAATTTCTTATGCTCTGTCGTCAGTTCTTCTGAAATAGATTTCATCATCAAACCATTCTTTGATGGCAATAGATGTAGGTTTTGGTAATCTTTCGTAGTTTTTTGAAATTTCAATTTGTTCTCTGTTTTCAAAAACTTCTTCCAAAGTAGAGTTATGTACCGCAAATTCATCTAATTTTTGGTGTAATTCTGTTCTGATTTCAGCATTAATCTGTTCAGCTCTTTTTCCCATAATTACTATGGCTTCGTAGATAGAACCTACTTTTTCTTCTATCTTATCTCTATCGTAAGTAATGGTGTTTACTTCGGCTTTTGTATCTTTTACGCTCATTTTGAGTGAAATATTTTATAATTAGTTTGCAAAGATAGTTAATTTCTTTTAATTTTAAAAGTGGCAGCAGGAGCAGGAGTAGTAATTTTTGCACTATCTATTCTTGCTTTGTTGGCAGCTTGCTCATCTTTTACTTGTTTTTTTGCTTGTTCTTTCTCTTCAAGCTTCGCTTCTGCTTGTTTTTGCTTTTCCGTAAGTTCTGCACGTCTAGCTTCTACTTCTTTTTGTAATTTAGCAAATGCTTCAGATTCTTTTTGTAGTTTTTCTCTCAATTCTACAGCGTCTTTAGCATTATCTGTTCCTGGGAATTCTTTTTCTGCCGTTCTGGTAAAAGCGAGTGCGTTTTCTAATCTTTCTTTTTTAAGGTCATAAATAGAGTTGATTGCCAATTCTGCTTTAGACTTTAAGATATAATTAAAAATTTTTGGTTTCAGTTTAGTTGCTGGGAAATCATTGAGTACATTTTCAAAAGCAATATCAGCAGCTTTGTAATCTGCCATTTTATAATATTGTCTTGCATTTTCATACGCTTTGAACTCTAATTTATAATTGAGTTCGTCTATCATTTCGTTGATGTTTTTTGCTCTTTCTGAACTAGGATAATTGTTGATGAAATCTTGTAGTTCATTAATTGCAGAGTTGGTGTTTGCTTGGTCTAAGTTATAATCTTGTGAGCCTTCGTAGTAGCAAAGTGCAGACATATAAGCTGCTTCTTCTCTTCTAGAATCTTTCGGGAAACTTTCGGCAAATCTTTTGAAATGGTAACCTGCTAGTTTGTAGTTTTTGTCATAATATTCAGCAAAGGCAGATTTGTAAAGAACTTCTGGTGCATCATCTGTACCAGCTACCAGATTGGTAAGTCTTTCGTATAGAGCAAGTGCATCTGTCCATTTTTTCTTTTCAAATTCTTTGTTAGCAACTTTTAGGATATAATCCTTGTCAGCACTAGCCATTGCTAATCTGTGTTCTTTATTACAAGACAAAAGCACCAATGCAATTGCCAAAATAGAAAATGTTTTTTTCATAGATGAAACGGTGGAAACTTCTTGATAATGTTTCCTATTCAGTTTGCAAAAATAAAACTTTTTTTGTCAAAAGATTTATTTTAAGATACTTTAACGTAATTAAGATTAAATTTGGTATCCTAAGAGCGCAAAAATACATAGATTAAGATGGTTTTTGAGCTTCTTTTCAGAATTGATGAGGTAATCTTCTTCATTTCCTTTGAGATACATTTCGTAGAAATTTTTATTTCTAATGGTAAAAACTACAGTACCGATTATTGTAGAGACAATGTCTTCAGATTTAGCAGCTCTTTTAAAGACACCAGAAACTATTCCTTTTTGGATAACTTCGTCTAGTACGATTACACATGTTTGGTAAAATTCTAACAATGTGTTTTTTACGCGTTCGTCGTGTCTCAGTTCCTGAGTTACAAATCCGTGAAAATAGTTATACATAAGCAATTGCTTGACAAGAAAATTAATAATTTCTTTTAATTGCATTTCTGGTTTTCCGTCTTTTATGGTTTGGGTAAATTCTGCAAATGTTTCTCTGGTTTTTTGCACTCTATACTGGTAGAGATTGACCATCATTTTTTCTTTAGAGCCAAAATAATAAGAAATCATCGCTACATTTATATTTGCTTTTGCAGAAATATCCCTTACTGAAGTTCCTTCAAAGCCTTTTTTGGCGATTAGTTCTTCGGCAACGTCTAAAATTTGTATCTGTTTTTCAGTAAATTTCTTCTTCATCCAAATTTAGTTTGAAAGTAAAGATATAAAAAAGTTTTACCAATGCAAACAAATGTTTAACAAAAACAAGCTTTTTTACTGATTATCCCTATCTTTGGGTATGAATTCATTTAATTTTCATCATCATACTTTAGGCAATTTTTATGGAATTTATAATTTAGATTTGGGCGAAAATGTTCCTGAATCTTATTTTTCTGTGGGCATTCATCCAAAGGATATTGATGAAAATTGGGAAAATTATTTTGAAGCATTAAAGGAAATTTCGCTTCTAGGCAATTGTTTAGCGATAGGAGAGTGCGGTCTAGACGCGCTTATTAATATTGATGAAAATCTACAAAAAATAGTTTTTGAAAAGCAAATTCTTTGGGCAAATGAAATCCAAAAACCTGTAATTATACATTGTGTGAAGCGGTTTCAAGAATTAATTCCGTTTCAGAAGTTGGCGAAAGTTCCATTAATTATTCACGGTTTTAATAAAAAGAAATCGGTAGCAGATGAAATGCTGAAACACGGTTTTTTTCTAAGTTTTGGGAAATCTGTTTTATACAACTTATCTTTGCAATCGATTTTAAAAGAAATTCCAATAGATAAAATTTTTTTGGAAACAGATGATGCTGATTTTGATATGGCAGAATTGTATCAAAAAGTTTCTGAAATTAAAGAGATTTCTTTGGAAGAATTACAAAAAAAGATTTCTGAAAATTTACAATCTATCAATGTTAAGTTTTAGCCTGTAAGTATCACGTAATCTTATTTTTTTGAAATAAAAATAAATTTTTGACATGACAGATTGGTTGCAACGCTCCGAATTATTAATAAAACCCGAAGGAATCGAAAAATTAAAAAAAGCTAACGTTTTGGTCGTTGGTCTTGGTGGAGTAGGTTCTTTTGCCGCAGAATTTTTGGCAAGAGCAGGTGTAGGAAATTTAACCATTGTAGATGGTGATGTGGTAGATATTACTAATGTTAATAGGCAGTTGCCAGCATTGCATACCACCGTTGGTAAAGATAAAGTGGAGGTAGTAGCCGAAAGAATTTTGGATATTAATCCAGAAATTAATTTAGTGAAAATGAACGAGTTTCTTTCGCCAGAAAGAATGGATGAGATTTTAGAAAGCAACCATTTCGATTATGTCTTGGATTGTATAGATAGTGTTTCTCCGAAATTAGCATTGATTAAAGCGTGCCGAAGAAGAAAAATAAAAATTGTCTCTTCTATGGGAGCTGGTGGTAAAATGGATCCTAGCAAAGTAATGGTGAGAGATCTGAGCAAAACCAACAATTGTTTTTTAGCCAAACAAATCAGAAAAAGATTAAAAAAAGAAGGAATTACCAAAGGTTTCCGATGTGTTTTTTCTACTGAAATTCAAAATGAAGACAGTTTGAAATTAACTGACGGGAGTAATTATAAAAAATCTTTCTACGGAACTATCAGCTATATGCCAGCGCTTTTTGGGCTGAATGCGGCGGCTGAGGTTATAAATTTTTTATTAAAAAAATAAAAAGTGAATTTTTCTAATGATGAATTAAAAAATAGGTGTAAAATTAATTCATTTTCAAAGCTGAATTCATCAATTAATTGACAAAAATTATATATTTTGAATTTTAAATATCCACGAGAAGAAAAACTGAAACAAAAAAATGATATTTCCTTACTTTTTGAGAAAGGAAAATGGCAAACTTGTGGAAATATAAGGTTGATTTCTTTTTCATCAGTAGAGATAACTCAGTACAAAGTAGGCGTTTCTGTTTCTAAAAGATATTTCAAAAAAGCGGTAGATAGAAATAGAATAAAGAGACTTTTGAGAGAGGCATATCGTCTTCATAAAACTGATTTTTTAGAAAAATTTGGTGAAAATTCTCTAAGTATGATTTTCTATATTTCTCAAGAAAAGCCGAAACATTTCAAGGAAATTGAGAAAGACTTCTTAAAACTTTTAAAAAAATAGAAAAGATTAGCACATTTTTTGTAATTTTAGTTTGTAAAATAAACAATTACAAAAATGTTAGACAACATTCCTTACTTTCCGTACATTCTCAGTGCTTTTATAGGTGTTGGATTGGCCGCAGCTTCTGGTTTTAGAGTATTCTTACCTATGTTTGCTGTGAGTTTAGCTTCTTATATGGGCTGGATTCCAATGAATGATCATTTTATGTGGTTGGCAGGTTTACCTACGCTTATTACCACAGGAATTGCTACAATTGTAGAGGTTTTGGCGTATTATATTCCTTATGTAGATCATTTGTTAGATACTATTTCTGTTCCATTGGCTACCGTAGCTGGTTCTGTATTGTTTGCAAGTCAGTTTGCAGATTTGGGAACTTTCCCAACTTGGGCTTTGGCATTAATTGCAGGAGGAGGAACAGCGGCTGCTATAAGCTCTGGGTTTGCAGGAACTAGGGCAGCTTCTACCGCTACAACTGGCGGATTAGGAAACTCTGTAGTTGCTACCACGGAAACTGCAGGAGCAGGAATTATGGCTGTTTTAGCTTTGGTAGCACCAATAATTGCGGTAATCATTGCAATTGCATTGTTGGTAGTCGTTTTTATTTTTGGAAGGAAAATGTGGGGTAAATTAAAAAATATTTTTATTACTGAAGAAGTTTAATTTATGTACTTTAACAATAAAAAAATCTCAATACCTATTGAGATTTTTTTTATTATCTATTGTTGTTCTTTAATTCTTTGATTTCTTTAATTTTATCTTCAAATTCATTTTGTCTTTCGGGATGTTTTTTCTTCAGTGCTTCGTAAGCGGTAATGGCTTTGGTGTATAATCTTTGCTCTACGTACAATTTTGCCAAAGTTTCTGTCATTAGATGAGAAATATCTGTTATTTTTTCTTTTACTACGTAATTAGCATCTTCTTTTAGTTGAGAAATTTTAGGGTTTTCTTCTATAAATTTATCAATAATCTCAGCTTTCTTTTCAATGATTTTTACGGGCTCTGGTTCTGTTTTGGGTGTTTCTGTTCGGTCAATTTTTAACCAATTTTGCCAAGTATTTACAAAATTTGGGACATTGCTAGCGACATCTTCTGTTTTTTCTTCGGTTATAATTTCTTCTACTTCTTCTTCTTTTATTATTGGTTCTTCTGTCACCATTTCCGAAACGTTATTTTCAAAAAATGAAATGTTGATTACAGGTTTTTCTTCTTTTATTTCAGAAGATTGTTCAGTAACTATTTCGTCTTGTTTTATTTCTTGAACAGGCGCAATTTCTATAGGTTTTACTTCTGTAGGAATCGCTTTTTCGAGAATTGGAGCAATGGATTTCGGTGTTTCTTGCTTAGGATTTTTGATGTTAGCATCCAAAGGATTTTGGATGAAATTCATAGGTTTCCATTCAAAAGCAATTTCTGGCTCTGTTGTTTCTTCTGTAATTTCATTTTCCTCTTCAGGTTCAATCGCTTCTTCTTTGGTTTCATCAGCTATTACTATTTCTTCTTTAAAAATAGGTTCTGGTATGATTTCAAATTCTTGGATTTGATTAGAATTAATGTCTTTTTCAGAAGAGATTTCTACTTTTTCTTCAGGTGTAATTTCTTGTATTGCAAGTTCTTCAGATTTTGCTGGAACAGAAAATTTAACATCCGGAAGAAAACTGTCAAAAGCATTGAAACTGATTTCAGCTGGTGTAATGTTCGTTTCTTTTACCTGATCGATATGTTCTAAAACAGTGTCTTTGCTAAAATTTAGATCACCTTCTCTGGTTTTGAAAACATCATTTTGTTTTTCTTCTTCGGCAGCTAATTCTGCAAAAATCTGATTTTCTATTTCTAAATTTTCTTCTTTATTAATAAGTTCAAACTCATTTTCTTTTTTGTCTAGAATTGGAGCTTCTAGTTCGGTATCACCTATTATAGAAATAGGCTGCATTTCTACAGTTTTTTCTGCGGTTATTTTCTCTAATTCTGACTTGGCGGTTTCTAAAATTTCAGAGTTTGGTGTAGAGTTTTCAGAAATTTCATCTGCCAATTTATTGGGAATTGGAGCTTCTATTTCGGTGTCTCCTACAATTTTATTGGCTGCCGTTTCAGAAATTTTTTCTTCTACAATGGTTTCAGGAATAGGATTAATTGGTGTTTCAGTTTCTTTAACCAAATTAATTTTTTTGAACTTGGTAGGTTCTTTCTTTTCAGCCTCTTTTTTGAAATTTATGAAATGATAAAGAATTTTTTTATCCGTAGTGTAAGCTGCGGTTTTGGTAAGCTCTTTGTGGTAATTTTCTGTATTAAATTGATGAATAGCAGATAGATGCAAAGTTCTTATGCTTTGCATGTATGGAAATTTATTAATCTCTGATTGAAGAACCGAAATATCTTCTGCAGAAATATTTTCTGGGCGCTGAATTAATTCTAAAACACGTGCATTCATCTTACCAATTGGCTACAATATCATTAAAAATTTTGTTGATAATCCTCTCATTCACAATTTTAACTTGTGAAGTTTCTATTTGGTTAATATTCAAATCACTGCTAAAAGTGGCTTCGTCTGTGTAAGTTCTGTCAAAACTAGCTTCGGGAAATTTTTTGTTTTCGTAATGCACTTTTACCGTAATAACTAATTTATTCTGAGCAGCTTGTACACTTCCTCCGTCTGTATTAATAGGGTTAGAAATGGCTGTAGGAATACTTGGGTTGTAATCTACAATTTCACCTTCTATTAAGATGTCAGGGTTTTCATTTGTTGCTTTTAAGAATGTTTTTTGAAATCTATTTTGTAGAGAAACAGTGAAATCTTGACTAAGTGTAGGATTTACCATTGCAGCATTGTTTGGGAAATTTTTAATCAAAATGGTTTTTTCATCATGATTTAATGAAATTCCTGTAAAAGTGTAACAAGAATTAAGAAAAGTAATCAATATAAAACCAAATAAAAAAACACTAGGTGATTTTAAATTATAAATATTGAATTTAATATTTTGAAGCTTCATTTTAATCTTCTAAATTATATTGTTTAATTTTTCTATAAAGTGTACGTTGAGAAATCCCCAATTCATCTGCCGCTTTATTTCTTCTGCCTTTATGTTTTTCTAGCGCTTTTACAATTAAATCACGCTCATTATTAATCAAAGATAAAGAAACTTCTTGAGGTTCTTCTTCTAAATCTATGTCTTCTACACCATTTTCATAATCATCAGTAGCTTCTGTGATGTAGGTAGGCGTGTTTTGAACTGCTTGATTTTGATTTTCAAAATACAATAAAGAAGAAGGTGCAACTTGTTGGTTTTCAGATTTAAAAACTTTTCCTATTAAGTCTTTTTCTTGATTAGAAAAACTCTGGCTTCCTCTGTTTTTTATCAGTTCCGAAGTTAAGGATTTTAAATCATTTATATCGCTCCTCATGTCAAAAAGAATTTTGTACATAATTTCTCTTTCTGAACCGAAATCTGAGCTAGAACCTCCACCGTTTCCATGTCTAGAAACCACCGCCGGAAGTTGTGCATTCATGGGGATATATTCTGATAATTTTGTAGAATTAATGGTTCTGTTTTGTTCTACCACCGTCATTTGTTCTACCAAATTTCTTAACTGACGAATATTCCCTGGGAAAGTGTAATTTTCTAAGTATTTTACGCCATCATCTGTTAATTGAAGTTCTGGCATTCTGTATTTTTCTGCAAAATCTATCGCAAATTTTCTAAAAAGTAAATGAATGTCACCTTTTCTTTCTCTCAAAGGAGGCATATCAATTTGAACCGTATTGAGACGATAGTATAAATCTTCTCGAAATCTACCGTCTTCTATGGCTCTCATCATATTTACATTGGTTGCTGCAACGATTCTCACATTGGTTTTTTGAATTTGAGAAGAACCTACTTTCATAAATTCGCCACTTTCTAAAACCCTCAAAAGACGAACCTGAGTTTGCAGTGGAAGTTCACCAACTTCATCAAGAAAAATAGTACCGCCATCAGCAACTTCAAAATAACCTTTTCTGGTAGAAGTAGCGCCTGTGAAAGCTCCTTTTTCGTGCCCGAAAAGTTCAGAATCAATAGTTCCTTCTGGTATTGCACCGCAGTTTACCACAATATAAGGTTGATGTTTTCTTTTAGATTCTGCATGAATAATTTTCGGAATATGCTCTTTACCAACTCCAGATTCACCGATTACGAGAACCGAAATGTCAGTTGGTGCTACTTGTATAGATTTTTCAATAGCTCTATTTAAAGCGGGATAATTCCCAATAATTCCGAAACGGTTTTTTATGGATTGTAGTTCTGTCATGATTTTGAGATTTGAGGTTTAGTGTTTTAAAATTTTAGAAAAAATTTTAGATTTCTTTAAATCGTTTCCCCCAAAAGTGTGCCTTGTGTACAATCATTCACAAAAACAGTCACAAAGTCACCAATGTTTTGTCCTTCTATTTTATCAAAAACCACTACTGCATTCTGTGAAGTTCTGGCTTTCCATTGGTTTTTATTTTTTTTGGAAATTCCTTCAATCAAAACTTCATAGGTTTTACCAACATAAGATTGCATTCTTTTTCTGGATAATTCACCTTGCAGAGCAATAATTTCTGCCAATCTTCTTTGCTTCACATCAGCTGGAACATCATCTTCCATTTTTTTGTGAGCAGGTGTTCCTGGTCTTTCAGAATACGCAAACATATAACCGTAATCATATTCTACTTGTTTCATTAAATCAAGGGTTAATTGATGATCTTCTTCAGTTTCTCCACAAAAACCAGCAATCATATCTTGAGAAAAAGCAATGTCTGGAACTATTTCCTTCGCTTTTTTAATTAAATCTAAATATTCTTGACGTGTATGTTGACGATTCATTTTTTGTAAAATTTTATCGCTTCCGCTTTGTACAGGAAGGTGAACATACTTGCAAATATTATCGTATTTAGCAATCACTCGGAAAACTTCTTCCGTCATTTCGTGAGGATTAGACGTAGAAAAACGGATTCTCATTTCAGGAACTGCTTTCGCAACCATTTCTAATAATTGAGCAAAATTTACCGCTGTTGCTTTTTGCATTTCCGAAGCTTTATCAAAATCTTTTTTAGCACCACCTCCATACCAAAGATAAGAATCTACGTTTTGCCCAAGAAGTGTGATTTCTTTGTAATTATTTTCAGCTAAAGCTTTGCATTCTTCAATAATTGAGTGCGGATCACGGCTTCTTTCTCTACCTCTGGTAAAAGGAACTACACAAAAAGTACACATATTATCGCAACCTCTAGTAATGGTTACAAAAGCGGTAACACCGTTTCCGCCAAGACGAACAGGGTTAATATCTGCATACGTTTCTTCTTTGGATAGAATTACATTAATAGCGTCTCTTCCGTCTTCTGTTTCTTTTAAAAGATTCGGTAAATCTCTGTAAGCATCTGGTCCTACTACCAAATCTACCAATTGTTCTTCTTCTAAAAATTTAGTTTTAAGACGTTCTGCCATACAACCGAGAACACCAACGGTAAGACTCGGTTTTTCTTTTTTTAAATTTTTGAATTGAGACAAACGCATTCTCACGGTTTGCTCTGCTCTTTCTCTGATGGAACAGGTATTAAGCAAAATTAAATCTGCTTCTTCTACCTTCATTGTAGTGTTGTAACCTTGCTCGTTAAGAATGGAAGCTACAATTTCAGAATCGGAAAAATTCATTTGGCAACCATAACTTTCTAAAAATAATTTTTTAGAATTTTCTGGTTTTTCTGCGATGGCAAAAGCTTCGCCTTGTTTGGTTTCGTCTATATATTTTTCTTGCACAGTCTAAAAAAATTTGAGATTTGAAATTTAAGATTAGAGATTTTGAAAAAGCATAAACAGTTCCAAATTCTAAAAACTTAAAAACAAAATAAGTTAGTGTGCAAAGATAAGAAATTTTGTGACAAAATGTCAGTCGAAATTAATGCTAAATGGAATTTTATATCTCTGTCTTATAGCATTGCCATAAAGTTTAGCTGGTTCCCACTTTTTTTTAACTTTTTTTATTGCATAAATAAATCTATCATCAAATTCTTTTACGCCAGAGCTTTTTTCAACAGCAACATCCGTAACAGAGCCATCAACATCGACAACGAAATTTATGATAACCGTTATTTTTCCTCTACCATTAAAGCCTCCCAAATCTACTCTTCTAGCCACTTCATCTCTAAATGAACTTAATCCATTAGGAGGGAAATCAGCATCTGCATTAAATTTTTTAGGGTCATAATCGTCTTTGTAATTATCGAACAAATCATCAGGAAAAAAAGCAAACAAACTTCTTGCGGTAATATTATTGCCATCTTTTTGAACTGGAGTCCAATTTTTCAATTCAGGCAAAATCTGATCCAGCAAATCACTTGCACATTTATTGGCATTATATACGTTTGGAGAATTTTCTATTTTTTTAAACTCTCCTTTGTTAGTTACAATGAATTCTTGATGATATAGAGCTTCCTTTTTGTCACAAGGCGCTAGTTTTTTTTCTATAATCACATAATGTGCTTCTTTATAGAAATTTACAAATCCTCCTTTATAAAATAAATCATTATTATAAAAAGGAATAGATTCTTGAGCATTTAAAAGTTTAGTAAAAAATAAAGAAAGTAGTAAGATTTTTCTCATTGGTGTTATTTTAATCTCCATTATCGAAATGATCTGAAATAAAATTAATTTTGATTTTATAATTAGTTTTTACAGCAACGCCATTAGCCAAAGCTGGCTTCCATTTCGTTTTAATTTTTTTCATGCAAAATAACATATCTTCTATAAACATTTCACTGTTTTTTACTCTAGGTGTAACGCTTAGATTTTTAGTTTTTCCGTCTATATCTATGTCAAAAGAAAAGGTGAAAATTCCATTGGCAGCGTATTTAGACATATCTATATATCCATTAATCATTTTGTAAAGTTCTTTTCGGTAAGCTTCTTCACCGCCAGGAAATTCTGCTTTTTGAGTTACTGTAGAATTAGCACTTTCATCTGTTTTTTGTGTTTGTGCTATGCCTAATAATGATATTAGAAGAAAGAAAAAAAAGATTGTTTTTTTCATAATTATTGGTTTTGACAAAGATAATAAAAAAAACCGCTCTCTATAAAGAACGGCTTTATTTTAATTAGAATTGCTAATATATGAATAGACCATATCTGCTTGTTGGGCAGTGAGTTTGGCTTTCGGTGCCATCCAATCTACAACGGATTTCCATTTTTCATCATTAAATGAGGTTACAGAAGGTAAATCGTGGCATTTTCCACAATTATTTTCGAATAAAACTTTACCTTGAGCTAAGTTTTCGTTGGTAGAAGTGGTAACTACTATTGGTTTTTCTGTAGTGGTTCCTTGGTTTGGTTTCTGTGAGGTACAAGCAGCAATTGCGAGTGCCAAAATTCCAAATAATGAGATTCTTTTCATATTAATAAGTTTTATCAAATATAGTATTTTTTTGAAATATGTTTTCTTAAATTTGTTTAAATGAAACTTTCCACTTTAGAATTATTAGAAGGTATAAAATCTCAGGACAAAAGAATTCTGGGAAAAGCCATTACTTTGGTAGAAAGCAAAAAACCTGAACACAGAGCGCAGTCCGAAGAATTGTTAAAAATGGTTTTGCCACTTTCTGGTAAATCTATCAGAATTGGAATTACTGGTGTACCAGGTGCTGGCAAATCTACATTTATAGAAAGTTTCGGGAAACTAGCCATCGAAAACGGAAAAAAAGTGGCGGTTTTGGCCATTGATCCCAGTTCGTCTATCAATAAAGGTTCTATTTTGGGAGATAAAACAAGAATGGAAGAATTAGCAAAAGATGAAAACGCTTTTATAAGACCTAGCCCAAGTTCTGGATTTCTGGGCGGAGTAGCCAATACTACTTTTGAAACAATGCTCATCTGTGAAGCTGCAGGTTATGATTATATTTTAATAGAAACCGTAGGAGTAGGACAGTCTGAAGTTTTGGTGGCAGATATTTCGGATGTGTTTTTGTTTTTAAAAATTATAGGAGGAGGAGATGAGTTACAAGGCATTAAACGCGGAATAATGGAAATGGTAGATGTAATTTTCATTAACAAAGTAGATGATGAAAACCTTCAAAAAGCCAAAAACACCAAACTAGAACTGCAGAGAGCCTTACAATTTTTACCTGAAAAAGAAAAAAATTGGAAAGTTCCCGTTTTGCTAGGTTCGGCATTAAATAAAATTGGTTTGAAAGATGTTTTTGAGAAAATATCAGACTTTATTCATCTTAAGAAAAATAACGGAAGGTTTGATGAGGTAAGAAAGCTACAAGCCGAAAAACGTTTTGAATATTGGGTAAAAGAATATATTTTGAATGCTTCTCAATCTAATAAAGAGCTAGAGAATCAATATAAAGAGCATAAAAAAAATGCTTCGGAGTTGATGTCTAATCCAAGTTCCGAAGCAAAAATTTTTGTTGAAAGTTTTCTTAATAAAAAATACTAAAAATTACTTCTTGGTTTCTTTTTCTACTTCATTTTTCATAATGTAACCATCATAAGAAATGGCTTGTCTGTCATTAGAATCTATAGAAACATACGCGCTACCATTTTTGAAAATTTCTATGTAAATTACTTTCACATTAGATAAATCTTTTGGCGAAACGGTAAACACCCAATTTCCTTTTTTGTTTTGTACTTTACTTATTGTGAAATCTTTAGAATTAAAATTGTAGCTATTTTTACTGGTGTCATAGCTAGGATTATATAACCTTCCGAAGTATGGGAGATTTACATCTAATTCTTTTTCTTTAATTACTACACTGTATCCATAATCTAAATCTAGCATTCTAGCAGAATTATTGTTAGGCAAAGAATTCATTACATTAATCACATCAAAGTTAGTAGGATTTGCACGCTTTGCCATAAAGGTAAACTGATTAGAGTTGATAAGATCTTCTAGCGTTTTAGGTTCTACGTATGTTTGAGAGGTGCAAGAAAAAAGAAGTGTTAATAGAAACATTACACTCATTAAAACTGTCTTTTTCATAATATTATATTTATTTTTTGTTATGTATTTAATTACAAATTTAGTGCAAAACTTTATCATCATTTAATCAATTTTTTATATAATTATGATTTAATTATAAATGGAACAATAATTGTTTTAATTTTGTTGTATCATATTAAAATCACTAAGAATGAAACTTAAATTTTTATTAGGTTCAAGTGTGCTAGCCATAAGTCTAGTTGCTTGTGTAACCAATCCTATTACTGGTAGATCTTCTTTTCAGGTTGCCAATAATTCTGAACTCAACCAAATGGCTTTGCAAGAATACCAAACTACTTTGTCAAAATCTAAAATCATCTCTAATACTACAGATGCAAAAAAAGTGAAAACGGTTGGAATGAATAT
>APMI01011058.1_pt1 | contig 30683 bp, 24 predicted proteins | sample 667938 | NCBI WGS metagenome assembly APMI01 (sample SAMN01084076, study PRJNA167559) | wastewater metagenome | biome: Wastewater | place: Denmark: Ejby Moelle, Odense | collected 2011-11-28
GGATGGCCTCGCCTGTACTCTTCATCTCCGGCCCCAGTTCTTTGTTTACACCAGGAAATTTATTGAAAGAAAAAACAGGTTCCTTGATCGCAAAACCGGTGAGCTTTTTTTCAAACGTAAAGTCTTTTAATTTGTTTACTCCCAGCATTACTTTGGTGGCCACATTCAAATAGGGTATCTGGTAGGCTTTTGCAATAAATGGTGTTGTTCTTGATGCCCTTGGATTGGCCTCTATTACAAACACATTGCCATCTTTAATCGCAAACTGGATATTGATGAGCCCTTTGATGTGGAGTGCCCGGCCGATCTTTTCTGCATACTCCTCCATCGTTTGTACGATCAGCGGCGAAAGATTGAACTGTGGTAATACAGCATTACTGTCACCACTATGTATACCGGCCGGCTCAATGTGTTCCATCACACCCATTACATGAAAATCGTCGCCGTCAAAAATGGCATCGATCTCTGCTTCCTGGCAACGGTCAAGAAAATGATCGATCAAAATAGTATTGCCGGGCAAATGTTTTAATAAACTGAGTACACCTTTTTCCAGCTCTTCATCATTGATCACAATACGCATTCTTTGTCCGCCCAGTACATAACTCGGACGTACAAGCACCGGGTAGCCAACTTTCCTCGCCACTTCAATCGCTTCATCTGTGTTGTAGGCAGTGCCGTAATTTGGATAGGGGATGCCGAGTTCTTTCAGCATATCACTAAAGCGGCCACGGTCTTCCGCAATATCCATGTTATCATAAGAAGTGCCGATGATCTTTATTCCTTTTGCATGCAGTTTTTTTGCCAGCTTTAAAGCCGTTTGTCCACCCAGCTGTACGATCACCCCTTCCGGTTTTTCATGTTCGATGATCTCCCACAAATGTTCCCAGAACACCGGTTCAAAATATAGTTTATCGGCAATGTCAAAGTCGGTGGAAACGGTTTCGGGATTACAGTTTACCATGATGGATTCATAGCCTGCTTCCCTGATGGCCAGCAGCCCATGCACACAGCAATAATCAAACTCAATACCCTGGCCGATCCTGTTAGGACCCGATCCCAATACAATGATCTTCTTTTTAGCAGATATTTTTGATTCATTGGACACCAATCCTCCCCCCTTGGGGGAGTTAGAGGGGGCCTCTTCGAAGGTTGAATAAAAATAAGGTGTCTTCGCTTCAAACTCTGCGGCGCAGGTATCCACCATTTTAAATACCCTTGTTAAGCCCATCGCTTTTCTTCGCTCATACAATCTTTCTGCATCTTCTTCTTTCATGATGCGTACGATCTGTTCATCGCTGAAGCCAAGTGTTTTTGCTTCTTTGAGCAAATGATCGGGCAGGGTTTTCAGGTCGTGCTTAGCAATCTCTTTTTCACAGTTGCAGATCTTTTGTACCTGGTAAATAAACCACCTGTCGATGCCCGTGCTTTCGCAAATGCGTTTTACACTGGCGCCGGCCATCAGCGCATCTTTAATGCGGAAGATGCGGTCCCACTTGGGTATTTTAATGTATTCGATCAGTTCATCTGCATGCATCAGGCTTTTGCCATAATAGCCCAGGCCCACTGCTTCGTTCTCCAGGCTCTGGCAGGCTTTCTGTACCGCTTCTGCAAAACTTCTCCCGATGGCCATTACTTCACCCACGCTCTTCATCTGGAAACCAAGCGTGTCATTGGCACCTTTGAACTTGTCGAAATTCCACCTGGGTATTTTAACGATCACGTAATCGAGCGCAGGCTCAAAATAAGCCGAAGTGCTTTGTGTGATCTGGTTCTTTAATTCATCAAGGTTGTAACCGATCGCCAGCTTGGCAGCGATCTTTGCAATAGGATAACCCGTAGCCTTACTCGCCAATGCAGAGGAGCGGCTTACCCTTGGGTTGATCTCCACCACAATGATCTCTTCCGTTTCGGGCTTCATGGCAAACTGCACATTGCAACCGCCGGCAAAATTGCCCAGGTTACGCATCATGCTGATGGCAGTGTTGCGCATGAGTTGAAAAGCGGTATCGCTCAGGGTCATGGCCGGCGCCACGGTGATACTATCGCCGGTGTGTACCCCCATTGGATCAAAATTTTCCACTGTACAAATGATGGCCACATTATCGGCATTGTCTCTCAGCAATTCCAGTTCGTATTCTTTCCAGCCCAGTACCGCTTTTTCTACCAGCACTTCGTGAATGGGGCTTGCAGTAAGTGCCCGGTTGAGTGCTTCATCAAGGTCTTCTTTTTTAAATACGATACCACCACCGGTTCCACCCAACGTAAAGGAAGGGCGCAATACCAGCGGGAAACCTATTTCCTGTGCAAATTCTTTTCCTTCTAAAAATGAGTTGGCGATACGTGCCGGGCAAACGGGTATGCCCATTTGGATCATCCATTGGCGGAATTTTTCCCGGTCTTCTGCTTTGTCGATCGCTTTAATGTCAACACCAATTAACTGCACATTGTATTTTTCCCAAACGCCCAGTTCATCTGCCTCTTTACAAAGATTGAGCGCTGTCTGTCCGCCCATGGTAGGTAATACCGCATCAATTTGATTTTCTTCCAGTATCTGTTCAATGCTTTCAACAGTGAGGGGAAGTAAGTAAACTTTGTCAGCCATCATGGGGTCGGTCATGATGGTAGCAGGATTGCTGTTGATCAATATCACTTTGATACCTTCTTCACGAAGGCTCCTGGCGGCTTGTGTGCCGGAATAATCAAATTCACATGCCTGCCCGATGATAATAGGACCGCTGCCGATGATAAGTACTGACTGAATGGAGTTATTTTTTGGCATATTTTTTCAAAAGCGATGAATGAAAATGTGCCACGGAACAGGATGTTTTTCCGAAGCGGCCAAAGGTAACAAAAAATGAAGGATGAGGGTCGGTTTTTTTGCTGTTACAAGCACGATTAAATATTGTAATGCACAACAAAATCGCTAATAAAAAATATTTATAGAATGCCGTTTGATAAATGCATTTTTTGCATTCGCAGCAGGATAAGAATACTTAATTTTTATATCGCATGATAAAATGGTTATTTGAAAAAAATCTTCATCCATCATTACCGGGATCTTTTTTTTCTACCACGATCTTTTTCTCCACCTTTTGCTCCTGCAACGGCTTTTCATTTTCTACTTCTATCTGCTGTACAAAAACCGCATATTGATTGGGAAACAGGTTTCGTCCGTTGAACTGAGCATTTACCTTGGTAAAGCAGGCCCCGAAATACAGGATCATCGCAGAAAAATAAACCCACAATAAAATGATCACTACCGACCCGGCCGCACCAAAGGCTCCACCGGGGTTACTTTTCCCCAAATAATAGCCAATGCCAAATTTTCCCATCATGAAGAGTACAGCAGTAAGGAAGGCGCCCTGCCGTACATCTTTCCACTGCAGTTTTGCATCGGGCAACAGTTTAAAAATAGTGCCGAATAAAAAAGAGATCACTATAAAAGTAACCAGCATATTGATGCTGTAAGTGATCCAGACCGATCCTTCCGGCAATACGGTAAGCAGGCGGTTGAGCAGGAGTTCCAGCAGGGTATTCACCAGCAACGATACGAGTAGTATAAAACCAAGGCCCAATACCATTGAAAGACTAAGCACCCGGTTGAGCAAAAATTTTAACCAGCCCTTTTGAGGTTTGGCTTTTAACTGCCAGATACTGTTGATGGAGCTCTGTATTTCAGTAAATACGCCTGTTGCAGAAAATACAAGGGCAACAATACTCACGATGGATGCAAAAGTGGTATGATGAGATGTAACCGCATTTCGGATGATGTCCTGCACCTGTTTCGCCGCATCCGCACCTACAAAATTCTTTATCTGTCCAAACAGGGTTCCCTCAATTGCCTCCCGGCCATAAAAGATACCCGATACCGTTATTACGATCAATAAAATGGGAGCAAGAGAAAAAAGGGTATAATAAGACAAGGCAGCACTCATCCTTGGAACGGAATTGTCGGAAAAATCAATGCCTGTTTGTTTTAAAATAGCCCACCATTGTTTCAATCTGCTTAGCATAAAAGGTAATATTTTGGTTCCTGATCTAACAGGTACTGCAATCCCGGTACCAGAATAAATTTTAGCTTATCTTGATAATTAAACAAGGAGTAAAAGTTATGGTAAGCATTGCTCAATTTCGTAAGCTGGCGCTGCAGTTTGATGAAGCAACGGAAGAACCTCATTTTGAAAAGACATCTTTCCGGGTACGCAAAAAAATATTTGCCACGCTGGATAAAAAAACGGGCAGGGCAGTAGTAAAATTATCGGCAACCGATCAATCTGTGTTTTGCGCCTTTGATAAAAATATCGTGTATCCGGTTCCGGGAGGATGGGGAACACAGGGCTGGACGATCGCCGTACTACCCGATGTGAAACAAGCTATGCTGAAAGACCTGCTTACAGTGGCATATTGCACGGTGGCACCAAAACAACTGGCAGAAAAATACCGGCAACCATGATCAGATTAATAAAAGGCGATATCACAACAATAGAAGCAGACGCCATCGTGAATGCTGCCAATACTTCGCTGTTGGGTGGCGGCGGTGTTGATGGAGCCATTCACCGTGCAGGCGGACCTGCAATACTGGAAGAATGCCGGAAGATCGTCGCCCGCCAGGGCGGCTGCAAAACAGGCGAAGCAGTTATTACAACAGGAGGGTTATTGCCTGCAAAATTTGTGATACATACCGTGGGCCCCGTTTGGAACGGTGGCCATAAAAATGAGGAAGCGTTACTGGCCAATGCTTACCGGAACAGCCTGGCGCTCGCTGTTGAACATGGGATCCGGAGCATTGCCTTTCCCAATATCAGCACCGGCATTTATCATTTTCCCAAACCACTGGCTGCAACAATCGCCGTAGACACGGTGAAACAATATATCCCGGGTACTGGTATCGAGGAAGTAATATTTGTTTGTTTTGATGAGGAAAATCTTGCATTGTACCAGCAATTGCTAAAGTAAATTGGAGAAAAAAAGAAGCTGCATCAAAAGTCTGCCGATACCGTAAATGGGATTATCCGAAACATTTACAGGCCGGTTTCTATTGATCGCTATATTTCGTCATTCTACATATAGTAACCAGCAACTTTGACACAGCTTCTAAAAGAAGAAAATGTATTGTTTAAGAATGAACAGCTTCCTGCTGATCCCTGAAGGTTTTAATGGTATCATGCGCTTCTTTTAAAGCTGCCTGCTGCGAATTGAGTAGTTGTCGCACATCTGCGGTCATTTCCACTTCTGCGTTCAGTGCATCCCGGTAAGCCTTGAGTGCAGCATCTTCACCGCCTTCGCAGGAGTCGAGTACCGATTGGCGGTCACTTCCGGTGAAAGTATCTTTCACATCCATCCATGCACGGTAGATCTTACCAAGGTTGGTTGTACCTTCTGCAGCATTGCCACCGAGCTTAAGTACCTGGTCTGTCAATGCGATCCTGTATCCTTCACTTTGATCACCCAGTTTACGAAAAGTAGTTTTAATATCCATGTCTTCCGGACCAACACTTACAATGGCTTTGTCGTATCCCGCAATCCGGTCATTGTTGATCTGGATCAGGTCGTTCAGCACCGCTATTAATTTTTCATTTGTTGTCATGACGTTTCATTTTGAGATGAATAATTTATTTCGCCGGCCAGTAACCAATGGCCGGATAAACAGCACCTCAAGAAACAAGCCATCACTTTTTTGCGCTGAATTCTGTTGAAGGGTTGTAATACCTGTAGAGGATCTTACTCAAAAAACTGTGGGAGCGATGCCCGGGTCCCGGCAGGCACAAAAAAGCCCGGTATCACCGGGCTATTATTAAATAAGCTAAAACCTTTACCAGATGCGTATCCTGTCTTCAGGCTTTTTGTACAATTTATCTTCGGGCTGCACATTGAATGCTTTGTACCAGGCATCCATATTCACAGGCGCACCAATGGTTCTGTACGGCCCGGGTGAATGCGAATCCGTTAAGATCAATTGTGCAGCGGTGGGCGCCAGAATATTGCCACGCCATACCTGTGCCCAGGCTAAAAAGAAACGCTGGTCGGGGGTAAAGCCATCGATCTTCTTTTTTGACTGGCCCTGCGCTGTCATTTTAAACGCTTCGTATGCTACATTCAATCCACCCAGATCGCCGATGTTCTCACCCATCGTCAACTTGCCGTTTACATGAATCGTGTCCTGTATGGTGTAACCATCAAACTGGGCGCCCAGTGCTTTTGTTTTAGCAACAAATTTCAAGCTGTCTTCCTGCGTCCACCAGTTGCGTAAAGTGCCGTCTGCATCATACTTGCTGCCATTGTCATCAAAACCATGACTCATTTCGTGGCCTATCACGGCGCCAATGCCGCCATAGTTTACAGCATCATCTGCTGCGGCGTCAAAGAAAGGGAATTGCAAAATGCCGGCAGGAAAAACAATCTCGTTCAGGGTTGCATTGTAATAAGCATTCACTGTAGGGGGCGTCATTCCCCAGCGCTCCCTGTCAACAGGCTTGCCCAACTGGCTGATCATAAATTCATAGTTCCATTTACCCATATTCACCACGTTTTCAAAATAGGTTGCGGCATCAATGTTCAGCCCATCATAATTTTTCCAATTGTCAGGATAGCCGATCTTGGGTCTGAAGGCAGCGAGTTTAGCCAGTGCTTTTTGTTTGGTAGCATCACTCATCCAGTCGAGCGCATTGATGCGTTTGGCAAATGCTTTCCGCAGGTTGCTTACCAGCTCTGCCATACGGGCTTTTGCTGCCGGTTTAAAATAATCTTTCACGTATAACTGGCCCAGCAGTTCTCCCACGGAACCATCCGTTAATTGTGAAATGCGCTGCCAGCGGGGTGTTTGCACTTTTTGCCCGCTCAATACCTGGTTAAACGCAAAGTTGGCCTCTACAAAGGCATTGCTTAAATGCGGCGCTGCTGCTTTGAGCACATTCCATTGCAGGTACAATTTCAGGTCTTCCAATGGCGTAGCTTTTAACAGGCTGTCCACTGATCTGAAAAATGCAGGATTGCTTACCAGCACACTGTCTTCACCCTTTACATTCAATTGAGCCAGTACCTGCTGCCAGTTGATTCCCGGCGTAAGTTTGTCAAGATCAGCCACCAAAAATTTATTGTAGGTCTTATATGGATCCCTCATTTCTACCCGGCTCAATTGGGCAGCCGCTAATTTTTTCTCGAACTCATACAGTGTAACGGCATGCTGCTGTGCTTTTTCGGTTGGCACATTTAGCAGCGTAAACAAGGTGCTGATGTATTTTTTATACGCTTCCTGTATCGCCGCATTGCGGCCTTCATTTTTTAAATAATAGTCCCGGTCGGGCAGCGTAGTGCCACCCTGTCCAAACTGTGGTATCATGTGTTCTACATTCTTTCTGTCCTGCCCAACAAAAAAACTATACAACGGGCTGGCAATACCCATTTTGCGCAACCAGCCGATCTCATCCTGCAGTGCCTGAGCATTGCTGATGGCATTGATCCTGTCCAGGTAAGCCTGCACCGGAGCAGCGCCTCTTTTTTCAATGGCGGCACTGTCCATTCCTGCAGAATAAAAATCGCCCACTCGTTTTTCAACAGAGCCTGCCGCTGCAGTTTTATTCGCTGCTGCCTTTTCCAGTACGGTCTTAACAGCATTGATATTAAAATCTCTCAACTGGTTAAAGCTGCCCCAGCGGGTTTCTTTGGCAGGAACCGGGTTGTTTTTTACCCAGTTGCCGCTGGCATAAGTATAAAAATCATCGCCGGGTTTTACGGAAAGATCCATGTTGGCGGTATCGATGAATTTGTTAACAGGCGCCTGGGCAGTTGCAGCCATCGAAACGGGCAGTACTGCCAGCGCAAGGGCAACCATTTTGAGAAAAGCATTTGTTCTTATCATGTAAGCTGTTTTTATTACAAACGAAAGTATCAAAAAAGAAGGGTAGATGGATGCCATTCCTCCATAAACCAGACAGGAGTTGTTGTAACAGAACAATAAGCGAAAGAAAGAGGTTATTAGTAACACTAACCTGTCACTCCAATAAGGCAATGCAACTCCCCAAAACAAATCGTTGTCATCATTAAAGCGAAATGGTATGAAAACAATATCCCCGGCTATATTGATTTTCTTTTTACTGGCTTTTTTCAGCTGCAAAAAGGAAGCCACTGATCAACAAACCATTCCTATTCCAAATGGTGACTTTGAGCTGTGGGACAATATGGCAAACCTGTCTAACTGGAAAACAAATAGCTGCCCGGCTTGTCTCCCTCCTTATGATACTTATATCGTAAAAAAAGAAACCGATGCTGCTCACGGACAATTTGCAGCCAGGTTTATTTATAATGGTTTTTACAGTAGTTATGCAAACAATAAGTTCTCCATTTCGCTACACCCAACCTCATTAACAGGCTATATAAAATCCACTATTGCCGTTGGCGATACAGCAACCATTCGCATTGAATTGTTCTCTGCTGGCAATCTTGTTGATAAGGGGCAATTTTACGAAACCTCTTCCAATGCGGGGTACAGGAAAATTGATATCCCCATCTCACAGGTTGCTGCAAATGTTGATTCTGCACTGATTAAGATTACTGGAGGGAAAAAGCAACATACAGCACTGTTTGTCGATAACCTGGAGTTTCTAAAAAACGATTGACACTAAGGCTGCATACAGCAAATATTGTTTGTTATGTATGTGAGGAGGATCGCAGGTCCGCATAGCAATGATCACAAAGCGGTCACCGGGTCGCCATTGATGTCGAGTTCAGTAAAACTTCCATTGATGATCCTGTAACTCGTTTTACCGATCTTTAAAACCGCACCTTCCTTTAACAAAGACAACTCTGTAATATCCTGTTCTATCAAATGCAGCGAGCCTTTTGTTTTGAAGGCAAGGTTTAAATAATCAACATTTACCTGGTTACTTTTAACACCGCACACGATTACTTTCACAGGCTTTGTTAAACGGCTCATCAATTCTTTGTCCCTGATATCAGCCCAGTTATCTGCAATGAGTACATTGCTTCCGGCGGAAGGGAATTGCTGTTCTGCCAGCAGCAGGGCTTCAATTACATTCTCAGGAAAATCACCGCCGGCCCCTTTTTGCATGGTTGTCTCTACAAGTGCTTTTGCATCCTGGTAAGTTCTGCACGATCGAAAATAAATGCCGCCGGTTTTGCCCGCTTTCTTTTTGTCATCAGGCCGGTTATCGCCATCGTTAAACACAACAATGTTGCCCGTAAGACTATCAACAGAATGCAGTTGCAGCCAAACCAGCAATTGTCCATTGTAAGGATACATGCTGCCGGTTACATCGGCCACTACTGTAATATTTTTCCAGTGATTCCTGCTGATGGTTTTTATGATGGCAGAGTCTGGTAGTTTTATTGCCGGTACATCAGCAGTACTGTCGTCCGCTGTTTCCATTCGCTCCACCGGCATTTCTTCTTCCAGCGGTACATATAAAGTAAGATAACTTTCGCTGCGGTCTTTAAATTGCTGGTACACCCTTTTGCTGATGAGGTCTTTTTTAAAAGCGGTTTTAAAATCAAGAATCGTTATGGAGTCCGGTATCCTGAATGTAGTGTGCAGGTAATCCGCATCTCCAATAATATAAGTGATCCGCTTGCCTTTCAAACTCATCGATGGATCATAATACGGAGGTTTGCCGGGGGCAGCCGCTGCCGGTTCAACAGGTTTTACAGAAGCAGTTGCCGGGATATCTTCTCCCCTCAAAGAAGGTAATTTATTTCTCCGGTTGTTTTTTTCTACAGCAGTAAGCAGTTCATCCAGTTTCGCCAGGTCGTGTTTTACCGTGCCGTCATTTTGTGCAGCCCGGTACCTGACCACCAGGCCATGAAACATCGGCAGTGCTTTTTCTTTTTCATCACCACCGGTTTGCCGGTAACAGGTAAGCTTGTTTATTTGAGAAGGTTTTACAAAAGGAAATGTTTTGTACAGTTCTTTTACCCGGTTGGCATTTAAAGTAAATAGCGATTGCTCTGCCGGGTAATCGGTGCAGATAACATCCACCATCATTTCACCGGCATTTTTAAAAGCCATCGTATCGCCGATCATCGCTTCGATGTTGTAGGCGCCGTAGGGCATTTTAAGGATGAGTACTTTTTCCGTGGCCGTTTCTTTGGGCATTGCGTATCGGCTGATCCTTGTTTGTACAGATTGTGCCATACCCAACATGGTAGAAAGAAGAGCGGCGAACAATAACAAACATCTTTTCATAGCACTGCAATGATACAAGGTATACAAACCAGTCAACAACTGCAAATACACCGGCTGTTAAATAGTGGGAGCCGGCAGGTAAATAGTTGCTCCGCTTGCATCTGTCTCCACAAATGATCCTTTTTTTACCCGGTAGTATTTTCTGCCGATCCTGAGTAACTCACCCTCGTGCAGCAGCGAAAGATCATAGAGGTCCTGTTCCATAAGGTGTACCGAGCCCTTTGTTTTGCGGGCAAGATTGAGGTACTCCACATTCACGTTGCCATCATACACGCCGCACAAAACGATCCTCACCGGTTTGGAAAGTTGTTCAACCAATGACAGGTCTTTTACGTTGGCCCAGTTATCTGCAATGAGTACCTGGCAGGCAGCTTCCGGGAATTTTTTTTCTGCAGCCAGCAGGGCTTCAATATTATTTTCAGGACAATCACCGCCACCACCTTTCATCATCGTTGTCTTTACCAAATCTTTCACTTCATCAAAACTGCTGCACTGCCTGGAATAAATGCCACCAGTGTTGCCCAGTTTTTTTCATTGTCAGGTGTATTGTCGCCATCGTTGAAAAAAATAAAACGCTTTGTAAGACTGTCAAGCGAATGCAGCTTTAACCACAGGAGCAACTGGCCGGTGTAGGGATACATACTGCCGGTAACATCTCCAATCACATTGATGTTTTTCCAGGCGTTGCGCCTGAATATTTTAAATACCGTTGAATCGGGCAGCGATTTTAGTGCCGAAAGGTTTTCAGTTGAATCTGTTTCCATTACATGGCTGAAATCATATACCGATGTATCAGCGATGTAGTCAAAAAGGCTGGTAACGGTGAGGGGAAATTTCCGGTGTGTTGAAAACATCTCTTTGCTGATCATGTTTTTTTTGTAAGCTTCCTGCGGAGGCATGATCTCGATGGAATCAGGGATATGGTAATAAGGCCGCACGGTTTTTTCATCTCCGATCATCGTCAGTAATTTTTTTCCTCTAAGTCCAAGCATATCTAAATAAGAGCGTACTCCAGTGCCTTCATCGTAACTGTCTGTTCTGCTAACGGTGCGACTTATCTCCATTCCTTTTGCTGCAGGATCTTTTTCTTTTGGAGGTACCGGCCCTGGCTTTTTTCCAGGTACAGGAACAGTTTCAGCAGAGATCATGGCTTCCAGTTCTTTCAGGTCGTGCCGCATGGTCGCTTCATTTTGCACAGGACGATATTTGAGTACGATGCCATGAAACATTCCCTGTGCCCTTTCTTTGGTGGCGCCATCCGTTTGCCGCACATAATTCACCTGCCGTATCTGCGAAGGTTTTATAAAAGGAAAGAGTTTTGTTAGCTGCACAAACCGTTGCTGGTTCAATGCAGTTAAAGACAATTGAGAAGGGTAATCTGTGCATACCACATCAATGATCATTTCACCTGCATTTTTTAATTCGCTTGTATCGCCGCTGATGTCTTCCACCTTAAAACCTGCATAAGGCATGTATAAGATGATGGCCTGCTGTTTACTGCCTGCTGCCGGTAACGGGTATTCGCTCATTTTTGTGAGCTGCTGCGCCAGGGAGGCAATGCTGCACAGGAAAATACAGCATGATAAAAGGGTGAATATTTTTTTCATGTTTGAAGGGTTGTTTGGTACAAGATAAAATCAGATGCAGTACCAGGCGATATCCATACATTGTTTTAACAGGGATTTTACTTTATTAACAGGGTGGTTGTAATTATTGCCGCCAACTTGCTGCCCGAACCTTTATTTTTGAATTTTATCAATTATGACAGTAAGAAAGATCATCCTGGCGGCGCTTGTGCTTGTTCCGGGTATCATGAAGGCACAGATCTTCGAACCCAAAAATTATCCGCAGGGATATTTTGCCTGGCCGGTGAAAGCTACCATCGGCATTGCCGCCAATTTTGGTGAGTTGCGCCCCAATCATTATCACATGGGCCTCGATTGCAAAACCGACCAGCGGCAAAATGTGCCCGTGATCGCCGCGGCAGATGGATACATTGCGAAAGTAAAGATTGAGCCTTTCGGATTTGGGAGGTGCATTTACATCAATCATCCCAACGGGCTCACCACCCTGTATGCACATCTAAATGATTTTTATCCGGCCCTCGAAAAATACATTACCGATCAGCAATACAAAGCAGAAAGCTGGCAGTTGTTTTTAGAGAATATCCCGGCTGGTCTGTTTCCTGTAAAGAAGGGAGACTTCATTGCTTACAGCGGCAATACCGGCGGCTCACAGGGACCGCACCTGCATTTTGAGATCAGGGATACAAAGACGGATAAAGTTCTCAATCCTTTATTGTTCGGAATGCCAATACCAGATAAGGTGCCGCCCACCGTTACACGGCTGGCAGTGTACAACAGAACAAAAAGTACCTATGCACAAAGTCCTCGTTTTTACCCGTTAAAAAAAGTGAATGCTGTTTTTCAAACAGTGCCTGCCGTGATCGCATTGCCAACGGATAAAATGAGTTTTGCCATCAGCGCTGTTGACCGCTCCAGTCTTTCTGCCAATCCCAATGGTATTTACGAGGCAGACCTGTATGACAACGACCAGCCGGTAGTGGGTTTTCAAATAGACAGCATCAGTTACGATGAAACAAGGTACCTCAATGCACACATCGATTATAAACTACGTACCGGCGGCGGACCTTTTGTGCAGCACCTCAGCAGGCTGCCGGGTTATACCAATGGCATTTATAAAGAAGTGAGCGGCGATGGGGTGATCGATCTCAGCGATCAGCAAACACACAAGATAAAAATAGAAGTGAAGGATACCCAAGGCAATACTACGGTGATCGAATTCAGTGTGCGTTCATCCGGCGCTGCTGCTCCCAATCCGGTTGCCCACAATATGTTCCGCCCCGGCTACATGAATATTTTTGAGAACAGCAATCTTTGTTTTTACCTGGCAGAAAATGAATTGTACGATTCGCTCGATTTCCAGGTAAGTCCTGCAGCCGGTACGCATGGCGGCATTGCCTACCTGCTGCACAGTGGCAATATCCCCGTGCATAGTTTTTATCCCGTTACCATAAAAAATACCACTACCTCCAACCCTGACAGGATGGTGATACGCCGCTGGTGGGGCAGCAAAGATGATTATGCCAAGGCTGTGAAAGAAGGCGATTGGTATCGTTCGTCTTTTAAAGCGCTGGGCAATGTTGAACTGTATGCAGACCTTGTGCCACCCACCATTACGCCGGTTGGATTTAAAGATGGGATGAATGCTGCCAAACTAAACCGCATTGTTTTTGTTGTGAGAGATGAAACAGATGAGCTAAGAAATTTCCGTGCATTGCTGGATGGTAAATGGATCCGCTTCAGCAATGATAAGGGTAAAACATTCATTTATAATTTTGATGAACATTGCGGTGCAGGGGAACATGAATTACAGGTGAGCGTGGAAGATGTGGCAGGGAATAAAGTGGAGAAGACATATAGGTTTAGAAGGTGATGCCCCATTCCCCTGAAAGAGAGCAAGGCAAGAGCTATAGCAAAAAAATCTGCTATTGAATTTTTGGATAAATAGATTGTAACTGATGGTTTTATTGAATAAAGGCTGAGTTGATGAGAAAGGAATTGAAGTTGAGTTTACAGTAGCACAACAGCCACATCAGGGTATTTTCCGTCATCGGGCTGTAATCGATGACGGGGCCCTTTTTGGTTCCTTTTTGGGCAAACAAAAAGGAACAAATAAAATTTAAAAAGTATTTAAACGGAAGTCTCCTTTTTAAAGAACAAGAACACAACATTTATTATCAAAAAAGTCTTCCTCAGCACACAGGATATGGCAACATCATTAACAGAAGGACAGAAAGCACCGGCATTCAGCGGCAAAGATCAGGACGGCAACAAGGTTTCACTGGCACAGTTCAAAGGGCAGAAGCTGGTTGTATATTTTTATCCGCAGGACAATACACCTACCTGCACCGAACAGGCCTGCAACCTGCGGGACAATTTCAGTGTGTTAAAAAAAGAAGGTTTCGTGGTACTGGGGGTAAGCCCGGACGACGAGAGCAGCCACAAAAAATTTGAGAATAAATTCAACCTGCCATTTACATTGATCGCCGATCCCAAACATACGATCATAGACAAATACGGGGTGTGGGGCGAAAAGCAATTGTATGGCCGTAAGTACATGGGACTGCACCGCACCACTTTTTTGATCGATGAAAAAGGAGTGATCCGCAAAATATTTTTAAAGCCCCGCAGCAAACAGCACACTGATGAAATTTTAAAAGCCTGGAAAGAAATAGCGTAATAAAAAACTTCAATAAGGGGTCCGGCTTAACACGTCTAACCTAACGAAAACCCGCCGATACGGTTTGTAAAATAATTATCGTGCAATATCTTTCATTTGAAACAATATATGTATACGCCCACTCTTACCAGTAACTGGGTTAGCCACATTTTTTGGTTCGGTCTTGCCAAAGGCAAGATTCAAAAAAATGCGGAGCTTTCCCGAAAGCATTCGGGATTGAAAGAAGCAAAAACAGTGGCGTTCCAGTTACGCATTCCCATAGCTATCGGAACGGCTGCGGAGGCAAAGGCAAATTTCAGCATTCATATTTTAGGTAGAAAGTAATTGGCCTAAGTAAATGATATTTTTTACAATTGAGATTTTAAATAGAAAGCCGGACATTTGAACCGCTGCTCAAAAAATTGAACGAAGAAAAATATACCATCAAAGAAAACTCCTGGGTCGCAGCCATTGCAGCCCGGAAGCTGAAGAGCCACAGTGTTGCCATTGTGATCGGCAGCACCATTCACCTGCACAACAGCAGCGCCGAAGACTTTTTAAAAAACGACAAATGGTTAAAGCATGAACTTTGCCATATCCGCCAGTACCGGCAGCACGGCCTGGTAGGTTTTATTGTAAAATATCTCTGGGAAAGCATCCGGAAAGGGTATTACAATAACAAGTTTGAAGCAGAAGCCAGGGCAGCCAGTGAATTGTGATTTATTTTTTGTTATTTGCATTCCCGGGTCGTTAGCTCAGTTGGTTTAGAGCATCACGTCGACAACGTGAGGGTCGCCGGTTCGAGCCCGGCACCACCCACTATCTAAGTTATATCCATACAGCCCATTCCGCCCCTGCGGATAATTTTCGCCCGTACCCAACCATTTTTATTTTATTTCCGGTTAGTTTATGTAAGATGCCCGGCTACTGCATCCCGACCAAAAATCAACTGGTATGAAAAAAATTCAACTCTCCATTGCTGAACCCTGCCAGGAGAACTGGGATGCCATGACACCCACCCAACAGGGACGTTTTTGCAATGCCTGCGCCAAACAGGTAATTGATTTTACCGCCATGAGCGACAGCGAGATCATCCAATATTTTACCCGGGCAAAGAATGAGAATGTTTGCGGGCGTACCTATACCGACCAGTTGGATCGTACACTGGTACCCACGCCCAAAAAGAAAAAGTACTGGTACCTCCAGTATGCCATTGCCTTCTTCCTGTTCTTTTGTAAAACAAACAAAGCAAAAAGCCAGCACAGGCTGGGTGGCTTAACCACCCTGGTTCCCAGGCCCCGTCCTGATTTTATCCTCGACGCCCTGCATCAAAAGAACGGGCCAAAGCAAGTAGTTAGCGGACTGGTAAAAGATGAAGCCGGGCAGGCGATCCCCTTCGCCAGTGTAAAGCTGCTGAATGACGTAACCGGGGTAAGTGCCGATGAAAAAGGAAATTTCAGTTTGACCATTTCAGCAGCCGACAGCATGATCGAAATATCAGCGCTGGGATATGAAACAAAACAGCTAACGGTAAGGGATACCTGGAATAAAGAAGTAGTGCTCACCAAAAAAATGCTGGAGTTAAAAGAGGTGGTGGTAACGAATGAAATAGGTTACCATGGAAAGATGTATATAGCAGGTGGTATATCGGTATCAGCATGTAAAACTACAAAACGCAACCTGCTGAAGGATACGCTGTTGAACCGGGCCGGCGTTTCCAATAACAGCGTAAAGATCTTTCCGGATCCAGTTACCAGGGGCAGCATGTTCACGGTAGCGCTTACACTAAAACATACCGGCATGCATACATTGCGGCTCAGTGATGCCAGCGGAAAGTTATTGCTGCAACAGCAGTTCAATGCGGTTACCAAACAATCGCAGGAGTCGGTACAGGCAAAGCCAGGCTGGAGCGCCGGCATTTATTATTTGCAGGTGATCGACGACAAAGGCAAACAGGTTGCTGCGGCAAGTTTGATGATCCAGTAAAATAGTCACCCTTACTACAACCAGCGGGGGCTGTTTCAAAAGTTCCATTCATTCCATATTGAGCCGGGTGAAAGTTAACAATGAATGGAGAAACCTGTAAACATTCACTCAATGTAACAGGTCGTTTTCTTTTTGAAACGGCCTCTTTTTGCTGTAATCTATCTCACTTGTAAAGCAGATGTTAATGCAGGCAGGAGCAGCAAATATTCGATACCTTGTTATATGAATCTTCCATCCTTCTGGCAATACGAACCCAACGATATTATTGCGGCCCTCAACAGTACAGAAAATGGTTTGTCACAGGAAGCCGCCGAAGCAAGACTAAAACAAACCAGTTCCAAAAAGAAAACCGCATCGCCCTTTATACAGGATGTACTCCTCTTTCTTTCACAATTTAAAAGTCCGCTGGTATTGTTGCTGGTGGCAGCGGTGATACTGTCTGCCTTTTTAGGCGAAACATCCGATGTGGCCATCATTCTTTTTATCCTGCTGGCCACGGGCATCACCGGATTTGTACAGGAACGGCATGCCGGTAAGGCCGTAGAAAAGCTGCGTTCCATCATCAAAACAACTGTAACTGTACTGCGTGATGGAAAAACAACGGAGGTAGTGGCTGATGACATCGTACCCGGCGATGTGTTGATCTTTGCTGCCGGCAATATCATTCCTGCCGATTGCCTGTTGCTGCAGGAGCAGGACATTCACGCCAACGAAGCCACGCTCACCGGCGAAACATTCCCGGCCGAAAAACAACTGGGTGCATTGCCTGCAGAAACAGCCATGGCAAAACGAACCAATACCCTGTTTGAAGGCACCAGCATTGTAAGCGGTACCGGCAAAGCCATTGCCGTACTAACGGGCAGGAATACCGTATTTGGTACCATCAGCGAAAGCATTACCCGACCGGCGGAAGAAACGGCGTTTGAAAAGGGCATCCGCAAATTTGGATTTTTACTCATGCAGATCACCATTGTGCTGGCCGTGATCATACTGGCCGTTAATTTATACTTTGGCCGCCCGCTCGTTGATTCCCTGCTCTTTGGCCTGGCACTGGCCGTGGGCATGGCGCCGGAATTACTGCCTGCTATCATGACGATCGCCATGTCGTCGGGCGCTAAAAGAATGGCGGCACAAAAAGTGATCGTAAAAAAATTATCCGCCATCCAGAATCTTGGTGAGATCAATTTGTTCTGTTCAGATAAAACAGGAACGCTCACCGAAGGCATCCTGAAAATTTCGGGTACAGTGGGTATCGATGGCAATGAAAGCACTACCGTAAAACAACTCGCCTGCCTCAATGCATTATTTGAATCGGGTTTTTCAAATCCCATGGATGATGCGCTCAGGGCAATGGAAAATGTAAAGGCCGAAGGCTACACAAAAACAGATGAGATACCCTACGATTTTATCCGCAAAAGGCTCAGCGTGGTATTAACAAAAGACGGAAAAAATCAACTGATCAGCAAGGGCGCTGTTGACAACGTAGTAGCGGTTTGCGATAAAGTACTGCTGCCTGGGGGCAGTACCGCGGCAATAGGGGAGTACAAGGCGACGATCGATCAATTATACCTCGATTTCAGCAGTAAGGGTTTCCGCACCATCGGGGTTTGCTACAAGGATTGCAGCGGGCAAAGCTGCCTGCAAAAAGAAGATGAACAGCAAATGATCTTTGCCGGTTTTGTGCTGCTGCTCGATCCGGTTAAAGAGGGAGTGGTGGATGTAATAAGGGAACTCAATAAAAACGGCGTGCAGTTAAAAATGATCACCGGCGATAACCGGCTCGTTGCAACCTATATCGGCGAAAAGATTGGCCTGCATACAATAGTAACTGTAACCGGCAGGGAGATATCCGGCATGAGCCCCGAAGCACTGGTAAAACAGGTGCAGATGGCCAATGTATTTGCCGAGATAGAGCCGCAGCAAAAAGAGAGCATCATCAAAGCCTTTCGCAAGGCCGGTAACTGCGTGGCCTATATGGGAGATGGCATCAATGATGTGGCGGCCATCAATGCTGCAGATGTGGGTATTTCTACCAACAATGCGGTAGATGTGGCCAAAGAAGCCGCTGATGTAGTACTGCTCGAAAAAGATCTTTCTGTGCTCAATGCCGGCGTACTAGAAGGAAGACGGACTTTTTTAAATACCCTCAAATATATTTACATCAATACCAGCGCTACTTTTGGCAATATGTTCAGTATGGCCGGCGCTTCGCTGATACTTCCTTTTTTGCCCATGCTGCCGCAACAGATACTGATGACGAATTTTCTTACAGACTTCCCCTACATGTCGGTGGCAGGAGATAATGTAGATGAAGATGCCCTGCTGGTGCCGCAGAAATGGAACCTGAAACAACTGCAGCGTTTTATGATCGTGTTCGGGCTGCACAGTTCTGTATTTGATTACCTCACTTTTTTTGCATTGTACAAACTGTATAAAACTGCGGATATGTTCCATACCGGCTGGTTCATCGAATCGATCTGTACAGAGCTGCTGATATTGTTCGTGGTACGCACCCGCCGTTCGCTCGTTAAAAGCCGGCCCGGCAAATTGCTCATTGCATTGAGCCTGCTGGCCCTGTTGATCACGCTGGCATTGCCCTTTACGCCTTTTGCTGCAGCCCTTGGCTTTGTGGTGCCGCCCTGGCATTTGCTCAGCATCATTGCAGGTATCCTGCTGCTGTATGTAATTACGGCCGACCTGTTAAAGCTGGTGTTCTTCAAAAAGACGATGCTGTGACAGCCACGCATATACCAGGTGAGCTAATTTTTTGCACGGCTCAGCAAAGCAACCCCACGGGTGAAATACCTCGGGTTGGCACTCATGCTAAAGGTTTCCCATTTTAAGGTATTGTTATCGGTGAACTCCACCAGGCATTTGAATTCAAGTGGTTTATCGCCATCCATGAACGACATTTCAAGCGTGGCCGGTGATAAGAGGAAATCTGCTTTATACCTGCCGGTTTGTTTTTTATTGCCGGTAAATACCACCGACACATTGTTGTTATCCATAAACTCCACCCTTACCTGGTTACCCCTCCAAATACCCAGCAGGTCAAGGGGGGTATGCACCTGTGCAAAGCAGCTAACCGCAGCCGTAAGCAGGCAGACAAGGGAAAGGAAGATCATTTTTTTCATCACTGTTGAATTGAGTTATTAGTGCAGGTGAGTACATAAAACTAAGCAGGTTTTATTGAACAGCCTGTTAATGAGCCTGCAATATTGATCGCATGGGGTGGGCCGGTTCCATGAAAGAAGCTGTTTCAACGCAATCGGGCCTGTCGCATTGAGTGTAGCGAAATGTTTAAAGGCCTTCTTGATACAGTCTTTTCTTTGCGTTACAGGCATCTTTTCTCCATTGGTGCCGGCAAAATTTTATAACATAATACGGTAATTATATATCCACAAAAGCTTTTAACGGGCCGGTTTTTGATAGTTATAGGCTAACCGCTTTTTAATCCTTCTGTGAAAAACGCCTGGATTGGAAGAAAAAAGGACGAGGCCTATACCCGCCCTTTTTTTATGAGTGTACCTTCTATGTTTTCCCCGCTGAACTGCGGCCTTCTGAATTCTCCTGGCTATTGGTTTCATTCATGTACAGTTCACTATCGGAATACTATAATAAAAAGCACTAATCTTATAACAGACTGTTGATTTAAACAGCAACAAATACCCCTATTTTTGCGCAGGTTTTTCAAAGGATATTGAATTTAATACGGGCTGCATTTCTATGCGGCCCGTTGTTTTGTAATGATCTTGTATACCTGCACCACAACAACCCTTTATTGAAATTGCTGTGTTAAGATAGCCGAAGGAAGGTTGTATGCTGCAGCATTGCCGGGCCATCTGCCGTAGCACTGCGCCGGGTTTCTTCAATAGATATTTTTGATTATATTGTACTATCATCACCTATCTTTTTGAAGAACTATCCTCCCTTGGCATCGCTTCACCCGGTTAAAAAAATACCATGAAAAAGATCAACAGCCTGCTGCTGCTGTGCAGCCTCGCATTCACAGCCCGGTCGCAAAGTGTGGGCATTGGCACCAATGCACCCAATGCCTCGGCCCAGTTAGACATTACAGCTACCAGCAAAGGCCTGCTGATACCCCGGATGAACACGGCGGCCATTACAGCCATCCCCAACCCGGCCAGGGGATTGATGGTGCTGGATACGGCAAAGAACCAACTGGTGTTTAATATTGGCAGCCCTGCTGCGCCCAACTGGCAATCCATTGCCTTTAACAGCGGCTGGGGCACTGCGGGCAATGCAGGCACCAATCCTGCTATCAATTTTATCGGCACCACCGATGATAAGGATGTGGTGATAAAAAGAAATAATGTGCAGGCAGGACTAATTAATACAGCTCTTTTAAATACATCCTGGGGCAGTGGTGCATTGAACCCGGCAACAGCCGGCGGTGCCAATGTAGCCAATGGAGCAGATGCGCTTCAGAAAAATACCCTGGGTTCTTATAACACAGCCAATGGTGCATTTACCTTAAACTCTAATACTACAGGGTTTAACAATACAGCCACCGGCGCTTTTGCACTTTACCTTAATACTTTGGGGGATTATAATTCAGCTTATGGCCTGCAGGCACTTAAAAACAATATTTCAGGTAACGCTAATACAGCCATTGGGGTCAGTGCTCTTTATAGCGATACCTCAGGCAGCAATAATACGGCCACCGGGTTCAACTCACTCAGGGCCAGCAAAAAAGGAAATAATAATTCAGCTTATGGTTACGAAGCACTTTCCATGAATACCAGCGGCGAAAACAATATTGCAATCGGCATGCATGCCGGGGCAGAAAATACCACTGGCAGCAGCAATGTTTTCCTTGGCTACCAGGCCGGGCAGCATGAAACCGGTTCTGATAAACTGTATATCTCCAACAGCGATGCTGATTCAGGCAATGCGTTGCTGTATGGCGAGTTTGACAATAAAATATTGTCTGTCGGCGGCAGGCTGGGTATTGGCACTACCACGCCAAAAAATCTGCTGCATGTAAAAAATGCCAATACAGATAACGATGCTTCGCAACTGGTGATTGAAGGCAATTCCAACTATGGCGATGCAACCACTGCTGCCATTGAGTTCCGGTCAAATTTTTCTTCCGGCTATACTGACATATCCGGGAGAATCAAATCTTATTATGCCTCCAATTACTATGCAGATGCACAAATGGTATTTCAAACCATGGCACCGGGGCCGGCATTGGTAAATGCGATGGTATTGAGCAATGGCAACGTAAACGTGCCGAATGGCAGTATTGCTACGGCTGGCAATCTTTCTGCCACGGGCAATCTTTTTGCAGGAGGCCATGCAGGTATTGGAATTACACCCGGCATTTTGTTCCCTTTGGCTGTAAAGGGATCTGATAATTTTGGTGAACTGGTGCAATTTTATAATGGGATCAATGTCCCAAAATGGCATTTAACCTTGTACAATGAAAACAATTTGCCCGACCAAACCGACCTCAATTTTGCAGAAACGGGTATTGCCAATTACCGGCTGTACTTAAAAGCCGGCGGCGAAATAGGCATGGGGAAAATACCATTCACTACAGATAACGACAGCCGCCTGCAGGTAAAACAACAAGGCAGCCAGAATGGTATTGGTGTAGAAGCCGGCAACAGTACCAACCACTGGGATTTTTATGCTACCGGCGATGTTGCCAACACCAAATTTAACCTGTATTACAATGGCAGTTTCAAAGGGGCTTTTGACAATGTAAGCGGCGCTTACACTGCCGGCAGCGACCGTCGCCTTAAAAAAGACATCGCCCCACTACAGCCTTTGCTCACCAGTGTATTGCAGTTGAAGGCTTACCGGTACCATTACTTAGACAATGAACCAACCGACCGTTTCAGCAATGGCTTTATGGCGCAGGATGTACAGCAATTATTTCCTGATGCAGTGATTGAAAACACGATGAAGGATGGACAAAAAAGACTGGGCATCAATTACCAGTACTTTACCGTGCTGGCCATTAAAGGCCTGCAGGAGCAGCAGCAGCAAATACAAACACTGGAAGAGCGGATCGCCCGGCTCGAAGCGGCGCAGAAAAAGGATTGATGGGGAATTGCTGTCGACTTTAGGTGGCGGGGAAAATCAGTTTTTTCTAATTGAAATATTTCATCGCCGATTCGCCAATCCATCTTCCCATATCAACAGGTACAGCATTGCCAATCAGCTTATATGAATTTCTCTGATCATTAAATATGAAGTCATCAGGAAAGCCTTGCAATCTTGCGTACTCCCTTATTGAAAAAGGCCGCAGTCCATACTTCGCTTTCTTGTCTTTGATCAATCGGGTGCTTAAATCTTTCGAATAATGGGCTACGCATGTTGGAGCCAAAACATCTGGTAAATCTGCATCTACAATGATGGGTGTATCTCTGTATTTTCCTTTTATTCTGCTATGGATGTATTCAGGCATTTCTATCAAAGGGTTATTTTCAAGTAAGCCTTTTAGTTTTGGCCTGTTACTACTCCTTTTAGGCTCACTGATTGCATTTGTCTTTTTAGTTCCAATTAAAATAAGTCTCTTTCTTTTTTGTGGTAACCAAATAGCGGCATCAACAGGGCAAAAGATATTTACGTAATAACCGGGTAGTTTGGTCATGGCCTCCATTACTACCTTAAACTTTTTCATGCCTGGCACATTCTCCACGATATACATCTCAGGTTTTTCAATGGCAATATGTCTAAAGAAATGCAGAAATAAATCATCGCCAGTTCTTGTACCGTGTATGTCTGCAATGGTTGAGTATATGGTTGAGTATTTTGTACAAGGATAGGTACCTACAATAATATCAGTATGGGGTTGTTCTAAAACCGCTTTGTCTTTAATATTAGCATTTAAAATACTGTGGTTGAAATAGTGACTATTTGTTTTCATGCAGTCTGTTGCTTGTTTATCCAGGTCGAGGGATTGAACTACATTAATTCCTGCTTGTATTAATCCTAATTCCATTCCTCCGCAACCAGAGAAATAGCCTTTAGCTGTTGGCGTATACATTAGTTTGATGGTTTATCTATATGTAATTGGGACGAACCTAGCCTTTGAAAATTTCATCCATGTGAAACTGTAGGAAATCTTTGTTGGGACAGTATTTTTTTGGAAGAATAATTTTTGATCCAGCCAAAGAAGCAAAGTATTTTTCATGATAATCTGCTTTATGTTTCTTTTTTAAGTCGCCAGACAATAAAATTTCAAACTTTTCTGTAATTCCAATGTATCCTTTGTCGTAAGCCCTGTCATACAAAGCAGAAAGGCAAATGCCATTTTCCGGATTTAATCTTTCTTCTTCTTTCTTTGCCCATGGTATAATGTGACTGGCTACCAATAAATCAGGAATATCGATTCCGGTAATAGCGCATTTGGTAGAATAGTTTGCTAAGACAATTTGCCTGAATACGTTTTGATTTACTCTGGTCTTTACTTCTCTTGTTTTGTATTCTCCTTTCAAATGCTCTGTTCCTTTCAACAAGTCTGAAAATTTGTCTTCAATTGCAACGTGTTCCCTTTGCGCCAATATTCTTTCACTCTCAAAAAGTAGTTCGTCCTTGTGGTTAATAAATTCATTCCAGATTGGCTCTACTTGTTTTATGCCTCCTGGCAAACCTCTTATCCCTCGTTGCTGGTGATATGGATCAACACTGGCAAAATTATTAAGCCTCATTGCAATTGAGCCGGGAGTTCTTCCAATTAAATCTGCGAGTCCGATTATTTGTGGTGTTCCTGAATGCAACTTTCCGAACTCTAATTTCAAATAAAGATTTAGCGCAAGAATTAATTCTTCTCTAGTCCAAAGTTTTCTTTCTGTCATAAAGTCGGTTTAGGTAGTATTCAGTTTATAATAGTCATTGATAAAATGAAGAAATACAAAGATGAATATTAATATTACACCTCCATTTGCATTTAAGTCACTTTTATAATTTACTCAAACTTAATAAAGACTAAAATATAAAGCGGTATACTTAGGAACACAACTTCTACTTAAAAGCATAAATTACAAACTATTTTATTTGTTTTAATAGGAATGAATCTGGGGGGGGAAACAGGAGCCTGGGAGGGGGGCGGGGTCTGATAATTCTTCAGACAAACCTCTTGCGCCAGCAAATAGGTCGAAAAATTCATGAAGTATTTTCTTTAGCAAGTTAGTCAGGATTTATGTAGAGCTATGGACATTTTAAACTGCATTCCGAACTTATCTATATTTCATCGATAAAATCAAATGACTGAAAGAAAACCTTTGCAAATGCTGGAAGATATGCTTGATGCTGCAGAAAAAATTTTCAATTATACAGCCGAAATGAGTTTTAAAGATTTTATGAGTAATGATCTTGTGATGGATGCAGTTATATGGAACTTTCAAATAATTGGAGAAGCGGCGTCTAAATTACCCCTGCATTTTAGAATTCACAATTCCCAAATAGACTGGAAGCGAATTATAGGATTTAGACATTGTATCGTTCATGAATATTTCCAGATCGATCATGAAAAGGTTTGGAAAATAAAAGAAGAAAAACTTTCTGATTTAACAAAATCGTTACAGGAGTTAATAGACATCAAGTATTCTCAACCCAACTAATTTTTTATTTAGCATTTACCGCATCAAGCTGTTTCCAATCATATTTTCAAAATAAAATCTCCCGTTGCCTTCGTTCCTGTCCTTATCAAGAAAATCTATTTTCTTACAAATATTCTGTTAGCAGACTGACGAATAAAAACCTTCAGTTTTTTTGTGGGGACACGAACGGAGGTGGAGACTACAGTTGTTATAGAAATATTGCAAGTGACACAATTTGTGTAAGACACCGTTCTGCCATCCCTCACCGTTCTTGAACTTTTTAGAAATATGCAAAGTCACAGCACAAAAAAACGCCTGCTCACCTGCAGGCGTTTACAAAACAAAAAAATAATCTATCTCGCAAGCACCATCTGGTGCGTAGCTACCACAACTCCTTTTACCAATAATGCATATTGATAAGTGCCGGCTGCCAGCGCTGCTGCATTGAGGGTGAGCACGCCCCTGGCCGCTGTTACCGGGATGGTTTTAATGGTAATGCCCTGCTTGTCGTTGATCACAATACGGGCATCGCCTGCGCCTTCCGGGAGCGTATAGCTGATACTGGTAGTACCCTTGAATGGGTTGGGACTGTTTTGCTGCACCGATGCAGAACTGATGGTAACGGTTTCGTACACTACCGCAGGCTCTTTGACTGCACGGTACTGGTTGTTTTGTTCGATTGCTTTCTTTAGTTCTTCATTTTGTTTGCTCAGTTCCTGCACGGCTTTTACCAGTGGCACTACAAATTCGGCATAGCGAAGGCCATACAGGTCGGTGCTGCTTTTTGGAGCATCCACGCCACTAAAATCGTATTGCATGGACTGTGCTGCTTTTTCAACGTCCTGTGCAATAAAACCGCTGTACACGATCTGTTCTTTTTGGCGGCGGGCCTTGTTGAATTGCTGGCTGAGGCCGCCGGGCTCTTTACGCATCCAGCTAAGATCGGTCCCGGTTAGTTTTTCTGCTGCGGCAAGATCGAGATTGTAGGTAACAGGCTGCAACTGGTTGATGAATGCCAAACCCGGTACATTGTCTTTGATGTTCATTTTTACACGTCCGTCTGATACATTCGTCCAGTTGGCATACCCACCAATGCTGCTCACCGTGCTGTTGCCGATACGCACCTGGTTGCTGGCATTGGCAGAACAGCCAAAACCAATGGCGGTAGCGTTGGTGAGGTTGGCATTGGTTACATTGGCATAGTAACCCACACCGGTATTGCAGGTGCCGGTAGTGTTATTGTACAAGGAGCCATAGCCCTGCGCCACATTGTACAGCCCCGTGCTGTTATTGTACAGGGCATAACCGCCGCCGGCAGTATTAAAACCGCCGCTGCTGTTACGGGCCATTACCATGTATCCCTGTGCAGTATTGTACATTCCGGAAATAGTAGAATCAAGGGCATTATAACCTGTTGCGGTATTGTACGATCCGGCTTCGTTCAGGTTGAGTGCACGGTACCCGGTGGCGGTATTGTAGTCGCCTCCGCTGATCACTTCCAGCGCATAGTTTCCGATGGCTACATTGTAATCATTCACCTGGTTATTACAGGCACCACGGAGTGCATTTACACCGAGGGCCACATTTTCTGATCCATACTGTATGGACGACATGGCAGAAGAACCAATGGCGGTATTGTTGCTGTTGCCATACAGCCTGTACAGGGCGCTGGTTCCAATGCCGGTATTGTTGGAACCGCCGGAATTGTACATTAACGATTTAAAGCCCACTGCCACGTTGCCGGTGCCGGTGGTAGCCAGCAGGGCATTGCCACCAATGGCCGTGTTATAGCTGTTGGAGCCATTAAAATTCATGGCATTGCGGCCCAGTACGGTGCTGGTGGTATCAGCGCAGTTGCCAATGCCCACTTTAACGCCATTGATCACGGCATTGCTGCCCCTTACATCGAGCAGGGCAGCGGGGCAATTGGTACCGATGCCTACATTTCCTGTAGCCGGGAAGGTATTTTGTGCCCCGGCATTCCATGCCTGCAGCAGTACGATACTTACTGCGGCCAGTTGTTGTAATGATCTCATTGTTTGGTTTTTTTGATATGAAATAATTTACCCCCGGGGAGGAGGCATGATCACAACTTTCATACAGTATGGCACGTTGGTATGCAGCAGGACGCTGCGAACGAGCGTTAATTTTTCCCGGATATAAGAAGAAGGACCAGCTAACTAAAACCAGCAGGTAAAAAGCAGGCATAGGCTGCCTGGTTCAGCATTGTAACAGCACAATTTCCCTGGAGCATGGGTAGTACAATCATTGGCAGCATCGCAGCGGGGAAAAGAACTGATCCAGTCCTCAAAATTAAATGATAATTAAATTGCATATTAAATAACAGCGGCTTTTCCGGGTATGATTTTTATCAGTTAGCCGGCAAAGCACAAGAATCCATTTGTTTTTTTTCCATGCCTGTTCTGCCAAAAAAAAGGATGATTACTGGTTATTCAGCAATAAAAGTTGCATATTAGCATACCATTATTTTCATATCACTGTAAGAATATTCGTTGAAGGACCAATGACGCTTTGTCAATGTAGTAAACACACCTGGAAAGCATACAGGCTTTCAATGATAGCCTTTGTCACCGAAGGGCTTTGTTTCTTCGATGAACATTTTTGCAAGCTGTTTGGCTTCTTTGGTATAGTCGGTAGGCAGGTTTTCTTCCTGTTTGATCTCACTCAATATCTCATATTGAAAACTGTCTTCTCCAAATCCATTCCATTCTTTTTGCAAAGAAACATTTCTATGAGCTCCAAGCCTTAATTCAGATCGATGCCGGTTCCATATTTTGTCAAGATTGACCGATCCTTCAATATATATTTTACCGTTAACGGTGTTTCGTATTTGAAAAACGCCCGCTTTATTTTTAATAAGGTTGTATGCTTCCTTTAATTCCTTCTTTGTTTTCACTGGAGTTGTTTTTATACGCTTAAAGGTAGGGAAACCTTCAATAGTATTGCATTGCTTCGTCCCCGGTTGCAGTTTGCATAAATAGTTTTTGCTGCATTGCTAACACTAAATCAGCAGGAAAAAAAATGGCTGGTATTAAACGGGATAGAAGAGTTAGAAAAAAACTATTCGCAGAAGTAAGTTCTGCAGAAAGTAAACTTCAACGCCGGCAGGCCGGTCAATGAAAACGATCAATGTGGTTGGTAAAAACAGGGAACACATGCCTGTTCGTAACAATAGCTTTCCAACATTTGAAATCCTGCGCAGCGCATTACCTGAAGAGATTTTAGCTAAACAATGAACAGGCTTTGACGGGCTTAACACTTCTTCTCCGGAACAACGATACTTAATTTATTACAGAAAAGCCCATCTTATTCAGCCTGTTCTGCAAAACCAATCAGCGGGCTATTGGGCATCAACCTCGATCATTAAGCAGACTAAGAGTAGGAACGCTTGAAAAAAAGAGCTGAATGTATTTCTTAACCTAAGTGAACGGGTTATTGTATCCCGCCAATTTACTTTGCAGTGTCGTTTATAGAGAAGCAAAGAAAACTTTATCCATTGGTTTTGTATTAATGATGACCAATGATGATAAGTGGTCCAGGTTCATCTTCGGGGAACCGGGATTTCGTTTTCGTTTTCATTTTTAATTGATCATGTATGAATACAGGAAAAGCACCGCAAAATTTATTGGAAGATATCAATGTCAGTTTGAAACTGAAGCTTGCTGCGCTCTGGGCGGGCTTAATGTTTCTCTATATCTATGTTGATTATTTTCACTTATACATGCCGGGTCAGATAGATGATATCCAGGCAGGGAGAGTGTTTAAATTTGATATTACGGAGGGATTTCTTTTGGGAGCACTCGCCTCAGTTACAATTCCGGCACTGATGATCTTCCTTTCTGTTGTGCTGGCGGCTAAAGCAAACCGGCTGGCAAATATTATTATTGCTGCGCTGTTCATTCCTTATACATTGTTCAATTTGGCAGGAGAAGCCTGGCTGCACATGGTGTTTGCCGCTGTTGCAGAAGTTGTTCTTCTTTGCCTGATTATCCGGTATGCATGGAAATGGCCCCGTATTGAAACATGAAGCACCTGGCAAAATACCTTTGACAAATAAGAAAGACAGGCAGAACTGCAGCCAACAGCACCGGGTGAGATAATATCGCTATCAGTCACCCTTTCAATACCATTGGAACAGGTAATAATGAGGATTTTTAAATCTTGCGCCCGACCAGGCGATCACAGGAAAAGCAAAAGACAGGCTGAGTTTGTGTTGCCACTCGTAAAAGGCATGCCGGAGCAGGAGCAAAAAAGAACAGCAACGCAGCATTGAAGAATTGAAAATGGAACTGGGTAAATTAAAAGCTGCGATGGGGTTATTAAAGAAGGATTAAAGATCTTTCAACAACCGCTCCATTGTTCGTTCAATGGTTGATGGCTTCAAGTCGCATTCCCAAAGTGTAATAATCTTCCATCCATCTTTTTTTAATGCATTGATCGCTTTGGTATCATTGGCTTTGTTGGTATTGATCTTATTCAGCCACCAGTCGGTCCTTGTCTTCGGCACTACATAATACCGGCACCCATCATGCCCATGCCAGAAACAACCATGTACAAAGATGAGGGTGCGGTATCTGGGCAAAACGATATCGGGTTTTCCGGGTAGTTTTTTATCGTGTAGCCGGTACCGGTAGCCCTGTGCATGCAGGAACTTCCGCACCAGCAATTCAGGCCTGGTATCCTTGCCTTTAATACGGCTCATATTGTAACTGCGTTGTGTTTTACTGTGTACGTCTGCCATTGTATAATTTTATGCCAATTAAGCCGGGAGCAAAGTTGCTCCATCGATATTTTTTTCGCATTTTTCCTAATATACAGTTGTGCCTGCCCCACCATCATTATGAATTTTTTGCCCGTTGAAAATGGTAAAGCCACGCTGGCTTTGCCGGTCAGTTTCTACCTGGAATATTCCGGAGCAGTAGATCTTTCTTCAATGCCTTCACAGCTTTCATGATTGGCTTTGTTGGTATTGACCTTATTCAGCCACCAGCGTGCTAAGCAAAAGCCGGTTGGGTCCAATACCGCCTGAAACCTTTAAATTTATGCACCGCATTAAAAGTTTTATACAAACCACCCGATATGTCAAACCCGGATTTTACCATCACCATTCACATGGTTGCAAGTGTGGATGGCAGCATCGCCAAAAAAGACAACAGTGTGGCCTGGTTTGAAACGCCGGATCATTATGAGCAGGGTATTGAACTGACCCATGAGGAAACCAGTAATTTTCTAAAAACCATCGACTGCTATGTAATGGGCGCCCATACCTACGAACATGCCCTTGCATTGTCGGCATCGTACGGCTGGGCCTATGGGGATACCCCGGTAATGGTATTGAGCCATAGACACCTGCCGGTGGAAAGGCCAAACATCGAAATCTGTTCCGGCTCCCTGCACAAATTTATAAACGAAAAGTTGCAACCCCGCTACCGGAATGTATGGGTGGTGGGTGGTGCCATGCTGGCCAGGGAATTCATCCGCTTAAAACTGGCAGATGAAATACGATTGTCCATTTTGCCGGTGATGCTGTGCGGCGGAATAAAATTATTTGATGATACTGCGGTGGAACAGGCTTTGCATTTAAAAAAAGTAACTGCCTTCAAAACCGGCATGGTTGAGTTGTGGTATGAAATAATAAAAGCGGCAGTGCTACCTGCTTA
>APMI01039438.1_pt1 | contig 30643 bp, 27 predicted proteins | sample 667938 | NCBI WGS metagenome assembly APMI01 (sample SAMN01084076, study PRJNA167559) | wastewater metagenome | biome: Wastewater | place: Denmark: Ejby Moelle, Odense | collected 2011-11-28
GGCTCGAACCGGCCACCCCGACCTTGGCAAGGTCGTGCTCTACCAAATGAGCTACTTCCGCAGGCTATGTTGACAGGTGATCCGTTGAAAAATTGAAAAGTTTTACCTGTTTCAACCTGCTAACTTTTCACCCTGTTAACTTATTAAAGTAAAGAACTGTTTTGTTTTTTTTGGATTGCAAAAATAAGGGTGTTATGATTACAATACAAAATTTTTATTTGTACTGGGGGCTGTACTGTGAACTTTCCGGTACTGCAACCTCTGGCCTGCCCTGGTAACTATGCTTATACAAGCTGTAGCAGCCTCCTAAAACAAATGCCAGCACCAAAAAAATCTGGCAATAAAAAAGGAAACGGGAGGATGATACCCAGTTGTGGGCAAAATCTTTGTCTGAATTGTCTATAATTTCTGGTTGCATAGAATTTATTTACGGTTGCAAAAATAGGGTTTGGCTTTCAAAAAAAATTATTTGCCGTTAACAATTTCTGAAAACTTTGTTTTCTTTTTTACAAAATGCTCCCATACAGCCGAGCCTTTATACAATCCGTACACCGTCCCGGTTTTTAAGGGCGGAAACACAGAGCGTTTTTTATCAAACAGGCACCATTTTATGAAATGTACATGCGCCCTTGCGATGGCAATAAAATAGCCACCACTTCCTCCCAGCAAGCCTTTCCAGGCGGCTACTGCATCCAGGCTCATCCGCACCGGCAGGCGCCATATGGCCTCTGCAAAACGCAGGTTTTTAGCCAGCATGATCAGGTTGTTCCTGAAATTGAGGAATACTTTAAGGTTGTTCTCTTTCGGAAGCGTACCACCTCCTATGTGAAATACAACTGACTGTGGGGCTACGTACACTTTGTAACCCGACAACTGGAGGCGCCAGCAAAAATCGATCTCTTCCTGGTGGGCAAAGAAATATTCATCCAGTCCGCCCATTTGATGATACAGTCCTGCTCTTACGAAAAGGGCCGCCCCGCTGGCCCAAAAACAGGGCTCGGTATCTTCGTACTGGCCGTTGTCATCTTCTACAAAATCAAATATGCGGCCCCGTGAGAATGGATAACCAAATTCATCCAGCCAACCACCACTGGCACCGGCATATTCAAACTGGTGCTTATTTTTAAACGCTTTTATCTTAGGTTGGCAGGCTGCGATCAACGCATCGCTTTCCATTAATTCAATAATTGGTTCTATCCAGCCCGGTGTTACTTCCACATCACTGTTAAGCAGTACATAGTAGTCTGCCTGTATTTTCTTTAAGGCAGAATTGTATCCTTTTGCAAAACCTTCATTGCTGGCATTGCTCACTATCTCCACTGCAGGAAAATGGCTTTTTAAAAAAGCGACCGAGTCATCCGTACTTGCATTGTCTGCAACAATTATTTTTTTGTTGGGATAGGTGGAGGCGAACAGGGAAGGAAGGAACTGCTGAAGGTAATGCTTACCATTCCAGTTTAAAATCACCACTGCCACCAGGGGCATAGCAGTATTACCAGTATTGTGTGCTGAATTAAAAGGCTGGCTCATTGATCAAAAACAACTTCATTTTTACAAACATAAATCATTTATCCCGTTGGCGTGGCATTTGACGGTTGTTAGCGTGGTTTTAAAATAGGCATCCCGGTACGGCTTTTTATTAAGGGCTTGATTTATTGCTTATTTTTATTTCATGTTTACACAGCTTTTTAACTGGCGCACCGCACTTGCCTTCATTGCCATTGCCATTGTAACGGGTACGGTGTTTTATTCCAGCTATCTCTCTAAAAAAATTGCCCATGACGAAAGGGAAAAAGTAGATGTATGGGTGCAATCATTAAAAACAAGGGCGGTGGCCAACGAACAGGCGGCGCTTGACCTTACCAATACCATTGCATCGCACAATACAGACATCCCCATCATTGAAACAGATGAACACGACAATCCATCCGGGCAGGGATTGAACCTCGACAGCAATGAAATAAAAAGAGATTCCGGCTACCTGCGGCAACTGGTGAAAGAATTCAGTGAACTGAATGAACCGATCACCGTGGAGATCAGCAAAGAACCATTGCTGGTGAATAAATATTATTACGGCGAATCCAAGCTGCTGAAAGAAGTGAGTTATTACCCGCTGGTGCAACTTTTTATTGTAGCGTTATTCATTTTAATTCTTTTCATTACCGTAGGCATCCGTAACAAATCAACACAGAACCAGGTATGGGCGGGCATGGCAAAAGAAACAGCCCATCAACTGGGCACCCCGCTATCGTCGCTGCAGGGCTGGGTAGAACTGCTGAAAGAAAACGCATCGAACGACAAGATCGTGAATGAAATGAGCAAGGATGTTGAAAGGCTGAAGCTGGTAAGCGACCGCTTTGGAAAGATAGGCAGTACACCCCAACTGGAAGAAATGGACATTGTTGCACAGGTAGAGAACATGGTGTCTTATATTAAAAGAAGGGCTCCTGAAAGAGTGAGTTTCAGCGTGCATACCAATGGGGAGCAGGAAATTCCGGCCATGGTGAACGGACCGCTGTTTGACTGGGTAATCGAAAACCTGTTAAAGAACGCACTGGATGCGATGGAAGGAAAAGGCAGTATCAGCATCAATATAAAAAATGAAACTGCCCAGGTAACCATCGATATCACCGATTCAGGAAAGGGTATCAGCAAACAACATATAGCCAGGGTTTTTAAACCGGGATTTACCACTAAAAAAAGAGGCTGGGGCCTTGGCCTGAGCCTCGCCAAACGGATCATGGAGCAATACCATAAAGGGGAACTGTTTGTAAAACATTCAGAACCCGGTAAGGGGACTACTTTCAGGATCGTGCTGAAGAAGTAGGAACAGAGGTTTAGGGTTGAAGGTGGAGGGTTTAAGGTTGAAAGCGTTATAAAGATCTAAGGCGTTGAATGGTTGAAGAGGTTGAGGAGTTTAGGCAGTTCAGGAAGTTTAGATCCTTTGGGTTTGATCGGTAATCGCTAAACAATTTGCCCGTTTTAACTTGTCAACTTTTCAACCTTTCAACTTTTCTTGCAGTAAACTTTTCAATTTTTCATTCATTCAACTATATTTGCAGCCACCTCAATTTAAAATGAACAAAGTAACTGCGGCGATGGCGAAATTGGTAGACGCACTACTTTGAGGTGGTAGCGCCCGAAAGGGTGTGGGAGTTCGAATCTCCTTTGCCGCACAAAAAAACCTTTCAATCATGAAAGGTTTTTTTATTTATACTATTAAAAAATTAACCATTAAAAAGTTAAGGGAATTAAGGGCCATGAATAAATACCCTCAATCGCTCCTGTTTAAGACCTGACAACCAATACAGGAATGTTTATAAATCGAAATCTTTTTTGATCGCTTCGATCGCTTTGTCAACATCCGCCTGCACTTTTTTAATGAGCGCCAGCATATTGCCATCATCGGTATTGGCCTTGCCCATCTTCTCAATTTCCCTGATCACAGTTTTAGAAGCTATGATGCCCATATTGTCGATCGTAGGTTTGATACGATGTGCGATCTCGCCCACTGTGATGTATTGCGACTCTTCACATTTACCCTGCATTTCGCTTAAATGTACCGGTATCTGTTCTACAAACATTTTCAGCATCTTGGTAATAAAACCCTCATTTCCCCGGCTGATGGTGCGTATCTCGGTAATGTCGTAGTACACAGGTTCCGGTTCTTCGGTATCCACAACCTCCACCTTTTTTTGTGAGTTCAGTGATGGGTTGGAATGCAGCATGCCGGCTATCATCTTCATCAGGTCTTCTTCTTTGAACGGCTTGGCCAGGTAACTGTTCATGCCGGCTTCCAGGCATTTTTCATTGTCACCTTTAATGGCATTGGCTGTTAAAGCGATCATCGGCAATGTTTTGCTGATGTTTTCCCTTACATGCCGGGCGGCATCAAAACCATTCATTACCGGCATCTGGATATCCATCAACACCAGGTCTACCGTATTGGCAGCAAGGTATTCCACCGATTCCAGCCCGTTCTCTGCTTCAGAGGTTTCTGCCCCGTAATTACCAAGGATGGTAGTTGCCAGCAGGCGGTTCATTTCATTGTCATCAACCACCAGTATCTTTTTACCCACCAGCATCTTTTCATCTGCCACAAATATTTCTTTGGAGGGAAGGTCTTCTAAACGACCTTTTGGAAAGGTTACCACGAATGACATGGTGGTTCCAAATCCCTTTTCGCTTTCTACAAAAATTTCGCCGTCCATCAATTCGATCAACTGCCGGCAAATGCTCATTCCCAAACCGGTACCGCCATACTGCCTGGTAACAGATGCATCTTCCTGGGAGAATTTCTCAAACAGGCTGTTCCTGAATTTTTCATCCATTCCTATGCCGGTATCCTTTACCGTTAGTTGTATCGTTTGGCTATGCCTGGCATCGTTCACCACTTCAAGCTTTACATCTACCCCACCCTTTTCGGTGAACTTAACTGCATTGCTGATGATATTGAGCAATACCTGGTTGAGGCGGTAAGGATCTCCCATCATCACTTCTGAAATTTTTTCATCCAGTATGGAGTTGGTAAGGGCCAATCCTTTTTCTTCTGCCTTGTGCACCAGCGCCTGCATGGCACGTTTAATGATCGCTTTTGGTTCGAAGGCTATTTTTTCGAGGCTTAGTTTGCCTGCTTCAATTTTAGAAAGATCAAGAATATCATTGATGATCACCAGCAGGTTTTCTGATGCTGCGTTGATGGCATCGAGGTAGAACAACTGCTTTTTTGTAAGCGGCGATTTTGCCAACTGGTTAGACATGCCGAGAATGGCGTTCATCGGCGTTCTGATCTCATGGCTCATATTGGCAAGAAATACCTCCTTGCTTCTTGTTGACTGCTCTGCCTGTTCTCTTGCGGAAGTGAGTTCTATTTCAAGTTGCTTCTGGTCTGTAATATCCAGGTGAATACCGATGGAACCTACCAGCACTCCCTGGTCGTTGTAACGCGGCGCCCCACTAACCAGCCACCAGCGCACCTGTCCTCTTTTATCTTTTACCACAATTTCATACGCATCTGTTGAGCCCCTTTTTCTTTCTTCATTCTTCTGATCCATCAACTCAATGTTCTCACCTTTTGCAAATATCTGTGCGGCTCTTTTACCGATCAGCTCGCTCAGGTCGTAACCACACATGTCGCTGAAACACTGGTTGGCAAATATGATGTTCTCTTCCGTATCTACCTCCAGCAAACCAAGGTTCATATTATCAATGATGCTGCGGTATTTTTCTTCCCGTATGCGGAGTGTATTTTCTGCATACTTTTCTGCAGTTACGTCCGTATATTTCCAAAGATGGCCCTTGTACAATTTATTATTGCAGATGGGGATGTAATCTCTTTTTAAAATACGTCCATCTTTCATTTCGAGTAGTTCGTCGAGTTCCGGTTTTTGAAATTCCAGTAATGACAATATCTTCTCTTCAAAAAAATCGGCATCATTGAACAGCGACTTTATTTTATCTACGTAATTGACAGAATCCTCTCCCTTGAGATTTTCCGGCGAAGCGTTGATGCCAAACATATCGCAGTACATATCGTTGGTGAGTACCACATGCCGGTGTTCATCTTCCACCAATATGCCGTTTTGCAGGTTGGTGATGAGTGATACAAGCCTGTTCTCTGATTCATTTAATTTTTCATCAGCCTTTTTTCTTTCAGAGATATCAAGCATGAGGCCCGTAAAAACCTTGGCGCCGCTTTCACTGAAATGCGAAAAAGAGCAATTCATGGAGCGCCACACGATTCCCCTGCCGGGCAATATCATCCTTGACTCTATGTAAAAAGGCGCCAGTGTATCGGCAGCCCGTTTAAGCGCTCTTGTCATTTCACCCTGGTCTTCAGGATGGAGAAACTGGTTGATCTTAAAAATATGATTGGCCCTTACACCGAAGATCCTTTCAAATGCAGGGCTTATATAAGTGTATTCATGAGAACCATCCTGCCTGGATTCATATTCCAGCATAATGCCGGGCATATTTTCGGCTATGCGTTGCAGTTGTGGCATGGCAGCAAGGTCTTTTGTACCCGGTGCGGAAGCAGTGTTGATCCCGGCGTCCACAAGGGCAGTTGCCGTTACCCTGGCGCCGCCAACCTCCGGCTTTTCTCCCTCCCATTTTATGCTAACGTTTTTACGCATAGGTAATTTTTAAACAGTAGTAAACAATTTTAACAGGTGCCTGCCGACCAGGCTGGCTCTCACCCCAGCACGATCTCTTTTTGCTGCAGCATTTTATAAATGGTTGATTTACCGATATCTAATTTGTCTGCTACCAGCATTACATCGTCATCGTATTTGCGCAGGTAATATTTGATGATATCACAGGTGTACTGGCGCAGCGTTTTTTGCTCCATGGTAAATACTTCGCCCGATTTGGTAGAATTGAAAGTGATGTCATCGGGCTTTATTTCTCCATCTGCACACATCACAGAAGCCAGTTCCATAATGGCTTTCAGCTCCCTGATATTTCCCGGGAAATGATAACCCATCAATTTTTGTTTGGCCTCTGAAGAAATGGTCACATGACCGAGTTTATTTTCTTTTGCAAAATCATCGGTAAAATGTTTTGCCAGTATCAATACATCGTTGCCCCTGTCTCTCAATGGCGGCAACTCAACCGGCAAACCGATGATACGGTAGTAGAGATCTTCCCTGAAATTTCCTTTCTTCACTTCGTCCGGCAGATTTTTATGCGTAGCTACAATGAGCCTGATATCCAGTTTTACTTTTTCATTTCCACCAACCCGTATCACTTCCCTCTCCTGCAATACCCTTAATATTTTACTTTGAAGGTTCAGATCAAGTTCTGCTATCTCATCAAGAAAAATGGTACCGCCGTTGGCTTCTTCAAACTTGCCGGCCTTTCTTGCTACGGCGCCGGTAAAAGCTCCTTTTTCGTGACCGAACAATTCACTCTCCACCAGTTCTTTTGGAATGGCTGCCATATTCACGGCAACAAAAGGCTTCTTTCTTCTCTCGCTGTTATAGTGAATGGCTTTTGATACCACTTCTTTACCCGTACCTGTTTCGCCGGTGATGGAAACGTTGATATTGGTTTTGGTGGCTTTTTCCATCAGCGTAAATATCTTTTGCAGGGCCGGACTTTGTCCTTTAATGCTTTTATCAAAAGAAAATTTATTGCCGAGTTCTTCCCTTAATTGTTCTACTTCTTTTTTAAGACTGCCCATCTTGCGGATCCTGATCACCGCATTCCAGAGCATATCTTTGGTGTTGTCATCTTTTACCAGGTAATCTGTAACCCCCATCTTGAGCATGTTCACTGCTACAGAAATATCTTCCTGGCCGCTGATGGCTATTACGGGAATACTGTCATCCGTTTGCCGGATCTTTTCAAACAGTTTATCACCGGTGTAATCAGGCAAAGAGAAGTCAACCGTAATGAGATCGGGCTTCTTGTGCAGGTTGGCCAAACATTCTCTGCCCGTTGTAAAGCGGGTGATCAGGTAATCTTCATTCAGGGAAAGATGGTATTCGAGTATCTCTCCATACCAGGGATCATCTTCTACAATAAAAATCTTGTATGGTTCCATAGATTGCTTGGGGTGTTATTGGTTGGAATTGAGGTTTTAACACCAACTAATAACGCAGGATTATGCAGATAATTGTCCGATTTATGGAATAATCCAAAAAATGAATTGCACTACAGAATATGTAGAATTTGTACTACAGTGTTTTACAAATTGGAAATACGGTGCTGAAAATATGGCCGGCAGAAGCAGTACATAAGCTGGAAGCGTGGGCGGGTTAACAGGAATGCCGCAATAAAAAATCCCACCCGCTTGGCAACGGGTGGGATGAATATTAAGTTATAGAATTGATTAGGCTACTGCTTTATTTACAAGACCGGCGGCTTCACTCAGCAAAATAGCGCTTTGTACTTTCAGGCCGCTTTCGTCGATCAGTTGTTTGGCCACATCGGCATTGGTACCCTGCAACCTTACAATGATCGGTATTTCAATGTTGCCGATGGATTTGTAAGCATCGATCACACCCTGTGCCACCCTGTCGCAACGAACGATACCACCAAAGATATTGATGAGGATCGCTTTTACTTTTGGATCTTTCAGGATGATGCGGAAGCCGGCTTCTACTGTTTGCGCATTGGCTGTACCACCTACGTCCAAAAAGTTGGCCGGTTCACCACCACTTAATTTGATCATATCCATGGTAGCCATTGCAAGCCCGGCACCATTTACCATACAGCCCACATTGCCATCCAGTTTTACAAAATTGAGGTTGAACTTACCAGCTTCCACTTCGGTAGGATCTTCTTCGCTGATATCCCTTAATGAAGCCACATCAGCATGACGCATCAGGGCATTTTCATCAACGTTCATTTTGCAATCCACCGCAATGATCTTATCATCGCTAGTTTTAAACAATGGGTTTATTTCAAGCATCGCACAATCAAGCCCCACGTAAGCAGCGTACAGGTTGGTTACGAATTTTACACAATTCTTAAATGCCTCACCGCCTAATCCAAGGTTGAAAGCGATCTTTCTTGCCTGGAATGGCTGTAATAAACCGCCCGGGTGTATCCACTCTTTAAATATTTTTTCGGGTGTATCATGCGCTACATCTTCGATATTCATACCGCCTTCAGTGCTGTACATTACCACATTTTGTCCTTTGGTACGATCCAGCAAAATAGACAGGTAAAATTCTTTCACCGGGTTGGGCCCTTCATAATAAACATCCTGTGCTACCAGTACTTTATTTACCAGTTTACCGGCGGGACCGGTTTGAATGGTAACTAATGTACCGCCAATGATATTTTGTGCGATCTGCTTTACATCTTCTGCATTTTTACCAACAGCCACCCCACGTTGTTCTGTACCCGCAATTTTCCCCTTCCCTCTTCCGCCTGCATGTATCTGGGCTTTAACCACCGCAAACCTGCTGCCGTATTGAGTATGTATCTGGCGGTAAGCTTCTTCGGCTTCGCCGGGAGTATTGCAGGGAACGCCTTCCTGCACGGGCACATTGTACTTTTTAAGTAATTCCTTGGCCTGGTATTCGTGAAGATTCATGTTATGAAATTTTAGGTGGCGAAGATAGTAAACTGTTTGTAGTTTACAGACGGTATTTCTCAATTAAAATCAACGCTTTTAGCAGGATCTGCCCCTTTGATGAGGGAAGGAAGCCCCTGTTTTTTAAGAAGTTTCTTAACAGTATCTTCTCTTACCTTTGCCACTCATTTTTACAATTGATTTTGATAACGCCGAAATGCTGTGAGATACACAGCCTGTGAAACAGTACTGACCGGATGAACAAACTGCTGCTTACATTTTTACTGGTGCTGCTCTTTAATTACTGCTTTTCGCAGCAGGGTGATGTATTGCCCAACCGCATGCCCGGCAATGTGGGCAACCGTACCGGCACCAATAATCTGCCGGGGGCCAAAAAGGATAGTATCGGTTTTGAGCACCGCAATGATGCCAAAGATTCCATTACGATCTCTTTCCGCTACCTTGATTCGCTGAGAAGCCTGCGGTTGGACACCAGCATCAACGATTTTTACAAATATTATTCGGTGCCTTACACCCTGCAATTTTTAGGTAATAGTGGTGCGGCCGGTTACTCCCTCATCTTTTCGCCCGTTACCAAAACAGGCATCGATCCGGGTTTTCATGCTTTTGATGCCTACCGGTACACTGTAGAAAGCAGCCGCTTTTTTAAAACCACCAAACCGTTAACGCAGATCAATTATCAACTGGCTTCCGGCAAGGAGCAAATGATAAAGATCCTTCACACGCAAAACCCGAAGCCCAATCTTAATTTCGGTTTTGAATACCGGCTGCTGAATGCGCCAGGCTTTTTTGTAAATCAAAATACCAACCATTCCAATTACAGGTTATTCAGCAATTACCAGGGAAAGAGAAAACGCTATGCGGCTTATTTTTTCATCATGGGTAATTCCATTAAAAACTCGGAGAATGGCGGCATGAAGAGCAATGCCTATCTCGACACGCCCATCTACAACAAGCGGTTTGCGATACCGGTGAACCTTTCTTTTTTTAAAGAATATGTGAGCAATCCTTTTAACAGTTTTGTATCTACCGGCAATAAAGACAAAGATTTCACTTTTTTCCTGCGGCAGAGTTATGATATCGGCAAAAAAGATTCGGTAGAAGTAAATGATTCCACTACGGAGTACCTGTTTTATTCAAAACTCCGGTTTCAGCATACATTCACTTATACCAATAGCAACTACACTTATATTGATACAGTGCTTTCTTCGCAGGGAAGACGGATCATTGACTCCGCCATCTACCAGGACTGGTATGATACCAGTGTGCTGCAGTCAAGAAAATTATTCCAGTTAACCGATGCCTGGAAAACCATCAGCAATGATTTTTCGATACTGCAATTTCCAGACACGAAGAACTCAGGGCAATATCTGCTGGCAGGTGCCAGGCTCGAAAATATCCAGGGTAGTTTTTCGTCGGGCAAAAAAACTTTTTACAATGTGATCCTGCATGGCGAATACCGCAATAAAACAAGAAATAAGTTGTGGGATATCCTGGCAAGAGGAGAATTTTATCTTACCGGTTTTAACAGCGGCGACTACAGCGCTTACGCAAATCTCTCCAGGTTCTTCAGCAAACGGTGGGGTAATGTGAGCGTATTGTTTCATAACATCAACCGCAGCCCTTCCTATATTTTCAACATCAATTCTTCTTTTAATTTTGGTAACGGCGGGTCGCTGGCAAAAGAGAATATCAGCATTATTAAAGTAACAGCAGACAATCCTTTTGTGAACCTTTCTGCCGCCAACTATCTTATTACCAATTACACCTACTTTACAGGTTACTATAAAACCGACCAGTTCAGCCGCATCATCAACCTGCTGCAGTTAAGTGCCTCAAAAAAATTCAGGCTCACGAAAAGATGGAACCTTTACAGTGAAGCCACGGTGCAGCTTACCGATGCTGCTTCGCCGGTGAGGGTGCCGCTTATTTTCACCAGGAACAGGCTGGCATACGAAGGCGTATTTTTCAAGAACCTTAACCTGAGTACGGGTATTGAGGTGCGATATTACACACCTTACAAAGGATATGATTATTCTCCAGTGATGGGCCAGTTCTTTCCGCAGGATAAATTCAGCATCAGCAACCGCCCGGATGTAAATGCCTTTCTTCATTTCCGCATCAGGTCGTTTACCGGTTATATCAGGGCCGACAATTTAAACAGCATCGATTTTGCGGATGGCTTTGGCTTTACAAAAAGCAATTTTGCAGCACCTCACTATATTTATCCCGGACTGATGACGAGGTTTGGCATTCAGTGGAATTTTGTGAACTAAGTAATGCTTTTCATGAACCCCGTCATACTGTTAAAAGATAACAGATGAGTTCAATCAGCATTTTATCTGCGATAAAGCTTTTACCTTTGTATACGAAATGAAAAAGATCCTTGTCGCCATATTGGCTTTTTTATACCTCGGTGTATCTTCCGGCGTTGCCATGGAAATTCACTACTGCATGGGTAAAAAAGCCGGTGTTGAATTCTATGGCAAGGATGACGACAAGTGTGGCAAATGCGGTATGAAGGAAAAGAAATCAGGTTGCTGCAATGATGAACACAAGTTTTACAAATTAAATGATTCTCATAAAAATGTTTCGAACGACCTCAGTTTTGAAGCACCGTTTGTAGCCTTTGAGCAAATATTTCCTGCATACCATCCGGCATTCATAAATGATCCGCTGGCAAATAATTTCGCCAATCACTCTCCCCCATTTAACTACCGGCCTTCTGCCTGTATCATGAATTGTGTTTTCAGATTATAGGATAAACTGATTTCTTTTCCCTGCATCCCTGGTGCCGGTTGAATGTGCCCGTGCACATCGAAACAGTCAATTTTATTTACCTGAAAAAATACATACAATGAAAAAGCTATTGATAATTTGTATCGCTCTGTTAACAGCGACAGTAAGCTTTGCTCAAAAAGCAAAAAATAATCCTGCCGCAAAAGCGCATTCAAATATCCCTGCTACTTATACCTGCCCGATGCACCCCGAAGTACAGATGGACAAAGACGGCAATTGCCCCAAATGCGGCATGAGCCTAACCGCTTCCAAAAAAGAACAGTTGAAACAAAAGGTTACCAAAACCTATCGTTGCCCAATGCACAGCGAAGTAGTAAGCGACAGTGCAGGCACCTGCAGCAAATGCGGCATGCACTTACAGGCTTCAAAAAAAGAACAAATGAAGATGAAGCTGGTGAGTGGTTATTCCTGCCCAATGCACCCGGGCGAAAAAAGCAAAACGCCGGGCAAATGTTCCCAATGTGGAATGGATCTTACAAAGAAAAATTAATTGATACTGATGAACGGGCAGTATTAAAACACTGGCACTGGTAACTTTTTGCCAAACACAATGTGACGGTTTCTAATATTGCCTCTTCCTAAAAATAATATTGCATGAAACCTATAAAATTTTTCTTCCTGCTATTATGCGCTGCGGTTGCACTTCCAACTTATGCCCAAACAACGCAGGGCAGGGATACTTCGGTAACCTTTAAAGTATCGGGTGTTTGCGAACAATGTAAAGACCGGATCGAAAATGCGGTAAAAATAAAAGGGGTGCGTTCGGGTGTGTGGGATGTAGACAGCAAACTGCTTACCCTGGCATACGACCCATCAAAAGTGAACCTGCAAAAAATACAAAACAAGATCGTAGCAGCCGGTCATGATATTGATGAGAAGAAAGCTAACATCAGCGTGTACACTAATTTGCCGGCCTGCTGCCACTACCGGGAAATTGATGATGAGAGCCGGGAATCAATGTCACATACTGACACTGCCACAACTGCCCTTAACAGCGAAACGACTTCCGGCTCTATAGCTGGCCGTTTTGTAAAAGGCGTTGTACTGGAAAGCAATCAACAGGGAACATTTAAACCACTGGCCGGTGCCACAGTGATATGGCTGCACTCAGGCGCAGGAACTGCAACGGATTCAACCGGCGTTTTTGCGATCCGGCAAACCGATGCCGAAAAAAGATTGGTGGTGAGCTATGCCGGCTACAAGCCGGATACGATCACAGTAAGTGATCAGCATGAACTGAAGATCATCCTTGCAACCGGCAACCAATTGAAAGAAGTGTTGATCACATCAAAGCAGCGTTCCTCTTATCTTTCTGCGTTAAGCCCCATCCGCACACAGATCATGAACGAAAGAGAATTGTTTAAAGCTGCCTGTTGCAACCTGAGTGAAAGCTTTGAAACAAACCCTTCAGTAGATGTATCGTACAATGATGCGGTTACGGGATCCAAACAAATTCAATTGCTTGGCTTAAGTGGCAACTACACCCAGCTCACCGTAGAAAACCTGCCTGGACCAAGAGGGATCGCCACCGCACTTGGCTTAAATTCTATTGCCGGATCGTGGATCGAATCGATCCAGCTCTCAAAAGGAACGGGTTCTGTGGTAAATGGTTACGAGAGCATTGCAGGACAGATCAATGTAGAATTGAAAAAACCGGAAAAGAGCGAACAACTTTTTGCCAATGCATATATCAATGATTTTGGCAAAACAGACCTCAACCTGAATCTCTCCCAAAAGATCGGTGCAAAATGGTCGACAGCACTTTTATTGCACGATGATTTTTTGAACAACAGCAAGATTGATTTTAATAAGGATGGATTCAGGGACCAGCCGACAGGCAACCAGTTCAGCATGGTGAACCGCTGGAAGTTTGAGGACGGAAAAGGAATTATTGCACAATTCGGTATTAAGTTACTGAACGATAAAAAAACGGGCGGTGAAACCGGCTTTGATGCGGCCACCGATAAATTAACGAATAACAAATATGGTCTTGGCATCAATACAAAGCGCTACGAAGTTTTTGCAAAGATCGGATACGTGTTTCCTGAAAAAAAATACAAGAGCATTGGTTTGCAACTGGCGGGCATCGATCACCGGCAGGATTCTTATTTTGGTTTAACAACATACAATGCAACACAAAAAAGTATTTACAGCAATCTCATTTACCAGTCCCTCATCAACAATACCAATCACAAATTCAGAACGGGCATCAGTTTCCAGTACGACCAGTACAAGGAAGACTACAATGCCCTTCGTTTTAAAAGAACAGAAGCCGTGCCCGGAGCCTTTTTTGAATACACCTACGACTATTTAAAGAAACTAAGTGTTGTAGCAGGCATCCGCACCGATCACAATAATTTATTTGGATGGTTTGTAACACCCAGGCTCAATGTAAAGTATGAACCGGTAACAGGTACCACCTTTCACCTCAGTGCAGGAAGGGGACAACGCACGGCCAATATCTTTGCAGAAAATACCAGTGTACTGGTAAGTGCCAGGCAGGTGATCATCAACAGTGCAGCAGCGGGAAAAGCTTACGGACTTGACCCTGAAGTGGCCTGGAACAAGGGTATCAGCATTGATCAGAAATTTAAATTGTTTACAAGAGATGCGCTGTTAAGTGTAGATTTTTTCAGGAATGATTTTACCAACCAGGTGATCACCGATATGGAAACTGTACGACTGGTAAAATTTTATAACCTGGCGGGAAAGTCATACTCCAATAGCCTGCAGGCAGAGATCAGTTTTGAGCCGGTGAAAAAATTAGATATCAGGATGGCTTACCGTTATTTTGATGTAAAAGCTACCATTGACGGCAAATTACAGCAGCGGCCGTTCATCGCCGGCAACAGGGCATTTGCCAACCTTGCCTATGCCTGGAGTGGATGGAAATTTGACTACACGATCAGCTACAACGGCAAAAAAAGAATTCCATCAACAGCGGGTAATCCACCAGGCTACCAGCGGGAACAATTCAGTCCGGCCTATGTTATGATGGGAGCGCAGGTAACCAAATCATTCGGTAAGAATAACCCGGTTGATTTTTACATTGGGGTTGAGAACATGACGAACTTCTTTCAAAAAGATGTGATCGTGGCGGCTGATCAGCCCTTTAGTCCTTACTTTGATGCGTCATTGGTATGGGGACCGGTTTCAGGAAGAATGTTCTACGCAGGATGGAGATTGAAGATCAAATAGTTTATTTTTATAAAGACGACGTACCCGAATACAGATTTAAATCATGAAGAAAATATTTCTATTCATACTATCACTCTTTCAAAAAAAAAATTGTTGCAAATGAAAAATACCATTGCAGTTTTATTATTGTTATTGTGCATGAATGTGCATGCACAGGTAAAAGTGGGTCAACCGGCGCCTGAAATATCCTTACCGGATACGATGGACAGCACTATTCAGTTATCATCCTTCAAAGGCAAAGTGGTGCTGGTAGATTTTTGGGCAAGCTGGTGCGGTCCCTGCAGGGCTTCTATCCCATCTGTGATCAGGTTGTACAACAAATACAAGCCACAGGGCTTTGAGGTATTTGGCGTTTCTATCGATGAAAAAAAAAGCGCCTGGTTAAAAGCCATTAAAACATTCAACATTAATTATACACAGGTAGATGATAAAGGCGGATGGTATGGAAAAGTACCGGAACGTTATGGTGTAATACAAATACCCACTACTTTTTTACTGGATAAAAAAGGAAAGATCGTGGCGATAGACCTGGAAGCCGATAAACTGGAAAAGAAGATCATAGAATTGTTGCAGCAGTAAATAAAAAAAATAACGCTCCGCAGCAAGCACCTAAAATGTGTTCGCAGCGGAGTTCTTCGTTAAAGACTATTCAACGATTGATAGGCTACAATACCTGTACGATCAAAAACTTTAAATAGTGGGTATAATCCTGTCCTCTTATTATGGGATGGTCGGCCGACTGTGCATTAAAAACTACCTGGCGCAATTTCCTTTTGGCATCTTTTGCTGCAGCGTAAATGGTATCTAAAAACAACTCGGGCTGTACCAGGTTGGTGCAACTGGATGTTACTAAAAAGCCACCCGGCTTTACGAGTTTCATACCCCGTAAATTTATTTCTTTGTAACCGGTGATTGCTTTGTCAATGCTGCTGCGGCTCTTGGTAAACGAAGGCGGATCCAGCATCACTACATCCCACTGCCTGCCTTCTTTGGTCCAGTTTTTTAACACATCGAATGCATTCACACAAATAAACTCACAGGTGTTTTCCAGCCCATTCAATGCTGCATTTTTATTGCACATATCAATGGCACTCTGCGAAATATCCAAACCGGTAACTTTTTTGGCGCCGAAATGAGCCGCAGCAATTTCAAAAGAACCGGTATAACAAAAAGCACCCAATACCTCTGCGCCTTTTACAATATGCTGAATGGCCTTCCTGTTATCCTGCTGGTCTAAAAAGAAGCCGGTCTTTTGCCCGTTGGCAATATCTACATGAAGCTTACATCCATTTTCATTGATGATGATATTGGTATCAAATTCCGCCGATAAGAATCCTTTCTGTTGCTGCATGCCTTCGAGTTCCCTCACCGGCACATCATTACGTTCGTAAATTCCTTTGGGAGAAAAAATCTGTTCTATGGCTTTTACAATTGCGGGCTTCCAAACATCAATGCCGAGTGCCAGGGTTTGTATCACAAAATAGTCATTGAACTTGTCAATGATCAGTTGCGGCAAATCATCCGCCTCCCCAAATACAAGCCGGCAATTTTCGGTGTAACCGATCTGCTGCCGGTATGCCCAGGCTTTTTGGATGCGCTGCACAAAAAACTGGTCGTTGATCTGCTCATCCTTATCCCTTGTAAGTAACCGCACCATTATCTGCGATTGCGGATTGGTATATCCCCTGCCGATAAAATTTTTATCATGCGCAAGCACATTTACAATTTCGCCGGGTTGTGGTGCAGCATCCAGCAGTTTGCCCCGGTTTACTTCATTGCCAAATATCCAGGGATGGCCAAGCTCTACACGGCGACTGATGTTCTTATTCAGGATGATACTTTTCATGGTGGCAAAGGTAACTGATGTTTGCTCACGTATAGCAGCCGGAGTTAAATGCCGGCACATGATTAAACCATTTTTGTTGTGCTGCTGTTATGGTAGCTGAAAAATTCAGCCAATTTTATGGCTCACATTAAAAACGGCGGACTAATATTGCAGATATGAAAGTACTATTGGCAGAAGACGAGCCCAATGTTGCAGCTCTCATCAACAAAGGCCTCACCGAACAGGGGCACAGCGTAACCATTGCGCCTGACGGCAATATCGGCTTTGAACTGGCCTGCAGCAATACTTTTGATGTTTTGATACTCGACATCATGCTTCCCGGCATGAATGGAATGGAACTCTGCAAACAACTGCGGCTAAAGAATATACTCACCCCCATTCTTTTTCTTACCGCACTGGGTACTACCGAAAATATTGTAGCCGGGCTTAACGCCGGTGGCGATGATTATCTTGTAAAGCCTTTTAAGCTGGCAGAACTGGAAGCCCGTTTAAAATCATTGTGCCGCAGAAAACAGTTGCCACTGCAGCAGGATGACAGCATTCAGTTTGGTGATGTATCTGTTAACCTCAGCAGCAAAATTGTTACCCATCGCAACGAACAGGTAAACCTTACCTCCACAGAATTCAGGTTGCTGGAATACCTGTTGAAAAATAAAAACAGGATAATATCAAGATTGGAAATACTTGAACATGTATGGGGTATTGATTTCAACATGGGTACCAATGTGGTAGATGTGTACGTAAATTACCTGCGAAAAAAAATTGACAGGGACCCGGCGCAAAAATTTATTCAAACTGTAATCGGCATGGGCTATATGCTAAAAGTTTAAAGCAGCAACTGTGAAGATACAAACCAAGACCACCATCTTATTTACAGTGATCACAGCCATATTTTTTATATCGCTGGATATTGTGGTATACTATTTTATCAACCAGGCAGCGCAGAACGATTTTAATAAAAGAGTGGAATTGAGGGCCAGGATTTCGGCCGGGTTTCGTTTTGAAAAGAACAAATTATCTACCGAAGCATTCCAGGAAATACAACGGGAATACCTTGAAAAATTACCACAGGAAAAAGCATTTATACTGGAGGCAGACAGCGTTACCAAACGTTTCAACAATCCTTATACAAAAGAGATCAGCAATGCTTTTTTGGATGAAATAGTACAGGCAGACGGTGCCACCATATTCAGGCAAACCAAGTTCAGGCACTATGCCGGTTTACTGCACAAAAGCGAAACCGGCAATCACATCGTGATTAAATCCGCCACCAACCGGTACGGACTTGAAGTGATGGGTGATTTAAGAAAGATCATGATGATCACCCTGCTTTGCTCTGTAGGCATCAGTTACCTGGCAGGTCATTATTTTGCCAACCGCACTTTTCGCCCGTTCCGGAATATCATTAGTAAAGTAACACAGATCAATGAAAACAACCTGCACCTGCGGCTGGAAGAGATGGATGGCAGCGATGAAATTGCAGAACTCACCCGTACTTTCAATAAAATGATTGACCGTATCGAAATGGCTTTTGAAACGCAGAATAATTTTATCAGCAATGCATCACATGAATTAAGAACCCCCCTTACTGCAATTGCAGGTGAATCGGAATATGCACTTTCGAAACAACGGGATGTTGCCGCATACCGGCAAAGCATTCAGCACATATCTGAACAGGCTGCTAAACTGCAGGTGCTGATCACCGGGTTACTGGATCTTGCACAAACCGGTTTTGACGGGAAAAAAATATTATGGGAAAAGATAAGGCTTGACCAGCTGATCTATGATGTAAAAGAAAACCTGGATGCCATTTTACCGGATAACGCCATCACTGTTTCTATCACCCAGTTTCCGGATGATGAAAGCCGGATGAATATTACCGGCAATTACAAGCTGATCAAAATAGCCATCAGTAATATTTTGCTGAATGCCTGTAAATATTCAGACAATCAAAAAGTGTCGCTGCAATTATCTTTTGAAGAAAATTTGGGACACATCACAGTTATCGATAAAGGCATTGGCATACCTGCAGAAGAACTTAAACACATTTATGATCCTTTCTTCAGGGCTTCTAATGTGCAGCTTTATGAAGGATATGGGATCGGAATGCCGCTATCAAAAAATATTATCCGGCTGCATAAAGGGCAGATCAATGTTTCGTCCATGGTAAATGAAGGCACCCGGGTACAGGTAACATTGCCCCTGGGATGATCTAATCTGTTTCTAATTTTCTAATCCCGTTCTAATTGAATTTTAACAGGATTGTCATTCCTCTTTTATACCGTGCTAATAGTGACGGTGCATTTTTGTATCCTAAACAGATACATTATGACAAACATTCTAATCCCAACAGACTTTACAGCGGCATCCCTGCAACTTGCCGTACAGGCCACCCAGGCGCTTGACGCAAAAAATGCCAACATCATTCTCTTTCATGCATTCGAAATGCCATCTTCCGAATTTGAACTGCTGGCACCTCACCGGCCCAAACCTTATACCGGCCAGTTTACAGACGTTTTTCGCCAGGAATGCAAACAGTTAAAAGACCAATATCCCAAAGCGATACAGAAAATTTGCTTCAAGTGGATGGAGGGAAGCGGCGCAGGGCTGTTCCGCAATTTTATTGATGCCAATGAAATAGATGTTATTTACTGCCCCGACCATTACCAGTACAAACCAATACACAAACTAAGTGTTGACCCAAGACCACTGTTCAAAAAAAGCGGCATCAGGATTTTAAGAGAACCGGGCATGCAGCAAAAAAAAGCAACAGAAGCAGCTGAACCAATGATGGTGCCTGCCTTTGCCACCGCTGGTTAAGCAGTTGCGGTGCTGTTTTTAATCTTCACGAATAAAAAAAGAAAGGATATGCTGTTAAAAAAAAACATTCCATTTAGCTACGTTTTTGGAAAGGTAAAATATGAGATCATTGTAGTAACACTTTATGCCACGCTGATTGCGGTACTGTACAGTAATTATCATTTAACCAGGATTACCATTCCCATTGCGGTACCGGCCATACTCGGCACCGTTATATCATTGCTGCTGGGGTTCCGGAGCAACCAGGCCTACGACCGCTGGTGGGAGGCCCGGCATATATGGGGAGCCATTGTAAATGACTCAAGAACACTGGCAAGACAGGTAATGAACTTTACGCATGACAGCTACGACAATGACAACATCAAGGCTTTCCAGGACAGGATGATACGACGCCAGATTGCCTGGACCTATTGCCTGGGCAGGCACCTGCGTGGGCAAAAAAGCAATAACATTCTCGAAAAATATTTAGACGAAGAGGACATAGCTTATGCCGCTGCTGTTGACAATATCCCTTCTGCCTTAATGGACCTGATGGGCCGGGACCTTAAACTGGCAATGGAAGAAGGATGGATCAACCGCTTTCAGCAGGTTGAAATAGACCGCACATTGACCAGGCTCTGCGAATCGATGGGCAAATGTGAAAGGATCAAGAACACAGTTTTTCCAAGCACCTACAGCCTGTACATACACCTGGCGCTGCTGCTGTTTATTGCGCTGCTGCCATTTGGTGTAATCGAATATTTTGGCTTGTTTGAAGTGCCGCTGGTAGTAGCCATTTCCGCCTGTTTTGTATTGATTGAAAAAATGGCGATTCACTTGCAGGATCCATTTGAAAACAAACCCACCGATACCCCGATGACAACGATCGCTAAAAACATTGAAAAAAATCTGCTGCAGTTATACGGACTGGAAAGAAACCATCTTAAAAAAGCAATGGGCGAACAGGCAAGCGACGATTTGTACCATGCGGATTCATCGGTACAGTATCGCCAGTCCTTTGAAAAAGTGTATTATGTTCTATAGGCATCGGTTTTTTGGGTTATATAGGCCAGGTTTATCCCCTTCGTTCCAGGAAGGGGATTTTTTGTGTTTGCCGGAAACGCCGGGTTACCACCTAAAGCCAGGAATTAAATAACTGCTGAATGGCTGCCGGATGGAAATGAAAAACACGGTGAGGCAATGTGCCGGGACTGGTGCCGGATTTGCAATGAACAGCCGGTACCGAAGTACCATGTGGTACAAAAAGCTGAAAGCCCCTTGTTCGGGCTCCGCTACCATTGCCAATTTGGCTGTAAAAACACCCTTGGCAAACCATTTGACAATAGTACCTTTGCAAACTTGTTTAAAAGGCATATTTATACCTAAACGATAAAAAATTAGCATACTATGGAACAAAAACAAACGGATATCAATACAGAGGAAACCACGGAAGGGGTAAATAGCTTTGAGGGTATTGACATTAATTCCGATTCTGACGTACCCGGCAATGCTCATTTAAGCAACCCGGAATCGCAGAATATGACAGAAAAACTGCAGGCAGAACTGGAAGAACAAAAAGATAAATACATTCGCCTGTTTGCCGATTTCGACAATTTTAAAAAACGAAATGCCAAGGAACGGTACGAATTGATGCAAACTGCCGGCCGGGATGTATTGACCAGCCTGCTGGATGTACTGGATGATTGCGACAGGGCCGAAAAGCAATTGCAAACCAGTGAAGACCTGGAGCAGATCAAACAGGGCGTATTGCTGGTGTTCAATAAACTGAGAAACACCCTGCAGAGCAAGGGACTAAAGGCCATGGAAAGCATTGCCACCGAGTTTGATGTAGAAAAGCACGAAGCAATCACCGAAATTCCTGCTCCTACGGAAGCGCTGAAAGATAAAGTGGTGGATGAGATCACCAAAGGTTATTACCTGAATGACAAGATCATCAGGTTTGCAAAAGTGGTGGTAGGGAAATAACAATAACACCAGCTTAATATGTTGAAAGGTTAACAGGGAAACTGCCTTATCAACTTTTCAACAATCCAATTAGTCAACGATAATGAAGAAAGACTTTTACGAAATACTGGGTATTTCAAAATCTGCATCGCAGGATGAGATCAAGAAGGCATACCGTAAAGTGGCTATGCAGCATCACCCCGACCGCAACCCGGGCGATAAGGCGGCAGAGGAAAAATTCAAGGAGGCGGCAGAAGCTTACGAGATACTGAGCGATGCCGACAAGCGTGCCCAGTACGACCGCTTTGGTCACCAGGCATTTGGCCAGGGCCGTGGTGGTGGCGGCTTTAATGGCGGCGGCATGAACATGGATGATATTTTCAGCCAGTTCGGGGATATTTTTGGCGACGACAGTCCTTTCAGCAGTTTCTTTGGTGGAGGCGGTGGTGGCGGAAGGCGTTCTTCCGGCGGCAGGGCCCGTGGCGTAAGAGGCAGTAACCTCCGCATCAAGATAAAATTGAATTACGAGGAGATGGCGAAGGGCGCCAGTAAAACTGTAAAGGTTAAAAAATATGTTGGCTGTACAACCTGCGCCGGCAGCGGGGCCAAAGATAAGAACAGTGTACAGACCTGCGGCACCTGTGGTGGTAGCGGCCAGGTAAGAAGGGTACAGAACACTTTTTTGGGCCAGATGCAAACGGTTACCACCTGCCCAACCTGTAATGGAGAAGGTACTACCATTATGAACAAGTGTACTGCCTGTAAGGGTGATGGCCGTGTGTATGGGGAAGAAACCGTATCCATCGATATCCCGGCAGGCGTACAGGAAGGCATGCAGCTGACATTGAACGGAAAGGGCAATGCCGGCGAAAGAGGCGGCGCGGCGAAAGAGGCGGCGCTGCCGGTGACCTGATCGTGCTGATCGAAGAAGAAGCACACGCCCAGTTACACCGGGATGGATTGAATGTAGCATTCGACCTGCACATTTCTTTTCCTGAGGCCGTGTTTGGCACCCAGGTAGAAGTGCCTACCATTGATGGAAAAGCGAAAATTAAAATTCCGCCGGGAACGCAGAGTGGTAAGATCTTCCGGTTAAAAGGAAAAGGCTTTCCCTCTGTGAACAGTTATGAAAAAGGCGACCAACTGATCCATGTGAATGTATGGACGCCGCAGCATGTGAATTCAGAAGAGAAGGCGATGCTGGAGAAAATGCAGGAGAGCCACAATTTTGAACCGAAGCCAGAAAAAGGAGATAAATCTTTCTTTGATAAAGTAAGAGAAATGTTCAGTTAATTACTCTAAAGGCATAATAAAAAAAGAGGTTGTTTCTTCATTGAAACAACCTCTTTTTTATTGCAGTGATCCCGCTATAAAGATTTCATCTTTTTATTCTTCGTCCTCATCTTTTTTCTTCTTCGACTTCGATTTTACATATAATTTTTTGGCATTGTCTACCAGCGACACAAATTCTTTTTGCAGGTAATTGCCGGGATTGTATGAACTGAGGGCAATGCTTTCAATTTTATCCCAGTCGGCCGTTTTTGCCGGCAGGTATTTCGACTGGCGCAGTTTCATTCCAAACATCGCCACAGAGGCACCAAACTGCAATTCTTTATTGATACCCGTGAATGGACTCACATTTCCGCTGCATTTATACAGCAGGTGCTTTTCTCCCCTGGTGTAAGAAGGTGTGTACCGCAGGTTCACTTCTGCCAACGGCGTTTGCAGGGTGGAAATACCGAGGATGCTATCGTTGCTGATGGTGGGTGTAAATTCAAAAATTGCCAATACACTATTGCCGCTGCCTATCTCGCCACCTTCAAGTGCACCTGTACTATCTGCAATGGCATCCCTCTTATTGTCAAAACCGATGAGGCGGTAATCCTTTACCAAAGCTGGGTTGAACTGAACGTTTAAAAAAACATCATCTGCCACTGCATAAAAAGTTTGCGTCACTTCCTTCACCAGTACTTTTTCTGCTTCCCGGATATCATCAAGGTAAGCATAGTTGCCATTGCCTCTTTTGGCAAGGGTTTCCAGCTTACTGTCTTTAAAATTGCCCATGCCTACCCCGAGGCAGGTTAGGTAAACACCACTCTGTCTTTCTTTGGTGATCATGTCTTCCAGTGCTTTTTCGGTGGTTTCCCCCACGTTAAAATCGCCGTCTGTTGCCAGGATCACCCTGTTATTGCCATTGCGGATAAAAGTTGTTTTTGCCACCTGGTAGGCCAGCCGGATGGCTGATTCCCCGGGCGTATCGCCGCTGGCCGTCAATTCTTCGATCGACTGGATGATCTTTTCTTTTTCTTTACCGCTGGTTGGCTGCATCCATACGGCAACTGCCCCACCATAGATCACGATGGATACGGTATCGATGGGGCGCAGGTTTTTTACCAGCATTTGAAAAGCTGCTTTTACCAGTGGCAGCCTGTTCGGCAAATCCATACTGCCGGATGCATCTATTAAAAACACCAAATTGCTGGGTGGCACTTTCTCCAGGTCCAGCTTTCGGGCATTTACGTTCAGGAACATCAATTTTTTTTCGGCATCCCAGGGACAGGTGGACAATTGGGATTCCAGTTTGAAATACTCTGTTTTTTCAGGCTCTTTGTAATTAAGGTTGAAATAATTCAGCAATTCTTCCAGCCTCACTGCATCGGGTGGCACTACACTTTTCATGGCTAAAAAGCGGCGGATATTGCTGTAAGAAGCCTTGTTGATGTTTAGTGAGAAACCGGTATTGGGAAACTTTTCGGTATTCACCGTTTCATTTTCTACCAATGAAAAATAAGATTCATCGCTAACAAACCAGGAATATTTGGAGGAGAACTTTACGTCTTTGGTGATGGAGATCAGCTTTGGGCGGTTCTTGCTGGCGTTGGATGAAAGGGGCTTCATGCTCACTTCCAGGTACTGATCGGCACTGATGCCAACGGTCATTGGTTCGTAGCCATCGAGATTCAGCGTAATAGAGTCTTTGCGCCGGTTGCTGGAAATACCAAAGCCGCCCGAAGTACCTGAATGATACAATAGCTTATCAGAATGCAAAGTGATCTTCACATTCTGCAGTGATTCTTTCTTCTCATCCTTGATTTCTCCACGCAGATAGTACTGCCCGGAGCAATTAAGAAACAAAAACAATAAAATGATATTGGTAACCAGACTTTTCAACAGGCAAATATTAAGACTAAATTACATACTGTGTTCCAAAACGCTATAACCGCCTTCTGTATTGTTTGTTAATCTTCTACCAACTGATAAATTTCCGCCAAATTTCTACCCAGGCCATCATAATCCAGCCCGAAACCGAGCAAAAACTTGTTTGGTACGCTGAAGCCGATATAATGGATATCTAGTGGATGTTCCAGCGCTTCAGGCTTTTGCAGCAAGGCAGCGATCTTTAAGGAAGCCGGTTGCTGGTTGTACAACTGTGGTAAAAACTTGGTAAGCGTATTGCCGGTATCCACGATGTCTTCTACAATCACCACATGCCTGCCCTGAAGGGGTTCATCCAGGCCAATGGATGTGATCACATTGCCGGTTGATTTGGTGCCTTTGTAAGAAGCCAGCTTGATAAAACATATTTCGGCTTCAATGCTGATGGACTTGAACAGATCGGAAGCGAACATAAAGGAGCCATTGAGGATGGCGATGAAGATGGGCTTCTTCCCTTTGTAATCTTCATTGATCTTTTCTGCCATATCCTTGATGCGGATATCGATTTCCGCAGCGGTGATATAAGGCTTGAATTTTTTATCAATTACCTGGATGACTGACATGTGAGGGGCTTGGGGTTATGATGATATTATTTAGATACAATTAGTTGCTGGCCAATGCTGATGCTGTCGGATGTAAGATTATTCCATTCCTTTAACTGCTGCACTGTGATGCCGTATTTTTTTGCGATGCCGTACAATCCTTCTTTTGGTTGTACCGAATGATATTTAACCGGAGCCGCGGTGGTGGTGGAAGTTTTAGTTACAACAGATTTACTGTTGTCCTGCACTGCCGTGTATTGCCTTTGTGGTTGCAGGCTCAGCTTTGTACCCTCGCTGATCGAAGTGTTTTTAGTGAGGTGGTTGTATTCAGCCAGCGCTTCCAGCTGGATGCCGTTCTGCTGTGCCACATCTCTCAGGGTTTCTCCTTTTTGAGTAGTATAGTAATTGGTTGCGCATTGCGTACCCTTTTTTTCAAGGTACACCGGCTGATCTTTTGATAAGATACCATCTTCTGTAAGATCATTGTACTGGAGCAGTTTAGCAAGTGGAATATCCTGCCGGGTGGCGATGGCCAGTAAAGAGGTACCCCTTGTGGCCAATACGCATTTCACATTGTTGATATGGCCGATCCTGTCATACCCTTCTATCACCGGTTCCTCTTTATTGCTCACCGTTTTTACTATTGGCTTCGTTTCTTCTGTATCATTGTACACAAAAGGTACTTCCTTATCATCTTCAAATTTGCTCTTGTCGTATTTTGGTACATCGTTGATGGCGAGCAACGTGTATTGCTGCAGGTTGTACTGTTCAATGTGGCGGATGAGGATAGCAGGATATTTTGGATTGGTAGCGTAACCGGCTTTTTTTAATCCATAAGCCCAGCCTTTGTAATCGGAAGGGTCAAGATCAAACAAAAAAAGGTACCGCTGATTGCCCCTTAAAAAATTGCTGTGGTCGCGGTAAGATTCATCTGCAGATTTATAAGTGCGGAAGCATTCGCCGCTTTCATCATCATCATGGCTCACCCCTTCGCCGCTCCAGGTGCTTTTACATTTGATACCAAAATGATTGTTTGATTTTTTGAGCAGGTCGCTGTTGCCGCTTTCTGTTTCCAGCAGGCCCTGTGCCAGGGTGATGGCGGCAGGTACGCCCATTCTTTTCATTTCCTTTACGGCGAGGTCCTTGTACTTTTCAATGTATTGCTCAGGCGTTAATGTTTGTGCAGTGGCGGCGGCGCATACCATCCATGCCGCAGCTATCACAAATAGTTTTTTCATCATCGTCTTTCGGTTATATAGATTTACTTATTCAGATAACAGCTATATCGGCCCTCATTTTTTCCTGATAAAACTTAACCCATCCCTCACTGTAAGCAATACCTGCTGCACCCGGTCGTCGTTCTTTACAAGTTCGTTAAAAGCATGAATGGCTTTGGCATTTTTGCCGGTGACCTCCGGCTCCAGCACCTGGCCGTGAAATAAAACGTTATCTGCTATGATCAGCCCGTTTGGCCTGAGATTTGGCAAAATTAACCCGTAATAATCAATATACCCTGTTTTATCTGCGTCAATAAATACAAGGTCCCAGGTTTCATTCAACGTGGGAATAATGGTTTTGGCATCGCCTGTCAATAAATTTAACTGTTCTTTATATACTGACCTGTCAAAAAAAGCCTGCGCTTTACCGGCATCTTCGGGTCTGAGTTCCAGGGTGTATAACTTACCATCTTTTTGCAAACCCTGTGCAAGGCAGAGGGCGCTGTACCCGGTGAAAGTGCCTACTTCCAGTATACGCTGTGGCTGCATCAGGTTGCTGATGAGGGATAAGAGCTGCCCCTGCACTTTGCCGCTCAGCATGTGTGCATGGGGATGGTACTGCATGGTGTATGCATTTACTTCCTGCAGCAGGGCATCTTCATCTGAAGAAAACAGGTTGGAGTATTGTTCGCTTAGCGGGTTTACAAGTTCCATGTTGTTGATTTTACCTGGTACGGATAAATATTATTTACCTAAATTCTATAAAAGGTGGGTGCTGTAAAAATAATGCCATCCCTGCCGGATGCAAAAAAACAATTCAGTTCAGATTCAACCAGTTGTGCAACCATACTGCCCTAAAATCAGCACCAGCGGCCATCTTCATAAAATATCATTTCCAAAATTGCGTTATATGGCATCCAAACATCCATCCATTTAAAAACAATGCCATGCAATTTTTAGAAAGATCAACGGCAAACCGGTTTCAACATTTCATGATTACGCTCGCCATGGCGGGCATCGCTGTGCTGTCCATCATCTGGATCGGGCAGGGTTCTTAATCCTGCTTTTTAGAGATCATCCATAAACCGAGAAAGGTAACCAGCCCGTTCAGGATCAATATCTCTATCCCCATCTTAAATCCCCTGAAAATAGCGGCGGACAATCGTTTCAGGCTATCCCCGGTTTCTGCAGATAAATTAAAGTGCTTTACATACCAGTCGGGATTGTTGAGCAGGTCGATGCCAAAAATGATCATCGGCGACAACAGGCAAACGAACAGTGCATAACGGTCGGTGATCTTTCTTTTGGTGAGTATGCCAAATGCAAACAGCCCCAGCAACGGCCCATAAGTATAGCCGGCCACTTTCAGTATCACATCAATGATCGATTTGTCATCGATCCATTTAAACAGCATTACCAGTAAAAAAAAGAGTACGGCAAAACTCATGTGTACCGTAAGGCGGGTACTTTTCTTTTGCTTTTCCGAAAGCAGGTCTTTCTTCTTCAATCCCAAAATATCGATGCAGAAAGATGAAGTGAGTGCTGTTAACGCACCATCTGCGCTTGGAAATAATGCAGAGATCAACCCGATGATAAATATCACAGAAATTACGGTTGATAAAGTGCCGCCCAATGCCACTGAAGGGAACAGATCGTCGCCTTTAACTGCATTGCCCGTTTGTGCAGCATAGAGGTAAAGCAGGCCACCCATCAGCAGGAATAAAAAGTTTACAAAGAGCAAGACGGTGCTCAGCGTGAGAATATTTTTTTGTGAATCGCCGAGGGTGCGTACACTGATATTTTTTTGCATCATCTCCTGGTCGAGCCCGGTCATGGCGATGGTAATGAATGCACCGCCCAGTATCTGTTTGAGAAAAAAGCCGGTACTCTTAACATCGGTATTAAAAATGGTGGAAAGTTTATTTTCTTCCAGTGATCTCAGAGCAGTTGAAAAATTAAGATCGAGTTTGCCCATGATGGTAATAATGCAAACCACCAGGCCCAGTAACATAAAGGTTGTTTGTAAAGTATCGGTGTACACAATGGTTTTAACACCGCCTTCGAAGGTGTACAGCAAAATCAGCAATAAAATAATAAAGGAAGTGGCCCAGAAGGGCACGCCCATTTTATTGAGAATAAAGATCTGCAGGATATTTACTACCAGGTACATTCTTGCGGTTGCGCCCAATGCCCTGGACACGATGAAGAACAGTGCGCCGGTTTTGTAAGATACCGGGCCAAACCTGGTTTCGAGGTAGTGGTAAATAGAAGTGAGGTTAAGCCGGTAATACAGTGGCAGCAACACAAATGCCACCACCAGGTAACCTAAGAAATAACCGATCACCACCTGGAAATACTGGAAACCTGCACTGCCAACGGTGCCGGGTACACTCACAAATGTAACGCCGCTAAGCGAAGTACCGATCATCCCGAACGCCACCAGCATCCAGTTGCTGCTGCGGTTGCCGATAAAAAAAGAATCGTTGTTGGAATTTTTACTGGTAAAGTAAGCCACTACAAGCAACAACACAAAATACCCAATCACGAATGAAAATAAAAATGCAGGCGACATGCAGATGGTTTATGTAAAATTAAACTTGAAAATAGCCAAAAACTTTGTGTCTTTGCGGTAATTAATTTGTAAAATGTATGGAAGCAAAATCAGTGGTAGTTTTTTGTGGCAGCAAAAGCGGCAACAATCCTTTGTATGAAGTACATGCAAAAGAGTTGGGCAACCTGCTGGCAGAAAATAATATCCGGTTGATATATGGTGGTGGCAACAGGGGTATGATGGGATCTGTTGCAAACGGGGTACTGGAAAAAGGTGGTACTGTTACCGGCATCATTCCTGAAATACTCAACCAGTGGGAACACCAGCATGATGCCATTACCGAACTGATCGTAGTAGAAAATATGCATATCCGCAAGCGCCTGCTGTATGAAAAAGCCGATGCAGCCATCATTCTCCCGGGAGGCTTTGGCACCCTGGATGAATTGTTTGAGATCGTAACCTGGAACCAGTTGAGCATACATGATAAGCCCATCTTTATACTCAATAGCGCCGGCTTTTACAACGGCCTGCTGCAACACATCCATCACATGATGAATGAAGGTTTTTTATACACGTCCGTTGAAAATGCGGTGACAGTTGTTGCCAGCCCAAGGGAACTTTTTAAACAATTACCTGCGCCTGCCGCTGCCCTGGAATAATGGAATGTTGAATCCTGCGTTTACAACGGGATAAATTTCATTCGCAAAAGTGCGGTAGGGCGAATTGGGATCGTTAAAAACATCAATGGACACAGAGAAATAATAGTAGGGAGTATTCCTGCCTTCCCGGCCACTGGTATAGCCAAGACCCAGTAACAAACTGTTGGCATCTGTTTTATATATCTGGTCCGGACTATAAGGGTTGATGTATTTATACCTGATAAAATTGTGTTCATACTGGATCGACGCAAAAATAAAATCTACCGGGAATAATCTTGCAAATGCACCCGGCCCAATGATCGTTCTTCTTTCTTTTTCACCAACACTGATGCTCTGGCTGGTATAAGTGTAACCAAAAACCACCCCTGCATCCAGCCAGTTTGTTACGCTGTAGCCCAACTGCGGCGATGCCCCGAGTACGGTAACACCATTAAAGTACCCAAGGTTAATGCTTCCGCCGGTAAACAACATGTCTTTTTTAAAGCCGGTCTTTTTTTCTTCATCTTCATTTTTTTCATCCTGTGCAAAAACGCCGCAAGCTGTTGACAACATTACAAGGGCCAATAAGAAACGTTTCATTGTATCAAGTTTTAGATCTTAAGTTTTACATGGTTCTCCAGGCTGCTAATCTTCTGCAGAGCAGCGTGATCATAGTGCTGTTGCAGCCTTGCTGCCGGTGCATAATTTTTTTTGCAAAAATCGTATAAAATGGCCGGTTGATAAAATATAGCAGTAAACAGGTATTAAAAATCTATAAAAAATCCCTGCTTTACCAAAGCAGGGAGAACGTGTTTAAAAACTTGGG
>APMI01007267.1_pt1 | contig 30620 bp, 29 predicted proteins | sample 667938 | NCBI WGS metagenome assembly APMI01 (sample SAMN01084076, study PRJNA167559) | wastewater metagenome | biome: Wastewater | place: Denmark: Ejby Moelle, Odense | collected 2011-11-28
GCTGGGCCGACCTGGTAGCACTGCGCTATGCTGTAATGCTGAGCGGGGTGACGAAACTCATAATGACAAAGGCCGATGTTTTAGACGGGTTTAATCCTATTAAAGCAGCAGTTGCTTATATTGCAGATGGTAAGGAAACCAAAGAACTTCCTTACGACCTTTGCGATGTGGAGATCAACCCTGTGTACGAAACATTTGCAGGCTGGGACAAGCCTATCAGTGAATGTACAAGCTATGAAGAACTGCCGCAGTCATTTAAAGATTACTGCAGGTTCACAGAGCAATACCTTGGCACTAAGATCGCATACATATCGAACGGAACCGGGCGGGATCAATTACTAAATATTTCTTAGAAAAAAATATTTTTTTTCGTGAAAAAAATTTGGCAATTTCCCTAAACTATTAAAATTTTACGACATCAAGTAGATGGCAATGAAATCAAATACAGGAAAAAAAGAGACAGGCAAGAAAAGCGCAGCAGCAAGCGCTAAACCTGCAGCGAAGAAAGCAACGTCCAAGCCTGCTAAACAACAGGAAGAGGATGATGATGACGACTTAGATGAGGATGTGGAGGAGACAACGCCGAAGAAGAAAACGGCCGCGAAAAAAACTGCATCTAAATCCAAAAGTCGTGATGACGACGATGACGATGATGATGAGGCGGATGATGTAGAGGATGACTACGAAAAAGAGGATGAAGAGGACTACGATATCGAGAAAGATTTTGAAGAATTCGACATTCCTAAATCGAAGACCAAAGCAACAGGCGGTAAAAAATCTGCCAAAGGTGATGACGACTTCGACATAGACGAGGAGTTCAAAGACCTTGGCTTCTTCAGCGAAGGCGGCAGCGGTTTTGATGATGACGATGATGACTTTTAACCGTGCAGGCTGCGCATAGGTACAAAGCTGTTTTCCCATTGGCCGAAGGCCAATACCAAGATATAAAAAGAAGGATGCTGGATTGGTCTAAACAATTCAGCATCCTTCTTTTTTTAGACAGCAACAATTACAGTTCACCATACGGGAAATACGAATGCCTGCTGGCTGCAGGTGCGGCCGAACTAATAGCGGACACCTCATTGTCGGCCTTACAGGAACTCCATAACCTGCGACGGGATTGGCTTTTCGGCCATATAGCATACGACTATAAGAACGCTCTTGAACCGAAGCTCACATCGCGTCACGATGTGCAAACGGGCTTCCCGCAGCTATCATTTTTTTGCCCGCAGGTGGTCATACACATCGACACAAGTAAGACGGAGCTCACCATAGAATCGCTGGATACCAAGCCGCAGGAAATATTTGAAGCTATCAATAAGAGCAAAGGCAACGTTACTGCGAGGCTGCCCGGCCTGCAGTTCAGGCACAACATTAGCCGCGAGCAATACCTGCATACAATAGCAGCACTGCAGGAGCACATTGCCAATGGCGACTGCTACGAAATAAACTTCTGCAGCGAAGGCTTTACCGAGGCAGCGCATATAAACCCAATGCACATCTTCACTGCGCTCAATGAATTATCGCCTGCACCATTTGCCGCATACTACAGGCTTGAGGATAAATACATGGCCTGCTCCAGCCCCGAGCGCTACCTGCAGAAAACGGGAAACACCATCTTATCACAACCCATCAAAGGCACAGCAAGAAGAGTAGAGAACTCAGCACTGGACGATGCTCTAAAGTCGGACCTGCAGTATGATGAGAAGGAACGGGCCGAGAATGTAATGATAGTAGACCTGGTACGTAATGACCTTGCCCGCAGCTGCGAAACAGGCAGCGTACATGTTGATGAACTCTTCGGCATCTACAGCTTCCCGCAGGTGCACCAGATGATATCAACAGTGAGCGCGCAGCTAAAAGCAGGCGTGCCATTCACAGATGCCATCCGGCACTCCTTCCCTATGGGCAGCATGACCGGGGCACCTAAAATAAAAGTAATGGAACTCATAGACTATTACGAACAGTCGCGCAGGGAACTGTTCTCCGGCACTGTAGGCTACATCACACCGGAGGGTGACTTCGACTTCAATGTGATCATAAGAAGCCTGTTCTACAATGCAAGCAATCATTACCTGTCGTACCAAACAGGTGGCGCCATCACCTACGACAGTGAGCCTGAAAAAGAATGGGATGAGATGCGCCTCAAGGCATGGGCGCTGGAGCGTATATTCAACGATTAGTTGTCCAGCTTTACTTCAAACAGCTTAGGCCAGTTCTTCCCCGTAACGAATATACGGTTGTTGGCAGCATCGTATGCTATGCCATTCAGTACATCAGGACCACGGCTGCCATCTGCTGCGGGTGTGCCGATACCTATACTGTTACCAAGTGCGCTAAGATCCGCACGCGCCACAACCTGCCCGCTGGCAGTATCTATCTTCAGTATGTTACCGGTCTTCCACTGATTGGCATAGATGAAGCCCTTAATAAACTCCAGCTCATTAATGTTATCGACCGCGCCGTTCTCATCCGAAACATGCAGGGTCTTTACTTCTTTGAAAGTGGCAGGTTCCAGGTAATGCAGCAGATTGCTGCCGTCATCGTAAATGAGGTAAGTGCCGTCGTTGGTCATGCCCCAGCCTTCATTGCTGCTAAAAGAAAATGTGGATAGCTGCTCTAAGGTTTTAGCATCATAAACAAAGCCTGTATGTTCGCGGTACGTAAGCTGGTATATCTTACCATTCAGTATAGTAAGGCCTTCTCCAAAATACTTGTTATCCATTTTGGTACTTGCTATTACTTTACCCGTCTTCAAGTCGGTCTTTCGTACATCCGAAGTACCATACTCACCTGTACTCTCATATAGTATACCGTCCACGAATTGCAGGCCTTCTGTGAATGCCTTTGTATCGTGCGGAAATTCATTCAGCACCTGGTACTGCATAACGGCCGGGGCATTGTTCACAACAGGTGTTGTTGTAGTGTTCGGCGCCTTATTACCTTCATTATTGCAGGAGGTAGTTGCCCATACTACAAGTGCGGTTAACACCGCTGCTGCTTTTAGTTTTTGACTTTTGAATTTTGACTTAATAACCATATTTATCTTTCCAGCAGTGTTTTAGATAATCTTTCAGTTTTGCTTCCGTAGCATTGTTGCCCGGGTCATATAGCTTAGTGCCGGCTATCTTCCCGGGCAGGTATTCCTGCTCCACGAAATTGCCCGGGTAATCGTGCGAATATTTATAACCTTTGCCATAGTCCATTTTTTTCATCAAGCCTGTTGGTGCATTGCGTATGGGCAATGGCACCGGCAGGTCGCCGGTTTTGCCAACAAGGGCCTGTGCATTGTTTATAGCCATGTACGCAGCGTTGCTCTTGGGCGATGATGCAAGATAAGTAGCAGTTTGCGAAAGTATGATACGACATTCAGGATATCCAATCAGTTCAACCGCCTGGAAACAACTTGTAGCCAGTAACAAGGCATTAGGGTTTGCATTGCCTACATCTTCACTGGCCAATATCACCATACGGCGGGCTATAAATTTGGGGTCTTCCCCACCCTCTATCATCCTTGCCAGCCAGTATACTGCAGCATTAGGATCACTGCCCCTTACGGATTTAATAAAGGCAGAGATAATATCATAGTGCTGCTCGCCACTTTTATCATAGAGGGCCATTTTATTCTGCACCACATCAACCACCACATCATTGGTCACATCCCTGCTATCCAGGGGCAGGGAAGAAGCTACGATCTCCAGAAGGTTCAGCAACCTTCTGGCATCGCCCCCGCTTAATTGTATAAGCGCCTCCCAGTCGACAATATTAACTTTCTGTTCATTGAGCCATGCGTCCTTCTCTATAGCCTGCAGTACTAAGGCTTTAAGATGCTCTTCGGTAAGCGGCTTCAATATATACACCTGGCATCGGCTTAGCAGCGCCCCTATCACCTCAAACGAAGGGTTTTCCGTAGTAGCACCTATCAAAGTAATGAGCCCTTTTTCCACTGCACCTAAGAGACTATCCTGCTGGGCCTTATTAAAGCGATGTATCTCATCTATGAACAAAAGTGCGTGCCCAGCCATACCTGCTTTCTCGATCACCGCCCGCACATCCTTTACTCCACTATCGATAGCGCTCAATTTGAAAATAGGCATGTCAAGAGAAGATGCAATAATTTGTGCAAGCGTGGTTTTACCAACCCCGGGCGGCCCCCAGAATATCATCGAGTGCGCCTTGCGATTGTGCACCATTTGTTCCAGCACTTTGCCCTTGCCCACAAGATGCTCCTGCCCTATGAAATCGTCAAGCGTTCGCGGCCTTACACGCTCGGCTAATGGTATATGAGATGAAACTGCCATAAATTCAATTTTCGTTAACGCTATTTTCCATAATTTAGCTTCATGCTACGCAAATTACTAATCATTACGCTCCTGTTAAGCACAAAAAATGCATGGGCGCAAAACAATTATGAATCCTATTACAAAGCCACCAGTTACCCCAAAGCGCTAGCCAAAGATGAGGATAAAACCGACTATAGAAACCTCGGCGCTGTCTTGCCGGCTTTCCGTGTAGTGACCCTGCCTCAAAGGGCCACAAACAAAAAATCGCAGTTGCCCGACATACCCTCAAGGGAAATAACTAATAAGGATGTGCAGAATGATGCGAACCTTTTCCTCTTTCTATTTAACCCCACATGTGGCCATTGCGAGGATATGACCAAACTGCTGGAAGAGCACATCGGCTTGTTTAAAAAATCGAAGATATTAATGGTCGCAGCGCAACATATGGGAGAATATCTTGTAGCTTTTCAGAATGGCCTGAAGGTGAACCAGTATCCACAGATGATGATAGGGATCGACAGCTCGCACCTTGTGGATAGGACCTTTATGTACATGGCGCTACCGCAAATAAACATTTATAATAAGGACAGGATTTTGATCAAACGCTTCTCCGGCGAAACACGCCTGGACTCTTTGCAGAAGTATATTGAGTAACCGGCTATTTCATCGCAAATAAAAATGCAGCCGATTAATAGCAGCTGCATTTTTATTAACTTTTAGAGATAATTCTTTTTGGATAGTGCCCTAGCGGTGCACTTTTCAAGATAAGAGAAGGGGCTTAGCGTAAATTAAGCGGCACTTTCTTTCTTAACGTAGTTGCGGATCTTGCGCACATAATCAAAATATCCTGACTGCATACGCACCCAGAAGATAGAGAATATGACAAGCGCAATACCGAGCAAGGTATAGCACAAAGGCAGACCTTCTTCTTTACCAAAAAGTAAAAACAGAATAGCGCCGGCCAGCATACAAGAAACGAAGATCATCAGAATGGCTGGGCCGCCCTGGTCGATCTTGCGAATCTTTGAACTGATAACTACCTGGGTTTTGTCACCTTTGTCTTTGAACTCAATGTGAGTAATAGGTAAAGTTTTGATGTCAGTGACTTGCTCAGCATGGGGTATAATCCTGAGCATGCGATCTTTTTCATAGATCTCGAAATCCAGATTGTGAATTTTAACGTGCTTACCCAACAGACGATTCTTAATATCATCCACAGGCATTGCAGACTGATACCGATAAGTTCTTGTAAAAAGCATAGGCATACGTTTTAATTTTAAAATGACTTGATATGAAAGTTAAGTATATTTTTTGTTAAGCGCAAGTACCCATTTTCATATTATTCATACATCCTTAATATATAGACGTAAAAATCATGAAAAAAGTTTGCTCAAAGCCCCGGAAATAAAGGCTTACATTAAAAATATTAACAAGTTATCAACACATGATAAAAAGGCCGCTATTTACTGCCTATCAGTTGGTAGTATTGCTCCACCATATTACGATAATATGGCTTGAGCTGTGGTGGGACTGTTTTGTATAATTCAAGCAATTTCTGCCTGTCCTGCATGTATTTCTGCAGCTCAGGGGGTACCGGGCGGCTCATTTCCTGCGCTGTTTTTGAGGAGCGTTTGTTGTCCTGCTCCTGTTCGCGCAATGATTTTTCGGCCTCCAGCAGCCTGGTCATTATTTCTTTTTGACGGAGTAAGAGATCACTGCCTAGTTTCTTGTTCACGAGGTCTGTCTCGGTGCGGTCCATTTTTTCCTGCAGCTCTTTCAGCTCCTTTGCGTTGCCTGCACCTTTGCCATTAAGCAAGCTGCTCAATTCCTGCAACTGCCTGCGTATAGCAGCCTGCTGTGCGGCAAGCCTTGCTATCTGTTCTGCACTACCGTTCTCGCCATCCTGTTGCCCGCCCTCTTTTTCTTTGCCATCCTTACCATTTTTGGGATCTCCTTGCTGCCCTTCTTTGCCTGATTTGCCGGCTTTTTGCATCTGCTGCAGTGATTGCCCTAAGCCTTCCTGCTCAGTTATGATATCGGACAACTGCTGTGCGGCACCTGAAGAACCGGGCTTTGGTTTTGAGCCACCTGGTTTATTACACATGCCTGCACCGGGTTTTGAATTCTTTGATTGTATGAGGTTGGCAAGTGTTTCGTTCAGCATCAGGGCCAGGTTGTTGGTATTGGTCATGATGTATTGCTGGCGCGTTACAGCGTCTGTAAGCTTCCTTGCTTCAAGCGAAGAAACGGTCATACCCATGTTCTTCTCGAGCTCAGTGGTCTCTTTGTTGATTATAGCAGTGAGCTCAAAACTCTTCTTACTCATTTTGTAGAGGCTATCGCGTATCATCACAGAGTTAGCCCGCAGCCTGTTCTGCTCCTGCTGGTTGGCAAGGAACTGCTTGCTGGAAGGCGAAGTATACTGTACACTCTTCATCAGCTTTTCCTGATCGAAGGAAAGGCGAATAAGATTGGTAAGCAACTGGCGAACGGTCTTTATATCGGCATCTATCTCTTCCATGTCCATGCCGCCTGCTGCTGCATTGAGCGAGGCTGCCATATCCTGCAGGTTTTGAGCTGCATCCTTCTCCGACTGGCTTGCACCACTCTTCTGATCTTTGCTTAGCTGCTGCTGGCTCTTCTGCATATTCTGCTGTGCCTGCTTGCCCTGCTGTGCTGATTTTTCAAGGGGAGACTTTTGCTGCTGCTGTTCATTAAGGTCCTGCGCTGCCTTCATATCCTTTTGCATGGCGCTGTCCAGTTCCTTCTTTATGCCTTCCTGTTCTTTGGCCAGTGCATCAGCATCTTTCTTTCCCTGTTCTGTTTCCTTTTGCAGCTTGCTTTCCTTCTCGGCCAGCTCGCTCATTTTATTAGCCATGTCCTCGAGGCGCATCTGCAGCTCAAGCTTCTTCATCAGCTCCTGCATGCGCTTCAGGTCCATATCAAACAACTTATTCTCCTGCTCCAGTTCCTGCATTGCCTGGAAGGCCTTGTCTTTATTGAGCTTGGCCATCATCTCCTGCAGCTTCTTCATCTGCTCCTTCAGCTCGTTGTTCAGCAGGTTATCCATCTGCTTCTTCAGCTCTTCCTGTTTGTCCTTCAGATCTTCGCTGTATTGTTTTTGCTTGCTCTGCTGCACCTGCTCCTCAAAACGTTTCTTGGTATTCTCCATTTTGGTTTGCAGCTGCATCTGCTTGTCCATCATGTCTTGCAGCGATTGCTTTTGCTGCCAGTCCATTTCATCGCTCTGCAGCATTTTGTTCTGCATTTCCTTAAAGTCGTTGCGCATCTGCTGCGTTTGCTCAGCGCTATTGCTCAGGCCCGAATTTATCTGCTGCGAGTTCTCATTGATGGCTGAGTCGAGCTGCTTAGGGTTGAACATCGTATAGGACATCATCTCGCTGCGCGATGCCTTGGCACCGTGTACGCCATCATTGTCCCAAGCCTCTATGAAGTAAGTAAGCTTCTGGCCTGCCTGCAGGTTGAGTGCTTCCACATCGAAATACTGCTGGAAAGAAGTGAGCGCCCCTGAGTTTGATTTTAAGGGGATGCTCTTGTCGACCAGGGTCTTGTCCTTGTTATCCGTTATTTTGAAATGGAACAGCACTCTTGATATACCATAATCATCGCCGGCGGTACCGCTCAGTAGTATCTGCTTGCCCGAAACTGTGTCTCTCACTTCCTGCACCTGCAGCACGGGGTATTGATCGGGTATTACCTGTACCTGGTAGTGATAGCTATCGATAACGGCAGCCTGTTTGTTCTCTAAAGTAAAGGTATAAGAAGTGTCGTTCAGGAAACGATATTGGAAACCGTACAATGAATTATTGCCGGGAATGCTAACTGCAGTACCATCGCCAAATTTTATCAATGCCCTGTCGGTATGCTCAGCCACAAATGCCCAGTGCACGGTAGTACCTACAGGCAAGGTCATATCGCCAAGGCTGTTGCGTACTTCGTTCTTTTTGCCGATGTACGTGGGATAATCGATAGCTATCTTGAAAGCCTTTAATACCGGCTTTTGCACCACTTTGAGCGTGTATTCCCGTGAGTAGTAGCCACCTGCGAACAAACGAAATTTTACATCATCGGTTACGTTGCGGAACGTGTACTGGAAGTTATGCCCTTCCAGCACCTGCATAGGTACTTTTTCAGAACCCAGCTCTACCGACATTTCATTAGGCAATGTTGCGCCTTTTGCTTCCACCTTTAATACAAAGTCGGCACTACGCACTGTTTGTAAAGGAGTGGTTTTAATGTTGAACTGAAATGGTGCAGGCTTTTCGAAAGACTTTGTGGGCTGTAACAGGCGGCTTGATGCATCTTTAAACACATTAGGTGCCGCAACGAGTATGAATATGCCCACCAAAAGAATGGGTAATAAAAAGCGCAGGTATTTTTTGTTCTTCGATAGATCGACAGCCGAATTGATAGGCAGTGACCATAACTGGCCTGCCTTCTGGTCGATGCTGGCCTCTATCAGCTCACGACTTGCATTGGGGTCGCCGTGCTTTTTCAGTTGGAGTATGTTCAGCAGCTTATCGCTTATTTCAGGAAAGTGCCGTCCTACGATGGTGGCAGCCTGCTCGTGCGAGATAACGCTGCCCAGCCTGGCCATTTTACTAAGCGGCAAAACCACCCAGGCTACCAAAGAGGAAATACCCAGCACTACGAAAAGAGAAACCGAGGTAACACGCAGCCAAACCGGCATGTATAGGTAGTACTCGCTTACACTTGCAGTAAGTATATAAGCAAAAAGGCATGAAAGGAATATAAGCGAGCCTTTTATGACCCTATTGGCATAATACTTACGGATAAATGCGTCTAATTTCGATATAAGCCAGTCGTAGTTTGTCATAATTTGAGCGTATGCAATATAAGGGAAAATACGCTATCGAAAATCATAAAAAAGATGAAGGGACAATTGCATTTTATTGATAATAAATTGACAAATCAAGGGTTCAAAAGGCGCTCGCATGTAATGGTATCCTTACCTTTGCAGCCTTGACAGGATGAGTTCATGATACAATTGTACCCGGCGCATGCCGCTGAAGCACTGGAATTTAACAAAATAGCACGACTGCTAAAACAGAAATGCCGCACTGATGCCGCACTGGAGCGGGTGGAAGAGCTGCGCTTTCATACACGCATTGATTTTATAGAAAAAGCACTGCTGCAAACCAGTGAGTATAAAGCGATATTGACCAGCCCCGATCAAATACCGAATGACTTTACGCGGAATGTGCAGAAAGAGCTAAAGTTACTTAGTGTGAGCGGTGGGGTGCTAAATGGAGAACAGTTGCTGGCTATGCTGAACTTATCCATCAATATGAGGGATATATTGCAGTGGTTCAAAAAGAATAATGAGCTATTCCTCACCCTGCGTGCGCTTACTGAGCGTATTGTGTATGAAAAAGAGATTCCAGCCTTAATAGGTTCCGTAATAGACGAAGCAGGCAATGTGCGGGACAGCGCATCGCGGGAGCTGATGCAGATACGTACCGAGATGGCATCGGTAAGGCAACAACTAAGGAAGACCTTTGAAGGTGTGCTGCGCAAACTGAATAAGCTGGGCTACCTGGCGGATACATCGGAAGGCTTTTTGAACGGCAGGCGTGTGGTGGCTGTGTTGGCCGAGTATAAAAGAATAGTAAAGGGCATACTGCATGGCGAAAGCGACACACAAAAAACGGCTTTTATAGAGCCTGAAGAAACCATAGAGCTGAACAATGAAGTTTATTCGCTGGAACGGGCGGAGGCAAGAGAAGTACAGCGTATATTGGCGCTAACCACAGCTACCCTTTCCGCCTATCACCCGCAACTGGATTCGTACTATCATATATGCGGGCTATTCGATTTTATAAGGGCAAAGGCGGCACTGGCACTGGACATGAATGCTGTGATGCCGAGGCTTAGCCCACACCCGGGATTGCACTTAATTAAAGCCTTTCACCCGTTGCTGCTGCTACATAACAAGCAGCAGAACAAACCCGTGATACCGCTAAACATTCAACTGGACAAACAAAGACGAATACTCATAATAAGCGGTCCGAATGCAGGCGGTAAAACCGTATCGATGAAGACCATAGGGTTACTGCAACTAATGGCGCAAGCCGGCCTGCTGATACCTGTGGATGAAAACTCAGAGATAGGGGTGTTCAAGCAAATAATGATACAAATAGGCGACACACAGTCGATAGAGCATGAACTGAGCACCTACAGTGCGCACCTGCAGGACATGAAATATTTCCTGGACTTTGCCAATGGGAAAACTTTGTTTTTTATTGATGAACTAGGCAGCGGATCGGACCCCAACCTTGGTGGTGCATTTGCGGAGGCTATAGTTGAGGAACTGGCGCATAAACATTCCTACGGTATCATTACCACCCACTACCTGAACCTGAAAGTAATGGCGGGCAAAGTGGCGGGCATTATGAACGGGGCAATGGCCTTTGATGAAGCGAAACTGGAACCGCTGTATCAATTGACGATAGGCAAGCCCGGCAGCTCCTATACTTTCGCGATAGCGCAGCGTAGTGGCCTGTCGCCCAAGATCATTGACCGTGCGCGTGAGTTGACACAGCGCGAGCATTTTAAACTGGATAAAATGCTGCTGCAAACCGAGCAGCAATCAGTAAGGCTGGATGATAAAGAGAAGCGACTGGACAAGCTGATAAAGGAAAATGAAAAGCTGAAAAAGAGCTATGAGGAATTAAGCGACAAAGAAAAAATAAGACAGGAGCATGCCACACTACGTCTACAAAATGCGGTAAAGAAAGAAGAACTGGAATACCTGCGCGATACGGAACGCAAATTCAAACAGATAATACACGACTGGAAAAAGACCGAGAACAAGCAGGAAGTGATCAATGCAGCGGAGAATGTGCTCTTCCACAGAAAGCAGGTAAATGCTAATGCGGCCGCTGCGAAGAAGGCTGATAAAAATTATGAGCCAACAGGTAACACGCCACAGTTGGGCGACCTGGTGCGCAACACGGTCAATCACCAGGTGGGCACATTGACGGAACTACGCGATAAAAAGGCCATTGTGAAAATAGGCAATATGCCTTTTACAGTGAATATTGATGAGTGGATGACGGTGAGAAGAAAAGCTAAGCCTACGCAGCCGAAGAAGTAATGTTGGCAAAAAGTACTAAAGCATATATAACAAACAATACAAGAAACACTATAAAATAACTTACTGCAGTTGCTAACAGGACCCAAATCGATTTAAGCCATCCCGCCCCATATACCTTTCTTAGCGCGACAACAAAATACAGGGCACAGGCAAATGGTATGATATCTTGCAGGAAAGAAATTACCAGTTGAAAAAAATTAGGACCATTATCCGGTACGTTTATTAAACTGATGGGCAGCAGAATAAAGATAAAAGAGTGTATATGCAGCGAGAATATTGTGTGATCGACGAAATGTACATCTTTACGCCGCAAATAAAACAAGCTTAACATAGCTGCCATAAAGGGTATCATAAAAAAGAAAGCCTTCGGCATAAAATGTACCAGCCCTGCTAAAAACTCTTCAGTTTTTTGCTCATCCCTGAAGAAGTTAGCAGCATTAGTTATCCATTGTCGGTTCTTTGCTGTCACCTGCTCTTTCTCTATATTCAGCTTTTTCATTGCATTACTGATCTGCACCTTCTGCAATGAATCAGCCCTGCGCTCTTCGGCGGTTTGTTCCTGTACAGGTTTTACCTTTACTGCCTCGGCCAGGTTCTTATGCGTGGCAGAAAAAAGAAAAAACAGGAGGAAAAAAACAGCGCTCACAAATATATACAAGGATATAGGCGGGATGTAGCGCATGCGTTGCTTATTGCGATAAGCAATCGTCAGTTTACCCGGCTTAAATACCAGCGCTTTTAATGTTTGCCAGAATTTAGAATCATAATGAAAATAATGCCCCACAAAGTGAAAGACCAGCCCGAAAAAAGTATCCTTATGTAAATGCGTCTCCTGCCCGCACTGTGCGCAGTAGTTATTTGTAGCATGAAAGCCACAATTCGGACAGATGATTTCCTGGTGATGAGACATTGACCTAAATATATAGCAAGAGCGCCAATTAATTAAGCACAAATTTCTGCTATATAAATACTACATCATCCCCTTCACAATGCCACCCAGCTTCTTCAATGCTTTCTCCACTTCAGGTTTCCAGGGCATACCATAGCTTAGGCGCATACAGTTGTGATAGCGCTCCTGCAGCGTGAACATACTGCCCGGAGCTATGCTTATCTTCTGCAACATGGCGTCCTGGTATAATTGGTAGGTATCTATTTTTTTGTTCAGCTCTACCCAGAGTATAAAGCCGCCTTGCGGGTTGGTGACTTTTGTGCCCTCCGGGAAATGCTCACCGATGGCACGGATAAATTGCAGGCTATTGGAATGTAGTGTTTGCCTGAGCTTGCGTAAGTGGTGCTCATAACGGCCTGTTGCAAGGAAATTTCCGACTGCCGCCTGTTGCGGTGTAGCTGTAGTAATGCTATGATATAGCTTCAGGCGCTTTATCTTTTCAAGGTGTTTACCCGGTGCCACCCAGCCCACACGATAACCCGGCGCCAGTGTTTTAGATACGGAGCTGCACCAAAGCACATTGCCCTCTTCATCAAAGCTCTTGCAAGATTTAGGGCGCTTTTTACCAAAATACACATCTCCATACAGGTCGTCCTCTATGAGCGGCACTCCCTGGAAAGACAAGACTTTCACCATGGCTTCTTTCTGTTCATCCGGCATGCAATAACCCAGAGGGTTGCTGAAATTAGGCACCAGGAAACATGCTTTTATTTTGTGTTTCTGCAGTACTTTTTTCATGTCGTCGGGGTCTACGCCTGTGTCCGGATCGGTGGGTAGTTCTAAAACTTTTAGTCCCATGCTATTGGCAAGCCTTAACGTACCGAAATACACGGGACTCTCCACTGCTATCGTATCGCCACGCTGTGCCAATGCCATCATACTGTAAGCGATCGCATTCATGCTGCCGGCAGTGGTTACGAGGTCGTTCGCATGCAGGTGCCCACCCCAGTGCATGGACCAACGCGCTACCTGCCTTCGCAATAGTTCATTGCCCTGTAGCTGCTCATAAGAAGTAGCATTTGCCGGCATCTCCCTTATGGCCTGCATCATGGATTTATTCAGTCGCGCAAGTGGTAATAACTCCGGCGCGGGAACACTTAACGAAAATTTAACGAGGCCCGGCATCGCGAAATCATCATACACTTCTGATATGATCGCCTCCACATTTTTGTTCTTTGAAGACAGTGGCGGATCACTTTTTTCTATCTTCTGCGGAAAGCGCGCAGGGTTAAAACGAACATAGTACCCCGACTGCGGCCGCGACTCTATAAGTCCTTTACCCTCAAGGTGATAATAGGCCTGTAATACAGTGCTGATGCTCATTCCGTGCTCTTTACTCAGCATGCGTACAGAAGGTAGTTTGTCACCAATGTTTAACACCTTTTTCATTATCTGCTGCTGTATAGTATCAGCAATATGCAGGTATAAGTGTTCCTGCTTTCCGCGTTGTGTTATTTTCATACCGAAAAACTGTATTGGTCAAAAATACGGAAATTGTATCTGTTTTGTTTCAAACTTTTTTTCCAATTTTGACCTGTAATTATGAGCAAGCATACTAAAGCATGGATAGCACTGGTATTTATCTGCATTGTTTGGGGCACCACCTACCTGGCCATCCGTGTTGGTGTAATGCACTACCCTGCTTATTTGTTTGCAGGCATCAGGCAGGTAACGGCGGGCATCATATTAATGGCTGCGGCTTTTGCAGCCAACAGGAAGGTAGACTGGAATTGGGAACACATTTCGCGTAACGCATTAATAGGCGGACTGATGATAACAATGGGCAATGGGCTGGTAACGTGGGGCGAAAAATATATACCCAGCGGTGTAGCAGCTCTTATATGCTCCATGATGCCAATTATTGCTGTGATGTTCAACCTATTCTCTTCAAAAAAAGAGCGATTCAATGCCGTCATTATTTCGGGACTGGTATTAGGTACACTAGGGGTAGCCTTAATATTCAAGGACAACATCAGCGACCTTTCAAAAAGCACATACGTATTCGGCATGATAGCCACGCTCATAGCAACCACATCGTGGGCAGCCGGAAGCCTGATATCGAAGAAGAACACCAATCAAACAAACCCGATGTTCAACTCGGGCATGCAATTGTTCTTCGGTGGGGTGTTCCTTTTTATCATAAGTCCTTTTGTAGATGACTATCATGGCATTGACTATGCCAATACCAACGCACTGTTAGCTTTAGGTTATCTTATTGTTTTTGGTTCGGTACTGGCATATGCAGCTTATAACTTTACCCTAAGTGTATTGCCGGTGGGCGTAGTAACATTATATGCTTACGTAAACCCCCTAGTGGCTGTAATAATGGGCTACCTGCTTATGAAAGAGCCCCTCAACATTTACACGATACTTGCATTTATAACCATCGCTGTTGGCGTATACCTGGTGAACATAGGGTACCGCAGGCAACATAAAAATATTCAACAAACCGGTACCGACGGTGCTGCTATCGCATTGCCGACTGAAAATTGATAACGCAAAAACTTTTTGTTATGGAATACACCATCGCCATCACGAGGCAGGAAGAAAGAAAAGTTAAAGACAGTGCAGTAGTTCCCTTTGGTACTCAACCAACGGAGCACATGTTCATATGCGAATACAAGCAGGGGCAATGGCATAATCCCCGGATAGTGCCTTTCGGCGATCTTACTATGAGCCCTTTTGCGCTATGCCTGCACTATGGTCAAACCGTGTTTGAGGGGATGAAAGCCTTTTTGATGGAAGACGGGAAGATCAACATCTTCCGGCCCCTGAAGCACTATGAGCGTTTTGTAAAGTCACTGGAGCGCATGTGTATGCCGGCAGTACCACAGGCTTTATTTATAGAAGCCCTGCACCAGCTCATTCAGCTTGATGGTGACGAGATGCCGACAGATCCTGAAGCTTCTTTGTACATACGCCCCTTCATGATAGCTTCGGAAGAGCGCATAGGTGTGAAAGTAGCTGAGGAGTACCTGTTCATGATCGTATGCTCACCTGCTTTTCCTTATTATTCAAAACCGCTTAAAGTAAAAGTGGAAACCGAATTTGTTCGCGCTGCTGAAGGTGGCACAGGCTACGCAAAATGTGGCGGCAATTATGGAGGCGCTTTATACCCATCGCAGATGGCACGCAACGAAGGTTATGACCAGGTAATATGGACCGATGCGAAGACACATGAATTCATTGAAGAATCGGGCACCATGAACCTGATGTTCTTTATAGACGATGTGCTGTTCACTCCACCACTTTCAGGCACAATACTCGATGGCGTTACCCGCGACTCTTTGCTCAGGCTGGCAAAGGACATGGGCATCAATACTGCTGAAATGGCCATCAGTTATAAGGAAATACAAGTGGCGCTGGAGGCAGGAAAACGCGTGGAAGCATTCGGCGCAGGCACAGCGGCTGTGATAGCGCCTATTGAGATAATTGCCATAGGCGACAAACAATACCATTGCTACACCGGGCAGGATGCAACCATGTTTAAATTACAGCAGGCATTGCTTGGCATACGCAAAGGCACAAAACCCGACACACATAACTGGAACTATATACTGTAATGATGCAAGCTTTTAATATAGAGTACGAAGACTATACTATCACCAGCGACAAAACCAGGATTCCCGTTGCGGCAGTTCACAAGTGGCTTTCGGAAGAATCGTACTGGGTGAAGAACATTCCTTATGATACAGTACAGCGATCTTTTGACAACTCATTTACTATAGGTATACTCAGAGGCGCTGAGCTTGTTGGCTATGCCCGCCTTGTTACCGACTATGCCACATTGGCTTTGCTTGCCGATGTTTTTATTACCAAAGAACACAGGGGCAAGGGCTTGAGTAAGAAGATGATGGAGGTTTTGCTCGATCTTGACTGGGTGAAGGGATTACGCAGCATTATGCTGGGCACCCGCGATGCGCAAGGCCTTTATGCACAATATGGCTTTATAAATCCTGAACACCCGGAGCGCATCATGCAGTTGCGCAGGCCGGATATATACGGTGACACGAATAACACAAGCGCATAAAACAGATTTCATGGAAACACTCAACTATTTAAGCAGTGCCAAACGCCAGTTCCTCTATTACAAATCATTGGGCGAAAAGGCAATGGAACAACTGAAGGATGAGGAACTCTACTGGCAACCGAATGAAGAGAGCAACAGTATAGTAACGATAGTGCAGCACATGTGGGGCAATATGCTCAGCCGCTGGACCGACTTCCTGAGCACTGATGGCGAAAAGCCGTGGAGGCAACGAGATGCTGAATTCGACAACGAAAAGCTTGACAGGGAAACGATTCTAAAAAAATGGAATGATGGCTGGAAATGCCTTTTCGATGCTTTGGACAGTATAACTGACGCTGATCTCAATAAGGTCGTATTGATACGCAATGAAGAACATACCGTACTCGAGGCTATCAACAGGCAGTTGGCGCACTACCCATACCATGTGGGCCAGATGATATACATAGCCAAGATATGTCGCAACGATGGCTGGAAGAGCCTTTCGATACCGAAAAACAAGACCGCCGAATTTAATGCTGAAATGTTCGCAAAGGGAAAGCAATAACACCAAAGCAGCCGGTTAGACAACCGGCCGCTCTTCTTTGGTTTCTATTTATTGTCTAGTCTTCTTTGTTTTCATGGGCTTTCCAGCCTTTCTTTTCTATTGCATAAGAGATCACAAGGCCCAGTCCGCCGAATAGAGATATAAGCGCAAAGTATATCTGCGGGAAGTCACGGGTGTATGTTTCGCCGTTTGAAAATACTGCCTTATGGTTCAGGCCAAACTCATCTATAAAGAAGGCGATCAACAGCCCAAGGCCAGCACCACATACCAATAAACCGTACTTCAGGTTGGTATAAAAACGCGGGCGTTGTTGCGTTTGCCGCGGGTTAATGCCTCTTTCTATCAGGGCCATGTTCTCCCTGTTGCGCATATAAGCTATGCCGAATATGGTGGTGAACATACAAACAGCACCTACCAGGGGAACTAATACTTCTTCGCCGCTCATGAGCTTTTTATTTTAATTGGTTATACAGCATATGACTACCAAAGTACAAAGCAGGTTACAGTTGCGCTGAAAAAAAATTATCCGGGCATTTTATCCATTCGGGTGTAACCTGCACTTACTTTACAGCGTCTATACTATACAATGCAGGAAGCTATACAGGATGCCGATATCATTCAACGGGTATTGAAAGGGGAACAGCAAGCCTTTTCGATATTGGTAGATCGCTATCAGCATTTTGTGTTTACAATTGTCTTACGCATGGTGAACAACAGGGAAGAAGCGGAGGAACTGGCGCAGGATACCTTTGTAAAAGCCTACCGCTTTCTTGCCGACTTTAATAACAACAGCAAGTTCAGCACATGGCTCTATTCCATCGCCAATAATACCTGCCTTTCCTTCCTTAGGAAAAAGCAAGGCATTACCATTTCAGCGGAGGAAGGACAAATATCCTTGCTTGCTGAACGTACCGGTATGGCAGAAAAAGCACCGTCGCGCTCTGAGGAACGTTCTCAAAAGGCACTTATGGCATTAGCCATTCAAAAACTGCCGGCCCAGGATGCCGAATTGATAACCTTGTTCTACATGGCTGAGCAGAGCCTGGATGAAATAGGGACCATAACAGGTACTGATACCAACCATGTGAAAGTAAAGCTGTTCCGTGCGCGACAAAAACTAAAAACTATCATTGAGAAATATTACAGTAATGAATTAAGCCATTTGTGAATAATGATCATTAATTTTATACCGGCTATGGGCAACAATGCAGAAGATATGGATATGCAGCTATGGGCTTATATAGATAAGCAATGCAGTGATGCAGAGGCGCAACTCATTACCACGCTAATAGCTACCGACAAGGACTGGGCAACTCAATACAAACAGTTGCTTTCTTTCAATAACGAGCTCAGTAGTACTGAACCCGAGCAGCCATCCATGCGTTTTAGCAAAAATGTAATGGACTCAATTACAGCCACCAAAATAGCCCCTGCTACCAAAACATATGTGAACCCCTGGGTGTTACGTGGCATAGCTGGAGTATTTGGACTGCTACTTGTCACAGTCTTTATTTATATTTTGTCCGGCCTCAACTGGAACACTGCACCGGGCGCTTCATCTTTTCACCTCGACTATAGTAAAATGGAGACAGGCAGCTGGTGGATACCTTTTGCGCTTGTGAACATTGTGCTGCTTATTATATTTATTGATGCGGTGCTGAGAAGGAGAAGAACCGCGCACAAATAAGCCGATATCCCTTTCGAAGCAAGTAAAAAGAATTCCTTAAGCAAAGGGAGCTACTAGTTTCTGCGAAGAATAAAATGAAAAACGCCGGGAGGAAAGTCAAAAAAAATACGCAGGACGTAAAACCACCTTTCTAAGGTACGACCAAGCACCCATAACCGGTAGCCTACGCCTGCGCATATCGCAGGCTTTAGCAACTTTCCCGGTGTAAAACATGGTCGTTTTTTAGAAAAGGAAGTGGCGTAAAACCTAAAATCATCAATTGCCAACGAAGGCAAGCTCAATTACTTTTATAGCGTTAAAGGTAGCTTTTTTTGAAAGAAAAAAAATGACAAAAAACCATAATATTTTATTTTAGTTTTCTATCTTTGTATTGCGACCAAGCACACAGGCTTCTAAAGCTCTTTTTATTTGAGTATAATAGTTCCTGCATAAGGGAATCCGTATGGATTCCTTTTTGGTTCTGTCATGTTGAAAGGCATCACACAGACAACAGATAACAACGAATTTTATTGATGCGATCTCCGTTAATAATTAGGCTGTATCCCATCGGTTTTATTATAGACGCTGTCGAAATAAAATATTTAATTGCTCCTTTAGTTTTGGATATTCAAACATTTTCGCAATTCACTGATTTTCATCGCTGATCATCCTCCGCTGTTTTACTTCCACGATAAGATATCCACATGCGCTGGCAGAGGCACGGTTTTAGAATATACATTCATGACATCCTGCTAAAAATCTATTGTTGGAGCTAAAAACTAAAGAGATGAAAAATTACTTCTGGTATACAACGGGAATTGGGGTCAGGCTGCTAAGGGGCTTAGCAGGAATAGGTATTGAGATCTTCGGCTATGCCAACTACCAGTACCCTTATAATTTGATAGTGGTCACGATAGGATTGTTGATATTAACTGCAGCAGCGTTTAACATATCAGTTTTAGCCCCTTTATTCGGATACCCGTTATGGGGTGAAAAAATGCATGATCGCCACCAGGATGATAAAGACAATAAGACTGGCGAGCCTGCCAGGCGCAAGGAAGAAAAACAGGTAATTACAAAACACAACTACCCCGTGTTCAAAGGGTTTTGATAGCTAGCTAATCCTCTTCAGCAGCTCCAAATCAAAATCTTCCATACTGCTGAGCTTTACATCTGCCAGTGCAAATCGCGGATCATCAAAATGCAATGCATCCGGCACTACGATCACTTTCATCCTGGCTGCCTTACCGGCTATCATCCCGTTCACGGAATCTTCAAGCACAGCACACTGCAATGGCGTAGAGCCAAGTTCAGCAGCGCAATCCAAAAACACTGCAGGATGTGGTTTGCCTAATTCAGAAGCATCGGCTGATGTAATGGCATCGAAATAGTGTTTTATCTCAAAATGACTTACTAACTCCTCTATCATCCTGAGTGATGAAGATGAAGCAAGGCCTATTTTGTAGTTATTGTCTTTCAATAAAGCCAGCGCCTTTTTTACACCACGCAATACCGAGCCCTTCTCTTTTGATGTTGCAATGATGTCATCCAGTATCTCATCGGCCACCTCGGTGGCTGTACTACCCTGCCATGGGTATTTGACAGCCCAATATTCACAAACTTCGTATATCCGGAGGCCGGTTGTCTCTTTAAAGCGATCCGGGCCAATAGGGATGCCATGCTTCTTTGCCACACGCAGCATGCTCTCTCCCCATAGCGGTTCGGTATCCAGTAACAAACCGTCCATATCAAATAACACCGTGTTGATCATATAATTATAAAGCACTAAGTAGAAAGTAAAAAGCTGTTCAGAAAGCTATGTTTGCTGCAAATATCGGCTTAAGGGGGAATTTGGGGTGAAATTTTTCCACACTGATGACCGAATACCGCGCCAAATGCTATTTTTGTAAAAAACACACATATATGCGGAAGGCTTTCCTGTCCCTATTCCTTGGGGCAACTTGTATTGCTACCGGCAGCCGGGCTGCAGGCAATATAAAATTTACCGAATATGACATGCCCAACGGGCTGCATGTAATACTGCATGAAGACCATGCAACACCAATTGTAGCGGTATCTGTAATGTACCACGTGGGTTCTAAGAACGAAGACCCGCAGCGCACAGGTTTTGCCCACTTCTTTGAGCACCTGCTCTTCGAAGGCAGTGACAACATCAAGCGCGGCGAATACATGAAACTGGTACAGGCTAACGGCGGGCAGCTGAACGCAAATACAACGCAAGACCGTACTTTCTACTACGAAGAGTTGCCATCAAACCAGCTGGAGCTGGCCCTGTGGATGGAGTCTGAGCGCATGTTGCATGCCAAAATAGATGAACTGGGGGTGGAAACGCAACGCAAAGTAGTGAAGGAAGAAAAAAAACAACGTTACGATAATACTCCTTACGGACAGCTGGTGAACGTGATCTATGAGAACGATTTCACAAAGCACCCTTACCGTTGGTCGCCCATAGGCAAGGAACAATATATTGACCAGGCTAAGCTGAGCGAGTTCATGGACTTTTACAAAACCTTCTACGTGCCTAACAATGCGGTGCTGGTAATAGGTGGCGATATAGACCAGGCTACTGCTAAGGCTTTTATAACAAAATACTTTGGCGACATACCTAAAGGCACTAAACCAATACCCCGCCCCACAGATGTGGAGCCCACACAAACTGCTGAAAGGCGCGTAAAGTTCTATGACAACATACAGTTACCTGCTGTTATCCTGGCATACCATACCCCCAAGCTGGGCTCCGAAGATTATTATGCAATGGATATGCTGGGCAACCTGCTGTCAAGGGGCAAAAGCTCACGCCTGCATAATGAGCTGGTGGAGAAGCAACAGAAAGCCCTTGAAACAGGTGCTTTCGCCATCCCGAACGAAGATCCGGGTGTTATGGTAATGTTTGGTATCACCAATACCGGTGTAAAGCCTGATGAAGTGGAAAAATCAATACTGGCCGAAGTAGACAAAGTAAAAAACAGCGAAATAAGCGATGAAGATTTCCAAAAGCTGAAGAACCAGCAGGAAAATGATTTCGTATCACAAAATCAGCGTATATTAGGTGTTGTAACCAACCTGGCAACGTATTACACTTTCCTGGGCAGTGCCAACCTGATAAATACAGAGCTGGAGCGTTACAATAAAATTACCAAGGCCGACCTGAAACGTGTGGCTAACAAATATCTCACTAAAGAGAATTTACTTGTAGTGGATTATTTACCTAAATCGGAGCAAAAAAATAACTAATCATCGGCCCAACAAGCTTTAAAATACTTAGTATGAAAAAACTGGTTTTATCTATACTTACATTAACACTTGCTACCGGCGCCTGGGCGCAGGTGGACCGCAGCGTACGCCCTAAACCGGGGCCCGCACCTGCCATAAAACTCGGCGAAACACAAAGCTTTACCCTGGAGAACGGCCTGAAAGTTTTCGTGGTGGAGAACCATAAATTACCTACCATTTCCTGCGACATACAATTGGACATCAAACCCGAACTGCAGGGCGACATGGCCGGCTACAAAGAAATGATGGCAGAGTTGCTGACAAGCGGCACCAAAACACGATCAAACGACCAGTTCAATAAGGAGATCGACTATATAGGAGCCAACCTCAATGCATCGGACGATGAAATACGTGGTAGCGGCCTTAAAAAGAACTTCAATAAAGTACTGGAGTTGATGAGCGACGTGGCCATGAATGCCGATATGAAGCAGACAGAGCTGGACAAGATAAAAAAGCGCACGCTTTCGGAACTGGAAGTTGCGAAGAACCAGCCGGATGCCATGCTTGAGAATCTTACCTCCGTATTGAACTACGGTAAGAAACATCCTTATGGCGAAGTACCTACCGAAGAGACGGTGAATAAGATCACACTGGAGCAGTGCAAGAAATATTACAGCACTTACTTCCGTCCCAATGTAGCATATATGGCTATCGTGGGTGATATAACGGCTGCTGAAGCAAAACCGCTGATCGAAAAATATTTCGGCAAATGGCAGAAAGCAGAAGTACCAACATCCAGCTATTTTGTGTCTTACCCAATGAGCCAAAGAACAAATAAAGTGGCCCTGGCAGCAAGGGATGGTGCAGTGCAGAGCGTGGTAAACATCACCTACCCTGTTAACCTGAGGCCCGGTACCGATGACGTGATAGCCGCGAAAGTAGCCAATACCATACTAGGTGGTGGATCACAGGGCCGCCTGTTCCTGGACCTGCGCGAGAAGCACGGCTGGACATATGGCAGCTACTCTTCACTACAGGAAGACGAGCTTATTGGTCACTTTACAGCGAATGTAAAATGCCGCAATGCCGTTACTGACAGTGCAATTGGCGCAGTATTGGAAGAAATGAAGCTGATGCAAACAACACCCGTTGGTGCCGAAGACCTGCAGAACAGCATTACTTACATCTCGGGTAATTTTGCCCTGAGCCTGGAAAGCCCTGAGCGCGTAGCGCAGATGGCCATCAACATAGAGCGTTACCATATGCCTAAGGACTACTATCAGAATTATCTGAAAAACCTTAGTGCGGTAACGGCGGAACAAGTAAGGATGATGTCGCAACGCTACCTTTCGCCCGACAATGTGAACATCATTGTAATAGGCAGTAAGGACATGGCCCCAAGCATTGCAAAATATGCAAGCAGCGGCAAAGTAGATTTTTATGACAACTACGGTACTAAAGTTGAAATGACCGCTACCAAAGCAGCTCCCACGGATATTACACCCGCCGATATACTGAAGAAATACATCAACGCAATCGGCGGTGAAAAAGCCATCAACAGTATCAAGGATATTAAAACCATCAGCAGCAGCGAGATCCAGGGAATACCACTTACCATCACGGAGATAAAAAAAGCACCGGGAAAATACAAATCTGTAATTGAAGGTAGCATAAACGGTAGTAAGATGACCTTGCAGAAGAGCGTATTTAATGGTACAGCAGGCTACCAGGAAGCCCAGGGAAATAAAAAGAACATGGAAGGGGATGAAATAGATGAGGCTAAAAAAAGCGCCGACCTTGCCATGGAAATGCATCCTGAAAAGTATGGCATGAAATATACCCTGAAGGGTATTGAAAGTGTGAACGGCAGTGATGCTTACGTACTTGAATCAGTATCGGCAAAAGGCAAGAAAGCCACTTTTTATTATGATACCAAGAACGGCCTGCTGGTAAAGAAAGTAGAGCCTGGAACAAGCGCTGAAGAACCAACTGCAATTACCGAATATGCGGACTACAAAGAAGTGCCCGGTACCGGTGGCCTGAAAATACCTTATTCTGCCAAAGAATCGGTAGGCGCACAGGTGTTTGCAGCTAAAGTGCAAACTGTTGAAGTGAACAAAGACATTCCGGAAACAGAGTTCCAATAAAATATCTTTAAATATGAAAAAGCCGCCCGCTAATGTGAGGCGGCTTTTTTCATTTAAAACACCTGCTATTTTTTCAGTTTATAGCCCTATAAGCCCTAAATTTACACGTATATTCTACTTACCTTTGCACAAATTGAATCGGAAATTATGGCAGACGTGCTGCATAAAGAGATCGAAGAAACAAGGCAGGGAGAAGCGTATGCTCCCTTCGCAGAAGATCCGAACCAATACAGTAAGAAATTTTATATAGAAAGCTATGGCTGCCAGATGAACTTCAGCGATAGCGAGATAGTTGCATCCATACTACAGGAAGAAGGTTTTGGCGCTACCCGCAATTTCGAGGATGCCAACCTGATACTCATCAATACCTGCTCCATTCGTGAAAAGGCGGAGCAAACAGTGCGCACCCGCCTGCAGGCCTTCAAAAAGATAGAGCGCCTGAAAGCAAAATTCCTGGAAGAAGAGAAGCTGGTGGACATAGTGGTTGGCCCCGACGCTTATCGCAGCCTGCCCGGCCTTATAAGCGAGGCAGAAACCGGCCAGAAAAGCGTTAATGTGTTACTGAGCCGTGAAGAAACCTATGCCGATATAGCACCCGTACGCCTGAACAGCAATGGCATAACAGCCTTTGTAAGCATCATGCGCGGCTGCAACAATATGTGCACCTTCTGCGTAGTGCCCTTTACCCGCGGCCGCGAGCGCAGCCGGGATGCTGAAAGCATAGTGAACGAATGTCGCAACCTGTTCGAAAACGGCTTCAAAGAAGTAACCCTGCTGGGCCAGAACGTAGATAGTTATCACTACACTGCCTCCGAAGAAGGAAGTGAAGCAGTAACTTTTGCAAAACTATTGGAAATGGTGGCGCTCATTTCGCCACTGCTCCGTATTCGCTTCAGCACATCGCACCCCAAGGATATTACGGACGATGTGCTGCATACCATGGCTAAGTACCACAACATTTGCAAATACATACACTTGCCGGTACAAAGCGGTAACACGCGTGTATTACAGATGATGAACCGCACCTATACCCGCGAATGGTACCTAAGCAAAATTCAGCGCATACGCGAGATAATGCCCGATTGCAGCATTAGTACAGACATCATATCAGGCTTCTGCACAGAGACCGAAGAAGAGCACAAGGACACGCTAAGCCTGCAGGAACTTGTGCGCTACGATATGGCCTATATGTTCTCCTACAGCGAGCGCCCCGGCACACTCGCCGCCCGCAGGTATACCGACGATGTACCGGCCGACGTGAAACTGAGAAGACTCCAGGAGATCATCACACTACAAAATGGCCACCAGCGCGAAAGCTACAAGAACGATATAGGCAAAACCTTCGAAATACTGATAGAAGGCGACAGCAGGCGCAGCGAATTGAAATGGTGCGGCAGGAACACACAAAATAAAATGACTGTTTTCCCCAAGGAACAATACGATCTTAAGGCGGGAGACTATGTACACGTAAAAATAACCGATGCCACAGCCGCAACGCTCATCGGTGAGATTGTTAATTAAAGAATAAGTCCCGGTCAAAAACTTTTAGCTTTTGACTTTTTGACTTTTGACTTAATAATGGATATACAAAGCATTAAAAACCGCTTCGGCATTATAGGAAATTCACCAGCGCTCAACCATGCACTCAGCACGGCAGCGCAGGTAGCTAATACAGATCTCTCTGTATTGATAGTAGGTGAAAGCGGTGTAGGTAAGGAAGCATTTTCAAACATCATACACGCCCTCTCGGCACGCAAGCATGCACCCTTCATTGCGGTCAACTGCGGCGCCATACCCGAAGGAACAATAGACAGCGAATTATTCGGCCACGAAAAAGGCTCCTTCACAGGTGCAGTAGATAGCCGTAAAGGTTATTTTGAAACAGTAAATGGAGGCACCATTTTTCTCGATGAAATCGGCGAAATGCCTCTTGGCACACAGGCACGTTTACTGCGTGTTTTGGAGGCGGGCGAATTCATTCGCGTGGGTTCTTCAAAAGTACAGAAAACCGATGTACGTGTGATAGCGGCCTCCAACCGCGACCTGCTTGAATTTGCACAACAAGGAAAATTTCGTGAAGACCTTTACTATCGTCTAAGCACAGTACCTATACGCGTACCCGCCCTGCGCGACCGTAAGGAAGATATACCATTGCTGTTCAGGAAATTTGCCGGCGACTTTGCCGAGCGATATAAAACCCTTGCAGTGCAGCTTGATGCAGCAGCACAGCAATTGCTGGTATCATACCCATGGTATGGTAACGTGCGTGAACTGAAAAACATAGCAGAACAAATTTCAGTGCTCTCTACCGACAAGAATATTACTGCAGAAACACTGCAGCAGTTCCTGCCCGTCAACGCACAGTCACGCAGCCTGGCTGTGATACCAACAGGAGCTGCAGGCTCCCCCGCCCATTCACCCGGCGACTATTCGAACACTGAAAGGGATATTTTGTATAAACTCTTCTTCGACCTGAAGAAGGACATGAACGACCTGAAGAAGATGTTCTTTGACATGGCGCACCAAAGCGGTTACAGCCAGGCAACAATGTCGGAGAATATTATCCCGGCCTATAGCAATCCGGAACCCATCATTACCCCTACCACATACAACAATGCCACCCCCATACTGCTGCACCCTACCGATCAGCACGAGGAAGTAGATGAAACATTGCTCTTGTCCGATCGGGAAAAAGAATTTATCCTGAAAGCCCTTAAAAAACATAAAGGCCGCCGCCGCGATGCTGCAAATGAACTGGGCATCTCAGAACGTACTTTGTACAGGAAAATAAAAGAATATAATATCAACGAATAAATACCGTTTTATTTATAATGCGTAAAGGCTTCTATCTTTTTATACTATTATCTGTTTTCATCGCCGGTTGCGGGGTTTATAGCTTCACAGGTGCCCAAATAGAAGGTAAAAGCATTAATATACATGTGTTGGAGAACCGTGCACGCAACGTAGTACCAACTTTAAGCCCTACCTTGACCGATAAGATCCGTAGCCGTATCTTGTCGCAAACAGGTTTATCGCCCCAGAATAATCAAAATACCGATTATGATCTGTCGGGCAGCATAACCGGTTACGAGGTAACGGTCGCAGGTGTGCAAAACACCCAGACAGCAGTGAAGAACAGGCTTACCATTACCGTGGCCATTTCTTTCCGGAACAAGTTGAACGATAAAACCAGTTTTGACCAGGCATTTACGCGTTTTTCAGACTTTGACGCATCTCAAAATCTGCAAAATGTACAGTCTGCACTCATAGAAGATATAGGAAATCAGCTGGCGGATGATATTTTTAATAAAGCATTTGTAAATTGGTAGTAGTTTTATAGTAAATAATGATAACACCATCCTCCATAGAATATATATCACAGGTGCTCAATGAGCCTCATGCTATTACCGATGAGGACCATGAGAGCATTAAAACGCTGGTAGATACCTATCCTTATTTCGTACCTGCGCGTTATATGCAGGCCGCAGAAAGGCACCAAAACAAGCCCTTTGAGCCATTCATGATGGCTACTATGAAGTTGTATGATGGCAACTGGCTGCTTTTCCACGAGTTCCTCAAAAAATCACTAGGCGACCGTGTGGTAGAGACCATCTACGAAGCACCGGCAGTTGAAGAAAAAATAGCCGCAAAGCAGGAACCTGTTATTGAACAGCACGAAGGAATATTTACAATAGACAACGAGGATGAGTTTGAAACAATAATTGAAGAAGTAGCCCCTCCACCACAGGAAGACGCCAGGAATAAGGAATTCACTTTTGAACAGGTTCCGTTCACCGAAGAGCCACAGCAAGGCGAGAATGACGAGACCCTGATACTACCTGTGTACACAGAAGACTATTTCCTGCACCAGGGCCTGAACGTTTCTAATAATATACCGGCAGACGTGGATAAGTTCGGTCCGGACGATGAAGCCGCCAAATCCCTGATGGTAGTGATGAGTTTCTCCGAATGGCTCAACCACTTCAAAACAAGAAAGGCAAAAGAACAGGAAGAAGAACAGGATCAAAGAGCCCTGAAAACAATGTGGCAGAAAGAAAAACTGGTTGCTGCCCTTGAGGAAGAAAATGAAGAGATACCCGAAAATGTGTTTGAGATGGCTGTCAACTCTATTACGAGGGAAGATGACCTCGCCAGCGACTCATTAGCCGAGATATATGCCAAACAAGGCAAATATGACATGGCCATTGATATGTATAAGAAATTAAGTTTGCGCAATCCTCAAAAAAGTGCTTATTTTGCTCGCAAGATTGACGCGATTTTAAAAGAGAAAACAACATGATAGCTATTATAACGATCATCATACTATTGACTTGTGTAGTATTAGGATTTTTTGTATTGATTCAAAACCCAAAAGGCGGCGGGCTTTCAGGTAGCTTCGGCAGCATCAGCAGCCAGGTAATGGGTGTAAAGCAGTCTACCGACGTTATGGAAAAAGGTACCTGGGTTTCTATAAGCATTATAGCAGGCCTTTGCATCCTTTCTATAATGTTCGCCTCTAAGCCACAGATAGTTGACAAGAAAGGAAAGCAGTCAACAACCCAGTCTGCTCCAGCTAAAAAGACCGCGCCTTCAAAATAATTTTTGAGCAAAACTTAATTTCATAGACCTGCTCTAAATTGAGCAGGTTTTTTTATTTTTAATTGTATGTCAGTAAGGTCAGGAAAAAAAAAGAAACGCAGCCGCTGGTTATTACCTGTTCTTGCTATCGTCATAGCAGGTGGTCTTTTTATCTTATTCAAAGTATTTGGCCCTAACACCGGCAATTTTTCACAAGGCGAGTACCTATACATTCACACAGGCTCTTCATACGACAATATAAAAAACGCACTGGTCGCCGGAGGTTTTGTGAACGACATTACCAGCTTCGATCTGCTTGCTGAACAGGCCAACTACCCCAGCCACTTGCATCCCGGCAAGTACAGGATAAAGCATGGCATGAACAACTATAACATGGTGCGCATGCTCCGCTCCGGTAGGCAGGAACCTGTGAAACTGGTCATCAATAAGCTGCGCACCAAACAAGACCTCATCAATATGATCTGCGCGAACCTGGAGGCCGATTCGGTAGTGCTTAAGCAAATGCTGCGCGATACAGTTTATCTCGCCCAGTTCGGCCTCGATACCAATACTGCTATGTGTGCCATTATCCCTGATACCTATGAGTTCTTCTGGAACACATCGGCCGATAAAGCTTTCCGCAAGATCGAAAAGAATTATGCACGCTTCTGGAGCGATGAACGCAAAGCAAAGGCCGCTGCTAAAGGCATAACGCCTACCCAGGCAACAACCATTGCTTCTATCGTGGACGAAGAAACGAACATGGCTGCAGATAAGCCGAAGATAGCAAGCGTATACCTCAACCGCCTGCGCAAAGGCATCAGGTTGCAGGCCGACCCTACTGTTAAATTTGCCATCGGCGATTTCACCATACGTCGTGTTACAGGAGCACATCTTGCTTTTCAATCACCCTACAATACTTACCTCAATACAGGCCTTCCTCCCGGCCCTATATGTACACCCTCGCAGCAAAGCATTGATGCAGTGCTAAACGCGCCAGAAACAAACTACATATACTTTTGCGCCAGGGAAGACTTCAGCGGTTATTCCCGCTTTGCGGCAACAGAAGAAGAGCAGGCAAAAAACGCCCGCCTTTACCACCAGGCATTGGATGCAAGGGGGATACATTGATTTATAATTAGCAATATACATCCCTTATGACAGGATGTATATTGCTCTGTAGCTATTATGGGAAAAGTTTCAAAATACCTCCGGACCATTGGATATTTATTGTGGCCTGGCATGGGCATCCGTTAAGCGTATTAGTCTGGGGGATTTGGGCGCAAATGGAACTGCCGCCATCGGTAACCGCAACGCAATTAGCTCCACAACATATTCTATATCCAACCAGGTTCGGCGCGTTACAATTAGTACAAACACTGAGCGCAGTTCCTGTACTCAATGGAGGGACAGTTTTGGTTCCGCAATTACTCACCATTGTACAATTCGTCGAGTAGCAAAAAGTTGTTACCATTAATGTACAATTTGTGCTATTGTCAACAGTCGGCTGGGCCTTCACTGCCGCACATATCATGCATAGCATAGCAAATAAGATTGTTTTCTTCATTGTTATAGTTTTTAACGGTTACGAGAAAAATGCATTAAGGAGTTATTGTCATATCACCTGTCGCTGAAACGGAAACATGTACAGAAGTTGCGCAGGGGCAGGCGACAAATGTGACACTGTTTGGCAAATCCGAGCAAGCAGATGTTCCATCACCGACCTTGACACAATCGCCGGGAGCACAGCACACTCTATATGCTTGCTTATTAGCACCGCAACCACAAACCGGTAGATTTACAGCTGGCGATGGGGCCGCCAATACAGTTACTTGCCCGCAAGGTAATCCCACCTGCTGACAGGTATTGGGGTCGTAGCAAAATCCCGTTATTGTCAGGTTACAACTTGTTGTGTTTGTAACCATAGGTGGGAGTGCTTTTACTGTAATACCGACAACGCACAGTACCGCAAATAATAATACTTTTTTCATTGTTAAGGCATTTAATAGTTAAGAATAGTGTATAATATCTATACACTTTTTATACTATTA
>APMI01012366.1_pt1 | contig 30596 bp, 29 predicted proteins | sample 667938 | NCBI WGS metagenome assembly APMI01 (sample SAMN01084076, study PRJNA167559) | wastewater metagenome | biome: Wastewater | place: Denmark: Ejby Moelle, Odense | collected 2011-11-28
CCAGCTCGGAGCCCAAGGCCATGTGCGCGAGCCGCTAATGGCTGGCGAGGTCCGATCCGATCCAATGTCGTAGGCCGTAGGCACGGACTTCGTACCGAACCAGCGGGAGACGGAGGCGCTTTCATTGCCAAACCTTACGGTCATCTTCTCCAAACGCCCGAACGCAGCTCCGTTTACAAACTGGTTAAGCGTGTTGGCCAGCATGTTTACTTGCGCGCCAGCCATGTCGAGAAGAATATTCGCCGTGGTCCCTCTTGGAATACCAGATAAGCCGGAAAGACCCATTGTCGCCGCATCCAGATTATTGGCGACCGGCCACAAACCCCAACTCGTGGCAAGATTGGTGATGCTGAACAATACAGTCTTGTAAGGGGCCATGCTGTCGGACTGAAACGAGCTGACGCCGTTCGCAATAGTGTATTCGTAAACGGCGGCGGCTCCAGGCGCATAAAAAGGCGAAGCGACGCTGCCGTCGCCTTTTATCGTGTCGTTATCGGCAACGGCTATAGCGTGTGCGACCAAAGGAGTAGTCGCGCCGTTGCCTGTAATTGTCACGCCATCCGTGGATACAGTGGTCAGGCCGTTAATGTTTACGGTTCCCCCGCCGCCGCCTCCCAAGGCGGCGGGGTCCAAGGATACGGTCACTTTACCTGTCGAGGCGCTCGACGAGAGCACAATACCCGTGCCTTGCGCCAACGACGACTCCACAACCACATGCGGCGTAGCTTCGGCGACCTGGCCCGTCTCGGCATTGTAAATGTCGATCTTGTCTTTCGCAGTGTCTATCTTGGTTGTCATGGGTTATGCCTTATCAGTAAAGTGTGACTGTGCCGTTGGCGATGGCCGCGCCAGACGGCGTATGCCAGGCCCAAAGCGTCGCCGCCGGGCGATTGGCCAGCGCGAACAATTTGTAGAACGACGCTGGCGGATAAATGCTACCCGGCAGGTCTTGGTAAAAGAATTGGTAAGTCGGTGTATAGCGCAGCGCCGCATCGGCCGAATACAGTCTGCCGACGCCGGGGACATCGATATACGTAAACGCATTCTGCGGCAGATGGCCTTCCAGATAAATCTGTATGCCGTTCAACAGCGGGTCTACCGCCGCGTAGTTATACCAGTTCTGTGACACGTTAGCCATGAAGCCTGAACGCCGCCAATCCAATATCGCCAATACCTTTACACCATGGAAAAGATTCGCGGTGAGCGTTCCTGTGGCCTTCGTTCCTTTCCACAAGTTGAAGTGTGTGGAATTTCCGAGGTAAGCAGTATTCTGATCGTCGCGGATATATCCGTAAAGATCAATCGCCTCGGAAACAGGGTTGAGGCCAGCGGGGTTCGAATGCACTTGTCCGACAACCAGCGCCAAATTCACGCCGGCTGGCTCAACGCTGCCCGCATATGTGCGCGTCCCGATATTTCCGTAAATGTCGGTTGCCTTTATCACGGCGCTGTAAGGGTCAGCCTTTGTCGGCGTGCCGGAAACAAGGCCGTTGGTTTGCAGCGTCACGCCAACAGGCAGCACACCAGACTTTACAGCAAAGGTGTAAGGCTCGTAACCGCCTGTGGCCGCGAGTTGCGTGGCGGACATGGCGGTGTTTTGCTTCAGGGCGGGCAGCGCCGAAGGCGACAACCCGATGCTTATCACAGACGTATTTACAACACCAGAGTATGTGCGCGAACCCTTGAGGCCGTTCGCGTCCGTGGCGCAAATAGTAAACACATAACTGCCGCCCTTCATCGGCGTGCCGCTGAGCGCGCCCTGTGGCGTAAGCGATAAGCCAATCGGCAACGCACCGGACACACAGGCGTAGGTGTAGGGCGCAGCGCCGCCAGAGCCTACAAACGACAGGGGGTCTATCTGCGTATACTGCGTCATACTATCCAGGGACGCTGGCGCGACAGACAGCGCATTGGTAACGGAGTTTACAATACCTGTGCCTTGTAGGACAAGCCTCGATCCGTCGCCAAGGGTGCTGCGAACGCTAATGTCGTAATCCATTTCCACGTTGTCTGATTTACGCACCACGCGCAATCCCCGTTCGGCGGTGACGCCAAGCAGCTTGCTGATGTAGCCTTCAGACAGCATTTCCAGAACGCCGCGCGGAGTAGCGTTCTTTACAGCCGTGGCGTCTTCCGGCGACTCCACGGCCTGCGTATGTTCATCGCTGGACGCGATAGGCTCCAATTGCACGATCATTTCTGTCGTGTTTATAGCCTGTCCGATAATCCAGTCGCCAGTCGTCAACACGCGGCCTGCGGATACCCCCGTGCCGGCAAAGTAAAGATTACCAACAGTCAAAGGCGTCGGCCACGCACTGTAAGCCGATTCGATTTTCATGCGCCCGCCCGTGATGATGCGAGTGCGGTTGTCAGACATCAAGCCTTCAGGGCGTAAGCCGTTGGCGGGATCGGACGCTACCCAGGTGCGCACTCCATTTACCAATTTCATGGTCACAGGCGCGCCGGCTCTCAAATTCGGGTCGTAGGCGTCCGGGTAAATCAGGAACCCGATTTCACCCGAAAGACTGAGCGTCACCATTTCCTGGTCATCGGATTCAGCGACGTTTACGCCACCCTCGCCAAGAATGAAGGAAGACGGCCGATGCAAGCGCGTGTAATCGTCGTTCGACAGGAAGCCCGGATCGTCGAAGGTCGCCGGCAAGTGCTGATGCGTCTTGTCGAGCGGCATGACGAACGCCAGCAATGGTGTTTACGGCGGCCAGTCTGTTGGCGGTGAATTTGCCCGCCATGTCGATATACATCAAATCGGCAGATATAGCGCGCCCATATCCGTGATAGGAAGCAGTAGCCCCCGGAACACCCGGAGTTCCGACCTGAATGCTGTAATGCGTATTTACGACAAGCGGCGACGGCCACACGTCGTCCAAGGCATAGCGTGTGACATAGCCAACCTGTGTTATTTCGTAAAGAGAAGACCGCACGCCAATCGGGAACTTGGCCGCGTCACTGGCGTCCGCCTTCTTATACAACGATGTTACTGAATCATAATATACGGCGTGATTGATCTTTACGTCGTCCGCGAACATTGCGGGCGTAACCGCCAACACGCCTTCGCCCTGCCCGGCTTGTGTGCGATGCGGGGAGAAGAACCACGAGCCGTTACGACGTAAAGCCGTGACCGGCACGCCAAGTTTCGTATGGTTGCGCACCAGATAGCAGTTGTACGTCGAAGCGTTTGCGGCCGGAAGCTCCGTCTCATCCGCAACCTCGGGAAGAATTGCGTAAAGACTTTTCAGAAGCGACAGGTTCACGCACGACTGCGCGACCGACAGCGACAGAATAATGTCGAATGACCACGAGTTGCCGATACGCCCCGGTAAAACCGACTTCCATTTCGGTATCTTGGAAAACATCACGCTCTTGGAGAAGGCCACATTGCCGAGCATCAGGCAAATCTGCCCAATGTCGAAATCGCCGATAGTCTCATCAAGCACGATCCGAAACAGGCAAGCGTCCTGATCCGGTATCGCGGCATAATAGATATCAGTGCTGTCGCCTTCGTAAACGAGATTGTCTACGTCGGTGTCGTTTTCATCCGCCACAGCGCCTTCCTTGGCGCTTGTCGAACCGATACGAAACCCCGTAATGTCGAAAACGGGTCCGGTAGTGCCCGCGCTAATGGCGGCTGACCGCCCTGCTTTCAGGATCACGCTGTAAAGATCGCTTACAACGACGCTCATAATGTTTACCTCTTATTATCGGAGAAACTTCCAAGCCAAACCGGCAGTGATCGCAACAGAAGGGTCGCCGCTATTGCCAGAATCGCTTAACACAAGATACATCTTATAGGGAGCCGTGGCCGGGTCTGGTAAAGCCTGCACGTTGGCTACCTCCGGCAACGCCGCATGATCTGGCGGGTCCACCTGTAACGAGAATATAACATCGGAACGCAGCACGCTCACAGGGAACATGTACCTATGCACGTTGCCCGCTTTTTCCGGGGAATCCGTGGCAGTCTTTGTCCGCAGTTCAAACAGCGGCGCATATGTAAACAATTCCCCGGACGCCAGATACAGTCCGACACTACCGTAAACGAAATCCCCTACGCTTTCGTCTAATGTGATATGATAGTTTATCACTCTCGGGTCTACCGTGCGCGCGGCCCTTATCTGCGACGCCAAGCCTGTATATACGACGCCGCCGGGTAAATTTGTGGCGGCGGCGTTGAACGCGGTGTTCGCCGCCCCCAGCTTGAACCCGCCTATGGCAATGCGGAAACCGGCGGTCACTCCGCCATTGATTGCGTCCAGCTCCTGCACCAGTTTTTGCGAGGCTACATCAGTTACGTTATTGGCCACTGCCAACTCCTATGTAAACTTGAAATTACACCAGCGCCTCTACAACCCCCAGCTCCAATATCGGCGCGAATCCGTGCGAGGTTATACGAGACGCCAGCGTGCTTGTTATACGCATACGCGACAACTTGAAGTCTATTACAGGCAATATGGCTTCCGCGCCATTTACTCGAACCACAATCTCTGACGCATACCACGAAAACGCTACGACAATCGACGTAGCGTTTACCGCATAATCGTGAAACATATGTGTTGGAAACGCCGGATTGAACTCATAGTCCAAGAACTCGACCCTTAACCCGTTGTTGTAAGGGTAAATCCATATACGGTCGCGCAATTGGTCGTCAATGAGGTTTATGCTCGGATAAGCGCCGGTCGCAACCCCGTAGGCATCATGTTTACTTACCCTTAGCGCGAACGCTCCCTTATCGCAGAACATGAAATCTTTATATACGACATCCGCGTTTCTCCCCTCAATGTCGCAATCAGATGTAAACACTGGTGATCCGAGCCTTGTCCCTTGTTCGATGCCCGCGTACACGCACCCTGAATTTTCAGGCAGCACAAATCGAACCAGACTGCTTGAGCCTATCGTAAATGTAACGCTCTGGCGCGTGTTCGTGGCCATCACCTTGTCGTTGGCCAAATTATGCGTGCTGGTAATATCGTAGTCAATGTAAAACTCTGGCAACGGGGCCAGATCGCCAGTCTCGACGCTACGACCTGCGCCAAGCACTTCTATCCTGCCGCCAGTGACCGCGTATATGGCCTGCGCCGTGTATGTGCCGGCCGGTAGCGCGATGACCTGTTCCATCGTATTCGCGCCTACAGACTGCCGCCAAGGCGAAGAAGTTATATCCGTCGAACTGCGCACATAGTTTACAGAATCATTCTCGATCACTATGCCGTAATTGTCAACGCGCAGCACATTGGCGGGAACCCACTGCCCGCCCACGCCTTTGTTCACCCATGCGGGCGAATTGCGTTGCGCAAGTAGCTCCGGGGCTTCGCCTTCCTCCCAAAACGCAATTGTGGAATTTACCGGGAATGTGTCTTCAAGCGTTTCGTGCAGCACGCTGACTACGCCAAACTCGGATTGTGACATGGGGAAGGGCGCGCCAGCTTCTACGCCGCCGTCCACAACCGCCAGTTCCTGCAATACCATGTCAGTTCGGGAGATATTGGTGTCGATGCGCGAGACCGCCTTGCCCTCGGTCATGGTCAACAACTGTAAATACAATGTGCCAAGCATGATTGTCTGATTACGAGCGATCCACTTCAGCACCAGATCAATCGGCGCTGTTTCGTAAAACTTTGCGATAATCTCGTCTTCGGTCATGCGCAAGCGCGAAGACACATTGTCATTCGTATCGTAAACAACTCCGACATGCGTCGTCGGATACCAGTCGCCGCCGTTGAACACTGTGGCGTTCGCGCCGGGCGATGCGCTGAACGTGATATAGTCCTTGGTCCACAACCTTACCAACGCCAGTTTCATACCCATGACATAACCGAGAAAGGCGATGAAGTTGTCCTTGCCCTGCTCGTAAAGATATTCGCCGACGTTATTGTTCAGACGGTCATATGCGGCGTCAGTAGTGTATTTACTGGCCATCGGATAGCCCATCATTTTCGCGTGAAGAATCTTGTAAATTCTCCCCTGCGATTCCGGGACGCGAATTGTAGCAACGGCCGCGAGCGGAGCATGTACATGCATGTCTGTCACAGCCACCACAGCGTCCAGCAAATGCGACCACAGGTCTTCCGACCGGAAGATTTTCGGTAAAAGGTAAGACAGGTCATAGCCCTCGGCATAGGAGGACTTGGGCGCTGGCGGAGAGCCAAAAACTTCCCGGTTAAACAGGTTAATGTCCGGCGTGCTCATTCCGCATCCTTCCAACGGTCTACAATGTATTCTATTACAGCTTTAACAGTCTTCAATTTACGCTTTAGGGCTTCCTTTACAAATTCACGAACCTGAGCGGAGCCCTTATTATTGTGTAAATCTGCATCCATATACGCAAAGTCTCTATAAAGCAGGCTGGACTGAAGACTGCGCAGTTGCTTCCGTAGCGTCGGGTTTAACGGCGTCGTCACAGGTAAGGTCATAAGGCGTAAAGCTGTGGCTAGGTATTTGGATTTACGTGGAGTGCGCGGGCTTACCTCGCGACCGGCTTTAGCCTGTATCAACAGGTCTACAATATATCGGGTTGAAACAGGCTTGTATTTTTTATCTTTAACCCCACGTATGTAAACCTGTAAGGGTATCTTGCGCTGTTTACACAGTTGCAATAAGCTTCTCAAATAGGCCTTCCAAATTTCTTCACCCATTAGATCAAATACATCCACTACATAAATATTGCATTTACGAAAAACAGACGGTGACAAAGGCACCAAGCCGGAATTGGAGCCAAGACGTTCCTCCAATTCCGGGGCTTGTGGACGGGTTTTATCCTGCTTGCCGCCAGTGTACCAGTATTGGACTGGCTTGAGGCTATATTTACGTCCTAGATAATCCCCATCCAACTCGAATACAACAGTGTTATATGGCTTATAGCTTGTCAGCGAACGGGAAAAGGACACGTAAAAAGGGTATTTGGTGACAGCCTGTTCACTCGCAGTCCCCCATGTGGCGGATGCGACGAATTGCATATCGCGCAATATGCCGCACGCTCCATAAAAGGAGGTCTCATGGTAAATGACACCTGCTTTGGCTATATCAATGTGCGTCGGCGTCATCCTATTACTCCGATCCTGCCGCCTGGAACCGACACGCCAGACACAATGCGCGGCGCGGTCGAAGACCTGCCTTCCGATATGTTTACCGAACCGAGAACGGCGTATTGCGTGCGAGCCAACTGAATATTATTCGGCGACCGTATATCCATGTATGTAATGAGACCGCCATATGGATCTTTTACAGTATCGAGCAAGAGCTTGCTGGTATGCGTGAGGGCGTAACTTGCGCCAAGCACGCCTTCCTTGACCGCGTGGAGTTCAGCCAACTTGTCTCTGATTTGCTGTTTTACCACCGAGAGAATCGCCCGATCCGCAAGCTCAACCTCAATATCGTAATTGACGACTACTTTCAGGGGATCGCGCCTGTATATGTGCCGTGTGGAATCAGACTCGTTGTGCATGTATGCGACAAATTGATTCCAGTTTACTGTTCCCCATGTCGTGGCCGTAAGCAGATACGCGGCTATGCCATTCATCTGCCGAAGGTCTTGTGGGTTCAATTCCGCCTGCCCCAATAATTGCGCATCGATCACGCCGGGATACTCCAACGCGGCGGCTCGTAAATTAGCGCGGGTGTTCGCGCGCTTTCGGCCGGAAGCGATGTATGGGGCGTTGCGCTGATAATACTCAACAGGCTTCTCTGGAAGGATCGCCGAAACTTCCCCCATTGTCACGCCGTAAATGGTGTCGTCCGAGCACTTTACCGGGCTGGCCAGTGAAATCGGGTTCAGGTCTTTGGAAGCATCGTAGTCCGACGTTTGCACGACCACATAACTGAATGTAATTGCCCCGGCGCGCGGGATAGCCCCATATACGCCGTCGCCGAATGTGACGCGCACCCGGCCGTCAATAGTCGTCTGTTCGTAAAATACTTTCGAGGCGTTGGTCTGCCACAGCCCCCTTCGCGTGCTTGGCCACTTTACGCCGTCTATCGTGCAGAACAGGTCTGCGTCGGATACCCTGAACTGATCCACGTCGAGGATATAGGACTGATTCGCTTTACCAGTGCTTGTCACTGTATCTTGCTGCACTGTGCCGCGATGCAGCGTCACGGATATGTTCTGCATACCGGACGGGAACACCACGTCCTGACGATTGAAATACGAGGTGTCGCCGACCGACCATTGCGTGTAGGCGGACAAGCGCCGCGTCACTTCCAGGGAAGTTGACCGTGTAAGGCGCACTTCGATGCTGCCCGGCAGTTTACGCTGCAAATGCACGCCATGATTGCCGGCTATGGCGTAAACAGAAGACGGGCGTCGGGCGGTGTGCAGCATTGTCTCGTGCTGAACACGCTCCGCCATGAACGCCAGATCAGCGGTAAAGCTGGACACCATGCGCAATATGTAGGAGCCGACAGCCGCCGTTATAACGTCCGTCCAGATGCGTTCTATGTCGCCGTCATTCGTGACGTTACGCTGCAACTCATCGTGAATCGTGTCGAAGTCCGGCGTTAACGGTATATTGACCGTGAACGGATTTACAAAAACCCCCGACATATTAACCTCCAGCCTGTAAATCCATTACGGCGCGCACTTGCACGTTCAGTCGTTTATACGTGTATGTAACTGTTATCCGAACCTTATTGTCCTGCACGTCCAGGATAATAACGTCGCCAAGTCGCACGACAATGCGATCTGACATCCATCTGGCCACTGCATTGTAAAGAACTGTCTGCAACAGATCATGCGTGCCCTTGTAATTCGGATCGAACAGGTAGTTATCCATGCCGGACCCCAGAGTTGGCTCATAATCGGCCTCCCCGATGTAGGTAAGGAACAGCATGTACATCTGCATGTTTATGGCGTCTATATCAGACACCAGAACATCGTTTACGCTCTGCGGCAGCCCGTTGACATCTAGGTAGGTAAATTTTGGTTGCGTCAGTCTGGATGCGGTAGCCATTCCCTATACCTATTTGGTAGGATCGGCCGGAGGCGAAAGCGACGGCGATTCCCTCGCCGGAGGCTCCTCCACATTCGGCACGTCAGGTGAATTAAACTTGGAAATAATCGGCGTCGGCATCATTACCTTGCCCGCCATCTTCAAATTACCCTTGCTTCCGAAGAACACCTCGGACTTACCAAGTATTTTTACATTATCACCGCCAATAGTGACGTTTTTACCCAAGAAGGAAATGTCGCCAAATACCTGCAAGGTCAAGCCTTGAGAGTGCTTTTCCTGCGCATTGTTTCCCTGCCCCTTGCTGGCGGACTTTATCCCGATGTGGCCTTTACCGTCTATGGTTATGTGCGTGCCGGACACATGCTCGAAATCCACAGTCTTGCGCTTATGGTTTACGGTTATCCGATTACCGGAGGCGTCTATGCTGCTGCTGACATTCGGATAATCGTTGCCAGTCGTATCCTTGCCGCCTGTGAGTTCTTTTACCTGACTTTTCTTGTTTGTCGGCGTGCCGACCATGCGCCCGTCGTACATATCGTCGCTGGAAAACTTGATTACCCCGGCCGACCCGACTTGCGGAACATTTACGTTTCCGGTCTTGCCGGAGTTCGGCTCGCCGGTATTGTACGGGAACGTCCAAGGAATATCAGAGTCGGGAATCTTGTCGTGCATCCCCTGTATCCGATACTTTACCCGACCGAGCTTGTCCGGGTCTTTGTTGTCGATAACAATGCCCGTGTGTTCGCCCTTTATGCTCAGGGCCTTGGGCTGATTCCTACGCATGTTGTACATAGCGTCGCCTCTGCGTTGGTGTTTACATAAGACCGCTACCGGCGTTCGCGCCCTGCGATTGCAGCACTATGCGTTCGCCGTAATTGTGACCCTTGACGAATTGCGTTCTGGATTTTACCAGATACCTTCCAGACTGCACCCGGTTTACCTTATCGCCCTGCATAATCAGGACATCTACCGGGTCCAACACCTTCAAATTGGTATAGTCCATTGTGAGCACGTCGAGAAAGCTGGTGAGCGTCAACTTGATGCGTTCATTCTGGTGCTTGGCCTTGGCGAAGTTGGCATGGGTGTTGCCAGTGTCCATTGGCAAGAAGAATGTAGGCAAATCCGCTACTGCGGCTTTTACAATCGAATTGATATCCAGGCTCAGCATCGACTTGGCTACATCAATCTGCTTGAATAAATTCAATTTACCAGTTTTGTCAACCTGCTGCGTCTGGCCGTTATAGCCGCCGCTGGCGTTCATTGTGCCTGATTGCGAGCGCCAGCTACACGCCTTTATCGTAATGTCGGAGGTCTTGGAGAACCCGTCAGAGACCATGCGCGCGATTGCCGGAGCTTTTAATTGCTGCACAATGTCCTTGTAAAGGAGCTTCCATACGCCGTCGCCAATACCGCCCATTGTCAGGTGCATGGCGGACTGCGCCCCCGCGTAACCATGATCGGCTACATGACGCAGCCATTGCGCCAAGGGTCTGTTGGTAGGCAGCCAGGTCATCTTGTCGTCAGACGTGTGGCCTTCAAAGGGCAGCCCCAATTCGCCTGCGAATTTACGCATAATGTCAGACGACGACATATCCTTGTGCGATTTGTTTTGCACGTCGCGCATCTTTGGCACATCCAACTGCGCGCTAAATGTAACCAGATCGCCGTTGTGCCCGTTTTTTACGTCAGGCAGGTTGAACCTGCGAAACGTGGAGGGTTTGGACTTGCCGTTTCCGGGGCCAATGTTTACAACTATCGGAGCGCCGTCCGCAAACGCATTCTTCTGCGAATGCAGCCCGGTAATATCCTCCACAGTCGCCTGCAATAAAGGCGTCATGTTCTGTTCATTCTGTATTATCGACAAGTTCTTTACAATGGTTGGGCCAACCGGCAGCTCATTGCCGCTGGCGGAAAGCATCATATTTACGAACCCGTCCAATAGATAGGCCATGCGCGCCTCCAAACGAAAAGGGGGCGCAAAGCGCCCCCTTTGGTAGCAGGTAAATTATTGCAAATGCGCCAACACGTCCGCATCGCTGATATGGTTCCGAACATAACCAGCTTCTTTCGTGGTCAATGTGTCTTCCACTTGGGCTCGCGTCACAATAGAGATGACAGCATCCGCCAGCCCGTTCTTTACCGCCGCGACAAGTTCGGGGCGAACGCCTTCCGTATCTTCCGCGACAGGCTTGGGCTTTACCGACGGGTCCATAATGGCGTCATAAGAACGATTGCGGAGACGCGCCAGCCTCGCCCGTTCGTCTTGCGCCGCTTGGGTCGCCAGTAAATTCTCCGCGAATGTAGGCTCGACGATCTTGACAGAGCCGTTCGATACCGCGCGCTGAAAATTTACAGACTTCAACAGATTGGAGGCAAGTGTGATTTCAGTCACGCATACTGGAATCCACGTCACGGGGACTTCAAGCGGGACTTCCGTGTTGTCGATATTCAGCGGAATATAGACAGATACGGCGTGCGTTGCGCCAGCCTTCGACCGCGTGGCGTTAATAACGTAAATGTCACGGTCCTTGTAGACCTCGCTCGCGGCCTTGTTGAAGGTTATGACATTCGCCTGTATATTGGCCGCTAACGCCTTTGTGTTGCCGGCCGGAATACCTGGCACTGGCGCCTCTGACGTGGCGCCAGCATAATCCGGCTCTACGCGGCGATATGGAATTTCAGGGTTTACCGGCGGCGGGAATTTATCAGCCATTTTACATCTCCTGTTAAGACTAAAGTAACCCACACATTTCCAAATCGAGCCATGTGGAGCTATTTACGGGTGGAACCATACCTGCCTGTTGCAGGTCTTGGGCGTAGGCGGCGATTATCGGTCGCCACAAATCCGGCTTCACGTACATCATTGGCGCAATGACGTAAACGCCGAAATCGGACACAATGCGTTCGGCAATATCCGGGGCTTGCCTGGCGACAGTGTGCATGTAGGGCTCAAAAGGCTGGGGCTTCAGCTTGTGCATACCTTCCAACACTTTACCCCAAGCTACTATCTTGGTCTCGGCGCGCGACATTTTGCGGCGCGCTTCAACCGCCGACACGCCATCGAAGTGCGCTATATCGACAAACGTCAGGGGTCTTGCGTAAATATGGTGTATGCACCCCGTCTGAGACCGGCTGCTACGATGCACGCAGTCTACATTACATACCTTGTGCAGTTCTTCTCCGGTGTTCAGGCACACACGCATGTAACTACCCCTTGGCGTAAGCTACAGCGTTCAAAAAAGGCTCCGTGAGCACACCAGCTTTCACAGCCGCGCAAGCGTCCGCGATATGCTCGTTAGCTTTTACCAAATGCCCGTCTTTTTTGCCCCTTTCTTTCAGCCAGGGAATATCAGGAAAGAGTTTTACACCCCAAGCAATCATGGCGTCCTTACTCGCCAGGTTCTTCCCTGTAACTGCCTTTACCTCTAAAGGCATTACAAGTATCAGGGGCTTTTTTATGGAGGCGGCGATACCGCAACACGCGCCATAGCTGGCCATAGCGCGTGCGCTTTGCGATCCTACTGGCAATTCGATAAACAGAAACCTGCAATCCAACGTAAATTCTTCCAAACCCTGTATGAGCGAACGGCATCGATTCAGGTCATCGGAATTTTTACGCACTTTGGATTTTTTTGGCTCGGCTTGCGTAGTCACTAGCCGCGCGTCACAAGCCTCCAAGTAACCATCTGTAAGATAGTATCTGAACTTGGCCATGCCAAGATTGGACAAAGAGATATCCAATCCGCATACGTGAAAATACGGATCATCCTCGGGCGGCTTTTTTATTACAGTCTTTGTGCTTGGTAATTTCACAGTGAACCCTTTCGTGTGCAGTAGAATTATCGCGACAACCTTGTCTTGCGATATTGCCCGCTTAATTATAGGTTGACACTTTACAAACACGCAATGATAACGGCATTTACGTCAGGAATACTGAATGAAACTGACAGACCGCTTTCGTTCGCATCTGTTATTGTCCAGACGCGGACAGCCAAAGCCCACGAACCGCAATTTCAACGTCATCGCCCAGAAGGCGATAGACACCTTTGCGTCCGTTACCGCCGAAAAGTCCAGCAATGCGGTAAAAGTAGACGGGTGGCCTGCCTACGTGCATCTGTACAGATTCGGCTCCGAGGTATGCACATGTAAACGCCAAGATCAATTCATGGCGGAGCCCGTGGAAGATTTCAATGCTGACAACGCAGGCGCTCCGCGTATCGTGGACAGACCGAACAACGGCCCCGTGACATCATTTGTGCTGCGCGGCGATTTCGCGGAAACGGCGGGCGGCGCAGTGTTGCGTCCTGATCTGCAAACACAAGACGTAAACCCTGCTAATGAAATGCTGTTCGACACGGACGTTGACGTATTCGATGCGGAATCCGTTGACATAGCAACTACGCTGGCAGGCTACTCCACATTGGACGATAAGCCGTGCGGGGTTTGCGGCGCGACAGGTTTCATCGACACTTATATGTGGGCGAGCGGCGCGCGGCTTCTCCTTTTACCAAACGCGGCAATCGACCTGTCTGACGCGGAAGTAAATACTGGCACGCGGCCACACTCTCTGGACGTTACGACCGGCGGGGAAGTAATCTGGGAAGTTGAGATACCTGCCTACTTCGAAGCTGTGGAGCTGTGGCGGGTAAAAGACAATACGGAGAAAGTGAAGGAAGTTCGTCTGTTTACGCAACTGCCCGGCGGGGTGTGGACAGCCTTGGACTACGACGTGTTCGACTACCTGAAAGGGACGGGCGGCAAGGTAAAGATCAAAGCACAGGCCCAAAGCGATTGCGCCGACGATATTATAATGTTCACGCACGCGGAGATTTACATTCGCACGGTTCCGCTGCCGTATTGTCAGTTCCCGCAACTCGACCGGGACGTGACTGGCGCAACGCTCGAAAGCCTGTTGAACACGTCCTTCGAAATAGACCCTCGAATTGGGCCAATTTCCCGCCGCACCATAATTGAGATACCTCGTATGGGGCGCATGTGGTTCGTCACCAGCCTGTCTGGTAAACAAACCGCCAACGGATTCGTGTTCAACGTCTCGGGACAGGCGCAAGTGGTGCAACCCAATATGCCGGTTTACGCTCTGGCCATGCAAGCAAGATGGCAGGGACTTAACCTGAGAGGACACTCCAACGTGCAAATATCCGCGCCGAACCGAAAGCTGGCGTTACCTCCGACTCCAGGCGGATCGCGCGCATAATTTGTTTACTGCCGCTTCAATTCTGAACAAGAGATGGCTATGTCACGTCAGGAAACCTTGGAACTACTACGAAAAAAGATGGCCAATTGCAAACAGGTTTACCTGTCAATCGCCGGCGACTTACTTCTGAGCGACGTGGCCGCCACTTACGTCTTGCGCGGCGGGCCTACAGGCAAGCCCAAAGCAGGCGCCAAGCCAAAACGCTCGGCTCCGCCCAAAAAAATAAGCGGGCTTACCAATGACCAGTTAAGCACGCTCAACAAACAATTGTTATGGCTGCGGGCGGCGCAACTGTCCGTAGATAAGTTGTTTACAGGTAAGCCTGCGGAAACCTTGCGCAACGAGCTTGTTGCGTTGTCGAAAAGCATCAGCGGGCTGGTGAACGAAGCAGTAAAAGGAGCGAAGTTTCCGAAAATCGACGCTCCACCCCCTACAGACACGCTTGAAAAAGGCGTGGCGCTTGTGTCCAAACTGGTAAAGCCGTATTTGGGCAAGCTGTCCACTTCTCAGGTCATCACATATGACAACGGCGTGCCCTACTACACAACCATGCTCATTGCGCATGACGTAAAGATAGGAAAGACGAAAGTTCCTACCTACATTGTCGCGGTCAGCGAATCCACAGGACCGAAAATATCCGGTAAAACCGGCGCAAGACGCCACTACCTGACGCAACTGCCGGAAGTCGCCGTGGATTTCAAGCCCAAGTTGCAATGGGAGTCCATGCAGGATTTGGAGCGCGCGGTAGCCACAATGATGTCGCTGCATTTCGTGGATGCGGTTACGTCCGACGACACGTCCAGAATCCAGCGTAAAGACATGCACATAGACGGCATAAACAGAACCACGATTCTGCCGAACGGATCGTTGAAGGTTCAACTGTTGAAGACCGCCGACCAGACCGCAGTTATCAATACAGTAAACAGATTTCTCATAAAGGCCATCAAAACATCGAACCCTATGTATACAGGCGCGATAACACATGCCGCATCCGTGGAGGGTGGGCGAAGGTACGTAGTCTTCTCCGCCCCGCAAGGCATGAATCGGCCTTCACTCAGAACCAATCCTGTTGTGCGTAAACGCATGAAGGTAGACTCGGCCTCGTTCGACATGCAAAACATCGAAGCACTTTTCAAGGATACGCCCAATGCCTGATCCCGTGGCGGCGACGCCCTACCCTTATGACATGCTCACGCTCATTCGCCTTGTAATGGCGTCTGGCAACAAGGCATCCATACTGCCCACCATAACCGGCGTCAGTGGAAAGTATTCCCCGGATTTACTATTGGAATTGTATGAGCGTTACGCCAATGGCATCCAGCAGGCTCCTGTTTACCCGCAGGACGGGCTGGAATACAAGCAACTTCTTTGCGGCCGTTTACGGCAAGCCTACGCCGAGCGGTTCAATCTCAGCATCCCCGGCACACTAGGCCACTCAAGAGTAAACAACTATATACCGCTCACGGTAGCTGGCGACCCTCTGGCGTCCGACACTGTTTACATGGCGTCCGCTGTGGACACAGCCTATGCGCGCGAAGTGCCGGCTGTGGAGTTGCGCACCCGGACATTGCCGCTTCCGAAGAGCGCAAAAAGAAATGTAAAGTCTGTGGCCGGTCACACCGCGAATTGGCTCAGCGCGCTGAACCGTTTCCTGTTGCAGAAAAACTACAAGCGTATGCCCGACGTGCGCACAGGGGAAATGCGCGTACTGGCGTGGGAAATTCGGAAAAATCAGCGTAACCCGCACCTGTACCCGTCGGTAAATCTGCTTTGCACGGCAAATATGTCCATGGTGCTCGACATATACGTAAACACCGAACGCCTAGATGTGTTCAACTATGCCCGACAATTGCCTAACCAGCCGTCGATACCTCGCTCGCTGATCGACTCTCCATTCGCGGGAGTGGTGACGGTAAATGAATTTGGCCAGTATGTAACGGGGCTCAGCTTGGCGCAGCTTACTCTCCGCACGTCGATCAATTCCGGCGTAGCCAAGGCCCGCAAGACAAAAATTCTGTCCGAAAGCCGGTAAGGAGCCGACATGGCCGTGGAACTGGTTACAGCCGGACAAGCCTTTCAGGCGTCCGTGCAATTTACCGATGATTTTGGCGACGATGTAGCCGCCAGCGGGACCGTGCGCTATAGGGTGATGGACCCGAACATGCGGCTGGTTGTTCAGGGAGCCGCCAGCGTAGATAGCGTAAACGCGAGTCTGTATGTCGCGACCATCACATTGCCTAGCTCTGTCCCGCCGACCGAACCGGGGCAGGCGTACACCATTCAGTGGCGCATGAAAGGCGTGGATGGCGAGCGTTACACGGTAAACGATCAGTTTCGCGTAACGGCCTATGACCTCGACCCGGACTCCTACTACCCGAAAGATGTGGTGATTATCCCCGGCAGCGGGTTCGTGGACCGCATAAAGATGCAGAAAACCGCCACGCCGCCAGATGTTATTTACAGTATCATCACGGAAACCGGCATGACGTTGGCGACCAAGACGCCCGTAATGACGGAAGTAGGCGGGTATTATTCCTTTACCGTCAAATTCACCAAAGAGGAAGCCGCCTCTCTAGGCGTGCCTACAGGCGTGCAACAGCACTACATTGGCAATTGGCGCGTTACCGACGACCTGGATTTCGATGAAGTCGAATCCCGTCCTGTTTACGTCTTGACGCCACAAGCCCAGACTATTGTGCACGCCATGTACAAAATGCTGAGCGAAGGCGTGGTGCAAAATATCGAGCCTTATACCACGGCTACGGTAGGGACGTATTTACATCACGCTATCAAGGGCTTCGCCAAGGTAAACGGTATGCCGCCGCGTTCGACCGCGTTCTCGATCAATGCGCCATTCCCGGTTGGGCTTATAGACCTGATTGAAAAGGCAGGCATGGTGTCATACCTGCAATCACTGCTCGCCTCCGTAAATTCCAATTGGGAATTTCAGGGAGCGGGCGTGCAGTTGAATGTGGATCGGACAACCAGCGTGCAGTCCATGATCGACCAGTTCAATCAAGACCTGGAGAAAGGGCCGGACATAAAAAAAGCATGGTTCAATTCAGGTCAGCCTTTACAAACAACCGCAGCGGCCAATAGCAGTAAAATGCCTATATTGACGCGGCATATGACTGTAGGGGCGTACACCAATATCGCAATAACAGGCATCCCGCACGAAGCGATAGCGCCTTCCTACCTGACGCTTTCCCAAAATGTCTTCACGTCTAGGGGTGGAGGCAAAAAACTGTAAATCCTAATTTCCAGCCAATATCAAGACAACAGGAGTTATTATGTCTTACGCCAACCTTACACTAAAGCCTGCCAAGCCGGACCTGTCCCTTATTGCTTTCCGTAATATGGGTGGCGGCGTTTACGATATTACCGCGTCTGGCTCGCGGGATATGTCCATGGATGTCGCCGCCGACATTTTCCGCGAGAAGATGAAGGGCCGCGCCGCCATTGTCGGCGGATCGTTCCGAAAGGTCGCCGACAAGGTGATGCGGTTCGCCGCCAAGCCGACCACAACGGTAAAGCCTTATTCCGACAGCGCCTATATGACATGCCTCGGTAACTCGCAGTTTGCCGACACCGCGAGCAATATCTGGGCTGCCATCGAAGCAGACGGCGAGCGCTACCTCGTGCTTAATTCCGCCGACGATCTGGATGCTCTTTACAAAGAGCACTGCAAGCGGATCGCGGTAACGGCGTCTTTCCTTCCCCGGACAATCATGCCTGAAATGGGCGATGTAGCCGGTATGGTTGGCGACGATGGCGAAATCGTTTACGGCGTTGTCAGCCGTGTGAAAGACACGTATGTTCTGTGCGACGTAGCCTCGGCCAAGACCCATACGCTCGACGCAAATCGCATCGTAAACACAGTGCATGGTAAGACAACCGACGTTGCGGCGCTTACTGCGGCGGACGCCAAGGAGTTGTTCAGTGTTCTGGCCAAGGTGTACACAAAGGATTACCTCAAGGCGTACCGCGCCGCTATCGGACTGTGAGGCCCAATGCGTAACATTGTAGAACTGGCGGCTGCGTTGTTTACAGAGCCCGGCGTGGACACGGCGAGACGAGTAAATTCTTCGCAGCCCATGCCGACCAAGACTTCCCTGCGCATTATTGGCACCCCTTCGATGCTGCGCATGGCTCAAAACTTGTTTACCGCTGCCAAGGGCGACACGGACAACCATTCAGATTATACGCAATTTTTACACGATCTGGACGGGTTGCTTGGCCGTTATGGCGGCAAAAAACAGGCCCGCGACTATGACGACGGCCTTGACGATGATGGAACGGAAGAGAACGAATTGGAAGCCCCGACTACAGACAATGACGACACCGAGTAGCAGGAGGTAAACATGGCGCTTACCAAGCGACTTTGGTACTGGAATGCAAAAGGCAAGCGCGTTCGCGTGGACCCTGGCCGATCACGCTTGATGACTCAGGTGATGAAGCACAGAAAGGGTAAAAAACTGTCTGCGGCGGTCAAACAGAAAATCTCGAAGGCCCTGAAAAAGACCTACAAGAGTCACCGGACAAAAACAGGCAGGACGCTGCGACCGCGCCGGAAGACCGCCTAATTCAAACGCTTGTAACACAAGGAAAAGTCAAGGGGTTTACGACAAGTTTCAAATTGTTTCGGAAGCCCCCCTTTACAAAGATACGAAGACGCTATAATTTAATATCGTCATCGAACAATTTACGATCAGAAAGGTTACAAAATGTCTCTGAAAGATAAACTGCTCGCCAAGCGGGCCAAGGCCAAGGCCAAGGCCAAGGCCAAGTCAGGCGGCGCTGCGCCGGCTCCCAAGCGTGGCAAGGCCCCTGTCAAGCCCGCTCCCAAGCGGGGTAAGGCTCCCGTCAAGCCGGCTCCGAAGGCAGGCGGCAAGGCCCCGGTAAAGCCTGCCAAGGCAGGCGGCGCTCGCGGCTCGTTCCGCCGCAGCCATCGTAAAATTGTGCATAAGGCCCCTGAGTGGGTTCGTGCGGGCCTCCGACTTTACGTCGTCGGCGGGCCACAAGACCCCAAGTACACGAAAGCCATGCGCGAGTACAAGCGCCTTATTCGCGCAAAGAACCAAAAAGCCGGCTATACGGAGGATTCGTCTGGCCGCTTGCGTAAATACGTAAGCGCCGAGACCCGGAAACGCGGCAAGGCTAACTCCGGCCACAACAACCCCAATTGGGGAAAAGTAATGTCCAAAGCCGACCGCAATAAGGCTGTAAGGGCACACAAATTGGCTATGAAGGCCGACCCCCGCAAAGGACGCGGTAAAGCAGGCGCCCACAAGCGGTCGCTTGAAAAGCGCGGGGTTAAAGTGCCGGTCCATAAGGTCGGCAAGACGCAGGCCAAAAAGGTCGCCCGCAAGGCCCGCAAGTAAATTGCGACAAGCATAAAACCGGCGGGCGACCCCCGCCGGTTTTTTTGTAACTGATTCACATAGTTTGTAAACCCAATCGTAAGGATCACCGCCATGACTGACGTAACAGGAGGGCCTTTTTGGCTGGGCCGCTACCTTACCGAAATAAGTAAAAAAGCGTGGGCGGAATGGCTGAAGGCCAACAACCTAGAAATAAGTTCAGACGACTTGCATTTTACACAGTATTACGCCCCCAATGTAAAGGACGACCAAGCCCCGCCAGAGCCTCAAATGTCTTTTATGACGGTTAAACCTTACGGCGTGGCGAACCTTGGCGACGCCACGGTCATATTGTTTGAAGCGCCCACGTTGGCGCATAATCGATTCGCGCAGCTATCGGCGATGGGATACGCTCCGTCATTCCCTGCGCTGCTTCCGCATATGACAATCATTTACGAAAAATCATCTGTGCCCCGCCTCGAAGAATTGATGAACGCTTTACTCGACACCCCGTCGCCTTTCATGGTGTTCGGCCCGGAAATCGTAAACGCTATATCCAAACCCGCGCAACAAACCGACTCGACGCCTGCGGTCGCCGTTGCGCCTGCTACAGTAAATGCGGACAATTCCGCACTGGAAGCGGATGAACTACCTGCCGGCAATCTTGTAACGGACGTTGCTGGTAAACGCGAAGACTCCACCCGCGCCAAATTCCTGTCGGCTTTCGGTAAGGCGCTGGCGGACGTGCCAGAACTTGTTACCTCTTGGAAAACGGACCCGGCCAAGTATCGCGCGGCTTGGGTGAAGCTACTCAAGACACTGGATAGCAAATGAGAAGGCTGGCGGACAGGAAACGCAAGGCAAGGACGGCAGATGCGCCTGCCTTGCCTGCAAGTAAACAGGCGCCGCCCGCGTCCGGCACGCTGGTTTTGTCCGGGGCGCCCGCCACACCCGGCAAAGGCATACAATTTACTGATAACCCGGAGGCTATCGTATCCCTGATTGGCGCGCGCAAAGACGAAATCATAAGTCGGTTGCACGGGCAGAATCTGGATAGCGTCACCATGGACCTGACCAGAGTTCTGTTACAGGCCATCGTAGACATATTGCCTAGCATTGAAGTTGCCGCCAAAACATCGTCGCGCGGCGTATACCCGCTTGTAAACCTGGCCAATATCATGCGCGAACTAACGCATGATCTGCGGTCTATGCAAGACCGTAACGCAATGCGCGAAAAAGTGATGAACAACGTCATAGACCCTGAACTACTGTCGTTCGCCAACGCGCAAATTGTCGGGCTTAACCGTTTACGGCGATTCATAAAGGACAATGACGGCAAAGACATGCTGGCCGCGATCAAGGGCGATGTAGCCGTGTTGGTAAACAGGCTACATACCAACACGGCTAACGAGCTGGACAAGTATTTCGGCGGCGACGGCAAGGCTGAAAAAATAATTTCAGAAAAGGAAGTGGACGAAGAGGCTTATACGCCTAGCGACGGAATGATGTTTGACCCTCTATGACAGCGGTGGTAAAAATGTTGCGAATTGCTTACCCTTACACAGGAGCAAACAGGCAGTCAGCAAGGGAATTGCTGACGTATTTACAGACGCATTTTCGACCTGTCGATATAGGACTGGCGTACAAGATCAAGACCAAACGCGCTTTAGCAGACGATTACCACATAATCGACTGTAAGCACGTAAGGACCGATGTAGGAGCCTACACGATATTTACGGTAGCCACCGGCAGCGGTGAAGATTGCAATTACGATAGTGCTGGCGTGCTGGACGTTGTACAGAACATCGCAAAGTTGGCGACCAACGCAATCCTGAACGAACAATTTGGGTTGGCGAATTTACACAATGGCGAAGGCAGTGACCCTGACAAAAAAGACGAGGAGCCAAAGGGCTTGCATATGAAAGCCGGCCTCAAGACCGGCATGAAATTGCTCAAATCCGTCATGCAGGAACGCGCGCCTCGTAAATTCAGGAAAAACATGACTATCGTGTCTCGGCGCAAACGTGTGTATCATGTAAGGGCCGGCGACAAATTTTACATCGCCAAACTGAAACTGACGCCCGTGCGCGTCGTAACCCTTACCCATCCCTCCACGACCATACGGGTGAGCCCCGCGCAAGCGAACGCGATGCTCGCCAATTCATTTACCGTTAAACCGGCGGAGCCTGACGTTACTGCGCCCGCTACAAGCGACGCCCATGTTCAAAGCGCGTAAATCCAACACATTGACGCTGCGACGCATAGGCGCTCCGAAGGCCCGACGCGCGCCTTCCGCATCCTTCAGCCGGGACGGGTTCGCGGCTGCGGCGAACATAGACCCTGACTACTACAAGAGCGAGGCTTGGATCAATCTCAAAGAAAGCCGTAAACGCATGGATGGTTACAGATGCCAGAAATGCGGAGCGACGACCGATTTACAAGTACACCACATAAGGTCTCGGTCCAGACAGGGAGCTGATACAATCGGCAACCTGCAAACCCTATGCGAAACCTGTCATGCGGATTTACACCCGCACATGCACAAAAAAGGATAGCCGACATGCCGCCCCGTATAATGCACGTCATAACCGCCGCTTTCAAAGATGTGTTTACGCAAAACACGCTGTCCAACGGCTTCATGGAAATTCCGATTGTCGAATATCGGGCTTTACAAGATAGAATGGACGACATGCAAAGCAGCTTGGACGAACACGCCGAGAAAGAAATGGCCTCACTCGCCTGTACATCTGTTCAGGATGCGAAACTGCTACGCGAGGCGTACAACTCGCAGTGGTTTACCAATTCCAATTATTCTGTGGATGTGCTTCAGAAATTCGCTTTGGCTCTTTTGGAGCTGACTGAACCCTACGCGCCGGGGTATACCTTGTGGGTCAAGGTCATGAATGGCGACATTCCTCAAAAACCAGTCGCCGAGTCGCCTACCGAGCCCGGTTCGGTTTTACAGGATAAGCTGACGCAGAGGCGAAAAATCAAGCAGGCTGAAAAAACGCAGTGATTTCAATAACTTATAAATCGTCGTAAATATAGCAAATAGCGGGGTTGGCGCGAGCCTCCCCGCTATTTGCGTTCAGGACGGTTTATGGTAATTTCTCAGACTGGATCGACCAGTCGATTTTCCTCGTATTACCCTTTTTCTATAAAAGGGACTCACAGCCAAGAGTGTCAATGCGAGGGAACGCCCATTTTACGCACTGTGGATTCCCCGCCATGCTCAACACGAACGCACTTAAAAGCTCTACCGCTGTCCCGCATTATGACTATGATTATGACGAGGATTCGCTCGACAAACAGTTGGCAGTCGTAAATGCCGCCTACGATAAGTATAATGCACCCGATACGGTAGACACGGCCCGCGTGCGCAAGTCCACTGCCGAACGTAAGGAATTGTCCGCCAAGTGGGGCAAGGGGGCAATGCTTTACCTGCATACGGTCATCGGGCAGGCCGCGCAGGCTATGGGTTGCTATTTCTGCACGGATTTTACAAACCCGACATATACCTATTCTGGCGATAGTCATTTGTCTACCTACAAGACAGGATTACAAGAGCAGACTGGCTCGGAAAAGACCGACGTGTCGCTCGGTCTGCGCATCAAGCCCTCCGGCGACTTTATTTTACGCACATTTCATATGCGAGGTTATTCCTCACGCATAACCATCCCTGAAGACGAACATGACTGGCAGGAACTTGCCGGCCGCATTCAGGCTTTGCTGCAAAAGTTCTTCCCCAAGGTGCGTGTTTCGAAGAAATGGGAAATCAATAAAGACCCTGAATCTCATCGATTCAATTTACCGGACGGCACACTTACCGGCGATGAAGAATACACTCTGAATGAAATCATCGCGATGACCGCCAATATGTCGGCGGAAGACCGCGTGTATTCCAAGGTGATGAAGATAAAGACTGCTCCCGGTTTTGTGAAAGAGTGGGGCAAACTTATTTCGTTCAAATTGCGTTTACGCTCGCACTATTCACAGTATGTCGCCGGCACCTATGCGTATATTCTCGGGGAAGCGCCGGCTGTCACGTCTGGCGAAATGAGCGGGCAGATGGAATATTCCATCGGCGTAGAGGTAAATATCAAGTACCCCAAGGAGGGTGCGGAATGGATGACTTCCTGTGAAGACGATGAGGATTTTTCGCTTCTTACGTTTTTACAGCATATACAGATGTCGGAAAATGCCGTTATCCTTGGCAAGCGTATAAAGCCTGTCGAAAATTCGTCCAGCCCAATGTCCACCCAAAGGGCGTTGCTGGAATTTTCGCACATTGCGGGCACTGTGAAGCCTCGCATGAACGAAGACGGCTTTACGCTAATGGAGGACGGCCGCGTATACTTTACAGGTATGGAGCCTGACCCGACACTGTGGAAAAAGGGCGAAGACGCCGCCTATAACGCGGAAACTGGCGAGTTCAACCGAGAATTACTGACCGGGCCAGATTTCTCCAACAAAATGCTAATGGTGGATTGGCAGGGCAATGTTATCGTTTACACCGACGGCGGGCGGAATATCAAGGGCTTCGAGTTACAAGGTTCGCATCCGTTGAAGGATGTGGACATTGGCGATCACCTGATTGAAGGTAAAGACGATTTTGTCCCGCCCGGCATCATGCAAATACTGGCGAAACACGCGGGGAATATATACGTCGCCCGCCCGTCTTACGCCGACGCAGACAGTAAATATGTGTTGTATACGCATGAACAGGTTTGGCTGGCCAAAGATGACCCGGACAAGCCGGGCACAAAGTACGAGAAAATGGACGCGGCGGACTACGCCGAAATGCTTCAGGCCATTTACGACAATTTCGACACTATGGCTATGCCCCTGGAGTACCGTATCCGCTATCGTTACGGCATATGGCTCATGGCGAAATACGCCAAGCCGCAGTTTAGCAAGCGGTATACCAAGGCTTACAACGATGAGGTAAATACCTACCGGGAGAAAATCGACCCGCAATCTCCGGTCGCATACACGAACATGCCAGCGCTCGCCAAAATTTACCCGCAACAGAAGCGTATTATTGGCGACGCGAATGTGCGGCTGCCGCGTAACGTGACGCTGGGCGTAGATGTCGGCGGCGGTAAAGGGACAATGACCGCGCAGTTAGGTCTCAGGTATATCAAGGCGGGTGTGGTGAAGCGCCCGCTTATTGTCATGCCGAAACCTCTGAAAAGCAACTACGTTGCGGATCTTTACCGTTTCAGCAAGGACGCTGTGCGCATATTCCCGCTTTACTTGGAAGCGTGGAATCGCATGGAAGCTGCCGGCATCACTTTACCGCAGCTTGAAAAGATCATCCTGTCTCAACCGCCGAACACGCTGTTTGTCACGGACTACGGCTTTCTCAAGCTACGCCCCAAGGTTTTTATTGTTGGCCCCGGCAAGGAAAAGCGAGCATTTCAGTTTGCTGTATGGGCGTCCCGCATATTCGACATGTTAATTGCGGACGAGTCGCACAAGACCAAGAATTTACTTAGCGACTTGTCTGTTGCATTCCGAACCGCTGCGCCCTACATGAAAGCCAAGGTGCTTGCTTCTGGCACGCTCATTTTCAAGGAAGCGAGCGACAATCTTGGCCAAATGAATATGTTCAGCCCGAACATTCTTGGCGCCAATATCGGTAAATACACCGAGAACGGAACTAATTCCGGTAAGATCGACAACGCGAAATTAGGGGCCTTTAACTCTCGCTTGGACCGATTTGTAAAACGCTACTACGCGAACAAGCGCGAGTGGGCGTTCCTTATGCCGAAGATCATTCAGAAGTTGCATAGCGTGACCATGAATCCAATCATGCAAGCCGTTTATGAAGACGGCTTCAAGGACGCCATGGAGAAACTGCGCGATAGCTTGCGCAAGATGGGTATCGATCCCGACGCGGAAGAAAATGCAGGTAAGGTCACGGATCAGGCCAAGACGGTTCTGACCCCTCTGGAAATTTTCATCAATGCGCCGGATGACCCTGACAGCAGACTCGCTCAAAAATATGTAAACTTGCCGGGTGTTCGCGGCAAGAAAGATATGCTCAAGTCTCCCAAGATCGACGCCTTGGACAAGTTGCTCACCGAACACCTTGCCAAGAGTAAAAACAAGGTGCTGGTGCTGTCCTACAACAAGGCCATATCCAAGCATATCATGCGGCATTCCAAGCATGTAAATACCATGCTGCACTACACGGCGGAGGGGCAGAAAGAACAAGACCTTCTCAAGACTTTTGAGTCTAGTAAAGAGTATCGTGTGCTCGTAGCCGACGAAAACACTCTGAAAGAAGGGTTCAACCTGCAATACTGCGACCGTGCTGTGCGTATGCAAACAGTGTGGACAGTGGGCGAATTCAATCAGGCTTTGGGGCGCGTTGAACGCCCTGATGAAGTGCTGCCGGATGGCTCGCTCAAATATGACCGTAAATCGATTACCTTCGATTGGTTCGTGACGGAGCCGTCTCTGGACGTGCTGAAGACCGCGCGTCTGTTTGACCGCATTATGGAAAAGACCAAGCTGGAGGAAAGCGATACGCCTGACTACAAAGCATGGATGTCGGGTAAATCTGTTTACGGTATGTCGTTCCATGGAGCCGTAACAAATCTTTCAGTCCCCGAGTTGCTGGAAGCAACGTCTGGGTTGCTCACCATGTCGCCGGACAACTTCGAGACTTACGCCAGATTCGACAAGCTCAAAAACCACGCCGATCTGTACGGGCTTTACAGCCAATGGCTTGACCTGAAGATCACTCACGGAATCGAGGCTCTGCGTAAAGCTGTCGCGGAAGAAACTGGCATCCCGGTAGAAAAGATCACGGATAATAAACTGCGTCTGGCGGCGCTGTCCGTGCCTGCAAAAGAAACTATCGAAGGAACCAAACCTGTAAAATTCGGTGACAACTTTACGCCTTTTGTACGCGGTGTGATGCCGCCTGATCCTTATGGTCTGGATTTGGTCCCCGTGTTGGAGGCCAGCGCGGACATAGACGAGGATGAAGACGGTGACGATGAACTGCATGGCGAGATTACGACAAACTACGATATCAGCACTGGCGATGTTGTAATCACCGAGTTCGGCATTCATGAGTGCTGGCGTAAAGGACAGTCTGGAACCATTCGCATAGATATTGGCGAGAGGGGTAAGGAGAACAGCATAACAGTGCCGCTGCATTCCGCTTTTGTCCCAAGGACAGCCGAAGGAAGGGCGCGTCTGGAGCGTATTTACAAGTCGATGAAAACCAAGAAACTCACCACGTCCACCATAACAGTAGGCAGCGACGGCGCGGTAAAGATCAACAGTCTGGTGACAGATGAAAAAATGCTCATTGGTCCGAAAACCATGAGCCCGCCCAAGACGCCAATTACAATAGCGCCGGACGACGACTATATGGACGAGTTGCCTCCGTCGTCAGTAAAGAATGTGCCGGTAGGGGGCGGACGTGTTCCACGCGCTGGCGGATCGTCAGTTGCTACGCCAGCGGGCATAACCGGGCGAGGGGCGTCGTCTGGGCGTCCGCCGGCCAAACCGCCTATGAACCTTTCCGGCGCGAGTGGTAAATCTCCCGTTCGCGTTCCGGCTGGCGGACGCACTGTTGCTACGCCGCCTGTCAAACCCCCTGTCCGTATTCCTGTAAAACCGCAGGTAGAACCGCCCAAGAAGGTAAAACCCGCCAAGACAGATACACATGCGATGATCGCCCGCATCAATAACCAGCGGGTAATTATCGCCATGCCCGATGGAAATGCGGCGGGGTTGGTAAAACTAGGGTTCAGACATGTGAACAAGAGTGTGACATCCACAATCAAGACATGGCAAGGTCTGGACGCCATGCTCGATTACCTGACCAAACATTTTACCGTAGATCAGGCGTGTTTGGAAGTGCTTGAGAAGCAGCTTGCGGTTTTCAAGAAAAACCCGAAGATGCTTCGTAAAGTAATAACCAAGGCGGCTGTGGCGCGTTCGTTCCTGTTGAATAACGCCAAACCGCAGAAGAACAAGAATCTAATTTTCCCGTATCTCATAGACGTGGACGGGGAGCTTATGCTGTTCATCAATTGTGACGTGTCTCGCGGCGCGTTGACATTGAAGAATGTCCTTGCCGTGCGCGGCGCGACCCGGTTCGACCTGGACGAGGATATTTACTTGCGGTTCTGCACGTCGCTTCACGACCTGGAAGATACGCTTCTGGAAATGGACGACTATTACCGCTTCGTAAACATGCGTGCGGTCGAGAAGCAATACGACGCCGAAGAAAAGTTCGGCGCATAGTCAACAGCCTGAGTGGTGATACATTCGGGCTGTATAGGACGGCAGTAAAGTCCTCCTCCCCACTATACTGCCGTCTTGCGCGCGGGGCTTCCGGGTCGCCCTCTTCCGGTATGCTCCGCGCGCCTCCAACTTTCAGAGAGCTGGCATGGCCTTCCACGATATTCGCCTGATAGCCGCTATCGGTAAAAACGGCGCCATGGGCTTGAACAACAACCTTCCTTGGTCAGACCCGGACGACCTTAAATGGTTTCGTAAAAACACTGTGGACGATAAATATGCTATTGTGGTGTTAGGACGCAGAACATACGAATCCATACTGGTAAACTCTCACCCGAACCGTCCGTTGCCGGGGCGAACGCTTCTGGTAATGTCGAGCGCTGGACACCTGCACAGAACTGAAGACACCGTGGCTGCGCTTCCGCCACTGCCCGTTCAAGACATAATCCATATGTTCGCCAAACGAACCTTGTGGATCGCAGGCGGGCTTTCTGTTTACAATCTGTGGATGCCCTATATAACCCGGTTCTACCTGTCTAGAATCGATTACGCTGGCCACGCAGACACGTTTTTTCCTTTTACGCAAATGTTGTCTGTGTTTAACGAGGCTGACACCCATGCCAATATTTGACCTGAACGAACAACTGGCCGACATGATGATTGCCGCACAGTCTTTACGCAGAGCGGAGGACTATAAGACTGCCGATACGACTCTCTCCGTCGCGAGTGAGAACCCGCTTGCCGCAGACACCGATACCGCAAGCGAGTTTACTTACGGCAGCGTGGATATGCGCGGCCAGCAAGCCGGCGAATATGTCGTGTTTGTTCCGCAAGGGAACTCCCGCGTAAGTATATTTTACAACCCGTCCACACGCGAGGCCCGCCCTATCCCTGTCGCCGGGTGACGGCTAGGCCCGGAGGCACACATGTTCGTATTTCCCTCAAACAAGCGCGAGACGCTTAACGTCTCCAATAAGGTCGAGACGCTAAAGCGTAAATACAAGCAATCCGATACAGCGTCAACGAGCTACATGCTGCCTACTGACACGCAAGTTCTGGAAGGCTTCGTAGACTCGCAAAACGATTTACAGATGCGGCAGCTTTACCGCGATCTGTATTATCATGACGCGATTTGCGGAACATGTGTGGATATTTACTCGCTGTTGCCGTTTGGCGATTTTTCCCTATCTGGCGTTCCCGACAAGGAAATGCTCAACAAATTCTTGGGAACATGCGACGCTTTACGTCTCAAGAGTCTGTTTCCGGCCATCACCATCGATCAGATGGTGGATGGGGCAGTGACGGGCGCATTGAGCTTCGATGCCTCGAAAGGCATATTCAACGGCTATTTACCGTTGAATTTAGATTATGTCGATGTAAGACCTCATCCCATGCACGGACGCAGCGCCCTGCTCGACATTCAGCTACCGGAAGAATCGCGCAGGATGTTCAAAGACTTGTCCGACCCTCGGGTAAAAAAGCTCTACGACTCGCTACCAAAGGTGCTTCAGGAGTTATTTACGTCCGGTCAAAAAGTCAAGCTGGAGCCTGAAGTATCTGTTTACATACCGCGCCCGTCGAGGCTGTCATACAAGATGCACGGCGTATCGCTTTTCAGACGTGTCGTGCCTATATGGCTTCTGGAAAAGACTCTTTTACGTGGCACAATCGAACAGGCGCATCGCAGACAACGCGGCATTACCGTCGTGACGGTCGGCGACATTGACTGGCCCGCCACCAAGGAAGAAATGAACACGATTGGCGAAAACATCATCTTGGCGGATCGCGACCCGCTTGGCGCGGTGTTGGTTACACGACCGGGCGTAAACTTTCAGGATATCAAGAGCCCTACGGATAGCTGGCGGCACAGCGACATTGTGGACGTTTACTCTACTTTGAAATTCCGTGCAATGGGTTTCAGCGAGGGCATGATGTCGGGCGATATGAATGTCGGCAACGCCGACTCCATAATGTCCACATTCAACCATCAAGTGCGCGCGCATCGCGACAATATGGTTCGGTCGTTTCTTTACGAACAGGTATTCCCTTACACGTCCATGGCGAATGACTTTCGCAAGGAAGACAAGTATCTGGAAACGAGTAGCGACCGGCAGGCTGATTACGCCAGTTATATGCGCGATGGTGGTACGTTTACATACGACAATAGGCACATTGCTCGTAGCAGTTCGATTCCGAACAGCGGCGGAGACCCGTCGTCGTACTACTGCCCTACAGTAAACTTCTATGACACGCTGAAGCCTGAAGTCCAGACGGATTGGCTTGATCGTCTGGATAAGCTGGAAGCGAAGGGTGTGCCTATTCCGCTACGAACATTTGTAGCGGCAACTGGACTATCTGTCGGCGATCTTGTGGCGTCCATGGACGAAGATGTGGAATTGCGTAAAGTCATGCACAAACACGCATCCAAAATCAAGAAATATATGCCAGCTCCCGCGATGGACAATATGGCGGCGCTCCTGGACGTGGCCGCGTCGGCGGGAGCGGAACGACGGTCGCCTCTTGACCGCAAGGATGAGTTCGAGAGCATCTCGGACGTTTACGCATACAAGGCGAACGGCAACCGGCTGCCTACGCTGCGCGGCAGAAAGCTGATTGAAGAAAAAGCGAACAAGGTCATCGCCGAAGCGAGAGTAAACATATCGCAGCGGGAAAACCACGAGATAAGGAAGCAGGGCGTCAACGGGAGGCCGTTGCTACCTGCGCGAAAGGAATGAGTTACCTGCTTCTGTTGCTTGTCATAGCGCTGGTATTGGTTACGCCGGAATTGGCTAT
>APMI01003372.1_pt1 | contig 30567 bp, 26 predicted proteins | sample 667938 | NCBI WGS metagenome assembly APMI01 (sample SAMN01084076, study PRJNA167559) | wastewater metagenome | biome: Wastewater | place: Denmark: Ejby Moelle, Odense | collected 2011-11-28
GGATATGAACATTCCGAACAATGCTCCTCAAACACCAAACCGACCTTGGCATCTATTTGCGCCTTTAACGCCTGATGCTTTTGAGTAAAGTCTTTGGGGATGGCAAAATTCGTATAGTTTTTTTTGCCCTGTTGTTTCTCTGTAATCATTGTCCACCGATTGTTTTTTCTTAAATTATCACGGCGGGTTTAAAATGGGGTTAAACCTACTGTCACTGGTTTTTTACTGCCCTTTAAAATTTCACAATTTTAGGCTAAACGGGGCGCAATCAGTTTTAACAACAATTGGGGCATTAAATTGGCACAACAATATATTTTCCAGATGCAGGGTCTTTCTAAAACTTATGCAGGCGGTAAAAAAGTTTTTGAAAACATCTGGCTGAGCTTTTATCCAGATGCAAAAATCGGCGTGGTGGGGGTGAACGGTTCGGGTAAATCAACCCTTCTTAAAATCATGGCCGGCCTTGATAAAGACTTTAGCGGTGATGCAATGGCCGCCAAAGACGTTAAAATGGGCTATTTGCCCCAAGAGCCAGTGCTTGACCCAACCAAAAGCGTTTGGGAAAACGTAATTTCAGAATGCCCTGAAAAAATCTTGCTTGATAAATATAATGAAGTTTCCATGAAAATGGCGGAAGATTATACCGACGAATTAATGGAAGAAATGACCACATTGCAAGAGCAAATCGACGCCGCCGATGCGTGGGATATCGATAGCAAGATTGAAATGGCAATGGGTGCATTACGCTGCCCTGATAATGATGCCGATGTCGCCAAACTTTCGGGTGGTGAAAAACGCCGTGTTGCGCTTTGCCGTCTTTTATTGTCAAAGCCAGATATGATTTTACTCGATGAGCCGACCAACCATTTGGATGCGGAATCTGTGGCGTGGCTTCAACACCACCTTGAAGAATTCCCTGGTTGCGTAATTCTTGTAACCCACGATCGTTACTTCCTTGACCAAGTTACCAAGTGGACGCTTGAACTCGATCGCGGTAAAGGCATCCCATACGAAGGCAATTATTCGGCATGGCTTGAACAAAAAGCCAAAAGAATGGTGCAAGAAGAACGCGAATCCGATAGCCGTAAACGCGCCATCGACCGCGAACTTGAATGGGTGCGCCAATCACCTAAAGCCCGCCAAGCCAAATCAAAAGCCCGTCTTGCACGCTATGAAGAATTGGTTAGCGCGGCGGAGCGTGAAAAACAAACCTTTGCCACCATCCAAATCCCACCGGGCCCACGCCTTGGCAATAAGGTTATTGAGGTTGAAAACCTTGTTAAAGCCTATGGTGATAAATTATTAGTCGATGGTATTTCATTCAAACTTCCGCCTGCGGGCATTGTTGGGGTTATTGGCCCGAACGGTGCGGGTAAATCAACCCTGTTCAATATGATTACCGGCAAAGCACAGCCAGACAGCGGCACAATTTCATTGGGTGATAGTGTGAAATTGGGCTTTGTTGACCAATCGCGTGACGCGCTTGATGATAATAAAAACATTTGGGAAGAAATTTCCGATGGGCTTGATGTTATCGAAGTTGGCGGTCGTGAAATAAACTCCCGCGCCTATGTATCTTCATTCAATTTCAAAGGTGGGGATCAACAGAAAAAGGTTGGTCTATTATCGGGCGGTGAAAGAAACCGTGTTCACCTTGCCAAAACCCTTCGCATGGGTGCAAACGTTCTATTACTCGATGAGCCGACCAACGATTTGGACGTGGAAACTTTGCAAGCACTTGAGGCGGCACTCGATGATTACCCAGGCTGTGCCGTGGTTATTTCCCACGATCGCTGGTTCCTTGACCGCGTCGCAACCCATATTCTGGCATTCGAGGGCAATTCACACGTTGAATGGTTTGAAGGCAATTTCGAAGCCTATGAAGAAGACAAAAAACGCCGATTGGGCGTTGAGAATTTAATCCCTGAAAAAATTAAATTCCAGAAGTTTGCGCGGTAGGGAAACACACTCTAATTTACAATTTTATGTTGCGCATTTTTTTACATAGTTTACAGCTGTAAACAATGTTTGATTCCGTAGTTATGAGATTTAAAAAAGAATACGATAACTCCATAGGGGAACTTATGGAGTTATTGGTCTATTATAATCATGTGTACGTTATTTTTAGTCTTCAAGACGTTTCATACGTAATTAAAAAATTAGGAATTGATAATTTTCAAAAACTTGTATCAATTAAACATTTGACTGCAATGATTTTACCAGAATTCATTGGGATTAAAACAGACACCTTAGGCACATTTCAGACACACGCGGCGGTAATTGGCAGAATACACGCGCATGAAGATGGCAAAAAAGTTAAGCTTAAAGACTTTGCAATCGAAAACATATGTAAAGAATTGCAAATAAAACCAAATGCCAAAATTGAAAATATACTTACCGCTAAATGCAAGATTACAACATATGAAAAAATTGGTTGTATAAATAATAATGTAAATGATTTAATCACTGAAACCGCTTTGAATAAGCAATTGTTATTAAAGTTTCTAAATAGTAGTCTAGCGAAAAATGGCGTTGAAATCAACGATATCGTCTTCAATGAATTTAAATATATGATTACAAATAATGGAAAAGGCTTCACTCAACATTCTGATGACTTAAAAAACCTTATTAATATACCTCCACCAGAAAACTATTCTTGGGCGCATTTATTTGCAAATATTCACGACTATTGGATAGAAAATTTCATAGCCTCTTATATAAGAAGTGACTTGGTAACAAATTATTTTTACTCTCAAGTTTCAGAAACTCAATTTGGCAATGTTTTATCAAAATCCAAAGGCAAGCTTGAAGAAGTTTACACATTCCAAAAGTACGTATTCTCTAGTGCAAAATATATATCAGAAGCAATTGATGATAACGAAATTGATTTTAAAAGCGCAATAAAGCTCATTGAGAACAATTCAAAATTGAGAGAATGGGTTGCAAAATTGCCACCTTCTTCCGATTTGATGCAAGAATATATGTCTAAAACGAATGAAGAAGATAGCAATGCAATAAAGCTTGGGAAAATATTTACAAAAGGGACATTTATTGTTGGGGGTGCTTTAATGCCTGGCGGTGGATTAACTTCAAGTATAATTACTGGTACTTTTACTGATGCAGTTGGCAACTTTATAGAAAACAAGTTTTTAGGAAATTATAACCCATCCACATTTGTAAAAAGCACTAAAAAAATAATTAAATAATTTCAATTAATAATTTTCTAAGTGTTTAAATTATTAATTAAACAAATGCATAACTATTAAGCCAAATTCACACAATGCACACAACGCAGATGAAAAACGTATCAAATGATTAATCGCAAAATAATTGGCAATATTCTTGCGGCATTTGCTGGCGTTTTTATTGGGCGCACTCGTGATACCGGCATCCCAAACCTAATCCAACACACACCACGTTTTTGTAATAAATGCGGCAAAGTTCTTGACCGCGATGGTGATGCAAGTTCAATAAGTCGTGGCGATATTTGCCTTGAATGCTTTATTGATGAAACGAATAATGATTAACCTATATAGGTTTTGACAAACCTGTCATACCGGAATTTTGTGAAACAAAATGCCCGGTATCTGTTGATTTCACCACGAGATACCGGACAAATCCTTCGGATTTTCCGGTATGACAAAAGACGTAATTCGTAATTCGTAATTCGTAATTCGTAATTTTCCTCTCACCTTTCCGTCCGCTTCGCGTCCACCTTCCCATATTACGAGCGCGAAAAAGTTGAAGACTTTTTCGATTACGCGAGTAAGCTCGCTCAAGGGAAGGAGTTATCGCGCATCTGACGTTGTGATTTATCCACCCCACCATTGCCCGTGATAAAATCAAATCTTGCGATTGGCTTTTAGAAAAGGGGGTTCAAGAAAAAAATGTCAACAAATGTCAACAATCTGGCGGAAGGGCAAAAACCACCATAAATTTTTCGCAAGCAATTGATTAATAATAATTTTATTGGGGAAGAATATTGTTACAAGTGGGTAAAAATAAGGGTTGGAATGGTAATGAAAAATAAGGATTGCGGAAAAATTGTAATGGTATTTTAAATGCGTGCCTTTAGACCGCCTGTCACCCCGCATTTATTGCGGGGTCTTATATGTCTAGCTCCCGCAACAAGTGCGGGATGACAAGAATTAGATGTAAAGTTAAAAGTTATTCTGCCGTCCATTCCATCGCGACATCAGCCCGTTCATACTCATGCCCGTATTTATCCATAATCTCCCCAGAATGTTTGAACCCCAATTTTTCATATAAATGGATGCTTGAACGTTGTTGGTGATTGGTCAAAAGGAATAGGGATTTTAAACCCATTTCGCGGGCGCGCCCAAATGCGGCATTGATAAGTTTTTCGCCAATTTTAAGCCCGCGATAATGGCGCGAAACCCCAAGTTTTGTGAATTCATACTCGCCATCGTCCATTTGCATAAGCGCACACGTGCCAACAATTTCACCATTCGACAAACGCGCCAAAAGGATTATTCCACCCTTGTCCAAAATGGCTTCATTGGGGTGGGAAAGGACATATTTATCAATATCTTCAACCACAAAATTTTCGGAAATCCAATCAATGTTTATTTTGAAAAAATCACCCGCGTATTCGTCCGAATATTCGATAATTTCAACATCTTGGGGTGTTAGTTTTGCCTGTTTTTCAAGCAGGGTTTTGAAACGCGCATCAAAACTATGGTCATCCAATGCCGCCTCTATTTTATTTAGGCTGGCGCAAAAATCGGGCGCAATTTCAAGCAATAAGTCACGGATAACCCCGTCCACCCTAGGCCAGATTTGCCCACGTAATTGTGCCAAAAGCCCCTGTCCGTCATGGGTTAATGATACCATTCGAACCCGACTGTCCGCCTTGACTGTAATGGTTTCAATCAGCCCCATATCACGAAGGTTATTAAGGTTGCGGGTTATTGCCGGCTGGCTCTGCCCCAAAATTTCGGCAAGCTGTGCCACAGATATTTCACCCGCATCACCAATTTGCGCAAGCAAAACCGCCTGCGATGGAAACAGCTCAAAACCCATATCATGATGGATTTTGGTGGCATCGGTCAAAAAACGGTCAGACAGGCGTTTAAGGCGACTGCCAAGGAAAATATAAGGATTTTTAAGGATTATATCATTTTGCATAACATGTTATATAACACGTTATATTGTTTATGCAATATTCAAATTTACTGTCATGCCGGAATTTTTCATTTGAAAAATATCCGGCATCTGGTTGGTTTATTGAAAGAGATACCGGACATTTTGTTTTACAAAATTCCGGTATGACAAAGCCCTAGCCAATCACCGCACGGGCAACAAAGTCTTTTAATTGTGTATTGGCGATGGTTAGTTTTGCAAAACTCCAGCCGCCAGCAGCTTTAAGATCCTTGATTGCAGTGGTTGCCCGTGACGCCTCTAATGAGTTAATCTCGAACCATTGTTTAACAATGCTATCGGACCATTTTTTGTCGGCTTTGTCTGGAATTGCGCCTTTGGTTTTGGCAAAATCAATGATTTTTCCGGTTAGTTGCGCCTGCTCACCCATGAAATCTTCGATGATGCGGCGGGTTGCAACCTTGTCCCAATGATCTTGACCAGTTACCATACCTGCGGCATGGCGCATTTCATCAAAGCCGATTTCAGCACCAATTGCATGGTAAATCCGTGCGGAACCCAAAAGCGGGGCATCAGATTGTTTGGCAATATCGACAATATCGGTCGATGAAATCATAACCCGAAGGTTGGCAATTTCATGTGCCAATTCAGATGGTGCGCCCTCATTGATAAATTCTTGCGCCAAGGCTTCGATGCGGGCATATTCATAAGGAGATACCACATTATCAATCACCGGCTTTAATTGCGCGATTTCAGGGCTGTATGAATTAATCATATCGGTTACCTGATCATTCACACCAATGCTTGAATGTGGGGTGCGGCGCGCCAACCAATAGGTTTGACGACGAATAACATTCTGCACCTCTAGCATCATTTTATATTGAAGGGCGGCCGGAATTTTTAAATCTTGGGCATTGATTTTTTCAATCGCTTTATCAAGTTCAAAGATTTTACGTGCCGCCGCATATGCCTTTACAATTGCGCCAGTGTCGGCAATCGCACTTTCACGAACGCGATCCATAAAGGTAATACCACCAATATCAACAATGCGGTTCGCCAGAACAGTTGCAATAATTTCACGGCGCAGACGGTGACCACGCATTGCCGCTTCAAATTGGTGGCAACCTTCAGGGAAGTAATTAACAAGGGTTTTTTCAAACCATTCATCATCAGGAGCATGCGATGCCACAATCTCACCGAAAAGCTGAATCTTGCTATATGCCATCAATACCGCAAGTTCAGGGCGGGTCAGACCCTCACCGCGTTCAATCTTGCTGCGCATTTCATCATGTGCCGGCAAGAATTCAACCGCACGGTTCAATTGCCCCAATTCTTCTAGCTGCACCATGAATCTTTCATGGGCATCGGCATCTTGGGCGGCATTTATCTGCTGTAATGATAACGCAAGGGTTTGGTTATAATTATGTTCAAGGACGTGATGCGCGACATCATCGGTCATAGAAACCAATAATTCATCGCGGGCTTCTTCGGTCATTGCGCCACTACGCACCAAGGCATTTAGCAGGATTTTGATGTTAACTTCGTGGTCGGATGAATCCACACCTGCGGAGTTATCAATCGCATCGGTATTAAGGCGAACACCAGTTTTTGCCGCCTCGATACGACCCAATTGGGTAACACCTAGATTTGCCCCCTCACCGATAACCTTAACCCGAAGGTCAGAGCCATTGATACGAATTGCATCATTTGCCTTGTCACCAACATCTGAATTGGCTTCAGATTTTGATTTTATATAGGTTCCGATACCGCCAAACCATAATAAATCAGCATTCGCTTTTAAAATCGCGGTCATCAATTCAAATGGCGTGACATTATCGGATGTAATCTCAAGCAATTCTTTGATTTGTGGTGTAAGGGTGATTGATTTCAAAGAGCGCGAGAAGATACCGCCACCTTTTGAAATGAGTTCCTTATTATAATCCTGCCATGAAGAACGTGGCAATTCAAAAAGACGCTTACGCTCGGCAAAGGATTTTGCACAATCAGGATTTGGATCGATGAAAATATCGCGGTGGTCGAATGCCGCCACAAGACGGATTTTCTCTGATAATAGCATGCCATTGCCAAAAACATCGCCCGACATATCACCCACACCAACCACATTAAACTCTTCTGATTGTGTATCATGACCCATTTCGCGGAAGTGACGTTTTACCGCCTCCCAACCACCTTTTGCGGTGATGCCCATTTTCTTATGGTCATAGCCATTTGAGCCACCGGATGCAAAAGCATCACCCAACCAATGCCCGTATTGGAGCGAAATAGAGTTCGCAATATCTGAGAATGTTGCAGTGCCTTTATCAGCGGCAACCACCAAATATGGATCATCACTATCAAGGCGAACCACATCTTTTGGCGCAATAATTTTGCCCGCCGCATCAATGTTGTCGGTTATATCCAAGAGACCGCACAAAAAGATTTTATATGCCACAATACCCGCCGCCATATATTCTTCACGCGAACCACCTTTTGGCAAGGCTTTGGGGAAGAATGCGCCTTTTGAACCCACAGGAACAATAACCGCATTCTTAACTTGTTGTGCTTTTACAAGACCCAACACTTCGGTACGGAAATCATCACGGCGATCTGACCAACGCAAACCACCGCGCGCCACAGGGCCAAAGCGCAAATGCGCACCCTCGACAAGAGGTGAATAAACCCAAATTTCACGGAAAGGCTTTGGATTTGGCACTTCGGCAATTTGTGAGGTTGCAATTTTGAATGAAATATACGGCTTATTTTTGCCTTCGGCATCTTTTTGATAATAATTGGTGCGAACCATGTTATTAATCAAATTGGTGATGCGGCGTAAAACACGGTCGGCATCAAGGCTTGGAACATCATTTAATAATGATGAAATTTCGGCATTAATAGCTTCACATTTTTTACCACTTTCTTTGCCCAATGCAGGATCAAAACGAGTTTCAAAAAGCTGAATAATTTTTTGGGCGATTAATGGATAATCGGAAAGCGCCTGCTCCTGTACTGCTTGGGACGGGTCAAGGCCGGTTTGCCCACGCCAACGCGCGAATGCACGAATAAGGCTTGCCTGGCGCCAAGTTATACCAAGTTTCAAGATAAGACGGTTAAAGCCATCATTCTCTGATGTGCCGCTAAAGATGGCGGCAAAGGCATCTTCAAATGAATTTTCCACCGCCGCAAAGTCAAGTGGTGCGCCATCTGACGAACGCATTTCAACATCATGCACCCACAAAACTTGGGTTCCATCATCCTGTGATGCAGTTTTTGGCTTGATTTTAAACTGCGCCTCGGATTCGACATAAAGCCCCATGCTTTCAAAAATTGGCATGGCTTCGGAAAGGGCAACCGGATTATCACGCTTATAAAGCTTACAGCGCAGAATATTTTCCTTGTCGCCATCCATGCGATAAGCACGAACCCAAACATCCACTTCTTTTAAAATCAATAATTCCTGAATATCTAAAAGTGCCTCGGACGGGGAGAATTTTTCTTTATAGCCCGCAGGAAAAGCACCAATGAATGGCGCGGCGCGAACATTATTTTCACCTGCACAAACCTCAAGATCATCATCCCATGTACGGGTGATTTCAATAATTTCGCTTTCAAGAGTTTCTAAATCAGGTTCAAGATGGTCATAAGGATTAATGCCAATAATATAATGGATGCGTGCCAATGGCGCATCACCAAACAATGGGTAATAAGACGATAAACGCCCACCATAGCTTTCAGCGAGCTTTTCACCAACCCTTACACGTACTGCGGTATTATACTTATCGCGTGGCACAAAAACCAAAATTGATAAAAAGCGGTTAAATTGATCACGCCGCGCAAACATTGCGGTGCGCGGTCTGTCCATCAAATGCTGCACACCCATTGCGATACGCAACAAATCATCTTCTTCGATTTGGAATAGTTCATCACGCGGATAATTTTCCACAATATTGCGGAACTTTTTATCATTATGAGAGCTGGGGTCAAAGCCAGCACGTTTAATAACCTTATCAATCTTACGGCGCAAAAGCGGAACATCGCGCACCATTGAATCATAGGCCTCGGCAGTGAAAAGACCAACAAAACGCTCTTCACCAATTAATTTGCCTTTTTCATCATATTTTTTAATGCCAATATAATCCAAAACCGCGCGGCGATGCACTTTTGAACGAAGGTTGGATTTTGCAACCACAAGCGGGCTACCATCTTCTAAATAGGCAACCAATTTGTCGGTTAACATGGTTGGCTCTGAAGAGCGGCGCAAAATACTGCGCAATGGGTCGCGCAAAATACCAAGATTGCGATCTTCGACAATATCTGGCTCTTCTTTAGAAAGTGTGCCGTCACCATTGCGAAGGTAATTATATGAACGCGCGCCAATGAAAATGAAATGCTCATCCTCAATCCATTTGAGGAATGAGATATATTCACTTATCTCATCGGCATTTAAGCCAACATTAGCAATCGCAAGGCCCGCAATACATTCTTTCATGCGCGCCTTCATTGCGCGGAAATCTTTTACAGACATTGAAACATCGTTCAATGTTTCGCGTACACCCATTAAAATGGCGTCACGTTTTGTCTGCGGCAATGATGGCAAATGAACCTGAATCATACTTTCGCGAACAATGTGCCCATTATCCTTGCCAGCATCGTCAATACGTTGCCCGTCTTCGTCACGTAAAACATCAACAATCGGATGGAACATTGCGCGGACTTCAACGCCTTGCGCACCAATTTCGCCCATGATGGAATCAACCAAAAACGGCGCATCAGGGCCAACAATTTCCAAAATATCACGCCCCAAAGGCTGATTATGTTCGCCCATGCCTTCGATAAGGCGGATTTCCTTTTTTTGCGGATGCTTACTTGATGCCCAACTCCAGAAGTCATAGGCAAGATGCGCCAAATCCCCAAGAGATAATGCACCAACATCATCAATTGTCGCATCGCGACCAAATTGGTTTAAAAACTCATTTGCAGCATGGGTAAGCACACCACCCTGAACAAAACCATCATATTTTTTTGCAACATTTACAAACTCAGCAACATTAATGCGCTCATCAGTGGCATCAACAGACATTCTTCCCCTCCGCAATTCGGTTTCGCGAAAATTTTTCTTTTATCTTACAGAAACCATAATTTTGTTTCAAGCACAGTATCTTTACATCAATAGATTGCCAAAAGATTATGATTTTAAGAAGTTTTTCCATTCGTTGCCGTCGCGTCACTATCTGGACGGCCATTCGCACTCATAAATATTGCAATTGCGCGGGTTTGTGGAAATTGTGCAAAAACAATCATTATCATAACGGTCAATGGAACTGATAAGAACATTCCAGCACCACCCCATATCTGCCCCCAAAACGCCAATGACAGAAACACCATCAGAACCGAAAGATTAAGGCTATCACCAGTCATTTTAGGAAGAATAAAGTTACCAACTACAAAATGTATACCTTGAATCATACCAAAAATTGCCAGTGCAATTATGGGATTTGAAAATTGCACCAACGCAAACAATGCTGGCATAATTGACGAGGCCGCAGCCCCCAAAACAGGAATATAGCACAAAAGAAATGTAAGTAGCGACCAAAAAAGCGCGCTTTTTAGACCAACAGCAATAAGGACAATATAACAACCAACCGAAATCATAATACCGGTTAGGGTTTGAACCCACAAATAACTCTCCATAGATTTACGGATTCTAATCGATAAATCTACAACTCTATTACGCTCGGCTTTATCATTGAAAACAAAGACGATTTTTTTTGAAAGGCTTGACTGCATTGCGAATAGTGAAAGCACATAGATAATCACAAACAATGCCTGATTTCCGAAACTTTTCAAAACTTCGCCAACCATTGAAATAAACCCAGTAGGGCTAATTTTGCCAAACAATTGCGCAAGTGTTGGGGCCGGTGAATTAATATGCAACAAAGCATAAGTTTGGGCGATGACTTCGTTAATACGTGTATTATAAAGACTTACATCTTTTGCAAATTCAGAAGCATATTCGGCAACAAAGGCAACCAACCCTGCAAAACCTACAAACACGATGATAAATACAATTGGCAAAGCAAGTTTGCGTTGAATTACCGGAAGTTTTCTATGTATTAAATCGGCAAAACCATCAATCATAAGCCATAAGAAAATAGCCAATGCCAAAGGCGTTAATAGATCGGCAAAATAAATTAGCCCAAGAATCAATACCGCAGTTGCAATAATTGATAATGATACCGAACCTACTTTTTCAGATGTAATTTTATTATTCATTGCGCCAAAATAACGCGATTTTTTCCTTAATCAAGGTTTAGTTTTATCGCAGCAGCAATTGCAAGTGGGCATAAAACAATTGCAAATAAAACAATCGCCGACAAAAGGAAAAAACCTTGGGTGAAAATCCCGTTACCCAACATTATCTGTCCCGCAGTGGATGAGCCAAAAATCACAATCGGCGTATAAAGTGGCAATGCAAGCAATGCCACCAACAGCCCGCCACGTTTAACACTGGCCCCCAATGCCGCCCCAACCGAGCCAAGCAAAAACATCGCCAATGCCCCAATAAACAGCGTAAATGTCATTGGCATAACATATTCAGACGGGATATTTAGCATTAACCCGGCCACAGGCATCGCCACCAAAAGCGGTAATATTATCGCCACAAATTGCCCCAAAATTTTACCAAGCATCGCAATGGAAAATGGCAAGCCTGATAATGACAATTGCTCCATAGTGCCGTCATCAATATCGCCTTGAAACAATCTTTCTAATGACACTAACGATGCAAGCGCAAGCGCAAGCCATAAATAACCGCCGCCAATTTTGGCAAGTAATTCCCGATCTGGCCCAACTGCAAATGGCAATAATAACATTGCGCCCGCAAAAAACGCAGTTGGCAATAATGCACCGCCACCAGTTCCAAGGTTTAACTTAACCTCACGCATGATGATTGATAAAAAGGTTCTAAACTCTTTCATAAATCATCCCCCAAATATTCGGGGACATAGTCCATCAAATTAAGTAATTGCATTGGCTTGCAATTCGGTGTGTCATGCACCGCCGCAATGATAATGCCGCCATTTGCGCGATGTTCATCAATTATTTCGCCCAATTGCACTCGGCCCTTTTCATCCAAAGGCGCAAAAGGTTCATCAAGCAGCCAAACTGGACGACCCGCAATTAAAATCCGCGCTAAAGAAATCCGCCGTTTTTGACCGGCACTTAATGAAGCACCCATTAATGGCAAAAGATGGGGAATATTAAGACGAGTAACAATGCTTGGTATATTTGCCCGATTGCCACCAAATAAATCACACCAAAATTCAAGTTGCGCTTTTATGGTTTGGTTGGCCTTTATGGCGTCGAGATGCCCCAAAAAGCACAGACTTTCGGTAAGTTCGCGCCCGCCGTGACCACTAAAAACAATCTTTCCTGCAAGTGGTTTATGCATATTGGTTATCGCACGCAAAAGCGTTGATTTACCCGCACCATTCACACCGCGCAACTCAACCGCATCCCCTGATTTCAGCGCAAGATTAAGACCAGAGATTAACAATCTCTCGCCCCGTTTTAGCGCTATTTCATTTAATTCAAGGGTACAATCAAACATTTATTTTTCTTGTGGCTTTTTACCATTAATTACAAGTGCGGCATTATCATCAAGTTCGCGGTAAAAGCAATTTGCAAAGCCAACATGGCAACAGCCACCATCGCCACCAACCTCAACCAAAAGCAAAACTACATCTTGGTCGCAGTCGGTTTTGATTGCCTTTACACTTTGGATTTGACCAGAGGTTTCCCCCTTTAGCCATAATGAATTGCGTGAGCGCGAATAATAATGGGCCTTTTTGGTTTCTATGGTTTTTTGTAATGCTTCGGAATTCATATAGGCAAGCATTAAAACTTCGCGGGTTTCAAAATGCTGGGCAATTACTGGAATCAAGCCGTTTTCATCAAATTTTGGGGTAAATTCCGACCCCAATTCCAATTCTTCTTTACCCATGATTTATACTCCCTTTATCCGCAAAAGCTTTAGAAGATTTAGGAATAATGGTCAAATTATAAGTGTCAGTTACAAATTTACGTTTATAAATGTGTGACTTTCAATTTTTACCAACCAATGCTATGCGCACCCAATGTCAGAGAAATTAAACCCTTGGAGAGATGAATTTACGGCAACATTTTTGTTGGCGTTGCCCATTATTTTGTCAAATCTTTCTAATACTTTGATAAATGCAACTGATGTCTTTCTCTTGGGGCGCTTGGGAAAAGACGCCTTGGCGGCATCTGCAATTGGCGTTGGCCTTGTGGTTTCACCATTGGTATTTGGCATTGGCGTAATCTCGGCATCTTCGGCAATGATTGCAAAGGAATTGGGGGCAAAGGCGCATTCGGTGCGTGATGTCCGCCGTACTGTGCGTGCGTCATTTTGGGTCGCGTTTCAGTTTTCTTTGCCGGTGATGGTGGTTTTGTGGTTCACGGGGGATTTTGCCCACGCAGCAGGACTTGAAGAACATCTTGCTAGAAATATCGGGCTTTTTGTGCGCGGGTTAGAATTTGAAATTCTTCCGGTTTTATTGATTGTGGCCCTAAGAAACTTTGTAGTGGCATTGCATAAACCAATGTGGTCGATGATTATTGGTTTTGTAAATGTCGGTTTTAATGCATTTATTAACTCTGGTCTAATATTGGGATATTGGGGTTTTCCGCAAATGGGGCTTTTGGGCGCGGGGATTGGCTCATCATTTACGGCATTATTCTCATTATCATTGTTTATTTTTGTTATCAGCACCCAAAAACCATTTAAGCGTTATTCCATTTTTGGACGATTTTGGCGCATTGATAAGGTGCGCCTAAAAGAATTATGGCATTTGGGTATGCCAATCGGCTTCCAAGTTGGGTTTGAAGTTTCGGTTTTTGCCGCCGCCGTTTTCCTTATGGGATTTATAAGCACCTATGCCACAGCGGCGCATTCAATTGCATTACAAATAGCATCAATAAGCTTTATGGTACCGATGGGCATTGCCCAGGCGGCAACGGTGCGGGTTGGTAATGCGCTTGGTCGTGGGGATGAAGCAGGAATTGCCCGTGCTGGCTGGGCATCATATATAATTGGCGTTGGTTTTATGGCAATAATGGCATTGGTGATGTGGAATATCCCGCATAAGCTTGCCGGACTGTTCATTGAAGAAGGTGCAGCCGATTCAGTAACAGTTATTATGATTGCCGTAAGTTTCATAAAAATCGCCGCCATCTTCCAAATTTTTGACGGCGCGCAAGTTGTTGGTGCAGGGATGTTGCGCGGGCTTCATGATACCAAAGCACCAATGATTTTCGCGCTAATTGGTTATTGGATTATTGGCCTTGGGGTTGGTGCATATTTGGCCTTTTACACACCATTACAAGGGGTTGGCATATGGATTGGGCTTGCCACCGGTCTTGGTGTGGTGGCAATATTAATGATTATCCGCTGGCATTACAGGCGAGCCTTTGGGCTTTTGCCATAATTACCTATATTGTTGTGCTAAAACACGTGCATATTCGATGCTTTTTTGACGCGCCATTCCGGCGGCCGCAAACCAATCAATTATGACCCAAATCCCTAATCCGCCAAAAGTAAAAAGTTTTAGAAATCCTAACAAAAAGTCCCCTAAATAAAACTTATCAGCACCAAAATTGCCTAACCATATGTTCCAACCATATGCTAAAACAGGGTTCTTTTCATTTTCCACGAATGTTGAAATAAAAGATTCACGACGTTCAAGCGGAACAGAATCATAAATTGAAAAAAGTTCGCGCATATAAGTTTTTCTATTCATTGCAGCCCCCAAAGAAAGTATAAACTTATGAGTGAAATATGGTCAATGTCAATCAAAAAAATCCCGCCGTTTCCAGCGGGATAGTTGATCAGTGTATGAGTGGGATAATTAGATTCTATGCCGCGTCAGTAGAAGTTTCTTCCATCGCTTGCGCCAAATCCAAAAGACGACGGCGAGTGCGCTCACCAAGACGGTAATAAGTGCGAATAAGTTCGCGTGTTTCTTTTTGACGCAAAATTTCAGGGCTAATATCATCGTGATCATTGGCAACCGGCGCATTTGCTGGCGTTACATTAAGGCCATCGTAAAAATATTGCACTGGCACAGATAATGCAGAAGATAATTCAAACAAACGGCTTGCAGTGATGCGATTTGCGCCACATTCATATTTTTGAATTTGTTGGAAACGAATGCCAACAATATTTGCAAGTTGTTGCTGGGTCATACCCATTAGCCTTCTGCGGCGGCGAAGTCTGCGTCCTACATGAAGGTCAATTGAAGTAGCCATTAAAAAATCTCCTTAAGTATCATTTTGAAACAAATTTTCTCTTCAAAAGGAGTAGTTGCAACCGTTATGCCATTCCTATTTGGGGAATTTTGAAACACCAAATCAAATCTTCCCCCAAAAACTCGACCAAAGCATATGAAAATTTACAACTTTTGCATTGCACAATTCTCTTGAACCTTTATTTTATTACGCCTAAGTTCACGCAAATTTTGCAAAGGTATATTTATGAGCCAGATTACGACTGTTGGGGTTATTGGTGCAGGACAGATGGGAAATGGTATTGCCCATGTTGCCGCACTAGCAGGTTATAATGTTGTTCTTTCCGATATTAGCCAAGAAAGCCTTGATAAGGCACTTAAAACAATTGATAAAAACCTTGGTCGTCAGGTCTCTAAAGCACTTATTAGCGAACAAGAATCCAAAGATGCTTTCGCAAAAATCACTATTTCTACTGATCTTGCGGCGATGAAAGATGCAGATATTGTAATCGAAGCAGCAAGTGAAAATATCGAAATCAAAAAAGCAATTTTCAAAAACCTTTTGCAACACATTAAACCAGAAGCCATTCTTGCTTCAAATACTTCATCAATTTCTATTACACGCCTTGGTGCATCTACCGATCGTCCAGAAAAATTCATCGGTCTTCACTTTATGAACCCTGTTCCTGTTATGAAATTGGTTGAAATCATTCGTGGTCTTGCCACTGATGAGGCAACTTATGCGGCGGCACTTGAAGTAGTTACCCGCATGGGAAAAATCACCACCAATGCCGAAGATTTCCCTGCATTCATCGTAAACCGTATCCTTGTGCCAATGATTAACGAGGCGATTTACACCCTTTATGAAGGTGTTGGCACAGTTGAATCAATTGATAAAGGTATGCGGATGGGCGCAAATCACCCTATGGGTCCGCTTGAATTAGGTGATTTTATTGGTCTTGATACAGTTTTGGCAATTATGCAGGTTCTTAACGAAGGTCTTGCCGATACCAAATATCGCCCTTGCCCGCTTTTGGTCAAATATGTTGAGGCTGGCTGGCTGGGACGTAAAACAAACCGTGGCTTTTACGATTATCGTGGCGAAACACCAGTTCCAACAAGATAAAAACAAAACCCGCCAAATTCGGCGGGTTTTTTATTCTTCAAATTCAAAACGACCACTTCGGGCAAATGCGGTTTCAATCGCTTCTAGCAATTTGTTTACGTCAAATGGTTTGACCACTATGGCGTCCGCACCGCGCACCAATGTATTAAACAATTTATCGTCCACATTGCCAGACATGGCAATAATGCCAACATCAGGGAATTTTTCACGAAGCTTTGGTATTGTATCAATTGGCACAATTCCAGGCATATTCATATCACTTAGGATAACATCAACATCAAGCAAATCGACTGAATCAAGGGCATCATTCATGGATTCAGCCAAGGTTACACGATAACCAATCTCACTTAGAATTTTATAACAAATGGTGCGGATTGATTTTGAATCATCAATTACAAGAATATGTGGCGGATGCTCACCATTTTCCATGTAATATTCAAGACCTTCAAGAATTGATGACAAACGCTCTTTATTAAATGGTTTTGCAAGCAGAAATTCCGCACCGACCATTTTGGCATGCATCAAATGGGAATCCACTTCATTTATCTCATCAGTGGCACTCATAGCAATAACGATAATGTCAGGCTTGGCAGATTTTAATTTTCTTACATTAATACTGCCTTCAGAATCCGGAAGCCCCAAGTCCACAAAGGCGACAGCAGGGTTCGTTGCCTTCACAAGTTCAATACCCGATGCAAGGTCATAGGCAATATTGGAATCCCAATCCTTCTCGCTTAGCATTTTAGCTATAAGCTTTGCTTGTATTTTTCCGTCTTCGATGATGACACAAAAATGATTTGGCACAAAATGCTCCAGCTGTTTTACCTAGGCCAATTTAAACTGTCTAATCACATACTCTAAACATCTAAATATATTACCAACAGATGTTTCAAATTTTATGGGTCTGATCAAACTTTGAATATTCAAAATCGATACATTGGGTTATTAATAAACGCCATACAGGCTCGGCAATATTGGGGGATAATCCAACAATTTCAGAATTTTTAAGAACCTTTTGAATTACGTCTTCAATGCGCGCTTCATCATAGACCATATCACGGCTTTCTTTTATGCGCGCTGCCGCACCCATAAATGACTGTCGTTCCGCAACCAATTCGACCAAAAGCCTATCAATACGATCAACTTCGTGCCTTACATCGGTCATCGTCTGACATTCATCAGCGGTTTTTAATTTCGGTAAATGTTCCAATTTCGTCATATCGCTTAAGTATCGGATGAAAAAACAAATTACAACAAGGTTTGGCAATTAAATACGTCAAAATAAAAGGCACTTTTGCAAAGTGCCTTTTAAAAATTAAATATCAATCTCTTCTGCATATTTCGCATTTTGGGTAATCCAATTAAAACGTAATTCCGCTTTTTTCCCCATCAAAGTTTCCACCAAATCAGAAACCATTTCTTCATCCTCTTTGGCGATTTGTATTCTTGCCAAAGTACGAGTTGCCGGATTCATTGTGGTTTCTTTCAATTGCGCCGGCATCATTTCGCCCAAGCCCTTGAAGCGACCAATCTCAACCTTGGCATTGGCGCGGAATTCAGTACGCAAAATTTCTTCTTTATGGGCGTCATCGCGCGCATAAAAACTTTTTGAGCCATGCGAAATTCGGTAAAGTGGCGGCATAGCAAGATAAACCCGACCCGCTTCAACCAGTTTTGGCATGGCGCGATAAAAGAATGTCGCCAAGAGTGCGGCAATATGCGCACCGTCCACATCCGCATCCGTCATGATAATGATGCGTTCATAACGCAAATCTGCAAGATTGAATTTTGAACCCATTCCAACCCCAAGGGCCAGCGCCAAATCATTCAATTCCTGATTCCCGGTAAGTTTTTCACCACTTGCAGACGCAATATTTAGGATTTTACCACGCAAAGGTAAGATTGCCTGCGTCATACGATTGCGCGCCTGTTTAGCAGAACCACCCGCAGAATCACCTTCTACGATAAATAACTCTGTCCCTTCGGCATCTTGTTTGGTGCAATCGGCAAGCTTTCCAGGAAGGCGCAATTTACGTGTTGCAGACGCACGCGAAACTTCTTTTTCTTTGCGGCGTTTAAGACGCTCATCACAGCGGGCAATTACCCAATCAAGAAGCGCACGCGCCTCTTTTGAATTACCTGCAAGCCAGTGATCGAACTTATCACGTACCGCATTTTCAACAATACGTATCGCCTCTGTGGTTGCCAATCTATCTTTGGTTTGCCCAACAAATTCAGGCTCTTTAATAAAAACCGAAATCAAAGATGCCGCAGAATCAAAAACATCATCGGCGGTAATATTGGCGGCCTTTTTATCATTCAACAGCTCACCATAGGTGCGCAGCCCCTTGGTAATTGCCGCACGCAAACCTTGTTCATGCGTGCCACCTTCTGGGGTTGGGATGGTGTTACAATAGCTTCTCATAAAGCTGTCGGCATCGCCAAAGCCACGCATACCCCATGCAACCGCCCACTCCACAGAGCCATGTCCTTGTTGCTTGTCAGTGCGACCAGTAAAGGCACTTTGGGTTACGGTTGGTGAATTCTCAACAACAGTATTAAGATAATCGGCAAGACCATTGGGGAAACAAAATGTTTCTTCGGTTGGAACATTTGACCCTGGCTTGATACGCTCTGGTGCGCATTTAAAGCGGATTTCGACACCAGCGAAAAGATAGGCTTTTGAACGCGCCATATTAAATACACGCGCCGGATCAAATTGCAGATTATCACCAAAAATTTCGGCATCTGGATGAAAACGTGTCAATGTCCCACGGCGGTTTTGCACCGCGCCCAATTCTTTGATTGGCCCTTGGGGAATACCACGTGAAAACTCCATGGCATAAAGTTTTCTATCACGCGCCACCTCAACATAAAGTCTGTCGGATAGGGCGTTTACCACCGAAACACCAACCCCGTGCAAACCGCCCGAAGTTTGATATGATTTATCAGAGAATTTACCACCCGCGTGAAGTACGGTTAAAACCACCTCAAGCGCAGACTTACCTTCATATTTTGGATGTGGATCAACTGGAATGCCGCGACCATTATCAATAACCACAAGCGAGCCATCATCTTCAAGGCTTACCTCAATTCGGTTGGCATGCCCCGCGACCGCCTCATCCATTGAGTTGTCAAGAACTTCGGCAAATAAATGGTGTAATGCGCGGCTATCAGTACCGCCAATATACATACCCGGACGTTTACGCACGGGTTCAAGCCCTTCGAGAACTTCAATCGAAGACGCCGAATAATCAGAAGAACTGCTTGGTTGTGTGTTGTTCGTTACTTTTGGCTGTGGCTTTTGTTCTGGTAACTCACCGCCAAATAGACTTTCCGCACTTTGCGTCATTATTCTTTGCCAAACCTTCTTTAATTCTTTAACCCCTATCCCAAAAGCTATTTCGCGCCTTTGGTCAAGATTTACGGCTGCTTTGGACAGTTAATAGTTTTTCGGGGGATAGAAAGAAAGGGTTGCATCATTGCGCCATTCGTTATAACAAATCACCACTTGATTTAAGGCAAGTGAGTTGCCAAATTAGAAAAATTAAAGGGACAAATTATGCTTGATAAACGCAAATTCTATATTAATGGCGAATGGGTAAACCCAACGAAACCAAATGACCATTTCATCATAAACCCCGCCAATGAAGAGCAAATCGCCGTTATTTCACTTGGCACAGAGGATGATGTAAATAAGGCAATTGCCGCCGCCAAAACCGCATTTGAAACATTTCAATTTTCATCGCTTGATGAACGTATCGCGATTTTGGAAAAAATCACCAATCTTTTAAAAGAACGCAATGAAGAAGTTGCCCAAGCAATCAGTGCCGAAATGGGTGCGCCTTTATGGCTTGCGCGTTCTTCGCAAGCACCGTCTGGTTATGCGCATTTTGCCGAAACTTTGCGGGTTTTAAAAGAATATGCTTTTGAACGCAAAATGGGGCCTTCACAAGTATTACGTGAACCAATTGGCGTTTGCGGACTTATCACCCCTTGGAATTGGCCGATTAATCAGGTGGCGTGTAAAGTTGCCCCTGCGCTTGCGGTTGGTTGCACAATGGTTTTAAAACCATCCGAGCTTGCGCCACTTGATGCCATGATTCTTGCCGAGGTTATCGCCGAATCAGGGGTTCCAAAAGGTGTTTTCAACCTTGTTAATGGTGATGGTTTGGGTGTTGGCGTACCATTGTCTTCGCATCCAGATATTGATTTTGTCTCTTTCACAGGTTCAACCCGCGCCGGCATTGAAATTTCAAAAAATGCCGCACCAACAGTTAAAAAAGTTGCGCTTGAACTTGGCGGCAAATCACCAAACATCGTGCTTGAAGACGCTGATATTGAAAAAGCAGTTCGCCAAGGCGTAAGAATTTGTTTTGGTAATTCGGGTCAATCATGCAATTCACCAACCCGCATGTTTGTGCCACGCGCGAAACTTGAACAAGCAAAAGAAGTTGCTAAAGCCACAGCAGAATCAGTTGCGGTTGCTAATCCTTCTGATGAAAATGCGCCAAAAGGTTCAATCGGCCCGCTTTCCAACGCCCGCCAATTCACCAAAGTAACTGGAATGATTGAAGATGCCATCAAAGAAGGTAATGAATTAATCGCTGGCGGAACAGGGCGTGCCGATGGCTTTGATAAAGGCTATTTTGTTAAACCAACCGTTTTTGTTTCCAAAGACAATAATTCCACCATCGCCCGCGAAGAAGTGTTTGGCCCAGTTCTAACCATTATTCCTTATGACAATGAGGAACATGCAATTCAAATGGCGAATGACACGGTTTATGGTTTGTCAGCATATGTTCAATCATCGGATAATGATCATGCGCGTGCGGTTGCCCGTAAAATTCGTGCCGGTATGGTGCATTTAAACGGCGTCCCAACCCAAATCGAAGCGCCATTCGGTGGTTATAAACAATCTGGCAACGGGCGGGAATGGGGCGAATTTGGCCTTGAAGAATTTACCGAAGTTAAGGCAATTATGGGCTAGGCTCCAAATTTTACAGACAATAATAAAGCCCTGCAATGCAGGGCTTTTATTTTTATAGCTTATTTATTTTTTTTACGACCTTAATTATCGCGCCTTTAGTTTGTATCGGCTAATTTGAAATTGTCACGGGGAATGTGCGCGCCTAGACCTTCCAACTGCCCCCAACAGTAAGCGCTGCCCCGTGACAATAATTTTTCCCTTAAAAACTATTTTCTGCCGAATAATTTTTCAATATCATTCAAGCTTAGCTTAACAAAAGTTGGTCGCCCGTGGTTGCATTGACCAGAACGCGGTGTAACTTCCATTTCACGCAAAAGGGCGTTCATCTCAACCGGCCCTAATTGCCGCCCTGCCCGCACAGAACCATGACACGCCATGCGGGATAAAATTTCGTCAATTCTTTCCTTTAGGCGCATCGCATTATCGAAGCCCGCGATTTCATCGGCGAGGTCTTTTAATAATTCCTTGGCATTGATTTTGCCCAAAATCGCCGGGGTTTCGCGCACCAGAATTGCACCATCACCAAAACCTTCGATAACTAATCCAAATTGCGATAATTCATCGGCCTTTGATAATAGGTTTTCGCAATCAACAGCATCCATTTCTACCACATCGGGAATAAGGGATAATTGACGCGGAATTCCGGTTTCATTCATCGCCGCCTTCATTCTTTCAAGGACAAGGCGTTCATGGGCGGCGTGTTGGTCAACAATCACAATCCCTTCATCGGTTTGGGCGATGACATATGTATTATGAAGCTGTGCCTTGGCTGCACCTAATGGGAAATTTTGTGTCGCGGGCTGTGACTGTGCTTCTTCGGTTTGCGGTTCATCAAAAGCCCGTGCCATTGGTGCAGGTGCAGGTTGCGGTGTAAAATCACGCGCCATGCCTTCATAAAAACCGGTTTGTACTGGTTTTGGTGATGGCGTGTAATTATAATTACCTTGATAAAATCTGGGTGCGTCACTTTGATTTAAAGACTTACCTAAAGCACCGATGGTTTGGCTAGCAAGGCTTGCACTGGCGCGAACCGCCACTTCACCAATTGCGTGGCGCAAAGCACCAATTATAAGCCCACGAATTAATGCAGGATCCCTAAACCGCACCTCGGTTTTGGCGGGGTGAACGTTGACATCCACCAATTTGGGTTCAAGTTCCAAAAATAAGGCCAGAATAGGATGGCGATCTTTTGCCAAAACATCCTGATAGGCCGCGCGTGCAACACCCTTTAACATTGGGTCTTTTACGGGGCGATTATTTACAAATAAAAACTGAAACCGAGAATCGGAGCGGGACGCAGTTGGCAATGAGGCAAGCCCAGAAAGCCTTACCCCATCGCGCTCAACATCAATTATAAGGCAATCATCCGCCAAATCGGCGCCAATAATATCACGTATACGCCCGCCAGCGTCGGTTTCACCATGATTTTTTGTGCGAAATGAAATTTTTCCATCAAGGTAAAGCGAAAACCCAATTTCAGGACGGGACAGTGCAAGGCGTTTTACAACATCAATTATCGCAATATTTTCACTGCGCACGCTTTTCATAAATTTAAGGCGTGCCGGTGTGGCAAAAAATAAATCCCGCACCTCTATGCGCGTACCGGAATTTAACCCCGCCCAGGCGCAAGGTTTTATTGGCGAAACCTGTCCACCTTCAACATTTATTTCCCAAGCTTCTGATGACAAATAATGGCGCGATTGAATTTTCATGCGCGCGACGGCACCAATTGACGGCAAGGCCTCACCCCGAAAACCAAGGGTGTTGATATTAGTTAAATCGGCAGTATTACCATCATCTTTTAATTTTGAGGTTGCGTGACGCAAAATCGCGATTGGCAATTCATCTTTTGATATACCACTACCATCATCTTCAATTAAAATGCGCGATAATCCGCCTTCATCGCACCAGATGTTGACGCTTTGTGCGCCCGCATCAAGCGAGTTTTCAATAAGCTCTTTTAAGGCAGATGCAGGTCTTTCAATAACCTCACCGGCAGCAATCTGGTTTATAACCTGTTGTGAAAGCTGTCGAATACTTAGCATCTTATCCGGCCATTATAATCCCGGAAGTTTGAAGCCTTTTGGGGCGTTTTGTTGAATTTTTACGTCTTTGCCGCCAGTTGTGTTTTCAATTGCGCCTTTTTCTTCTAGACGTTCAGCCTCAGAAGTTGCATCAAGCGGTGCAGCACCGTTAACATCTGTTGCAGTTCTGCCAAAGTTCAAAATTTTGTCGGCAAACTTCTCTGGCTTATGGGCAATTTTTCCAGTTTCTTCGTCTAGAATTGCACGAATACGCGGATCGGCATTTTGCGCACCCATTTTATAGATAAGTTCTTTTTCACCAGAACTTGCATCTGTTCCAAGTTGCACGCCAAAAATCGCTGATTTTGCTTGCATATCGGCACGAAGTTCCAACGGCCTTGCCTCACCTGGACGTGGTGGGCGAAGATTATATTCAGGCGGAATAACCAAAGGTGCTTTGGTAACCACACGGAATTCATCAGGTGTAACTTTTTCGCCACCGGCAGCACGTTTCAAGCTTTCACAGCCAGAAAGACCAATTGCGCCCGCACAAAGCAGAACAAGCGGAATAATTTTTGCGATTTTATTTGTTTTAATCAAGGTCACACTCCAATATTCCGATTTTATAAACTTTAAATTCTTTCTGGTCTAGCGGCTTCATACATCTTTATTTTTTAAGTTTTTGTCATTTTCGGGTGTAATAAGCATATCAACAAGCAAAATTATTGCACCAATTACCACACCACTGTCGGCAACATTGAATACCCATGGGAAATAAAGCCCCGAAAAATCAAGAAAATCAGCAACTGCACCAAATCTGATACGGTCAATCATATTACCTAATGCGCCACCAATTACCAAGCCCAATGCAAGGATAGTAATTTTTCTATCGGATTTTAAAAGCCAGTTTAAAAACAAACCCGATATGCATAATGATAAAATTACAAGCCCCCAACGCCCAATAGGAGAATCAGCACGCAATGCACCAAAACTTACGCCATAGTTCCAAACCATGGTTAAATCAAAAATCGGCGAAATTTCAATTTTTTGAATTTCACCAAGTTTAACAACATTTAAGATTAGATATTTTGAAATCTGATCCAATGTCACAACCAATAGAATTGGCAAAATTGCAAGAAACTTATTTAGTTTGGGTTTATTCATATCATATGATTGGGTTTGAATTAAAAGTACGCCTTATTTAGGGAATTAATGTTTTTGTGTAAACCATCAAAATGTAATCAACAGACAAACAAAAAATCGAACTTTACGCCGTGATTTATACTTTATGACAGGGCGATATAGCTTGGGCGATGCCCTGAACTTGAATTAATGTAATAATTCGTTCTATACAAAATAATATGCGGGGGGCCATGAACAAAATAAATCAATATTATAATGACGAAATTTCACCAGAAAAATTGCGCCTTGTGGTTTTTGCCTCAAGCCTTGGGACAATGTTTGAATGGTATGACTTTTTTATATTTGGACTTTTGACCCAAATTCTTGCCGACCACTTTTTTGCAGGGATTAACCCAACCGCAAGCTTTATTTTTGGGCTTTTGGCTTTTGGCGCTGGTTTTATGTTCCGCCCAATTGGCGCATTGGTATTTGGCTCAATCGGTGACAAAGAAGGACGCAAAGGCGCATTTTTAATTACCGTTAGCCTCATGGGGCTTTCCACATTTTTGGTTTCGGTACTACCCTCTTATTCAACCATTGGCATATGGGCGCCAATCCTTTTGATGGTATTACGCATTGTTCAGGGTTTTGCTTTGGGTGGTGAATATGGTGGTGCAGTTATTTATGTTGCCGAACATTCGCCGCATGATAAACGCGGATTTAACACAGCCTTAGTACAATCATCAGCAGTTGCAGGTTTATTAACCGCGCTTTTGGTTGTTTATAGCACCCGCACATTTTTGGGTGAAACGGCATTCCATGAATGGGCATGGCGCATTCCGTTTGCAGTTTCATTATTTCTTTTGGCAATTGCAATTTATATTCGGATGCAACTTGAAGAAAGCCCAAGCTTTAAGCGTATGCAAGATGAAGATAACCATGCCAAAGCGCCATTAAAAGAAGTTTTTGGCAATAAAAAATATCTTGGCCTTATGATTGTGGCACTATTTGGACTGATGATTGCCCAAGGTGTTACTTGGTTTACGTCACATTTTTATTCGCAAGTATTCCTTGGTAAACAATTAAAAATCCCCGAAGCCACAATTAATTTCATGCTTATGATTATTTCATTTGTTTCAGCATTTTTATACGTATTTTTTGGCTGGCTATCCGATAAAATTGGGCGCAAGCCGGTGATGTTATTCGGGATGGCGGTTGCACTTTTTAGCTTTTATCCAGGATTTAACGGCTTTGTAAAATTTGGAAACCCTGACTTTGCCGCAGCAATTAAAAATGCACCCATAAAGGTAATTGCCGATCAAAAAGAATGTTCGATACAATTTAACCCAATTGGGAAAACACCAGATGGGCGTGATGCCTTTGCCACTTCTTGCGATGTTGCAAAATCCTATCTAGCAGGAAAAGGAATACCATATGAAAATGTTCGTGCCACAAAAGGAATAATTGCCAAAGTTGTGATTGGCGACACGGTCATCAATAGCACAGATATTTCCGCATTAGATTTAAAAGCGCAAAAGGCGGTAAAAGACGCTTTTGGCAAGGAAATGTCATGGGCATTAGCAAAATCTGGCTACCCTGACAAAGCCGACCCCAATAAGATTAATTTTTACGGTATTCTTGGCATATTATTTGTGTTTATTGTTGCCGCCACCGCATTATATGGCCCACTTGCTGCAAGCCTTGTGGAATTATTCCCCATGCGTATTCGTTATACCGCGCTTTCAATACCTTATAATATTGGCACAGGGATTTTTGGTGGCTTTGTACCTGCAATTGGCTTTGCGATTGTTGCCACCACTGGCAATATGTTTTCAGGGCTTTATTACCCAATAATCGTTGCCATAATTTCCATCATTGTCACATTGTTATTCCTACCGGAAACCAAAGACCGCGACATTCATATATGAATTCAATAAAAAAGGGGGCAAATGCCCCCTTTAAAATTTTTAGCTATAATAAATCTTAGTAAGATTTTTTAAGAGCAATATATGCGCGACCTTTAACGTCGTCATATTTGCCATTCAAAGCCCAATAAGAAGTTGCAGCTTCTGCTTTTTTGATGTCGGTGTCAGTATAACCAACTTCAAGAGCGATACCGTTTTCAGTTGTACCAGTTACAGCAGCTTTCCAGTTTGCAAAATCATCAGTTGCATTTTTGATGCCGATAGTTTTACCATAAGCAGCAGAACCAGAAAGAGCAAATGGACCAACTTTTGCGCCGAATAGAGGAGCAGAAACACCAACTTCAGTGTAGTTGTAAGTGTCAGTGTTGTAATAGTTAGTCAAAGAAAGAGCAACGTCTTTAGCAACAACTGCGCTTACGCCAGTTTTGTATTCAACGAAGTTTGCACCAGTTGCATTTGGATAGTTTGCAGTTGCAACACCAAGGTCAAAAGTCAAAGGACCAACAGAAGGCTTCCAGCCAGCATAAAGATCAGCTTCGATGTTCGCAGAACCGAAGTCAACGTTTGACAACCAAGTACCAGCATACAAAGTGCCAGCAGTTAGGTCAGCACCAGCAGAGATAGCTGCTTTGCTGTTAGTTTGTGAAGTACCACGCCACAAATAGTCAGATGCAACAGCAGTGTTATAAGAAACAGTTGTGTCGCCAGCAGTTGCTAAAGCGGGAGCAGCAACAGCCAATGCAAGAATAGATAGAGCTAATTTTTTCATAATTTTGAATCCCCTCAAATTAAGGTGCGGTCATAATGCCGCACCCTGATAGATAGGTCACAAAAGTTAATAATTCAATGACATTTATGCAACACATGTTTTGCAAACATCACATGAAAAATACATCTAATTGTTTTAATTATATATTTTTGGCAAAACATTAAATTGATTTAACGAAACAAGGTGATGCAAAATAAGCACATTGCGTAAAATGTGGTCAAATTTAATTGTGTATTAACCGTGTTTTTATGAAAATCGCCCTTGATTAAAATGTTGCGCGGGCAAAAATTGCGGTTGGTAATGCCCTATCAATTTGCGAAAAAGGCAGCCCCATTTCACCGGATTCAATATTTGCACCAGCAAAACCATTCGCGCTTAACGAATCTTCCATTGTGTTTTTAAGGGCGATAAATGACAAGCGGACAGCATAAACAGTTGCCACAAGAAACAACGGTTTCTCACTTAAAATCTGCGCACAATTTGACAAAAGCTCATAAAGGCTTTCTTCGAGTTTAAAAATCTCACCATTTGGGCCACGACCATGTTTTGGTGGATCAAGAATAATGCCATCATATTTATTGCCGCGCCTAATTTCACGTTCTACAAACTTTATGGCATCTTCAACAATCCAACGAATTGGCGCGTCTTGCAGGTCACCTAAAGCCTGATTTTCACGGGCAAAGCCAATTGCTTTTTTAGATGCATCAATATGTGTAACCTGCGCCCCAGCTTTGGCACAAACCAATGACGCGAGGCCAGTATAGCCAAATAGGTTTAGCACTTTAGGCGCAGTTTTGGCGGCTTTTATTCTATCGGCACAAAAAGCCCAATGGGTTGATTGCTCAGGAAATAAACCAAGATGGCGAAACGGCGTGCAGCGGGCATAAAATTCAACATCGCGCCACTTCATTTCCCACTTTTCAGGAACACGGTTTTTAAAATTCCAGCGCCCCATTTCTTCGCCATCACGTCCACTAAAAGAGGCATCAGCCTGCCATTCATTAACCGGATTTTTTGGTTTCCAATAGGCCTGCGAATCTGGGCGGATAAAGCGATATTTACCAAACCTCTCTAATTTGAAGCCATCGCCGGCATCAATTAGCTCATAATCATGCCAATCATCGGCAAGCAATAAAGGAAAGTGGTTTAAGTTTTTATTCATTGATTTTTCCATAAGAATTAGGAATTTTTTCCATTAAAGTCGCGCTGACGCCAGATTTCATAAAGGCTTATACCGGTGGCAATTGCCAAATTCAAACTATCGGCGCGCCCATTCATTGGTAATTTAATTAATTCGTCACAACTATCGGCAAGATCATCATCAATTCCCGATTGCTCATTGCCCATCAAAAGAATTGTGCGCGACCCCATATTGGTTTTTGTATGTAAATCATGCGCCTTTAGCGATGTACCAACAAGCGTAAAATCGTTTTGTTTTTCCCAATCCAAAAATTCTTTAATTGGTGATTTCACGATTTTCACGCTAAATAAAGATCCCATAGTTGAGCGTACGGCCTCTACTGAAAACGGGTCACACGCGTCCTCAAGCAAAATGATTGATTTTCCACCAACACTGTCCAAAGTTCGAATAATCGTGCCAAGGTTTCCTGGATCCTTTGGACGCTCTAGGGCAACTATCAAATCCTCGTCAATAATTGCATCAAGATTTGAAAATTGCTGATAGAAAATACCAACTACGCTTTGGGCATTATCACGGTGGGTTATTGATTCCAAAATTCGGTCATTAACCCGACCAATCTTTATCTCTGGGTCTTGGCACGAAGCAAGCAAGTCTTTGATATGCGGTCGGCTTTCGACCGCCCCCGAAAACAATAGCGCATGAAGACGCCAACCCACATCCAAGCCCTCTTTAACAAGTCTCGCACCTTCGGCGCGAAAAAGCCCAGTTTCTTTACGTTCTTTTTTGCGATCTAGTGCACGGGCAAGTTTTACCAAAGGATTTTGAGGACTAGTTATATCATTTATGATAATTGTCATCTTTTCAATTCTATATAAATAAAGACTTCACTTTTATAATGATTTCGCGAATATGGCATAATACCATATGGAAACTGTAATTTTATGCCCTAATTAAGCGAGTTGAGTTGCAAATCCTATAAAATATCGCAAATTGCAAGAACTAACTTAAAGTCGGATAATTCCCGTTTTACTGGGGGTTTAATTCTTTTGCCATTGAATATACCCGATTGGGCATCACCAAAGGCGCTGAGGATGGCTTAATATATTGGGGAAAGATATGGAAGAGGTTAAAAAGAGAAATTGTATGCCGTGGCTGCTGCTTGGTTTACTTTTATTCGGATTATTAGCTCTTTTATCTAATTGCGTTGGTGCGTCTAATTACAAAATAATGGCTGATAAGGCAAAAACCACAGCACAAGAAGGCCTTACCAAAGCTGGCTTTGCCAATGCCACCGCAAAACTTGAAGGTTCAAATGTTACAGTTGAAGGCAATGCCGAAACCCAAGATGCCAAATTGGCGGCGTGCGAAGCCGCCAAAACCGCCCTTGAAGCAAAAAGAATGGTTGGTCTTCCTGGGGTTGTGCGCGATGTAATTTGTAAAGTGAAAGCGCCGGGCGATGATGCAGCTAGTGGCTTTAATATGGGTGCTGGCTATGGTGGAAGTTCTAATAATATCCCACCACCACAATTGAGCGCCGCCGCACAGACTTGTCAGACAGAATTATTAAATACTGCCAAGACTGGAAAAGTAACCTTTTTAAAGGGTAGCCCAAATATTCAAAATGGAAAACCTTTATTAAATGACATTGCCAAAGTGGCCATTAAATGCAGCGACTTTAAAATTGAGGTTGCCGGACATACCGATACCGGCGGTGATGCCGCAATGAACCTTAGCTTGTCACAATTACGTGCCGATGCAGTAAGAAGTTATTTGATAGGCAAAGGCGCAAGACCAGAACAAATTATCGCGCGCGGCTATGGCGAAACCAAACCATTGGTTGATGACCATGCCGTAGTTGGCGTTGACAACCCAGACCGCGAGAAAAACCGTCGTATTGAATTCAGTATTTTAGCGCAATAGTGCAAATTAAAATTAGTGTGAGATTGAAATATGCCTTATATAATTGCTCAAAACTTATTATATCTGCTTCTGGCAATGCTTTTGGGTGCATTGATTGCGTGGTTATTCGGACTATGCAAATGCAAAAG
>APMI01005269.1_pt1 | contig 30559 bp, 24 predicted proteins | sample 667938 | NCBI WGS metagenome assembly APMI01 (sample SAMN01084076, study PRJNA167559) | wastewater metagenome | biome: Wastewater | place: Denmark: Ejby Moelle, Odense | collected 2011-11-28
TTTTGCTTGCTTGTTCTGGCTCCTCGACCTGGGCTCGAACCAGGGACCTACGGATTAACAGTTCGTGAAAGCGCCGTGGTAGTCACGGCTGCGTGGTCAGTCTAGGCTGGGCAGGTCACGTCATGAGCACCTGGTGTGGCTCGCCGTTGGCGACCAGAGATGAACCAGATGTGGTGCCGATCAGTAAAGAGGGACCGGAAATGAACCCTCCTGATCCTACGTGCGGATGGGGGTGCGTCAGCGTTTCGCATCTTCCTGCGTAACTCATCCGGGGAACTCATTGATCCGGGGCTAGTATCACCCCCACGGGTTCAGCAATCTGACGCCGGTTGCTTCGAAATCACCGACGTTTCGCGTGACCACAGTCAGATCACGCACCAAGGCGGTCGCCGCGATGAGCGCATCCCGCTCTGCCCGCGGATCGGGTACGTGCAGCCGCGCGCAGCGTCGGGCCACGGCAGTATCCACCGGCAGGATGCGCTCCGCGAAGGCGGGAAGGACGTGCTTGTCGAGCCAACTGCGGAGGACGGCGCCTTGGGCGGCATCGCGGCGTTCGACGAGCAGGACGCCCATCTCAAGCTCCAGCACGGAAATGGCGGAGAGAAATAGTTCAGAGGCCGGTAATCCTGCCGCCCAGGCAATAACCCCTGCATCTGCTTTGCCCGACTTTGCCTTCCGAAGCTCGGAGACGACGTTGGTATCCAGCAGATACATCAGGCGAGATCTGCTGGACGGAAGAGGGTGCCGCCGACGCGTACCGGCTCAAAGTCGATATCCCCGGCGTCGGGCTGGGCCAGCAGATCGACAATGTTGGGCTCCTTGGCCAGCAGCTTGCGGTAGGCTTCTACGGATAGCAGCACGTGGGAGGGGCGCCCGCGATCCGTGATGAAGACGGCGCCTTCGAGCGCGGCCCTTTTGGCGCGCCCGACGTCGTGGTTGAACTCCCGGCTCGAAAGGATTGTGTTCGGCACGCTCATCTCCTTTGTGTAGGTATGTTGCTACATTGTACTTTGTCCTGCACGGGTCGCGATAGTTGCATCGGATCTCGTGGTGCTCATACTCCAGCCGCTCATGGCTCGCCGCCGGCCGATGCGTGAAGCTTGATCTTCAGTGCCTTGATGACCTTCAGGATCGTCGAGAACTCCGGTTTGGCATCACCAAAGTTACGCAGCGGCGTCGGGAGTGAAAGGCAGAACCTGGCGATGCGGAAGATATCAATCACCGCGTTTTGTACGGTGATTGGCTTGGTGGTGCGGCGAAAGCAGGTCATAATCACCGCATGAATTACGGTGATTATCTTTATATCTGGCAGGCCCCCGACTGGCCACAGTGGCGTTACGACCTCACGGCGTTGGCTCGCCCGCTTGCAGAAGTCAGTCGGGCTCAGGGCCTTCTCCTCGGGCGGCTGGCTGATGTCGGTGCAGCGACGCGGGATCAGGCAAGTCTGCTGGCGCTCACCGAAGACGTTGTAAAGACCAACGAGATCGAAGGTGAGCACCTCAACGTCGCCTCCGTCCGTTCGAGCATTGCGCGTCGTCTCGGTGTGGATATCGGCGCCTTGGCGCCGGTCGATCGCCACGTCGAGGGCGTGGTCGAGATGGTGCTTGATGCAACCGCCAATTGCCAGCAGCCGGTGACTGAAGAACGCCTGTGCGGGTGGCATGCGGCGCTGTTTCCGACCGGCTATTCGGGGATGGCGCGGATCAAGGTTGCCGCCTGGCGGGACGATGCGACGGGACCGATGCAAGTGATTTCCGGGCCGATGGGGCGGCAGATGGTTCACTTTGAAGCACCGCGTGCCGAGCGTCTGCCTGCGGAGATGGCGCGCTTTCTCGAGTGGCTCAACGCCGACTCCGACGTTCCGCCGCTGCTCAAGGCTGGGTTGGGACACCTCTGGTTCGTCACCCTGCACCCGTTCGACGATGGCAATGGCCGCATCGCCAGGGCCATAGGCGACCTGCTACTCGCCCGAGCCGACGGCAGTCCGCAGCGCTTTTACAGCCTATCGGCGCAGATCCAGCGTGACCGAAAGGCTTACTACGAGATCCTCGAGCGAACCCAGAAAGGCGACTTGGACGTCACGGGCTGGCTCGCGTGGTTCCTCGACAGCCTTCACCATGCGCTGGATCAAGCCCATCAGACCCTCGATGCCGTGCTGACCAAGGCCCGATTCTGGCAGCGGTGGGCGGCTACTCCGCTCAACGAGCGCCAGGTCAAGGTGCTCAACCGGCTGCTGGATGGCTTCGATGGAAAGCTGACCAGCAGCAAGTGGGCGGCAATCTGCAAGTGCTCGGCGGACACGGCGCTGCGGGACATCAATGAGCTGCTGGCCCGCGGAGTGCTTCGGAGGATGGCAGGAGGAGGGCGGAGTACGGGGTATGAGCTGAACGAAAGCCCAGCGTGACTCGGCCGCGTGTCTGCAGAGCGAGGGCTATCGCGTTGCAGAAGTGGTTCAGGAAATGGGCATTATCAGAATATTGTGTCGGTGTATTGAAGGTGAGGTCGTACAAGCGCCCACTTGCTGAATTTAATTGACGATAAACCAGATTGAGGGGCGGACCCAAAGACGCAGTAGGAGATTCGGTACCGATCACCTGACGACGGATTCCAGTGGGAGAACGTCAGGGGCCCGCATTTCCCTTAGCTTCTCCCATCTGCCCGCTGCATGCTCACTAAGCACCCATACTCCCATGGCCGGAGGGTTGCCGCGGTTTCCTATGATGACCATGAAGTAGCGCGAGCGTTGATCATGGAAAGACTTTAGATACTCGCGGGTTGTTTCTTGATCTAGGGACGACGGAGATGGGTGAGGTTCTGGGTGGGTGTGCCATAGGCCTACCGCATGGCGCCCCCGGGCGAACTCATTACGGCGATTCATATCCGCTGCGGGTGTGTCTGGGTTCCATCCACGCCGAGTGCGGTGATCGCTGGGGTTGGGGCCGGTTGCGCTCGTGATAACGAGGCCTGAGGCATGCGGCTCTGCACTGAAGATTTCCCCTCCAGCCTCGGGCTGCCATGGCCGGAGCTGGGAGTGGGCGTACATGTGCTCAAGCGCCTGCGTAGTGAATAGTACGTAGCGCGTCGAGTTGGTGTAGGAGAAGATCCGGATCAAGATAGGGCACGCAACAGAAGCAGTCCGTCATGAGGCTCGGCCTCCTTGGCCCATTCCTTCAGGGCGAGACCCGGCCAGTGTTTGTCCAGGTAGTTCTGGCCTCGTATCCAGCTAGCGATCCGACCTTCGGCGTTGTTATCTGCTCCGTCGATCAGGCGGATTGCCTGTTCGGCGATGAGCGCCACCGCATGGGCAGCCGCCGCCGCTGTGTAGCTTTGGAAGCGACTGCTGCAGCCCGGCTCAAGTCTGATCACTTCGGGCGGCCACATTACCGCCTCGAGCTCAGTCAACCGATCTTGATTACCTAGCAGCCAAGGGACTCCGGCGGGCAGCACGCACGCATGCGCCGCCGCCACATACGGCTCCATCCAGCCAATCAGCAAAGGGCAGGGGGACACACGGCGAGCCCTGTCGATGCGCTTGCGCACATCTGGTTCACCTGTAAGGTCGAGCACCGCATCCATGCCCTCAAGCGTATGACGGCTCAACCAGTCTTCTGCCGTCATTGTGTGCGGCGTAACGAGCGTGGCAGGGTAGCCGGCATTGACGCGTTGGGCCAGGACCGTTGCTTTCGCCTTTCCAATGGATTCCGCCCCTAGCAGATGGCGCCCGATGTTGGGCGGGGTGAGACTCTCAGCGTCCACGACTGTGATGAAGCCAACGCCAGCCTTGGCCAGATGGTCTACGACCGGACTGCCGAGGGCGCCGGCCCCTAGTACCAGGACGTGCAGCCCTTGACGCTCCTCGACTTCGGGATGCTGGTCTCTACCTGCCGTCCATGCCGGGTCCAGCCGTTCGGTATTCAGTGGCTGCGGCACAAGCCGGGACGGATAGGTTTTCTTCCGCCTCCCGTCGTCCACCACGGTGGGCGGACCGCCGGGAAGAAGGAAGGAGTAAGCATGGTCGATCGTGCGAAGCAGGACCACACGATGCACCGCCCTTCCGCGGCGACTGACTGCATTTTGTAGAAGTTTGTAATCGCGAGGGGCGAGGCGCCCCTTAAGCATCATGTCCAGTTGCGACTTGCTGCGTGGCCATGTTTGCGGGGTCAGCGCGTTGGGAATAGGGATGTCCGCCACAAGTACGCCAATGCGCTGGCGGGCGTTTTCCCCCAAGGCTTGGATCACACGGTTGGTGATGGGCAACCGCTCATCGGCCGCGACAATGATCCGCCCTGGTGTCAGTAGCACGCCATGCCGGACTACCGCCGTGCTGGGACAGGGATCGACAGTCCAGACCGTTCGCACGGGATCGTTGTATCCCCATGCCTTGTTGACCTCAATTAGCCAGTAATTCAGTGCCTCACGCTCGAAATCGCCGTCCAACTCGCCAGTGATCCAGGGTCTAAGAAATGCCTCTTGATAGGCTCGAAGAAGGCAAAGAACCCGGTCCTCTGATGACAGGCCACAGTCAGGGCCGGGATCGCCAGTCCCTCCGATGCAGAGGGCGCCGCTGCGCTCGACGTGCGGGATGCGCAGAACGGCGTCGCGCGAGAGATAGATCCTGGCTCGTGCGTTGTCCGGAAACCCTTTTGGCAGCCGAAGCTCAGCCCATTCAAACTCGCGGCCACCAGGAAACGTCGGCAGCTGCAAGCGATATGCAGTCGCGCCGCCGTCCCTGTTCAGCGCTGGGGCCAGTAGGGACGGGAAATGGGTTTGAACGACGCTCAAGTCTAGACTCAATGGGTTGCCTTCGTGCTCAGGCAAGGCCGCGGCCGGCAGGGGTGGGAGGCGGTGCGACAAAGGTCGTGCGCGATAGGCCAGAACCGTCAGAGGTGGGGGCAGGGATCCCGAATACTTCGCGAACGCGCTTGTCGATTGCTCGCGGGTCTTTCTCCTCAAGGATGGCCTTCATGTCGGTGTCGAGCAAATGACACCACGTACGGAACGCTTCGAAGCGCCTACCGTCATCGGTATTCCACTTTTCGGCGAAGTTTTCGCCCTCAACAGTCGGGTTCATGACGTAATACTGTCCGTTATTGGGCAGGACGAGGTAGGGTAAGAGGGAAGTAATGGCAGCGAGCAATTCGACCGGATGGTCGTAGACATGCCCGAGTTCCGCCATACCCTCGTAGCACCGGGTCAGCAGCGTCACAATGATGATTGAGATCGGTGCGAATTCTCTGGTGAGGATGCCCCGGCGGATGCACATGTCACGGTGGCGCTTGAAAAGTCGAATGGCGATGCGCAGGGTGTCGCTGATCCCAACGCGCTGAGCCGGCACGGGCGCCACGCGGGCGGCAGCCTTGGCGAATTCTGCCGTATCGAACGTGTACTCACGGATCAACTGCAGGAGGGCGGTGTCCTCGACCCACTTCGTCATGCCAGCGGGGTTTGAGGTCTTCCACTTTTCCGTTGGGGTATCAACCACAGCGAGGGCTGTTGCGCCGTATTTTGCTTCGGTGTGATAGCGGGGGGCCATTGCATCCAGAGTGGTCCTCGGAATGGTGACCAGTGGCACAGAGGGCGTGAATTCCACATAAAACTTCTCTCCCGTGAACTGTACGGTCCAGCAGCGCTTTTTGGCCTCGGCTTCCAGTTCCTTCAGGGCGTCACCAACGGACTGGAAAAAGCCCATGGGATCTCGTGCGTGTACGCGGGAAATGTCTACCGCGCAGACGGCGTCGATGTCGAACTTCTCATTGCCAAAGACAGAACGGATCAGGGTTTTCGTGCTGGCAGACCCTTGCACGTAAATGTTTATCGAGTGGTCAGGCCACCGCATCTTGTCAACCAGAATGCGCGCTACTTTCTTGTAGGCGTCGGCGGCTGCGGCGATTTCGTCCGGTCGCACAGTGATGTGGTCATTCGCATCTTTCAGCGCCTGAGCCCATGGGCTGTAGGCGACATCGGCATCCTCGGTGGAGGCCGATTCGAGACTCGCGCTTTTACCCAAAACGGAAGATGACAAGGCCTCGGCAAAATTAACGGGGCGGGCATTTTCAGCCTGTCTAACCAGGTTGGCGCTTTTCGAGAGAGACATGGTATTCACCGAAGGGCGATGGAGAAGGACCGTTCGCTGTCGAGAGCCGACACGGCGTGGCTAGTGATCGAGAACGCCGGAATAAACGGGTATTCACCGCCGGGGCGGTCATAGACGACGTACTCGGGGTGGTGCCCGGCCTGAAGCATCTGGCCAAAGCGGAAAACGGAGCTGGCAGGGCTCATCGCGATTAGATGTACTCTCCGGACGCGCATCACGTCCTGTACGTAGGCGATCACCGTGCGGGCGACCCGCGTGAGCTGATCAAGATCATCTGGATGTGCAATGCAATCGGCCCGCGGACTCGGCGTCGTGATGCGCACCCACGGCAGGCGTCCGTCTGCGATACGTTCTCGCAGTTCTGCCGGGATGGCCTCTTCATCGATTGCGGCCGACAATTCAATGGTGACGAAGACATCTTGAGCCTGCTCCGTCGGAAGAGAGGTTGCGTTGAACGTACCGGTAGGCTTGGGTTGAGCATGAGGATCCCATGCCCACGAGCGTCGGTGCCGGTCGTACTGAAAGACCTGGATAGACTGAGCCTCGCCCATGATGCGTCCCGCAAGGATCATGGTCGGGATGTGATGGAGCGGGAAGACGGAAAGGCTCTCGGTCGGGGTACCTGTTGCGGAATTGAAGTTGGTAATCAACTGCCGGATTTGCCCTTCGTGTTCTCGCAGGTAGTTGGTCCAGAACCCCGTTGCATCGCGATCATCGCGCTGACATGTCCGACGGACGTAGTGAAGCACCGTGGGGTGCATCGAACGGCCGGTCGCGAGAATGGCTTCCACGAACTCCGAGTCATGGAAGTAGGTGGGGATGTTGGCGAGATTTGCGTGCAGAGTTGCCGCTTGCGTGGTGGGATAGGACAGGGCACCCAGATACAGCCGCACCTTGTCCCGGTGGTCTCGGCGCATCTCGTTGAGCGTATCCGCACGGTATTCGGTCGGCGCGAAGGCGTCGATCAGGCGATGATGGGCATCACACATCAGCATGATGTTTTCCGGGTTGTTCGCCAGTCGGTGCGAGTCTGCCTGCGTACCTCGAGGCCCATCCGGATCGGACGCGACGATGTGAGCCAGGTAGCCTACTCGGGCGGCTTTTGTCCAGAGCGGGATCTCTGTTAGATCCTTTCCGCACCCCTTAAACATGCATCGTCCGCCGGCGTCAGCCCAGACCTTCTGGGCGGTTCTGTCATCGATTGGGATTCCGCGGCCGCTGGTCCTGCCCAAGAGCCCGTCTCTGGTGGCGAGGAGCTCATCTACTTCGCCTTTCGTTGCCAGGGGGGCGCATTCCCATGTCGGATCGACTTCCCGTGCTGCGCCCAGCGCTTGCAACGATTCCGGCGGTAGCGCGAGGTGCATCAGCAATCGCTTGCCAACCAGAGCCTTCAGGCTCGCCTTTGCCGAAGGCCCTGGGTCGGCGGGGTGAAGGGGGCTGGGGGCCTCGTCAAGATCGGCAATTTTGCATAGATAGCCGGCATGGATATATGCAACACGGTGACCGGCGGCCCGGCAAGCGTCCAGCCACTCAGCCAGATCCTGGTCACTTGTGGTGGGGGAACGTGATGAACCGGAGCTCAGAGCCGGAGACACTTCGGGGGTGGGGTGGGACATGGCTCTCCTTCTTGTTCTCCCGCGTCACCGGGTTAAAAGACCATGTAGTTGGGGGGTGAAATCTTCATTTCAAGTGGATTAGTATAGTACGAAGGAATTTTTTGGAAGCTGTGAAGGCATGCCGGTGTCGCATCAAGGGTTGGCCCCTGGTGTTGCCCTTGCTGGAGATGAGATTTTCAGGAGGGGGAAGAGCGCAGTTGGTTCGTAGCCCTTTCAAGGCGTGAGGGCTCGGGCCGTACCATGCCCGGAACGCAGCAGGGGCCGCAATCACGGCCCCCCCGCTTCACCTACAGCACCAACAGCCGACCCCCTCACCAAAAACCGCCCCGTCTCCAGCCCCGGAAACCGCGCCTCCACAACAGCGAGGAACGCCATCACCTCCGGCGTCCCCGGCGACACATGCTCATGCAGTTGCGACCGTCCCGCGTTTTTCACGTCATGCACCTTCACCGGGTAGCCGGCCTCGGTGAGCCAGGCGGTGAGCTTCGCCTGCGACAGGTCGGCGCCTTCCAGTCCCCAGGCCCGCTGCACATAAGCCGTCAGGAAGGTCCGGATCGCGGTGCCGAGTATCCCGGTCCTCGCCGTCGCGTACACCTGCCCCGTGGGCCCGCGTAGGCGCTTCGGTTGCCCCTTGTCCAGCCCGTCGACCTTCACCGTCACGTTGGACGCCTCCTGCAGCGCCTGGAAGCGCGCCCGCCGCTGGTGGTTACCCGCATAGAGCCCGTAGAACGCCTGCCAGTCGCCCCAGTCCGCCATCGTCTTGAGGCAATGGCCCGGACGCACCCAGTTCCCTTCCTTGTCCTTCTCCCCCTCGCGCCAGCGGTCGAACAGCATCCGGGCCAGCTCGCCCTCGGCCGCGTTGTCCCACGGCACGGTGGCAAAGGCCAGATGCTCGACGCCGAGCGATTCGATCCGGACCATGCGGGCATCGACCGGACGGCGCTTGAAGTCGTACTCCATGTTGAGCCGCACCGGCGTATCGACGGTCTGCAGATCCCAGTCGTTGAGCACCATCTCGCCCAGCGACATCAGGGACGCGCGCTGGATGACCTGCCCGGGCTGGCGGTTCGCGAAAAGATCAACCATGAAGCGGTTCTGGTTTTCCGGGCGCATCAGTGCGCGCTCCTTCTCCTCGTCACCCTCGGCGCTGTCGAGCGGCACCTTGATGCCGCCCTTGGCCACCACCGGCTCCTGGCCGTCGATCGCGAGCCCCGTGAGCTGCAGGCGGGTCTTGCCGGCGACCGCCTGCCCGATCATGTGCTTCAACTCCGTCATCGCTGTGCCCTGCGCGATCCGGTCCACCAGCGCCTGGAAACGCCGGCACATCGTGCCAGTGAGGTCGAGCTTCTCCACATCCACCAGCAGGCCATCCGTCGTCGCCGACACCGCCAGCGCCCCCGCCGGCAGCTTCCACAGGATCTCGCCGAGCACGGCCCGCGCGAAGCCGGATACCAGCGCCGCGACCGCCGGCTCCGAGATCCCGGACGGGCCGATCGCGCGATACTTCAGGTCCTCCATGTCCAGCGCCCGCTTGCCCTTGAAGCCCTGGCCGGTCTTCCCATAAACGCCATTGCCCACGAGCTTCATGAACTGGTGGGGCAGGGACTTCTTGTCAAACTTCAACCGCATCGCGCGGGTGTAGATCGAGCCCGACTCGAAGGGCCGGTAGCCCACATCGCCGTGGGACTCCGGCGGAAACTGCATCTCCGGCGCCGGCACGAAGACGTCGCCATCGGCCTCCAGCCACAAGCCCTTGTCGGCGTCGTGCCTGGCCTTCTCCCGCCGCAGGCGCCTGGCGCTCTCCGCAAAGACCGCCGCGCGGTCCTTCCACGGAATCACCACCCCGAAGCGAATCGTGATCTCCGCGCCCATCTCCAGCGCCAGCTCGATCTCCGGTGCCGTCGCCAGGGCCACGCCGGAGAGGGGGTACCACAGCCCGTACTTCTCCATCATCACCGTCAGGCACGGATACAGCGTCCCTTCCGGAAACCGGAACTCCACCTCGGCGTAGCCCGCCACATGCCCCCGGAAGCGTTCCGGGTCGCGGGTGATTTCGATCCGTTCGTAGTCGAGACACATGATGCCGGCGAGGCTCACCACGTAGCAGGCTGCCAGATCGTGGTCGAACATCCGGTAGCCGGGCTGTGGCATCGGCGTCGGGCCGAACCAGTAACACTCGTTGCGCCCGCCCATATACACATCGGCGAAGAAGGCCTCGAACCAGCGCCGCACCCGCGTCGGCACCCGCTGGGTCTTGGAAGTCGGACGCCCGGTCACCTCGTTCCAGCGCCAGCGCCGCACCTTCTCGAAGTTCAGCGCCACGTCCGGATGCACGCCGTCACGGCGCATGCAGAGCTGCACCAGCCGCACCGACAGACCGCTCGCCGTCGCCGACAAGCCCTTGATGCCGAGGTAGCGGTCGCAGAACCAAAGTACCCACAAGACATAAAGCACGGCGATCTCGGCATCCCGCAGCCCGTAGGCCTTGAACAGGCCAGGCAGCTCCCGCTGCAGGCGCCGCATCTCGGACTTGCGGTAGCCTCGGGGCAGCATCACCTTGGGCACGTCCAGCCAGTCCCCGAGCTTCGCCAGCGGCGTGCCCGGCGGCGCGAGCCGCGCTGAGTCGACGATCCGCACCGACAGCACCCGCGGGTCGAAGTCATCGCCCACCACGTAGCGGTAACGGTGCTTGAGCCGCTCGGCCTGCTCCGCCTTGAGGGGCAGCTTCACCTCGGCCGGGCGGGCCGTCGTCGCGAGGGTGCCATTGACCGCCTGGAGCTGGTGGCGAAACTGCTTGAAGTCCCGGAAGACCGAGATGTCCGCCCGGGTGAAATGGCCGCACAGCACAACCTCCTCGGGCCACTCGTCGAACACGCATTCGATCTCGGCCTCATCGAGCAGGTCGTACAGCGCCTCCGCCAGCGACGGGCGATCCTGCATGGCGTCCTTGCCCACGAGGTTGATGACCTTGCTGTAACGCAGCCCGGCCGGCCCGACCACATAGAACTGGACCGACAGCAGCACGTTGCGGCCCTTGGCCCGATATTCCCACTCGCAGTCGAAGCCGACGAAGACCGGTGGACCGAAGCCCCGGCGCGGAGGAGGGCGTTTGCCATCTGAACCGATACTCCCCGTGAGCGGCTGCGCCATGACGGTAAGCGGCGGCGGCTGCCAGCAAGTCGCTAGAAAGCCGTCCAGTTTGACTTGGTCCTCAGGCGAGACATCCGATTCGACCGGCGGCGGCAGCTGCCCGCCTTCGACGGCCGGGGCAGCAGAAGAGGCAGTCCCGCGCTGGACGCGGGCCCTCTCCATCAGGGGACGAAACACGCCGTCCAGGTGAGTCAGGAGCGCATCGAGGCTCGGCCGCGTCGCGGCGGCGGGCTCATCGACGATCAGCTCCATCGCCGTTTCCGCGCCCTTCTTGCGCCTGAAGCGCGCCCGGTCCTTCCGGGCCTCGACGACGCGCTCAAGCATCGTCGGTTTAGTGTCATTGGTGTCAATTGCCATACTACATGGGCCCCCACATCGAGATTGACACCGGCCGAAGCCATCGCCGACCTGACGGCCGACGGCCGGACCCCGACCGATGGACAAAAAAATGGGCCGCCCGCCTCAAGAGGCAGACGGCCCGGTCAGGCATCGCCGCGACGGGCGATGCCTGCGCGGATCAGCGCGGCGTGGTGGCGGTATCCGCCTGGGCGTCCAGTTCGAGGATCGACCAGTCCGGCTCGATGCGCCCGTTGCTCGCCCACACCTTGTCGAGCATCTCGACGACAAGGACCGCGATGGTCTCGTTGGCGGTGTGGAGGTAGTCCACCATCCGGTCACGCAGGTTGAACACGCCCACGCCGCTCGGGTAGGCTTGGAAACGGCCGATCTGGTGGTACTGGATGACGGTCTTCCCCTTGGGGAAGCGGAAGTTGCGTTGGGCCATGAGGGATCTCCTTATAAAATGGCCGTTGTTGTTCGTGGTGGCGGCACCGGCAATCGCCGGCAAGCAAAGACGGTGCTGCCCCACACCTTCTAGCGGGCTGTCTGCCCGTTAAAACTCGTTGTCGATGTAGCGCCGGACCAGGACGGGGCGCGGCATCTTGAGGGTCGTCAGCTTCTGCCGGGCCGGTGCCTGATAGGTCTGGCGGCGCGGGGCGGGCGTGTCGTAATCGTCGGCATCGTCCTCGCTGTAGTCATGTTCGGCCTCGTAGGTGTCGCGGTCTTCGTCGTCGCAATCGTCGTAGTCCTCGTCATCCTCATCGGGCGTGTAAACGGGGCCGTCGTAATAGATGCCGCCGGGCTCCCAGTCGCGTTCGTCGTTGTGGATTTCCATGGACATGGTGGTGCTCCTTGCAGGGGTGTAGGCGGGCAGGATTTACTTGGTCCGGACGACGCGTGCCTGATGCCCGCCCGTCTGGACAGGCGCGGCAACGTCCTCCTGGATCTCGTATTCGCCGTCCTCGTGACCCGCTTCGGCGTCCTCGGGCATGGCGGGCAGGGCGGTGGCAGTGCCGCGCCGCATGTCGCTGAGGGCGTACGTCAGCTGCATCGAGATCTCGCGCAATTGCTTGCAGGCAGGTCCATTCACGTAGTGCGTGGCGCCACAGCCGTCGTGGTAGATGTCGTAGTGCTGATCGATGAAATCAGCCGTTGCGACCAGCTTCTTGGCCAATGCCACGGCATCGGCGATGTCGTTGGATTGCATGTTGCTTCTCCTGGGTAGTGCCCGGGCCGGGATTGGCGCCAGGCGGGTTGATGAAACAGTGGGTACTTCAGCTCACGCAGCGATCAGACGCTGGTCGCGAGGGATCACAATGCAGGGCACAGAGGGGTAGAGCGCAGTGCCGCCGCCCTTGACCGTCGCCGCAGGGACACGAATCAGACCGCTGACCACATTGACCGCCTGATGCAGGTTGTCGTGGTAGGTCGCGAGGTAGTGCCGCTCCGTCGTCCGGATGCTGCGGTGCCGCAGCAGTCGACTTATGCTAATAACATCAATTCCGCTGCTCGCGGCGAGGCTCGCGGTGGTCTTCCGAAGCGTGTGGAAACACGCGGACGGATCGATCCCCACATCAGCGAAGACCCGTTTCAGCACCTTGCGAGGCGCACTCATGGGTCCATCGCCGTGTGCTGCCGGAAACAGCCGGTCGTTGTGGCTCAGCTCCCGCAGTCGCTCGATGATCTGTAGGGCGCGTGCCGTCAGCGGGACGATCTCGTTCCCGCCGCCCTTGGATTCCCGCAGGTTCAGCAGACGCCGCTGCACATCCACGTCCGAGAAGCGGGCATTGAGGGCTTCGCCGATCCGCAGCGCCGTCTCCAGCAATAGTTCGACCAGGAGGCGGAAGCGCTCCGACTCTGTCCGCAGGCGGGTGAGCAGGCGCCGGACTTCTTCCACCGTCAGTGCCATCGGCGGCGGCGGGTTCTCGCGCAGTTGCTGCCACCCGTCGAGCGGGTTGTGGTCGATCAGACCATGCTGTTTCGCCAGCCGAAAGATCGTCCGCAGGGCCATCGCCGCACGGTTGACCGTGGCCGCCTTCAGGCGCTGGCGCCGCAGGGACTTGCCGGGCTTGCGCAGTTCAGCCAGGACCTGCTCCACGTCGAAGGCGGAGATCTCGCCTACCTGCAGTGCGCCGAGCGGTTCGGCGAAGTACAGGACGTAGCGCGAGACCAGGTCTTTCCATGAGCGCAGGTTCTCCTGGGCCCACGGGGTGACGACGGTTTCGACGAAGGTGTCGAGCGTGACCTTCGAGGCGGCCGGATTGCGCCCGCGTCGGACCGTTTCCCGATCCCGCTGGGCACGGGCCACTGCTTCCATGTAGGACACCTCGACGGAGGTCCCGTAGGAGATCGACGCCCGCTTGCCCGTCTCCGGGTTGGTGTAGCGAAAGACCCAGTTCCAGGCCCGCGGATCGGCCAGGGACGCGACCTGCTTGAGGCCGGGGACGCCGGGCGTGGCCCGCTCCTTGGGTCGCTGCGGGCGAGCAGGCGTGAGCCTGGGCGAGCCGCATCCACAAGCCTGAGTGATCGCGGTGACATCCTGACGGCGAGGCCGTCCGGCCTTGCGTCGAGTAGTCTTCGCGCCGTCCTGAGCCGCTGAGTTGTCGTCAGCGGGCTCGATCGGGACGGGGTGCGGAAGCAGACGAAGCTTCATCTCACTCCACCTGACGCGCCTGCGTAAATTGGTTGGATTTGAAGGATTTCATGGGGGGCTTTCTTCCTTGTTTTGGTGAGCTGACGTTCAGCTCGGACTGCACTTTAGTCGAGCCAGAAAACCCTTGAAAGAAGCGGGTTCGAGCACTTAGTGTGTTGATAAATATGGATTATTTAAGGCAGAAAGGGCGCTTCTCGCGGTACTTCGACACCCAACAAGGATCGCGCGCCAGGCGCGGGGTCTTGGGCGCGGATTCACTCCTGGGGTTGTCCGATAGCGTGTCCAGAGTTAATCCGGACTGCCGCGCGCTAAAAATACAAAACGGGTTGCCGTAAAATTCGACAGAAAGGTTCTCCGAGAACTGTCTGATGGTCGATCCGCCGCGTCCGATGTCCGTGAATTCCATGCCGAAGTCGCCTATGCGTAGCGTGCCGCCGCAAGTGCGCGACGTCCTGTTGCTCAGCTGGCTGGGCCCGAAGGTGGAGGGCGACAAGGAAGCAGGCCGCTTTGCCGGACGCCCCACGAGGGAACTCGCGAAGGCTTTCAACCGCCGCTTCCGGACGGAGCTGAGCGAGCGCACGGTGCTGCGCTACATCCACCAGGCGGTTGCGCGCGCCACCCGCAGGGCGGAGGCCGCGACGCGTCATGCCGCCCTGGTCGGCCGCGTGGGCGTTTCCGTGCCGCCCCCGGAGGTCGCCCTGCCCACCCGGGGACGCCCGACGTCGGGGGGATCGCCCAAGCCCCGCGCACCCAGGAAGAAACCCGCACCGGTCAGTGCCTTGCCGACCTTGATCAACCTGCCACGCGCCATGGATGTACCGGCAGCGAGGCGTCCCCTGCGAGAGCGAGAAGCCGCGCCTGTCCAGCCGAACACTGCGGTGCCCACGTCCACGCTCCCACGAGCCAGGCCGGGACCGAAACCGCGCTTCAAGCGCTGGAGCCGGGTCTGGTGGGAACTGCAGGCGCTGACCGGGTGGTCAGCACGGACGCTGTATCACCACCTCCAGAGATTTCCCGGGATTCAGCCGCTTCTCGGCAGTCGCGCGTCCTTCTTGCAGGGGCTGGCCGATCTCGATGCACCGCGCCCGACCTGGGACCCCGTGACCGCGACCCAGGCACTGCCCGTTCCGCCGGAGGAGGCGTTTATCGAGGACCTACGTGGGTGCGGCGTCCTGCATGTCCTGCATCTGCATCAGGTTCTGCTGAAAACGGAGAAGGGGGAATGGGCGGTGTTACTGCTCGCCTTCGACTCGCAGTCGCTGTTCATCAACGCGCGGGTGCTGGACTTCGACGGTCCATCGGGCTGGGCCTCGGTGGCGAGGCCGCGGGGGCGCCCTCGCCGGAAGTGTCACGCGGAGTGGCTGGCGACTGTCAAGGAGGAGGGCGGTGCAACCGAGGTACAGGTGTCCCCGGATGCCTATCTGGATTTCATGAATGACACGGTCGCGAAGACCGGCATCCCTTACAGCCCGGTATGGCTGAGCCCTGACGCGGCGGTCCCAGGCCATGTCGTCGATGCGCTGAAGCAGCTCGCGCCCGACGACGCGTTTGTCGTGTCACCCGTCCCGGATTGGCCGCGAGGTCCGCTGGTCGTACCGATGTCCCTCAAGACGTTGTGCGGCCAGTTGGCGGACCTCGTCAATGCGCACAACCGCGAGTTTGCGCAGCCGCACCTTCGCAAGGTCCGAGCGCACATCGAGGCGCTAAAGGAAAATGGGAGGGTGACTCCGTCGACGCTGGCTTGGCTGGAGGAGAATGGTCTTTACGACGTGGCCAGGGATCACGTGACTACGCTGGGTCTGATCCATCCACCCCGCGAGGATGTTCGCCGCTTTGTGCTGCTGAGTACATTCGAGGCGGGCTATCCGGGTCTGTCGTCGCGGGGACACTACGTTGCGGTCCAGCCACAGCGCATTCGATCACGGTTTGTCGGCGAGGGGGATTTGTGACCTGAGGTGATCCGGACAGGCCGTTGCCTGTCCGGATCGCAAGTCATTGGCGCCCGGGCAGGGGCCTTGATCCTGCCCGGGCTTACGCGATGAAGGCATGGACTGAGTGAGCCATGTCCCGGACCGGTTGTTACAGGCGGCTAGTGAGGTGCCACCCCTCACCGTAGGGACACTCATACACCCTCAGCTGTGTGCCGCGTTCGTCCTCCAGAATGCGAGCACGCCGTTCAGCAGCTTCCATGGAGTTGTACGCTTGCTTGGAGCAGTAGCCGCAGTGATGCCCCGGTGTGTGGCGGGTTGCCGGGCACAGGTGCCATGCTCCACAGGCATCGCAGTGGTAGGGAACCGTCGCATTGCCGTATGACCAGAGCGCTTCGCTTGCGCCGTAGTCTGCAGCCTCTCGATCAGGGTAGGCACGACGAGGTTTGCCATCGCGATTGACGCAGGCGGAGGAGTCGATTCTGAGCATGGCATCACCCCTCCAGATCCAGCACGATCCGGAACGTGACCTTCACGTTCTTATAGGCCCCCCAAGAGGTTGCTCCGATATTGCCCTCCCAGAATCGCCCGCTGATCAATTCTCTCTCCTGGCACCACTCGTAAGCATCCCATGCATCGATGAACCGGAGCCCTTGATGCTCGGCCCAAGGGAGGTCTTCTCGCCATGTGGCTCGCGGGGGAAAGTCTTCGATCCACCGCTTGCGCGACTGCGACGTAACGCTACTTTCCGGGTGTGCAGGAAGATCAGGCCCAGGCTCCAAGAATCGCGGTTCGGACCAGATCACTGCCGAGGGCACTTCACGATCGGTTTTCGTGCCATCGGTTTCAACTAGTGGTCGGGGAGGATAGTTTTCCCATGGAAAATCACGGTCGGCCATTCTCGCGTAGTGCCGAGAGTAGGCCGGTCGTAATGCGCGCAACTCCTTCTGAGTGGGGAGACGGAGGCTCGCCCCAAGCTGTCGTTCCCGCCAGGCGCAGTAGGCTTGGGCATCCACCCACGAGGCACCCACGGGGGCGTCGTGAGGCTCGCCTGCATTGGCGCGCTCCCACGATTCGTTTGTGTCAGCGCGCCGCCCAGCGTAGCCCGTTTCAATGAGCATTTGACGGAATGATCCGACATTAACGACTTCGCTGATCGCGAGCTTCCGTCCATTGACCGTGACGGCACGAAAACCGTTCGGAAGGGGGCCGTTCCACTGAACCCGTTCCGGTGTGGGCATCTTCCCTTGCTCACGGAGCCAGGCGATCCGAACGTCTGCATCGCTCGTCATCTGCCTTTCCCGGATACTTCTTCCGCGATCGTAAAAGGCTTGCTCAGCCTCGTGCTCCTCTTGCTCCTCCCATACCTCTTGACGGAAGTGAATTGCACGCCGAAGGTCGCTTTCTCCCATAAGGCGTGAGGGCAGGTCCTCCACCGCCAGCCGATTCGACTGGCCGACATGATTGGGTTGAGGCGGCTCCTTCTCGCGGTAATTCCGCCACAGCAAGTCCCATCCACCATCGTGGCCGCGGAGCACGACGAGGCGGTGGTTGTAGTGAAGCACGTCCACCCACCCTACGGATTCCACGTCGAATACCGCACGAAAAGCACGTACAGCAGCGACGACATCTGCGTATTGGGCTTCACGCTCGCTCCGTTCAGAGCCGGGCGGCCAGTAGGACTTGTCGACAATCCGATCGAGTGGTCCGTGAACCAGCTTGTCATCGAGAAAACCCCACTGACCCATCAGGTCAAGTCGCCGCGCAAACAGATCGTGAGCGCGCTGACGCGCGGTGTCTTTATCCGCTTTAAGTGACGCAATGGCATCTTCTGGAGCCTCATAGCCCATGCCACTATCCCACGCAGCCCAGTCGACCCCGTACCCAAGGAAGACTCGGCTGGGTATAGGAAGACCAGCCTCGAAGATGCGATCGACTAATTGTCGGGGGCGGGGTCCTAGATGCTCACCGAAGTTCAGGTCAATACATCCGCCATGGTCGACCGGGAAGACCCCCGCACGATGAGTGCAGTTGTTCTGCTTCAGGAATCGCTGAAACTGCGGCCAACCTTGTGCCAGAAAAGTCCCGAAGTCCCCAGAGAATCCAAGGCGATCGACAATTGCATTGAGGGTCTGCCGATGCCGCAACGGCTCGTTATCTGGATTCAGGACTCGATGTTTTGCACCGGCCTTGATGTCGTCAGGTGAAATCCCGCGAAGGGGCACTGCATGACCGTCACGCAGCAAGAGATAGCCGAGACGATGCTCAGCCTTATTGAGATTATCAGACACACTTCATCTCCAAGTAGCACCATTCCATTCCCCGAAGGCCGCCAGTGGGAAGACAAATGGTCCAGGATGGACGGTATGTCGTGATAGTCGTTTTGATTGACGAAACGAGGAGAACTTGCTTTCGGCGTTGGCGGCGCCGACGACCCTGCAGGGCGTCCCCAGCCCTTTGCGGAGACTAACTCTGGTATGTAGATCAGGTCAAGGGCGCGCATGTTTCTCGCGCATCGTCCATTGCAGTACCTTTGGGGCGGACGCACATCCGAGTGGTGTCAATTCCGCTACTACATACACCCCCTTCAGAAGATTGACACCAAAAAAAGTCCACCCGCCCGTCGCCCTCCGGGGGCGATCAAGCGGGCGGTCCTTCAACGGGCCAGAGACGCCCCGTCAGCCGCGATCTCCACCCCACCCCCTTTCGCCGCCTGCGTTGCCCGCGTGATCACGTCCGAGACCGCCTGGGAGGCGCGGGCCAAGGTCGAGTTCGCCATGTGGCTGTAAATCATGGTTGTCTGGGGGCTGGCGTGATGAAGTAATTTTTGCACCGTGAAGAGTGTCTGCCCCGCATGACTCACGGCTAATGCGGCATGTGTATGACGAATGTCGTGTAGGCGTACATGTCCTTTGATGCCCGCCGCGGCCAGAACCCTTGCAAACGCTTTCCTCGGGTCGCGCAGGGACTTCGTCGAGTCCGTCGGGGACGGAAACACCCATGGACTCGCCTGCCGGCTCTTGAGCTGGCTCAAGAGCGCGATGCACTCCTCCGACAGGGGCGAGTACTGCGGCTTGCCGGACTTCGTCATCGGCATGAACCAGATTCGCCGTTCCAGGTCCATGTGCTCCCAGCGCGCCCTGAGGGCATTACTGCGCCGGCAGCCGGTCAGCAGCATGAAGCGCAGCGCGGCCATCACCGAGGGCGCCGGGTCCTTGTCCATCGCCACCACCAGCCGCCCGACCTCCTCGAGGCTCAGATACCGGCTCTTGCCCGAACCCTCCCGAAATCGCGGAATCCCGCGGCACGGATTGTCCGGCAGCACGCCGAGGGTCACCCCGCGGCGCATCATCGCCGAGAGCAGGGACAGGAAGCGGTTTGCCGTCGCCGGGGAATGGGTCTTGCGCACCGCGCCGATGAATCGCTCGACGTCTCGGCGCTGGATGTCGCACAGGCGGCGCTCGGCCCCGAAGAACGGGATCACGTGGAGGTCCAGCTTGCTCTGGTCGTCGCGCCAGCTACGCTTATGAACCTTCGCATACCCCTCCAGATAGTCCTTCGCGAAGCTCGCCAGGGTCGGTGAACTGCGCTCCAGATCGCGCCCTTCCTGCGGATCGACGCCCCGGTCCAGCTGCCCGCGGGCCTCAAGGGCGAGGCGCCGGGCATCGGCAAGGGACGTCGCCGGAAACCCGCCCAGACGCATCGCCCGCTTGGCGCCTTTGTGCGTATAGCGCAGCCAGAAGGTCTTGCGCCCGGACCCTTTCGACACCGACAGGCGCAGGCCCGGAATTTCGGTGTCGCTCACCTCATAGCCCTTGCCGGACGCATCAAGGGGGCAGGGGGGTAAATGCTCGATGGCGCGGACGGTAAATCGGAATCGCGTGACGCGGTTCATCGTCAAATCTCCTCGATCGAAAAAAGGAATGGAAGAAGTGCCCCCGACCCGCCCACACTCTGCCCGCCGCGGACGCACTCAGTCTCTCAAGTCCGAAGCACGCCGCCGCCTGGATCACGCGGCGGTGCGATAGCGGCCTTGCGAGGCTGAAGCGAGGGGACAGGCGTGAGGCCAAGGCAGGGGCAGGCCGGCGGTCGCCGGTCCCTTGCCGGTGATTCCGGCGCGGTGGCAGGGCGGGCTTAAGGAGCGGTGCCGAGCCACGCCAGATCGCCAAACTGGCGATGCAGCACGTCGGCCGGATCGACCGTGCGCACCTCGGTGGCTCCGAGCACGGCGAGCCGCTGGCGGGCACTGGCCTCATCCGAGGCCAGCACCCATTGGCTCCCGCCGCCGACCTCGACCTGCAGCAGGCAGAGCTGGGGCTGCCCGGGAAAGCCGTACCGCGCCAGGGTCTGGATCAAGGCCTGTCGCTCGGCATCGATCCGGGCTATCCGGGCATCAAATTCGAGCACGCCGGCCCGCTCGGCAAACCACTCGTAGCGGTCTTCGTCCAGCAGTGCCACGAGCCGCGCCACGCCCGCATCGAGCGGGACGGGATGGTTCGATGGGATCATCGCGTCAGTACTCATCCGCCAGGAGGATCGTCGTCACCTCACGCGGTTCCGCCTCGGTGATCACGTACAGCTTCACCTCGCCGACGACGTAGCACGAAAGAAGACGTGCGCCGGATACCAGCGCGGCCTCGTTGGCGCGGACATCGTCAGCGTCCAGCTCGCCCCAGTCTGCGCCCGACATATGGCGGGCCAGTAAGCGCGCAGGCGGAACGCCGTGGGCCGCCAGATGTTCGAGGGCGCCGCGGGTCGCGATGATTTCGCCAGGGCTGAAGCGCAGATGTGTGGGTCGGTTCATAGGGTTCTCCAGAAAGCAGGACGCCCGATGCGGTCCTCGCATCGGGCGTCAGGGGGCAAAGGCAGCAAGATGGGTGTGGTCCTTAGGGGCGGAAACACCCCGCGGCTAGACCTCCACCGGCTCGGTGACGGCATACTCGGCGCACAGCGCCAGGAGGCGCGGCTCCACATCCGGGTGACGGGGCACGAACAGCGTCACGCCCTCATCACCACCGCCGGGCACGAAGACCAACTCGTAGAAGCGGGCGTGCCGCCCGGCGTACTCGAAGATCGGGCTGAAGGCCGGATCACCGTAGGGGACGTGGGTCACCGGATTGACGAGAAGGGGGATGCCGACAGCGGCCTCCACCTCGGCGAGGCCATCACCCGGGAGCATCACGACGAAAGGCCCGTGCAACTCGGCGTCGAAGTCCTCGCCGATCTCCCGCTCGTCGAGCCGCCGTTCGATCAGCGCCCGCAGGTCCTCATCCTCCAGCGCTGCCACATCGGCCGCATCACGCAGGATTCGCATCGGACACCTCCTCACCGGCCTCAGCCGTTTCCACCACCGGGATGAAGCGGTTGCCACCGCGCTTGTCCTTCTTTTTGCCCTTCGGCTCCGCGGAGGTTGCCGTCACCGGCATGGCCGCCTCGACGGAGGCAGGCGGGAACACGAAGACCTCGCCCGGCAGCGCCATCATCTGCAGCCGCCAGGCGTCCCAGTCGCCCGCCTTGACGAGGCCGAACTTCACCTCCGGCGCCTTGGCGAGCAGGCCTTGGGCAAGCAGCGCCGCGCAGGCGTAGGGCGCGTTGTTGTTGCTGCGGCCCTGGTACGCCCTTTTGAGCTGCTTCGAGCCGAAGGGCTTGCCGGCCGGCGCCGCATCCACGGCAGCCTCCAGATCGTCGAGCGCCACCACCTCGCGATTGAAGTTGCCACCGCCCTCGGCCGCGGTGATCAACAGGAAGACCTGGGCGTGCTCGGGATCGGCCAGCAGCGCGTACTGGATTACGGAACTGCCGGAAAGGGTCGGCGCGCGGGAGTCGAGCAGCCGGTGATAGATCGTCGACGCGACCTCGGGTTTCTTGGCCATGGGGCCTCCAAAAGAAAGACGCCCTCCGGGCCGCAGGGCCGGGAGGGCAAAATGAACAGGAAAAACGACGGTTCAGCGGATCTCGACGCGGGCGTCGATCTCGCGCTGGGTCAGCGCGTAAGCGGCTGCAGTAGCCAGCAAGGCCACGGCAGCCCCGGGACCGGTCGGCAGGGCCGCCAGCACAGCAGGCAGGAACGGAAACACACAGGCACTCCTCAGGGACGACAGCACGAACACCCCTCCGGCAGGTGGACCTGACGACGGCGCGAGAAACAGGATTCAGATCAGCCCGCGCTCGGCGAACGACAAGGGCGAGGCGGTGCCCGCCACGATGAAGTGGTCGAGCACGCGCACGTCCACCAGCGCCAGGGCCTTCTTCAGCGTCTCGGTGAGCGCCAGGTCGGCCGAACTGGGCTCGAGGCTGCCGGACGGGTGGTTGTGGACGAGGATCACCGCTGCGGCATTCGCTTCCAGGCACAGCTTGACCACCTCGCGGGGATAGACCGAGGTCTGGGCCAGGGTCCCGCGGAAAAGCTCGACCACATCGAGGACGCGGTGCTGGCTGTCGAGCAACACGACGCCGAAGACCTCATGGGGAAGACTGCAAAAGCGCAGGCGCAGCAGGTCACGGACCTTCTGGGGGCTGTCGAGGCAGTCGCCCAGCTCGACGGCTTCGGCGAGCGCCCGAGTCAGCAGTTCGCGGGCGGCACCAAGGATGCGCACCGCGCGATAGTCAGCCGGTGTCTCGCAGACGCCGCTCTGGCGGGCATGGAGGTGGAAGAGCTCGGCCAGCGACCGGCCGGCCAGGGCCTCCGCGGCGACATCGCCCACCAGCAGCCCGAGCAGGCTCGCAGTGGGCAGGGTGCGGATGGAAATCAGGGGATCGGGCATGAAGACCTCCGGAGAAGGCCGGTGCCCACGCAGCGGGGCATCGGCGGCGTGGACAGGTGTAGTGGTCAAGAAGAAGCCCCGGTCACCACGAGGCAAACGGGGCCAAAACGATCCGGCTGGATCACAGGAATGATATGAAGGCCAAGGCAGGGGCTCTGACGCCTGCCGGTTGCGGCAAACAGCTGGAACCGGCGCAAACAGGCTCTTAGCGGGCCTGACGAGGTCTGCGGTGTGTGCGAGCCGGGATCAAGCCGGGCGAGGGTAGGCGGGAGAGGTTTGAAGCGGTCGCGGATTGATAGAAGAAGCCGGTGCAGGAGAACCCTGCACCGGCTTCTTCTTGTGAATCAGGCCGCGGCGAGCGGCGCCTCGTTGTCGAGGTGAAGGGTGACGACCGCGAAGCGCCCGCGACCCCGTCTGGCGGAGATCAGACCGGCGGCAGACAAGCGGTTGAGGGCGTCGAGGGCCGCGTCATCGGAGATCGCGTAGCGGGTGCGCAGCCAGGGGCCGAAGGTGAGGGTGCGGCAGCCGGTGGAGGCAGCCTGGACGCACAGCGCCAGGGCGACAGCCAGGGTGCGACCGCCGGGCAGGCCGGCGGCCTTGGTGAGGAAGCCGACGGGCAGCGGTTCGGCGGGCTTGCGCTTGAAGACGGGGCGGGGAGGGGGTGGAATGAGCGTGGTGGTCATCGTGACCTCGGGGAAGGAAGCAACGATGGGATGTTTTGCGGGATCAGGCCGGTGGCCGGAACAGGTCAAGCCGCTTTTGGCCTGATGCCCGCCGGCCGCTGCAGACATTGGAGTCTGGCAGATCCAGCGATCTGTGTTGATGTGAAGACGGCGTGAGAGGCTATCAAGAGCAGCCATGCCCTTTCTAAGTGGCTGCTGATCGGCCAAAGCGGTCGGTCAAGAGGCATTCCATGAACGACCGCTAAGCCGCGGTAGCTGTCGGTAGTCGAGGCACTATGAACGCAAGCCCCCTGGCCGGAAGCATTACTCCGGAACGGCCGGCTCAAGCAAGCGTGAGCCCTCTCGCCGGGCATCGCCGCCGAACGTGCATAGCCTATTAGAGCAAGTAGCCATTCTTCGCCGTCTTCAAAAGAGATCTCCCATAGCTGCTTAGCTGCCTGATCTGCCTGCTTGCGAACACGTTGATTTCCAAGTCCAGCTTCCCACGGACGGTGGTGATCTGGTCGAGGCCTGCCGGCGTCAGAACGAGGTAGCAACCCTCACCCCACAGGGAATCCGCATCGATATCAACCGGGCCGGCATCACGCCACCAATAGAGCTTTGCGACCACCGCCCCGCTCGTATCAAGGAAGACGCTCGGTTCGTCGTCATGCGCGCGCCAGCGAAGCCTCATCACCCAGTTCGGGCACAACACGAATGAATAGGCCGCTGCGTCGAAGCTCATGCCCACAGAGCAAACAACTCGCCTCACCAGCGTTGGTGCCAGATCATTGTCAAGTGCGACGTACTGGCCTAGCCAAACAACGATGGGCAGCTTGGCATAGCCGTCGTCGAAGTCTTCACTATCTGTCTCAGCCGAGAGTGCTCTAATGCGGTAGAGGTGGTGCTCCGACAGCGGTTGCTTGAGGATCTTGAAACGAGACACTTCGGCCACGACTTGGCCGTCGCGGTGTGCTGGAAAGGGGGCAACGTCGCCGTCGACTTCGTCAATCCACTTCCGCTCTTGCTCGGACCAACCCGCACTTCGGTCGAGCAGCGGCATGCGAATCCATTCGGGACGCACTCGCGGGAGCTTCAGCGGCCGAGGCGGAAGCGGGCAACCCAAACGCTCCAACAGCGTCGGCCTGTAGCGGCCTTCCAGCTTGCCGGCCCGCCGCAGTTCTCCCGCGACGTGGCGAAGGGCGGCAATGGCAATGTAGGCGTGGGGCTTCATGTAAGTGATCTGCATGTCTAGGACGCGAAGCTCAGCCTCAAGCCTTTTGACGCCAGAGGGGCCGAATGCCTCAAGCCCCCCCCAATCCTGGATGAACATCGCCGCGCGCCGGCGGACTGTCATCTCATCAATGCCTGCCGTCTTCGCAATGTAACGTGCCGTCGTGCGCAACATATCGGTCCAGCCGAGCGGCGACTCGACGCGCATTGCACCAGTTCTGTCGTCCATGAATGCGCGGTCGCCCTCTGGCGGGTGCTCGAGTTCGAGGCGATAGAAGAGCGGCAGTGGCATCACGTCCAAGGGGACAGCCAGCCGCCACCGATGTGACAAGAGCGCGGCTGACTCTGCTACCGCGATGTCACGGTGACTGACCAACGCAGCCACGGCGCTGCCCAACTCGGGTGCAAGGTCCGCGCTGTCAGCAGCCAGCAGCGTTCCGAGCGCCTGCAAGGGGGCATCTAACTCGCCGGCCATAAGTCGCCTCATAAGGGACATGAACAAAGATTGACCGAGTCCAGCTTGCCTTGCCAAGCTCAGCGTGCAATTGCGTGCGTGTCGCTGAACTTCTGCAACGGGGAGCCGATAGGCAAAGTGCAGCAAATCCTCCAGAAGATCCGTGTCGCTGAGCGGTAGCTCGTTCGGCTGGAAGGGCTGCCCCAGCTGGAACTCGCGAGTGCAGGCCATCTGATCCTCAAGTAGCGACCAGATGGCCGGCCAATCCGGCCTCGCGCTGATTACTGGCAATATCGAATCCAGCTCTGTCAGCAGCGACTGGGTGCTCTCCTGACCCGCCGTCACTGAATCGACGATGTTCTCGAAGGCGGCGGAAGACGTGGCTGGTCCCTCCAAAAGCTTCTTCGCCTCAAAATAGAGGAACTTGCCGCCGCCCATCCTCTGGCTCCAAGAGCTCCAAGGGTCCTTGCTTGTCTCGTAGCCTTGCATCAGCTTTTTGGCGTACTCAACCTCTCCCGCCGCAGCCAGCCGCTTCACCATCAGGAAGCGGCAGCGCGCGTCGTCCTGCAAGACCTGCCAGCGCTCAAACATCCTCCGCACCAGATGAAGCGGGGCCGTCTCGGCCAGATCTCTGAAACGGTACGGGGCGTTGTAGTTCAGCTTGTCGCCATCTGCTTCAAAGGCGCGCTCAAGCTCTTCGAGAGTGCTCTCCGAGTCGTACTTGCTGGGTGTATATGAGTGCCGCGGTTCCGGTGCTTCTGATGCCCACCGAGCGATAGCGGCGTCGAGCTCGTCGGATGAGAACCCCTGTTTTCCAGCAGCGGTGCGAAGGCGCTTGAGCAGTTCGACCCTCTCGTGTGCTCTGCTGACTACCTCGATCACCCCCAATAGCATCAGCGCGAGAGACTCAATCTGGCCGGGACCTACAGCATCGGCTGCGACGTCGATGAAGTCGCCGACATTGTACGGATCCCTGTAATGCGGTTCCATGTAGAACGGTAGGCACAGTCCGCACCAGACCGTCGCGCAAGCCAAGGCGAGTTCAGGGCTTCGCCGGACCATCCCCGTCATTAGCAGGTCAACGCGGTTCGGCCAGCCAATCAGATGCCAATCCGCCAGTGTCTTTGACACCTCGAAGCCGAAGCGAGGTCCGACCTGCATGGCTTCCTCAATGAGCGACATCGTCAGGCGATGCGCGGCCGACGACCCTTCCGTTTCAGTCATGCCGCCGACCTGCCGCATCAAGTTTGAGACCCGCTTGACACGGTTCTCTGGGTCAGCGGCGTTCGCGAGGACCAGGATGTCTCGCCAGATAGCGTATTGCGGGTCCTTTTTTGGGGCCAATGCGTAGCCAAGGCATTGCTCCGGAACCGTCGCCAGCAACTGTTTCGCCCGCTCTAAGTCCCCGACCGCAGCCAACGCGATGGCCAGATCCGCTAGGCCGTCAATCTGCTCGCTCGGCGTGCTCTCTTGCAGCTCCGCCACTAGGGCGTTGAGCCGGTCGACAGCGGCCACACGGTCACCGTCAATCTGATACGCATCGACGGCCAATCGGCGTCGCAGGTACGCGGTACCCCCCAGCGTCGATAAGGCAATGGCTGCGTCAACTTCTCGAAGTACCGCGCGGTACTCATCCTCGCCACACTTGGCGCCTAGCCTCAGCAGGGCTTGCGCGAGCACGGGGACCGCGTTGAAGGCCTGCTGGATGCGATATGACTCGCTGCCGCCTTCTGATGTCAGTCGTAGGATGTACCCAAGGGCAATGCGGGCTTCGTCCTGGATGCCGCCAGCCAGCACGGACGCGTTGTCGACGGCGGCGCGACCTAGAAGCACGCCTATCGTCGAGGCGTGCTGCTGGAACGGATGAAGGAAGGAGTGCTTCGACGGTGTCGCGCTCGGCAGCGGCTTATTGAGCAGCGTGCAAAGCCTCGCGTGATGCATCACCGCGCCAACCAGATTACCCAGCCCAGCCAAGTCCGTCTCGTCGTCGCACATGGAGATCATCGGTGCAACCAGCTTGTCGAACAGGGCCTCGGCTAGGTCACGACGGTCCGCTTCGAATGCAATCAGTGCCATCCGGCGGCGGTAGCCGTTGGGTAACTCTCCGAAGCCAGGAAGGGCGGCGGCAGCATCAAACAGGGCAAGCGCTTGTGCAACGTCGCCACGCCGACTGGCCAAAAGCCCAGCGTGAACCATCACCGAAGGTTTGTCTTCGCTGGCTACCCCGAGCTTGCTGCAGAGTTCTTGTGGATCGGCGCCAATCTTCTGAAGGAGCATAGCCTCTGCGGCTTCCCTCCTCAGATGCAGCTGCAGCGCGGCGACAGTTTGCGGATCCACCTTTTCGGGCTGGCGTAGCCCCTCTGCGGCGAGGTGGTCAATCGCTACCTGGATCTGCTCTGTGTCTCGGAAGTGGACGGCGCGCCTTGCCCACCTCTCGAATTCCTTGATGTTGTGGTCGTGCCCGTGGTTCTGGAACTTGGACGTATGGAGCTGCGACAGCGGCTCGAGGCTTTCAAACAGTTCCTTCGCGCGCTCGAAGTCGCCTCGCGCCAACAGGGCGTCGACGACCTCGTAGCCCTGGCTTGGGAAGTACTGCACGAAGGAGAGGGCTGCATCAATGTCCCCGACCGCCAGCATCGCCAGCGGAAGCTGGTTGGCATACTCAAGGGCTGCTTCGCGCCGCCCCACTTCGTCACGACACAACAGCAGCCGTGCGAAGGCGGCCGCGTCGTGCGTTCCGCGCACTGCCAGCAGAGCCAGGCGAATATCGGCATGGATCTCGGCGATAGAACGCCCGTCAGCCAGTTGCTGCCTGAAGCGAGCGGGCATCGCCAGTGCAAGTACATCGGCACCGTCGCCGGCACGGGCGCGGTAGCGCAGCTCAAGCCAGTGCTGCACCGATTCGGGCGGCGCGTTCTTCGCTAACTGGGCGAGGTCGCGGTACACGCGCTCCGAGTATTCGGCGTCGACGCTTCCGAGGCGGGTTCGCGGTTGAGCGATGACGAACAGCCTAAAGCTGTTGTGGAAGACGCTCCACCCCTGGGATGATCTGCGGAGCAGGTGCCGTGCAACGATCAGGGCGCGTTCAATCGCGGACTCCTTGACCATCGTGGCCAGTAGCCGCAGGTCCATGGGTGCCTCAGCCCGAGTGATGAAGCCCAGCACGTCCATGGCATCGACATCGCTTGCTATCTCGCGCCAAGCAGCGGTATACACGGTCTCAATATCGCCGTCGAACGGCATCCCGCCGCTGAGAAGGTGCTTACGGCCGGCTTCGTCCGCGTGCAACAGCGCCTGAATCAAGTAACGCGTTACCAGCGGGTGGCCATGCGTGAGATTTCTCAGATCCAATCTTGGAATCTCGGCAGGCAGGCCAAGCGCATCCGCCATGCGGGCAATCTCCTCGCTGCCGAGAGGCTCCATGAGAACCTGTCGCTCGCTCTTCTCCGCTTGCTCTTTTACGGCGGGCTTCAGATTCGCGAGATCCAGCCGCTGCGTGCCGAGCACGAACACAACCCCGTTGGGGATGGCCGCGGGGAGAGGCAGCTCGCCCAGAAGCGAATTGGTCGGCCGCTCTTCGCGAGGCACATGGTCGAGCCCGTCGACGACGATGATCGTTCGGATCCCGTCGCGGTCGAAGCGTTCACCAGCCTGCCGCACCAGGACGCCGAACTGTTCGCGGCGCTCATGCAGCGAGTCATCGCGAAGACGAAGTCCAGCCAAACCGCTGTTGCGTAGCTGCGTGCCGACGTCGGTCAGGAAGTTGTCGGCCTCCCCGCGACCCACGCCTTGAGCAGCACCCGGCACGTACGCCAAGTAGCGAACGAGCCTGACATTTGCCTCAGTGGCCAGCGCAACCTGCAGGAGAGTGGATTTCCCGGAGCCAGGCGGGCCTATGAGCGAGACGTAGCCCTGGTCGGCGGCATGCAGCGCGGCCAGCAGCTTGAGCTCGGTGTCGCGGTTGCGCTGCACGTAGGCTCCGACCGGGAACCGGTGGATGAGGAGCGTCTTGGCCGGGTCGCGCCAGCCAAGCTCACGAAGCAGCTCATCACGCGTCCACCTGTCCTTGTCGCGTGCGTCGGCGACCAGCTTGGGCAGCACGCTGGCAATCTCCGATGCCTGTCGCGCCTGCTCGGCATTCAGTTTGTGGGATTGGATGAAGTCGGCCGCGGCACCGCACACCACCCGAAGGCAGTGCAAGAACTGTTCGAAGTCGCCATCGCTCAGTCTAGCCTCACGACGTAGGTGGTCAACTAGCCGACTCCATTCGGACGTGTACCAATCTTCGAGCGGCCGACTCGGATGCTGCCGGAACTCTTCTAGAAAGGCCGCACTGTGGGCCGGCGTGCCACTGCCTGGCTTGTCGGTAATCGAAGGGAAGTCGTTGACGACAAGGCGGATCTCGACCCCGCTTCCCGAGTTGTCATTGCGTAGGCACTGCCAAGCGTGAATCAGCGGCTTCAAGAGGCCGTTTGCGCCAGTTAGCAGCGTCTCAACAGTGAAGGTGCTCGGGAACTTGGACGTCTTGAACTGGTGGCCGATCACCAATCCATCGAAGCCGAGCACCAAGTCGTCGGCGATGCCCGCGTTGCGATCGGCTACGCCCACCCAAAGCAGCTCGTCGCGCTCGAGCGCGGCGTAGATGGCAGCACCCGACCGCTCATACTGGCCGATATATCCACGGAGTGCTCGGCGCTCGCCTTCCGCCGGCGCAGTTGCAGGAACTGTAGCGGTGGATGGATTCGGTTTCTTGGACATCTTCTGAGCCATAGAAATGGATTCGGTAGTTGATGCCAACCGGGAGAAAAAACTGCTTCAGCATCACCCGGGGCATCTAGCACTACAGGATACATACTGCTGAGTAGTCGAACACTGTTCTGAGATGAAGTCTGGCCTGTGCCGATCGAAGCTGTCATTGGCGAGGTCGATCGTGAATGACTCAGATCAGCCTTAATCGGACGTCTTGGGTTGCGGCAGTGACAGTCCGCTCCGGCCGATAAGCCACAGCGCAGAAGGAGCCTCTACCCACTGGCCCTTTCTGCGTCCGTTAGCAGCTTTTTTCAACTCTGACCCCACAAACTCCACCTGTAGCCGTAACGACTTCAAGGTCACCCTGCGAGCCGACTCGCAGGGGAATAACAATCGGGACGCCCGGCGCAGGTCCCTTGATCCTGCGCCGGGCTCAAGCGGGGGCTGCAATGGCGATTTTGTTACGCGCTGCTGTTTAGGGAGGTCGGCGGAGCGGTGAATCGGTACGGATGGTGTCAATTGGCGTACTACATAGACCCCCTTGCCGAGATTGACACCAAGAATGATCGGCCGCTTGGAGTCCACCCGAGGGCCGGTCTGTGCCGGTCTTGTGACGAGCGGGTGCGTTGACGAGGCTGTGTTTTCCAGCGCATAGCCAGCGCGACAGCTTGGAGGCGGGCGGGCGGCGTGCAGTGGGATGTGGGGGGCGTCAGCAGCACCGATAGTGCAGGAGAGCGGGCCGTGCGGAGTGACGAGCGGTAGGGATCGCCATCGCGACGCATTGGGCGGGGACGGCTGAACGGCCGCGCCTAGATGCGTGATCCCATGCCCGGCATCGAAAACCCCGGACCAGAGATCGACCAGACAACAAAAAAGCCAACCCTCGCGGATTGGCTTTTCTGCTTGCTTGTCTTGGC